>Ga0079224_100001654_pt1 | contig 26092 bp, 25 predicted proteins | sample Stecom2015_FD_80414 | JGI IMG/M metagenome (GOLD analysis project Ga0079224, IMG submission 80414) | Agricultural soil microbial communities from Utah to study Nitrogen management - Steer compost 2015 | ecosystem: Environmental > Terrestrial > Soil > Agricultural land | place: USA: Utah... | reverse complement strand
GGCGCGCAGGCCGTCGATGGCCGAAACGCTCCAGGCCGCCTTCGGCCCGCCAGATCAGCTCCCCGGCCAGGCTGGTGAGCGCGTGGGCAAGGCCTATGCCGCTCTGAAGGCGTTCGACCTGTGAACGGTCTCCGCGCCATCCTGTCGCCTTCGCTGGCCCTGCCGGCGGGCATCCTCACCGTGATCGTGCTGATGGTCGTGCCGATCCCGGCGGTCATGCTCGACGTGTTCTTCGTGCTCAACATCGCGCTCTCGGTCGCGATCCTGATGGCGGCGATGAACTCCGAGAAGCCGCTCGACTTTTCGTCGTTCCCTTCGGTGCTGCTGTTCGCCACGTTGCTGAGGCTGGCGCTCAACGTCGCCTCGACCCGCGTCGTGCTACTGCACGGGCACGAGGGCGAGGCGGCCGCGGGCAAGGTCATCGAGGCCTTCGGCGCCTTCCTGATCGGCGGCAACTTCGCCGTCGGCCTGTTCGTGTTCATGATCCTGATGATCATCAACCTCGTCGTGGTGACGAAGGGCGCGGGTCGCGTCTCGGAAGTCTCCGCCCGGTTCACGCTCGACGCCCTGCCGGGCAAGCAGATGGCGATCGACTCCGATCTCGCCGCCGGCCTGCTAACTGCGGAAGAGGCCAAAGCGCGGCGCCGCGAAGTTGCCACCGAGGCCGACTTCTACGGCTCGATGGACGGTGCGAGCAAGTTCGTGAAGGGCGACGCGATCGCGGCGCTGCTGATCCTCGCCGTCAACATCATCGCCGGTCTCGTGCTCGGGGTCGTCAGCCACGAGCTTTCGGTCGGCGAGGCCGGTGCGCGCTACGTCACCCTCGCGGTCGGCGATGCGCTGGTGGCTTCGGTGCCGGCACTGCTGTTGTCGATCGCGGCCGCGGTAATCGTCACCCGCGTCTCCGACAGCCGCGACCTTACCGGCCAGATCGGCGGCCAGCTGGCCGATCCCCGCATCTGGCTCCCGGTCGGCTGCATCCTCGGTGCGATGGGCCTTATCCCGGCGATGCCGCAGAGCGTGTTCCTGCCGCTGTCGGCGGCGGCCTTCTGGCTCTGGCGGCGGCTCGGGCGCCGCGCGCAGGCAGCGGCGGTGGTCGTCGAGCCCGATGCCAAGCCGGATCCGTCGCGCATTTCGATCGACGAAGTCTCCGAGCAGTCGCTGGTCACGCTCGAGCTCGGCTACGGCCTCGTCCATCTCGCCGACGAGCGCCGCGGGGCGCCGCTCGTCGCGCGGCTCACCGGGTTGCGCCGCCAGTTGTGCCAGGCATTCGGTTTCGTCGTCCCGCGCTTCCGCATCCGCGACTCGTTCGACTTGCCGCCCGATCGCTACCGGGTGCTGCTCGGCGGTGCGCCGCTCGGATCGGCGCAAATTCGGGCAGACCGGCTGCTGGCGATCGACACCGGCGAAGCAGTGGGCGCGGGCAGCCTGAGCGGCGAGCCGACGTTCGACCCGAGCTTCGGATGCCCGGCGCTGTGGATCGAGCCTGCCTCGCGCGACCTTGCCGTCGCCGAAGGGTACCTGGTGGTCGACGTCGAGAGCGTCATCGCCACCCATGTGAACCAGCTGCTCTCGGCGCGTCCGCACGAGCTGCTCGGCCCCGACCAGGTGCGCGAGCTGCTCGACACCGTGCGCGAGCGCCACGCGCAGCTGGTCGAGACGATCACGCCGCAGCCGCTCACGCTGGCCGCGATTACGCGCGTGATGCGTTCGCTGCTCGCCGACGGCATTTCGCTGGCTCACCCGCTGCCGCTGCTCGCCAGCCTGTCGCAGGCGGCGCAGCAGACGACCGACCACGACCGCCTCGTCGACCTCGTGCGCGCCGATCTCGGCGCGACGATCGTCGGCAAGGTCTGCGGCCCGGACGAACGCTTGCCGGTCATCACCCTCGCGGCCCAGCTCGAGGAAATGGTCGTCGGCGGAATGCAGGATCCGTCCACCGGACAGGTCGTCATCGAACCCGATCTCGCCCGCTCGCTCGGCGAACGTATCGCCGCAATCGTCGCCGCGCGAGAACCCGGCGAGAACCCGCCGGCGCTGGTCGTCCAGCCGCGGGCGCGGCGCCCGATGGCCGCGCTGCTCAGGCTGCGCGCGCCGGGCTGCCTGGTGATTTCGATCAACGAGTTGCCGGCCGCGCAGCCGATCGAGGTGATCGCCGTCGTCGGCGGCGACGCCGAGCTGTCGCAGCCGGCTCCGGCCTCGCCTGAGGTGGGGCAACCGGAATTCGAAAGGGAGGCCTTGGCCGCATGATTCAGGATCATTCCCACTTTCACGCCGCAAAGGCTTACCGCGGGGACGTTACCGGACGGGTGACGCGCTTCGTGCCGATGGTGCGCAAGCTGGCCTGGCACCTGGCCGGCAGCGCTGGCCCCTCGTTCGACGTCGAGGACCTGATGCAGGCCGGCCTGCTGGCGCTGACCGAGTGCGCCCAGAAGCACGAAGGGCCCAGCGAGGACGGGTTCGCCGCCTATGCCAAGCTGCGCGTGCGCGGGGCCATGGTCGACCTGTTGCGCAGCGCCTCGCCCGAGGTGCGTGGCGCCCGCGAGCGCCGACGCCGCATCGAACGGGCCCAGAACGAGCTTCATTCAAGGCTCGGACGGGCGCCACGTCCCGCCGAAACCGCGGCGGCGCTCGGCCTGTCGCTGCCCGAGTTCGAGAAGATGCGGGCGGACTGCGCGGCGGTCCACCTCGATTCGATCGAGGAATGCTATTCCGACAGTTCGTCACACTTTGCCGACGGCGAGGATACGGCGGAGACGCGTCTGCTGCAGCAGGAGGATCGCACGCGGCTGGCTGAGGAGATCGCGCAACTGCCCGAGCGGCTGCAGCTCGTCATCCAGCTCTACTTCGTCGAGGAACTCAATCTCTCGGAAATCGCTGCGGTGCTCGGCGTGAGCATCCCGCGAGTCCACCAGCTGAAGGCATCGGCGCTGGAGAAACTGCGCCTTACGCTGGCCGACTGACGGCCCCGGCACCCGGCCTCCACTTCCGCCCCATGCGGCGGCGCTACGATTCCGATCCGGCCGCTGCGCGACAGTACCGGTCGAGGAACGCCTGGTGGCTGGGCATCGCGCTCACCCGCCGCGCGACCTGGTTGCGGAGATCGGCGAGCGCCTGTCTCAGTCGCTCTTCACTCAGCAAGGCGCCGATCCGGTTCCAGCTCGCCGGCTGCAGGCGCTGTCCCAGCATGACCTGGACCCAGCTGTCGACGCGAAACACCTCGTTCGACGCCTGCCAGGCCTGGGCTGTTTCGGCGAAGCAGGCGATCCGCTCGCGCAGCGTATCGGGGACGGTCATCGTTCGCATGTACCGCCAGAACTCCGTGTCGTCGCGCTCGGTCAGGTGGTAGTGCAGCACCACGAAGTCGCGGACCTGCTCGATCTCGTTCTGCGCCAGGGCGTTGTACCGCTCGCGCTGCGCCGCGCTGTCCGGTCCGAAGGGGAACAGCTGGATCAGCCGCGTCACCGCGCTCTGGATCAGGTGGATGGCTGTCGATTCGAGCGGCTCGACGAAACCCGACGACAGCCCGATCGCAACGCAGTTGCGCACCCACGCCGCCTTTCGCCGTCCCGTGCGGAAGCGGACGAGGAACGGGTCGCGCAGCAGCTCGCCCTCGACCGCGCCGCGGAACTCGGCCAGCGCGGCATCGGGTTCGGTGTGTTCGGTCGAGAACACAAGCCCGTTGCCCATCCGGTGCTGCAGCGGGATGCGCCAGCGCCAGCCTTGGGGATGGGCAATCGCGCGCGTGTAGGGGTGTGCGTCGCCGACCGAGGCGCTCGGCACGGCCCAGGCGGCGTTGGTCGGCAACCAGTGGGTCCAGTCCTCGAAGCCGGCCTCGAGCGTGCGCTCGACGAGCAGCGCACGGAAACCCGTGCAGTCGATGAAGAGGTCGCCCTCGATCCTGCCGCCGTCTTCCAACAGCAGCGCGGCGACGTCGCCGCTTTCGCCGTCCAGCTCCACCTCGGCGATCTTGCCCTCGCGCCGCGTTACGCCATCGGTCTCGGCAATCTGCCGCAGGAAGCGGGCGTAGAGACCGGCGTCGAGGTGGTAGGCGTAGTTGAGCGGCGGCTCGCCCTCGAGGGTGAAACGGTGCTCGCGCGCGGCCTCGTGCTCGGGGTAGTAGGCGCCGATCGGTTCCGCTTCGCCGCGCGCGTTCGCCTCGAGCCAGAAGTGCTGGAACTCGGCAACCCAGGTTCGCAGGGGCGAGCTGCCGAAGGTGTGCAGGTAGCGGTCGCCCGGACGAGCCCAGTTCTCGAACGAGATGCCGAGCTTGAAGCTCGCCTGGCTCGCCCGCATGAACGCCTGCTGGTCGATCTTGAGCAGTTCGTGAAACGCCCGCGCCGTCGGTATGGTCGACTCGCCCACTCCGATCGTGCCGATCTCCTCGGATTCGACCAGCGTCACCTGCACGAGCCGACCGAGCTGCCGCGCGAGCGCAACGGCGGTGATCCACCCGGCCGTGCCGCCGCCGGCAATGACCACGCGGGTGGGTTGCGGGCCGCTCACCGCTGGAGCTTCCTGGTGACCTGCGCACGCAAGCGTCGGGCGCGTACCTCGTCGAGCGGTGCGAGCGCGCCTTGGATGGGCTCGGGCAGGTGCGCTCGCGGGGTCTCGGGGTCGCCGAAAACGTAGTAGTCGAACACCGCCCGCCAGGCCGCCTTCTCGCTCTCTGGTCGGTCGCGCAGCGCCAGCAGCGCGTGCAGCAGCGTGCCCTGCGGGCTGTCGACGTAGTCGGGGACCGCGTTCCACCAGAAGTTCACCAGCACGTTGAACGCCTCGAGCGCCTCGACGTGGTGCCACCACATGGCCGGGTAGGTCAGGACGTCGCCCGGCTCCATCTCGGCCACTTGCGCAGCTTCGAGCGCGCGGGCGAAGCGCGGGTGCCGATCGAGGTCGGGCTGCGCGAAGTCGACCATCGAGATCACCTGCCCGCCGGGCGTCGGCTCGAGCGGGCCCGGATAGAGATTGCCGACCTGCTCGGGCGGAAACAGTGTGAACCGGCGCCGGCCGACCGCGCAGACCGCGATGTTGTGCGTGTCGTCGTAGTGGCAGCTCGCGGTCGTGCGGTTGCCGAGCCATACCGAGGCCAGCCCGGGATGCTCGGCGAGCATTGGATGGATCACCGCGAGGTCGAAGGGCACCCACTCGCCAAGCCCGGGGAAGTAGAGCCCGAGATCGGTCGAACCGACATAGATCGCCGGCGGGTCGGGATCGCCGCGCAGTGCGAGGATTTCGCCGAGCACCGCATCGAGCGGCTCGCGCGAGGCCGCGAAGTTGAATCCGTCGACGGCCTCCGTGTAGGCGAAGCGCCCACCGATTGCGGGTTCGCCGCGATAGACCACCACCGGCTGGCCCGACCATCCGGCGACGAGCAGCTTCGCCGCGTCGTCGGCCGACGTCAGGCCCGCCTGTACGAGCGGCCAGTCCGAAGCGGCGCCCTTGAACAGGATCGGCCGGTTGGCGGCGACCACGGCCTCCCAGCCGGCGCTGCGCGGCAAAGGCCCCTCGCGGGTCTCGACAGTGCGAGCGGCAATGGCGCCGGCGGTCATCTCAGCCGACCGCTGCGGCGAGCTTGCGCTGCTTGCGCGCCACGAGCCGCGGCATCGTGCCGAGAGACGCGGCGGCGAAGACCGCGGCCTCGAGCAGTCCGGCGGCGTTGAGCCGTGCGAGCGCGGGACCGTCGAGCGTTGCGATCTTCTCCGAGGTCACCGCCATGTAGCCGTCGAAATCGACCCCGGAATCCTCGCTGAACTGCACCTGCAGGCGGACCGGCTCGACCAGCCCGAGTTCCTCGAACAGGGCGGACAGCGCCCCGGCCGCGGAGGCGCCGGCCTGCAGCACCCGCAGGGCGTCGAGTCCTGCTTCGAGCGCGGGGGCATTCCCGCCGTGAGCCTTGAACACCGGATCTCCGTCTTCCCCTTCGGAGGCAATCCGAGCGTCGGCGAGATCGACGAACACGGCCTGCTCGCCCCCAGCCGAGCCGATCGTGAAGGGACGGTGGCGGAGCAGCGCGGGAATGTACGACGCCTCCCACCGCTCCCCATCGAGGAACAGGTTTTCCCCCCGTTCGAAGCCGAGGATCGCGATCCCCTGCAGTGCGCCCTCGGGGGTCTTCGCGAACAGGATCGGATACTCGCGCTGAACCTGGGCGAACTCGCTGGCGAACACCGCCACCTGGTTCACCGCGTCGCCGAATTGGGCCCCGCGGCCACGTCGCAGCCTGAGTGCGGCGTGCTCCACGTTGTCGAGGGGAACCGTCTTGCTCATGGGATCGCACCGACTGTGTCGCAGAAATCGCCAGCGGGGCAAAGGGAAAGGCCGCACCTTGCGGGCACGGCCTTCCCCCTCATTATCTGACGAAGGAGCGTCGTCAGAACCGGTACCGCGCTCCGAGATAGAAGCGGCGGTCGCCCTCGACGATGAACCAGGGCTGGTTCGGCGTACGGGCGTAAGTCTTCACGTTCGATTTGGTCAGGTTGATGCCTTCGAACGACAGCGAGATGTTGTCGGTGACATCGTAGCTGACGTTGAGATCCAGCTGGTCGTACTCGTCGACGAACACCGGGTTGCGCGACCCGCCACGGCTGTTGTTCGACAGGAACGTACCGCGCCAGTTCCACGCCAGCCGAGCCGAGAAGCCGTAGTTCTCGTAGATCAACGTGACGTTCGCCGTGTCCGACAGGCCGAGGAGGGCGAACTGGTCCGCCGAGGTTACCGCGGTGATGTCGTAGCCGATATCGCCTTCGACCATCGTGTAGGCGCCGGCGATGCCGAGACCCGTGTCGCCGAGGAAGTACTGGCCGGCCACTTCGAAGCCGTAGATGTGACCTTCCTCGTTGTTGATCGGCTTCTGCGTCTGGAACACGAACAGCGGGTCTGAGCCGTTCGCCAGCACGTCGTAGGCCGCCAGCGTCTGGTCGATAAACGCCTGGGTCAGGTTGCCGTTGACGAAGTTGGCCTGGAACTGCGTGCTCGCGGTGGCCAGCCCGAACTGATCGATCAGTGCGGTCATCGTGAACAGGTTCACGTCCGACAGGTCCGCGCCGATGCTCTGGAGGTACGCTACCGCCTCGCCCGAGCGGGTGCCGGCCTCGCCCGAGCCCGGGTCGCGCAGCTCGAACAGGTTCTCGTTGACCTGCCCGGTGCCGACGAAGTTTTTCACCCGCTTGTCGAAGAAGCCGGCCGAAATGTAGCTCGAACGTGCGAAGTAGTACTCGAGCGACACGTCGAAATTGTCCGACACGAGCGGGACCAGCAACGGGTTGCCCGAGGTCGCATTGGGCCGTCCGCCGAGGAAGGTCGGCCGGTTGGGGTTGTTCGACCCGATGTCGACTGCAGAGAACAGCGACGCGAAGTCGGGCCGGGCGATCGTCTTGCCGTAGGAAATGCGGCCCTTGAGATCGTCGGTGATGTCGACCGAGAAGTCGAGTGCCGGCAGGATGTGGTCGTAGCTGTTGGACTCCGTCACCGCGACCGACGACGGCGCGAGAATCTTGATGAAGTCGTTATCCGAATTCCAGCTCAACGCCGCCGGCGGCACGATCAGCGAGGTCGAGGTCGAGTCGGTGTGCTCGTAGCGCACGCCGGCAACGATGTTGACCGGCCGGCCCATCAGCTCGGTGTTGAGTTCGACCTGGGCGTAGGCCGCCCAGATTTCTTCCTTGACGCGGTTGTTCTGGTCGCCGTTGACGCTGCCGAAGCCCGGATATTCGTCTCCGAGCAGCGTGTAGAGCTGCGTCGCGTCGGCGCGGAACGCGGTCAGCAGGGCGCCCGTGGCCATCGGATTGTAGTGGCCGAACTCGCAGGTCAGGCAGAACGGCGTGACCGCATTGCCGGCGAACTGCTGCACGTCGCCGATATTGGCCACGCCCCAGTCGCCAAGCGCCTGGTATGTATCGATGCGGGTCTGGCGCATGTCGCCCTGGCGCCACGACACGCCGAAGTCGACCCGATCGTCGTCGCCCATGTCCCAGGCGCCGTCGAAACGGACCTCGTCGGTCTTCTGCACCTGTCGCGAGGTCGTGCTTCGCGCAACCTGCGAACCGAGGTCGGGAAGATCGAGGATGCCGTTGGCGTTGCCGTTGCCGCCGTTGTTCGGGTCGTCGTTGAAGGTGATTTCCTGGACGGTGAAGCCGTCGACGATCGACAGCGTCTGGCCCGCGATACCCTTCTGGGCAATCGCGACCAGCGTCGAGGAATGGCCGAGCGGGTTGTTCGGCTTGGCCTTGGCTTCCGAATGATGCCCGTCGAGAGCGAAGCGAAGGTTGTCGGTCGCCTGGAACTGCAGGTTGAGGCCGAGCGAGAGGAGGTTCTCCTCGAGCCCGCGGTACTGCTGCTCGAAGCCGCCGTCCTTCGTGCCCGAGATGATATCGGTGATCGAGATGGCGGTCGCCACCTGGTCGTGGTTATCGAACTCGACGCGGCTGAACGGCCGGTTGAGCCAGGTCGCCTGGTCGGTCCGACGTTCCTCCGACTGGTTCTGATAGTAAGTCGCGTCGGCGGTGATCTGCCACGCGTCGCTCGGCGCGAACTGCAGCGTCAGCTGCCCGTTGATCCGCTCCCGCTGGAACTCGGAATAGTGCAGGCGGAAGTCGTTCGGGAACGCGATGAGCGTGTCGGGCGAGGGCGCGTTGACGAAAACCGTCGACGCGTTGACGCGGCCGCGGCCGGTGTCCGAGAAGTCGGCGAAGGTCTCGACGTTCCAGTCGTTGACCGAGGCCGACGGCGCCGAGTTGTTGCGCTTCTGGTAGCTGCCGAACAGGCCGATGCCGATCGTCCCTTCGTCGTTGACCCAGTTGAGCAGGCCCGAGACTTCAGGCGTGACGCGCGCGAACTCGGTGTCCGACTGGTCGTAGACCGCCTTCGCCCCGATCGATCCGCTGAGTCCGAGCTCGCCGTCGAGCGGCTTGCGGGTGACGATGTCGATCGCCGCGCCGATCCCGCCCGAGGTCACCGACGCGCGGGCCGTCTTGTAGACCACGAGCTGGCTCACGCCTTCGGAAGCGATGTTCGAGAAGTCGAATGAACGGGTCGTGCCCGAAACGAAGTCGCCGTTCTGGTCCTGGCCGACCGAGGCGATGCTCGCGGTCGGCATGGCGCGGCCGTTGAGCGTGACGAGGTTGTAGCCGGGGCCGAAGCCGCGCACGGTCACGCGCGAACCTTCACCGTTGACGCGGTCGATCGACACGCCGGTGATGCGCTGGAGCGATTCCGCGAGGTTGGTGTCGGGGAACTTGCCGATGTCTTCGGCCGAGATGCCATCGACGACACCCGCCGAGTTGCGCTTGAGATCGATCGAGCGGTCGAGCGAAGCGCGCACGCCCGTGACGATGATCGTCTCGGAATCGCCCGATGTAGCGGCCCCGTCTTGGGCCGCTGCGCTGGTAGCGCTAACAAAACTGACTGCAAGAGTAAGCGCAGACGCCGTGCGCGCCAGCGCCGGCGACAACCGGAGCCGCTGCATGAGTAAATCCTCCCCATGGCCGCAAGCGCACAGAATCGCCTGCGACAGTTCAAGTCATATATTCGACTCGTAAGGTAGCGCTACCACTTCCGGATCGAGTGTCAACCACTAATTTGTATGAGTATTCGATATGGACGTGGGACCTCGGGAAACAGCCCTCGCAACGGTTGTTCAGGCCGCCAATGCCACCGTCGCGGTTCCGGTGTAACCGTGCGCCGGTTCTCCCTCCATGGCCACGAGCTGTCCCTCGGCGCGCGTGTCGCCGAACACGAAGTCGCGCTCGATCGGGAGGCGGTCGAGGTTGCCGAGCGAATCGCCATACCGGGCGTCTTCGCGGTAGATGCCCCGGCATGGGGCTTCGGGGAAGGCCAGTTGCGAAACGAGCAGCGGCCGCTCGCCGTTCAGGGCGGCATCGATACCGGCGAAGACCTCGAAGTGGCAGTGCGGATACCGACCCCCGTAGCAGCCTGGCACGATCAGCGTGAACCGGACCCGCCCCTGGGCATCCGCCGGCTGCAGGCCGCGCAAGTAGTTCTCTCCGGGGAGGTCGTAGAGCGAGTAGGCCCCTGCCGCGTCGTTCTGCCACAGGTAGACCGCGCAGCCGGCGAGCGCGGCACAGCTGCGGGCTTCGACGAGGTCTATCTCGAGCTCGAGCGGGACGCCCTCGGCGCGTCCGGCCATTCCCGCAAAGCTTCCGCGGATATCGCGCCGGACGATCCCGTCCATCGTCAGCACGTTTATCGGCCGAGGGCGCCCGTTGCTGCCGTCGGCCGGGAAGGGGCCCCGGATCTCTGTCGGCGTCGCGGGACAGGCGGCGCCTGCCTGTGCCCCTGCTCGCCCCCCGCACGCGCCGATCGCGACACCGCCCAGCCCGAGCGCGAGGCCGGCGAGCATCCGTCGCCGGTCGAGCTCGAGCTGGCTGGTCACGTCGTCGCCTCGGCGATCGCCGCGCGCGCCTCTGCGCCCGCCCAGTCGTAGCCGCCGGCCACGCGCCAGACTTCCTTGCCCTCGGCATCGTAGAGCACGGTCAGCGGGAGGCCGGACTCCTGCGCCAGCACGCCGAGCGTGTTCTCGGGGTCCAGCCACTGCGGCAGGTTCCCCAGGTTGCGTTCGGCAAAGAACGGCTCGACCGCCTCGGCGCCCGTCATGTCCTGGCTCACGGTCAGGACGCGGACGTCCTTGCCAAGGTCTGCGGCGAGCCGGTCGAGCAGCGGCATCTCGGTGACGCAGGGCACGCACCAGGTCGCCCACAGGTTTAGCAGCACCGGAGTACCCTTGAGGTCGGCGGTGGCAAGCGTGGCCCCCGAGGGATCGGTCAGCTCGACCGCGGGCATCGCCTCTCCGGCAGAGGTGCGGTCGATCGTCCCGGTCAGCTCGGCCGCCGCTTGCGGTTGCGCGGCCTGCTCGCTTTCCCTATCGCACCCCGCCACAGCGAGGGCGAGCGCGCAGGTGAGCGAAACCAGGAACAATCGGGGCATGTCGGGCTCCAACCGGATGTGGGGCGGGCGCTTCGCCGAAGGGCCGAGCGCGATCATGCGCGAGATTAACGCCTCGATCCCGTTCGACAAGGCGCTCTGGCGGCAGGACATTGCCGCGAGCAAGGCGCACGCGGCGATGCTCGGCGCCTGCGGGGTGATCTCGTCCGAGGACGCGGTGGCGATCGAGCGCGGGCTCGACCGGGTCGCCGCCGAGTACGACAAGGACGGCGTCCCCGAGGACTGGGCGCTCGAGGACATCCACATGACCACCGAGAGCCGCCTCGCCGAGCTGATCGGCCCGGCGGCCGGACGGCTGCACACCGCGCGCAGCCGCAATGACCAGGTGGCGACCGATTTCAGGCTGTGGGTGCGCGACGCGATCGACCAGGCTGACGCCGGGCTCGGGGCGCTGCAGAAGGCGCTCGTCGCGCGCGCCGACGAGCATGCCGCGAGCATCATGCCCGGCTTCACCCACCTGCAGACCGCGCAGCCCGTCACGCTCGGCCACCACCTGATGGCCTACTACGAGATGGTCAGCCGAGACCGCTCGCGCTTCGCTGATGCGCGCGCGCGACTCAACGAGTGTCCGCTCGGCAGCGCTGCGCTCGCCGGCACGGGCTTCCCGATCGACCGCGAGATGACCGCGCAGGCGCTCGGTTTCGACCGGCCGACCGCGAACAGCCTCGACGCGGTGTCCGACCGCGACTTCGCGCTCGACTACCTGCAGGCCGCGGCGCAGTGCGCGCTGCACCTCTCGCGGCTGGCCGAGGAGTTCGTCATCTGGGCGAGCCAGCCGTTCGGGTTCGTCCGCCTGCCCGACGCGCTCAGCACCGGCAGCTCGATCATGCCGCAGAAGAAGAACCCCGACGCCGCCGAGCTCGTCCGCGGCCACGCCGGGCGCATCGTCGGCTGCGCGGTCTCGCTGATGGTCACGATGAAGGGCCTGCCGCTGGCCTATTCGAAGGACATGCAGGACGACAAGCCGCCGGTGTTCGAAGCCGCCGGCCTGCTCGGCCTGTCGATCGCGGCGATGACCGGGATGGTCGAGGGCGCCGAGTTCCGCACCGAGCGGATGCGCGAGGCTGCCGAACTCGGCTATGCCACCGCGACCGACCTTGCCGACTGGCTGGTGCGCGAGGCCGGCGTGCCGTTTCGCGAGGCGCACCACATCACCGGCGCAGCGGTGAAGCTCGCGGAGAGCCGCGGCATCGCGCTCGAAGCACTGCCCCTCGCCGACCTGCAGGCGATCGATTCCCGGATCGGCGAAGGCGTCTATACGGCGCTTTCGGTCGAGGCGTCGGTCGCCGCGCGGGCGAGCCATGGCGGAACCGCGCCGAACGAAGTCCGCGAACGTATCGCCGAGGCGCGGAAGGCGCTAGGGCTGGGCGCGTGAATCGCACCGTGCCTTTCGCTCTGCTCCTGCTCGCGAGCCTTGCCGCCTGCGGCAGCCAGCGCGACCTCGAGCCGGCCGTTGGAGATTCGCTGCCGCCGCCGCCCTTCGGCCGGGCCGATCCGCCCACCGCCGAGGAACTGCTCGAGCCTCCGCCCGAGGCGGAGCCGGTGCGCACGGTCGAACTGCGCCGCCAGTCCGAGGAGCGCGAGGAAGACCCGTTCGACTTGCCGCCCGAAGGCTGACTCATGGACCATTTCCAGCTCAGGAACGGCGAGCTCTACGCCGAGGACGTGCCGCTGACGCGGATTGCCGAGGAAGTCGGCACGCCGGTCTACGTCTATTCGCGCGCTACGCTCGAGCGCCACGCGCGCGTGTTCCGCGAAGCGCTCGAGCCGCTCGGCCGCGTCCATCTGGCATTCGCGGTGAAGGCCAACCCTAACCTTGCGGTGCTCAAGGTGATGCAGCGCGAGGGTTTCGGCGCCGATGTCGTCTCGGGCGGCGAGTTGCAGCGCGCGCTGGCCGCAGGCATGCCGGCGGAGGACATCGTCTTCTCGGGCGTCGGCAAGCAGCACTGGGAACTGGTGCGCGCGCTCGACGCCGGGATCGGCCAGTTCAATCTCGAGTCGGAGGAGGAGGGCGAGGAGCTCGCTGCACTCGCCGCGGCCCGCGGCGCCCCCGCTCGCTGCGCGCTCCGGGTCAATCCCGACGTCGATGCCGGGACCCACGACAAGATCTCGACCGGCAAGGCCGACAACAAGTTCGGCGTGCCGATCGGCGAGGCCGCTGCAATCTACGCGCGCCTGTCCGCGCTGCGCGGTCTGCAGATGCGCGGCCTCGCTGTGCATATCGGCAGCCAGCTCAGCGACCTCGCCCCGCTCGAACGCGCGTTCGAGAAGCTCGGCAGGCTGCTCGCGGAGGTGCGCGCCGCGGGTCTCGAGGTCACCCACGTCGACCTCGGTGGCGGACTCGGCGTGCCCTACAAGCCCGGCGACGTGATGCCGAGCCCGGCCGAGTACGGCGCGATGGTCGCGCGGGTCACCGAAGGCTGGAATGTCGAGCTGATGTTCGAGCCGGGCCGCGTGATCGCCGGGAACGCCGGCATCCTGCTGACTCGCGTGGTGCGCGTGAAGCGCGGTATCAACGACCCGTTCGTGATCGTCGACGCGGCGATGAACGACCTCGCGCGCCCGGCGCTCTACGGCTCGTGGCACGATTTCGAGGCCGTCCGTCCGTCGAACAGGCGGATGTGCGCCAATATCGTCGGCCCGATCTGCGAGACCGGCGACACGTTCGCGATGGGCCGCGACATCGAGGGCGTCGAGGCCGGCGACCTCGCGGTATTCCGCACCGCCGGGGCCTATGGCGCGACGATGGCCTCGAGCTACAACAGCCGCGGTTTCGTCGCCGAGGTGATGGTCGACGGTGACAAGTATGCCGTCGTCGCCGACCGCATCCTCCCCGAAGAGATCACCGCCGCCGAACGCGTCCCCGACTGGCTGGCGTGAGCCGAAAAGAGGGACAGTCCCTATTTTCACACCCGAGCTTGCTCGGGAGGATTTGCGTTCGCCCGAATCCCGCTGACCCGATAGGGTGCGCCCCATGCGCTCGCTCCCACTCTTTCACCAGGTAACCGGCCAGCCGGTGATCGTGCTCGGGGAAGGGGAAGCCGCCGCGGCCAGGCGGCGGCTGGTAGAGCGCGCGGGCGGCGTGGTCGTCGGCGAAGCGGATCCGACGGCAAGGCTGGCGTTCGTTGCCGGGGACGACCCCGAACCAGCGGCGGCGCGGCTCAGGGCGCGCGGCGTGCTGGTCAACGTCGCCGATCGTCCCGACCTGTGCGACTTCACCGTGCCCAGCGTTCTCGATCGCGACCCGGTGCTGATCGCGGTCGGCACCGGCGGCGCCTCGGCGGGGCTTGCCAAGCAGTTGCGACTTCGCCTCGAGGCCCTGTTGCCCGCCACGCTCGGACGGCTAGCCGAAGCGCTGCAGGCAGCTCGCGAGCGGCTCGGCGATCGTTTTCCCGACCCCGCCAGTCGGCGCCGCGCGCTCGACGCGGCGCTTGCGCAGGGCGGGCCGCTCGATCCTCTTGCCGACGGAACGGCGGACCGGGTCGAGGCGTGGCTCGGTGATCTCACCGAACCTCGGGCCACGGGCCTGTTCGAGCTGGTTCTGACCAGCGACGATCCCGACGACCTGACGCTGCGCGAGGCTCGGTTGCTCGGAACGGCCGACGTGCTGCTGGTGGAGCCGGGGGTGGCATCCGCGATCGTCGCCCGCGCCCGGGCCGACGCGGTCCGCCGGCCGTGGCCGCACGAAGGTCCGCCGCCTCCGGGCCTGGTGGTCGTTCTGCGCCGCGGCTGACCCCGCCGCCGCGGCATTAAGATCAATTAACTTTACCTCGGGTCCGCGTTTCGCACTCTGTCCGTCGGCGAAGCGGGGGGCTTCGCCACATCAGGGGGGAACAGCCATGAACCTGCCAAAGATCGACCTCGTGAGCCTGCCCGATCTCTCGACGCTGACCGGCCTGTTCGGCAGCCTGACCGGCAGCCGGGGGCCGGGCCACGACGATTCGATCGTCCTGCTCGCGACGTTCGTCTACGAGGTGCAACCTCCGGGAGGTGGGCTGGCCTGAGCGCGCCGGTGCGGATCGACCCGGCGATCGCGGCGCTGCGGCGGGATTGCACGCCGCAGCGCCGCGCACAGGCGGCAATGGTCGCCACGTTCGAGCGCTGGTGTTCGTTGCCGGAAGTGGCGCCGGTGCTGTCCGAGCTCGAGCGCTACGGCGAGGGCGAGCCGCTCGCGGCGTGCCCGGCGCTGCGCACGTTGTTCGCAGACCGCCACAGCGCCCCGACGTTCGTCGGCGCACTGGTTCGCCATTTCTGCCGCACGCTGGCTGATGAGCCGTTCGGCCACCCGCCGCTGCGCCACGGCTACGAACGCGGTACTTCGACCCTCCTGCTTGCGCGCCGCGGGAGGGCGCATCTCGTGCTTCACGCGCGCGAACCCGGCCGCCGGACCTTCGGCAGCGTCACGCTGAGCGATGGCGAGCGGCGGGAAGCCGTGATCGGCGGCCTGGCTCGCGCGCGGGTCGTTAGCCGCGCAGACTCGGCTGAACCCTTCGCAATCAATTCTCGCGTCCTGTGCCCGGGTTCGCGTCTCGCGCTCGACCTCGCTCGCGAGGCCTTGCAGGTGCTCGCGGCGGAGCGGCGGCTCGTCTCGCTGCGCCTGGACCGCGCGGCGGAACGCCCCGGTCCGGTGCGCGAATACGCGCTCGGGCAAGGTGCGTTGCTGCGCCAGGCGTCCGGCGACATCCGGGCCAGCCGCCACGAGGCCATGCTCGCGGTGCTCGGCCGGATGAATTGCCGCGAGGCCGTTCCGGTCCTGGCCGCCATCGCAGCAGAAGACGGCGCGGACTCGCTTCGCTGGCAGGCCCTGCGCGAAGCGCTGGCCCTCGACACCGCGTCGGGGTTCGGGGCCCTGTGCGCGGTCGCCCGGGCAGCACCCGATCCGCTGGCAGCGCCGGCAACCGCGCTGCGTGACCGCCTGGCGAAAGCTCATCCTTCGCTGTTGTCGCTCGACACCGATTCGTGCCTCGGGAACTAGACTGTCCCGATACGGCTGCGTGCGATCTCGGCACCTGCGTGGCCGCGCTCGAAGCCGGCGGGTTGGATCCGCACGACGAGGGCAGCTTGCTGCAAGCGGCCGGCTGGCTCCGGCGGCTGGGCAACGACAGGCGATTCCTCGCCGAGCTGATGCTCGCCGAGCTCGCCCGGCGCCACCGCGAGGTCGACAGCTTCACTGCCTACGGTCCGCAGGTGATCATGCTCTCGCCCCCGGGCGGCGAGGTTTACCTGCGCGCCAACATCTGGCCCTCGCGCGGGGAGGCCATGTTCCGCGCCAGCGGCGCGGCGCTGTTCGCCTACGGGCTGCCGCACGATCACAATTTCGACTTCATTACGCTGGGCTACTTCGGCCCCGGATACTGGTCGGACTACTGGGAGTACGACTTCGAAACCGTTGCCGGAGCCGTCGGCGAGACGGCCGGTCTGCGCTTCTGCGGGCGCGATCGGCTGGAACCCGGCAGAATCTGGCACTATCGCGCCCATCGCGACGTTCACTCGCAGCATCCGCCCGACTCGCTGTCGGTCTCGCTCAACGTGATGCATGCCGGCGGCGCGCAGGGCTGGCTCGATCAGTACCGCTTCGACGTCGAGCGGAACGAGATCGCCGGCGTCCTCGCCCCCGGGGCGAGCGAGGTGTTCCTGCGCATCGCCGTCGGCACGGGATCCGAAGAGGCGAGGGACCTGGCCGAACGCTTCGCGCGCAAGCATCCGAGCGATCGCATGCGTCTGGCCGCGCTCGAGGCGCACGCCGGCGTGCTGGGCATTGAGGAACGGGACGGCCTCTGGCGACGGGCGGAGAGTTCGGGTTGTCGGTTGGTCTCCGCCGAAGCGCGACGGCACAGGACGGCGCTGGCGTCACCCAAAGGCGAGATAGGCGCCGAAGGCGATCGAGCCGAGGAGCAACAGGGCTAATGACCAGTAGAAGATTCGCCGCTTCTTGCGGCGGTCGGAATCGGCGGGAGTCGCAACGCTGGCAACGGCATCGAGGCCCGCACCGATGATCTCTCCGATCAATTCGTCCGGCATCAGAGGACTCCCCCCGCGAGTGCGTCGATCGCGGCCTGCAGGATAACCGCGGCCGCGTGGCTGTCGATCCGCTCGGCGCGCTTGGCCCGGCTCAGGTCCTGGTCGATCATCGCCCGCTCGGCGCTTGCGGTCGACCAGCGCTCGTCCCACAGCAGCACCGGCAATCCCAGCGTCTCCGAGAGATTGCGAGCATAGGCCCTGCTCGACTGCGCGCGAGGCCCGCTGGTGCCGTCCATGTTGAGCGGCAGGCCGATCACGACGCCGGAGATCCCGCGCCGAGCGACCAGCTCGCGCAGCGTCGCAAGATCCCTGGCGAACTTGCCGCGCGGCAGGGTCTTGCCCGCCGAAGCGAAACGCCAGCCGGCGTCGCAGAACGCCGTGCCGATAGTATGTGTGCCGAGGTCGAGGCCGAGAAGCGCGCCGCCTTCGGGCAACGCGGTGCGAAACGCGTTCGCGTTCTCAGTGATCAGCGGGCGGTCCGCCACGCGTCCACCCTGCGAATCACGTCCATGCGTACATTGGCCCAGAACAGCGGCACGTCGTAGACATGGTAGTTGTTGCCGGGCAGTCCATAGGGCCCCATCTCGGGCGGGTCGCCGATCAGCAGCAGGCCCCGGGTGTCGCACCGGGCCGATACTTGCCCCGCAACGATCTCGCCGCTCGTCAGGTCGGCGTTCGGCACGAGCGTACCGAGATTCGCGTCCGCCGGCGTGGTCCCCGCGCGCACGCCGTTCACCGGATTGACGCAGAGAATCGGTCCATCCCCTCGCGGCTGGCCGTCGAAGCCGAGCGATGCGCGGTATGGCTCGAGCCATTCGTCGGGGTCGGCGGGCTCGCCAAAGCTCGACCAGCTGACGATGCACCCGCCCTGGTCCGCCTGTTCGCAGGCCGGGAGGCCGAGCGCCGGCAGGTCGTGTTCGAGCGATATCGGCCAACCGACCGCATAGGCCGCTGCCACGCGCTGCTCGAGCGGTGTGCCGGCCACCGTCTCGCGCAGCAGGCGTACGACGTGCGCTGCCCCCTGGCTGTGCCCGGCGAGGACGATCGGCATGTCCTCGTCCGTTGCGCGCAGGAAAGCGTCGAATGCCAGCGCGACGTCGCGGTAGGCGAGGTCGATCGCACGCCGTGCCTCGGGCTTGTCGGTCAGGAAGGCACCGAAGGTGGCCTGCCGGTAGCGCGGCGCCCAGATCTCGCTTGCCGCCGCGAACGGGCTGGCCATTCCGCGCAGGTAGGTCCGCGCGCGCGACTGCGACTGCGCATCGTCGAGCTCGGCGTTCCACTGCGTCCGCTCGAGGTAGCTCGTCGGGTGGACGAAGAAGACCGCAAACGGGGGCGCGGGCGCCTCGATCGGCGGCACGCCGGGCGGAGCCCACCTCGAGGGGTCGCGGGTCCGGTCGAGCCGCGGGTGCGACAGCCACATCACGGGGTCGGCGTAGGCATTCTCGGCCAGCGGCTCCTGCTCGACGAAGTCGCCGGAAGGCACGAAGGCGATCTCGGCCAGCGAGTCGCCGGCGATGCGCAGCGCGAACAAGGCTGCAAGGAACAGGACGGTCAGTCCGGCAACGAGGTACAGGAACTTGCGGGCCATCGGTTGTCAGACGGCGTGGAAGCGCCGCTCGTCCTTTTCGTTTTCTTCCGCCCGCCGCTCGAGAGCGACCTTGACCATCGCCAGCAGCGGATCGGCGAGGAACAGGCCGAGGATGCCGAACAGCAGTCCCATGATCAGCTGCGCCCCGAGCACCAGGGCGGGAGCGAGATCGACCGTCTTCTTCGCGATCAGCGGGATCACGACGTAGCCGTCGAAGGTCTGGACGAGGAAATAGACGAAGATCGTGTAGAGGCCCATCTCGGGTCCGCCCGAGAACCCGACCAGCACCATCAGTCCGCCCGCGATCAGTGCGCCGAGGTTGGGAATGAACGCCAGCAGCCCGGTGAGAATGCCGAGCAGCGCGGCCATCGGCACGCCGTAAAGCGACAGCATGAGCCAGGTGAACAGGCCCTCGAACACCATCCCCACCAGCCGCCCGGCCATCAGCCGGCGCATCGTGTAACCCATCCGTGAAGCGGTGATGTAGAAATCCTCGCGCTGTTCCGGCGGCAGCATCCACGCGACGCCGCGCTCGTACAGCCGCGGCTCGAGAGCGACGTAGATTCCGATGATCACGATCAGGAACAACGTGCTGACGGCGCCGAAGACGCCGCCGATCGCCCGCGTCACCGCACCGACGCCGCTGAGCACCTGCCCGACGATGCCCTGGACGTCGCCCGGGTCGATCGCGAATCCGCGACTGTCGAGCCAGGCGATCAGACGCTCCGCCTGCAAGGCGATGATCTCGGGGAGCTGTGCAGCCTCGCGCGAGATCTGCGAGCCCGCGAACTGTCCGAGCCAGGCGAAGAAGCCCACCGTGGCGGCGATGACGATGCCGAGCCGCCAGCCGCGCCCTATCTTGAGCGCCCGGCCGAGCAGACGTGCACCGCCGTCGAGCATCGAGGCGAAGACCATCGCACCGAAGATCACCAGCAGGGCCTGAGAGATATAGACCGCGAGGATCGTCAGCCCGACGACGAGCACCCACACCAGTGCGCGTTTGGCCTCGAAGCGCAGCGCGGGATTCGCGATCACGGTGGGGCTGGACCGGTCGTCCGTGACGTCCGGTGAGGTTTCGATATCGTCCTCGGTGTCAGTCCCGCTCATTGCCCGGCCCGTTCCCCCTGATCTCCGGACGCAGACTGAGCCAAGCGCGCTCGCCGCGCAATGCCTGGAACCATGTCAGCGGATTCCACCAGGTCGAACTGCCGTCGAGAGAGAACGTCGTGAACTCCGCGCGTCCGCCGATGTTGGCGATCGGGACCGGGCCGCCGAGACCGTTGCCGCCGAACCGCCCGTCCTCGGCCCTGCTGTCGGCCGAATGGTCGCGGTTGTCGCCCATCAGGAACACATGTCCCTCTGGCACGGCGATCTCTTCCATGTTGTCGTGCACCTGGCGCATGTGATCGATGATCAGGTAGCTCGCGCCGTTCGGCAGGGTTTCGCGAAAGGTCGGCGGTTCGTAGACGGCCCGGCCGTCCGGGAGCAGCCGGCGGTAGGGCTCGAACACGCGGAGACACGGGCTGCCGTCGCAAAGCTGCGCATCCGCCGGGATCTGCACACGCGGCTCGACTTCCTGCGGCACGGGCTTGCCGTTGAGCACGATCTGGCCGTCGACGACGGCGATGCGATCTCCAGGCAGCGCGACGACGCGCTTGATGTAGTCCTCGTCGGTGTCCGGCGGCACGGCGATGACGATGTCGCCGTACTCGGGCGTCGCCGGCGCGATGCGCCAGGTGTCGCGCGGCAGCACATGGAACGAGGCCGAGACCCAGCTCCAGCCGTAGGGGTACTTGCTCACCACCAGCCGGTCGCCGACCATCAGGTTGGGCACCATCGAGGCGCTCGGAATGTAGAACGGCTTCGCGACCAGCGAATGGAACGCCAGCACGCCCAGGAGCATGAGGGCCAGGCCTCTGATCTCGGCGACCCAGTCCACCCTGGCCTTGGCCGGCGCTTCTGTCTCAGGAGACGGTTCGATCGGTGGTTCGTTCAAGGTCGAGGTGCCGGGTGTGCTCATGTCGGGCGGGCTTCGATCACGACGAAAGCCTGCGCCCACGGGTGGTCGTCGGTCAGGGTCAGGTGGATGTGCGCCACATGGCCGTCCGGCGTCAGTTCCGCAAGCCGCTTCGCCGCGCCGTTCTCCAACGCCAGCGTCGGCGCACCGGAAGGCAAGTTCACGACGCCGATGTCCCTCATGTAGACGCCCTGAAAAAACCCGGTTCCGACCGCCTTCGAGAACGCCTCCTTGGCGGCAAAGCGCTTGGCGTAAGTCCCGGCGCGAGTGTGCGGGCGGCTGGCCGCCTTGGCCCGCTCGACCGGCGTGAAGCAGCGCTGCTCGAACCGGTCGCCGTGCCGCGCCAGCGCGGCCGCGATCCGCTCGATGTTGCACAAGTCCGAGCCCATGCCGATGATCATCTGGCCGCGTCCATCAGTTCGCGCATGCGCCTGACTGCCTGCTCCAGTCCGACGAAAACCGCCTCGCCGACGAGGTAGTGGCCGATGTTGAGCTCGGCGAGCTGCGGGATGGCGGCGATCGGCTGCACGTTATCGTAGGTCAGGCCGTGCCCGGCGTGGGGTTCGATCCCGTTCTTCGCCGCCAGCGCGGCCATGTCCGCGACCTTGCGCAGCTCGGCCGGAATCTGCTCGCCGGTGGCGTGCGCATATTCGCCGGTGTGGAACTCGACCACCGGCGCGCCGAGCCGCAGCGCGGCCTCGAGCTGGCGCTCGTCGGGGGCAATGAACAGGCTCACGCGGATGCCCGCGTCGAGCAGGCGGGAAACGACCGGCTGCAGGTGGTTGTGCTGTCCGGCGGCGTCGAGCCCGCCCTCGGTGGTTCGCTCCTCGCGCTTCTCGGGAACGATGCACGCCGCGTGAGGCCGGTGGCGCAGGGCGATCTCGACCATCTCTTCCGTGGCCGCCATCTCGAGGTTGAGCGGCAGGTCCGTCGCCTGCTGGATCCGCCGCAGGTCCTCGTCGCGGATGTGCCTGCGGTCTTCGCGCAAGTGCGCCGTTATGCCGTCGCCACCGACGCGCGCGACGATTTCCGCGGCCCGTACCGGGTCGGGGTGGTCGCCGCCGCGCGCATTCCTGATCGTCGCGACGTGATCGATGTTGACGCCGAGGCGCAGCCGGCCCGCCACTACTTGCGGCTTCCCGGCTTGACCGCCGGCCTGGCCGCAAGCTCGGCGGGCACTTCGTCCTCGGCATATGTGGGGAAGTTGATCGTCACCAGCGCGTGGAACGGCACGCCGAGATCGACCGAGCCGCCCGTGCGATCGACCAGTGCCGCGGCGGCAATCACTTTGCCGCCGGCCTCGGTCACCGCCTTGATCGCCTCGCGGCTCGACAGGCCGGTGGTGACCACGTCCTCGACCAGCAACACTTTTTCGCCTTCGCCGATGGTGAACCCGCGGCGAAGCTCGAAAGTGCCGGTGGGGCGCTCGACGAAGATTGCATCGACGCCCAGCGCACGGCCCATCTCGTGGCCGATGATGACCCCGCCCATTGCCGGAGAGACGACCTTCTCAATCTGTGCCCGCAGTTCGCGCGGCAGCTTCTGCGCCAGGGCGAAGGCCAGCCGCCCGGCCCGCTCGGGGTCCATCAGGACGCGCGCGCACTGCAGGTAGAAGGCGCTGTGGCGCCCGGAGGAGAGCACAAAGTGGCCTTCGAGCAGCGCATGGCTGGCCCTGAATTCGGCGAGAACCTCGTCTTCGGTCATGATTGGAGAAGGGCCTTTCGATCCATTTCGACGGCGATCGGCGGCGCTGCTGAAAGCCGCCGCGAGCCTGTCGAAAATTCTCCCTAGAAGCGCTTGAGGCGTGCGGCAAGCGGGCGTATAGGCCCGGCCCATCTGGCCCTTTCCCGGGGCCGAATGGCCCTCGCGCGCCTGGACAAGAACGGAAAGCGGCAGACAGATGAAGTTTGGCGATATCGCCCGCAAACGGTTGCATATCCTCCCCTTGATCGCAGCTTTTCTGGCCTTGTTCGCAGTGCCGCAAACGGCGCTGGCCGCCGCTGCTCAGGGAACCGGAACGACCGCAGTGGCATCGGTAGCCGACGCCCAGTCGCCCAACGTCGCCGACGAAACCGCCTCGCCGGCAGCGGCCGCCGAAGGCTCCACAGCCGAGGCTGCGACGGGCGAGACTCCGGGCTATACGCCGCTCGGCCCCGAGATGATCAAGGGGCAGCCCGAACCCGGCGGTATCAGCTTCCAGGCCCAGTATTCGGACAACGGCGAGTGGGCCCTGTGGATGCACAACCTGTTCCTGCTGCCGATGATGGTCGGGGTCAGCCTGCTGGTCCTGTTCCTGCTCATTTGGGTGATCGCCCGCTACAACCGCCGCGCGAACCCGGTCCCCTCGAAGACCAGCCACAATACCGCGATCGAGGTGATCTGGACGGTCGTGCCGGTGCTGATCCTGGTCGCGATCGCGATCCCCTCGATCTCGCTGCTGGCGCGGCAGTATGAAAGCCCGCCCGAGGACGCCGTCACCGTCAAGGTGACCGGCTACCAGTGGTATTGGGGCTACACCTATCCCGACAACGGCGGGTTCGAGGTGATCTCGAACATGCTGCCCGAGGAGGAGGCCATCGCGCGCGGCGAGCCGCCGCAGTTGGCCGCCGACAACCGGATCGTCGTGCCGGTCGGCGAGCCCCTGCGCATCCAGGTGACCGCCGCGGACGTGATCCATTCGTTCGCCGTCCCGAGCCTGTGGTTCAAGATCGACGCGGTGCCCGGCCGCATCAACGAACGCACGCTGACGATCAAGGAGCCCGGCATCTATTACGGGCAGTGCTCGGAGCTGTGCGGCGCCCGTCACGGATACATGCCGATCGCGCTCGAAGCCGTGCCGCGGGAGCAGTTCGAGGCATGGGTGCTCTCGAAGGGCGGCACGCTCGGGGCCGAGGAATCGGCCGCGGAGCCGGCTGCTGCGCCGCTGCAGGAGCCCGAGTCTTCGGTCGAAGGCGCGCCGGGAGCCGGCGCCGCTCCTACCACCGCGCCCGGCGCCGACGCTCCCGCCGCCTGACACACAGACATTCGATCCAGGGTACCCGACAAAATGGCCACCACCGCCGACACATTCCAGGCCCACGCGGAAGAGCATCATCACGATGCCGATCACAAGCCGGGCTTCTTTGCCCGCTGGTTCATGTCCACCAACCATAAGGACATCGGCACGCTCTACCTGATCTTCTCGATCTTCGCGGGCGTGATCGGCGGGGCGATCTCCGGCCTGATGCGCGTCGAGCTCGAGCAGCCCGGGCTACAGATCCTCGGCCAGGTCTCGATGTGGCTCAACGGCTCGGCCGACTTCGACCAGATGCTGCACACCTGGAACGTGCTGATTACCGCGCACGGCCTGATCATGGTGTTCTTCGTGGTCATGCCGGCGACGATGGGCGGGTTCGCCAACTGGTTCGTGCCGCTGATGATCGGCGCGCCCGACATGGCGTTTCCGCGAATGAACAACATTGCATTCTGGCTGACCGCGGTGGCCTTCATCAGCCTGCTGCTGTCGACCGTGTCCCCCGGCGGCACGGGTACCGGTGCCGGTATCGGCTGGACGGCCTACGCGCCGCTGTCGACGTCGGGCTCGGTCGGCCCTGCGGTCGACTTCGCGATCTTCGCGCTGCACCTCGCGGGCGCGGCGTCGATCATGAGCTCGATCAACTTCATCACCACCATCTTCAACATGCGTGCGCCCGGCATGACGCTGCACAAGATGCCGCTGTTCGTGTGGTCGGTGCTGGTCACCGCGTTCCTGCTCGTGCTCGCGCTGCCGGTGCTCGCCGCGGCGATCACCATGCTGATCACCGACCGCAACTTCGGCACGACCTTCTTCGACGCGTCCGGCGGCGGCGATCCGATCCTCTACCAGCACCTGTTCTGGTTCTTCGGCCACCCGGAGGTCTACATCATGATCCTGCCGGGCTTCGGCATGGTCAGCCAGATCGTCGCCACCTTCAGCCGCAAGCCGGTGTTCGGCTACCTCGGCATGGCCTACGCGATGGTCGCGATCGGCGTGGTCGGGTTCATCGTCTGGGCGCACCACATGTTCACTGTCGGCCTCGACGTGAACACCAAGATGTATTTCACCGCGGCGACGATGGTCATCGCGGTGCCGACCGGCATCAAGATCTTCTCGTGGATCGCGACGATGTGGGGCGGCAGCATGGAGTTCAAGAGCCCGATGGTCTGGGCGCTCGGCTTCATCTTCCTGTTCACCGTCGGCGGCGTGACCGGCGTCGTGCTGGCCAACGGCGGCGTCGACGACAACCTGCACGACACCTACTACGTGGTCGCCCACTTCCACTACGTGTTGTCGCTCGGCGCGGTGTTCTCGCTGTTCGCCGGGTTCTACTACTGGTTCCCGAAGATGAGCGGCCGGATGCACAGCGAACTGCTGTCGCACCTGCACTTCTGGGTGTTCTTCATCGGCGTGAACGTGATCTTCTTCCCGCAGCACTTCCTCGGGATGCAGGGCATGCCGCGCCGGTATCCGGACTACACCCCGGCGTACCAGTACTGGAACGAGATCTCGACCTACGGCTATTACATCATGGCCGCCTCGATGCTCTTCTTCTTCGTGAACATGGTCTACGCGTTCCTCGCCGGGAAGAAGGTGTCGGCCAACTACTGGGGCGAGGGCGCGACGACGCTCGAGTGGTCGCTGTCGAGCCCGCCGCCGTACCACCAGTTCGAGACGCTGCCGGTGATCGAGGACCATCACTCGCACCACGACGCGATCGGCCCGAAGGGCGCCGCGCCGGCCCACTGAGCGGTGGTCCGCAAGGACCGCACAGGATAAGGAAGGGGGGCGCGCCGGGTTCGGCGTGCCCCCTTTCGCAGACAGAGACATGACCGCAACCGCACAGAGCGAAACCGAGATCCGGACCAGCCCGCTACCGGCCGAGTGGCAGGATTTCTTCGCCCTGACCAAGCCGCGCGTGATGAGCCTGGTCGTCTTCACCGGCCTGTGCGGCCTGCTCGCGGCACCGGGCAGCATTCATCCGGTGCTCGCTTTCACCGCGGTGTTGTGCATCGCCCTCGGCGCCGGTGGCGCGGGCGCGCTCAACATGTGGTGGGAAGTCGACATCGACGCCAAGATGAAGCGCACCGCCCGTCGTCCGCTGCCCCAGGGCCGGCTGCGCCCGACGGACGCCCGCGACTTCGGCATCGCGCTGTCGGTCGCCTCGGTCGGCACGATGGGGCTCGCCGTCAACTGGCTCTCGGCCGCGATCCTCGCGGTCTCGATCCTCTATTACGCGGTCGTCTACACGATCTGGCTCAAGCCGCGCACGCCGCAGAACATCGTCATCGGCGGCGGGGCGGGGGCCTTTCCCCCGCTGATCGGATGGGTCGCGGTGACGGGTGAGATCACGCTGATGCCCGTGCTGCTGTTCGCGGTGATCTTCATGTGGACCCCGCCGCATTTCTGGGCGCTCGCGCTGTTCGTGCGCAGCGACTACGCCAAGGCCGGCATCCCGATGATGCCGGTGGTCGCGGGCGAGGCAGCCACG
>Ga0079224_100001653_pt1 | contig 26095 bp, 28 predicted proteins | sample Stecom2015_FD_80414 | JGI IMG/M metagenome (GOLD analysis project Ga0079224, IMG submission 80414) | Agricultural soil microbial communities from Utah to study Nitrogen management - Steer compost 2015 | ecosystem: Environmental > Terrestrial > Soil > Agricultural land | place: USA: Utah... | reverse complement strand
TTTTGAGCGGTTTCGAATTTCGTGTCAACGTGGGTTCCCCGAAAACCACGGCGGTGGGTACCGTGACGGGTGGCATCACCACCAGGTAATGGCGGGCTGGAACCCCGCGGGTATCGATCGGTTCGAGCCGGTCCCCAATGCCCGTTGCATAAGCGGGCAGGCCGTGGACGAAGACCGGCACATCGGCGCCAAGGCGCCGGCCGAGCTCCGCGAGCCGCTGCGCCGGCCAGCCGATGCCCCAGAGCCGGTTGAGCGCGAGCAGGGTGGTTGCCGCGTCCGAGCTACCGCCCCCGAGGCCCGCCCCCATGGGAATGCGCTTGCGAACGGTGATGTCGACGCCCGACCGTACGCCGCTTGCCGCGGCCAGCAGGCGCGCCGCGCGCAGGCAGAGCTCGTGGTCGGGGTCGATGCCGGGCAGGGGCGACGGCATCTCGATGCGGCCGTCGTCGCGGCGCCGGAAATCGAGCTGGTCGGCGAGGTCGACCAGCTCGAAGACCGTCTCGAGTTCGTGGTAGCCATCGTCGCGCCGACCGGTGACATGGAGATAAAGGTTGAGCTTGGCCGGCGCCGGGCAGTCATGCAGGAAGGCCGGCAAGTTCATGGCTTGTCCACGACGATCCGCACCTGGATCTCGCGGGCGCCGACGCGGGGTTTGGCCGGCCACTCGGCCTCCAGGATGCGCGGCCGGCCGTCCTGGAACTCGCTCGCCACGCGGATTCGCCAGTCGGAGCCCGGCGTTTGCGGCTCGGTCGCGCGCGCGCCGAGCCAGACCGGCAGTTCATGCACGGGCAGGCGCCAGCCGAGCGCCTGCTCGAGGAGATTCTCGGCGCTATCGGCCTCCAGCACCTTGCCGTCGGAAGTGGTCAGCCTCGCGTACCCGGGGCGATCCTCGAGTTCGGCCATGGTCTGGCCGAAGGGCGAGTAGACCGTCAGCGCGCGCCGCTCCCCGTGGGCGCGCAGTTCGAAGCGACCCTGAACCTTTTCCTGCTGGCGTTCGACGCCGGGCTCGGTCACGACCAGCGAAAACCGGCCCAGCCATTGATCGGAGGCGGCGCCGATTGTCGGGGACGACGGGCTCGCGCATGCCGCGACCAGCGCGGCCAGGCCGACGAGCGCGATGCGCCGGCCCGCGCCCTTGGCCCGAATCGCGTTCACAGCCGCACTTGCAGCCTGGCGAGTGTCTTGCGCAGGGTTTCGTTGTCCGGTTCCCTGCCGCTGGCTTCCTGCCAGAGCTTGCGCGCTTCGTCCTGGCGGCCTTGCGCCCAGAGCACCTCGCCGAGGTGGGCGGCGATCTCGGCTTCCGGTGCGCGTTCATAGGCGCGGCGCAAGTGGGTCTCGGCTTCACCGAGTCGCCCCATCCGGAACAGCACCCAGCCCATGCTGTCCTCGATATGCGCATCGTCGGGCGACAGCGACAGGGCTTTCTCGATCAGTGCATGGGCTTCCTCGAGCCGCAGGCCGCGATCGGCCAGGGTGTAGCCGAGCGCGTTATAGGAATGCGCATGGTCCGGCTGGATCGCGATGATCTTGCGCAGGTTCGTCTCGAGGATATCGATGCGGTCGAGTCGCTCGGCGATCATCGCCTGGTCATAGAGCAGGTCCGGATTGTCCGGGCGCTCCGAGATGGCGCGCCCCAGCACGTCGAAGGCCTCCTGCTCGCGGCCGGCATCGCGCAAGACCTGTGATTCCGCCAGGACGAGGCGGATCTGGTCTTCGGAGCGCCCTGCCTGGGTGTCCCGCAGCAGGGCGCGCGCCTCGTCGGTGCGGCCCAGCTTGCCGAGCGCGATCGCGCGTCGCACCCGCGCCGGCACGAGCTGGTCGCCACTATCGATACGCGCGTACCAGTCGGCGGCCTCCTCGTACTGGCGCTGTTCCTCGGCGATCTGGCCGAGGAACATGAAGGCCGGGTCGTTGTCGCGCCGGATGTCGGCGGGCAACTCGACGTAGCGCTTGAGGTAGTCGTTGGCGACCTTGGGCTGCCCCGTCTGGTAGGCGAGCTGCCCGAGCGAGAACAGGATGGTCGGGTCGTCGGGCCGGCGCTGGAGCGCCTGCTCGAACTGCTGCCGGGCTGCTCCCTGCTCGCCATCGGCCATCAGCAGCCGAGCCAGCATGAAGCGGGCGTCGGTCGCATCGGGATTGCGTTCGAGGAATTCACCAAGGATGTTGCGGGCCTGCGCCGGGTCTTCGGCCTGGCGCGCGTAGCGGGCAGCGGCCAGCGCCGGCTCGGGATCCGTCGGCGCAAGCGCCATGGCGGCCCTGGCCTCGGCGAGCGCTCGGTCGGGCTTGTCGGCGGCCATCGCAACCGCGCCGACCGCAAGCCGCGCCGAAGGTACCTCGGCATCCGGCTCGGCGAGCCGCGCCAGCATGTCGAGGGCGGCCGACTTGTCGGCGACGCGCGTGAGCAGGCTCTGGAGCTTGCGGTAGACCAGCGGCAGGCTGCCGTCAGTGCGCGCTTCGACCAGGCGCTTGGTCAGCAGCGGCTCGGCGGGAATGAAGCGGCCGGTCGAGAGCAGCAGGGTTTCGAGCGTCTGCGCCGCCATCTGGGATTCCGGCTCGAGTTCGTGCCAGAGCTCGGCGGCGGGCAGGGCGGACTCGAGCGAGCGGCCGGCGAGCGCCAGTTCGGTGGCGCGCCGCGCGAGGCGCGGATCCCGGGTGTCGCGGGCGATGTTCAGGTAGGTTGCGGTCGCCCGGCCATATTCGCCGCGCTGGGCGGCGATTTCCGAGGCGAGGATCTGGTAGAGCAGTTCGCGCGTCAGCTCGACCTCGGGAATCCCGCCTGGCGTAGTGAGCGGTCCCGGTCCCGGTCCCGGCGCCGGCTGCTCCGCGGTAGACGGCGGCGCGATGGCCTGGGGCGGCATCGACGACGGGGGGGCGGGAGCGGGCTCCTGCGCCGTTGGCGCAGCGGGAGCGGGAGCGGGAACCGGATCGGGAGCGGGAGCGGGAGCCGGCGTCGGGGCCGACCGCGCCGTTCCTGGCGCCGGCTTCTTGGCCGGGACGGCCTTTGGCCGGGGCGCTGGAGCTGTCTCGGCAGGCGGTGGAGCCGGCCTCGCCTCGGGGTTGGCCGTCTGGTTGGAGGAGGATGTGGCGGGGCCGTCGATCGCGCAAGCGCCCACGGCGCTCGCCAGGACGAGGAGCGCAACAGCCCGGCCCGCGCGGCGGCCCGCGAGCCCGCGCAGCCGGGGATACGTCGTATTCATGCGAGGATGTTAGGTCCAAGCGAATGCCGGAGCAAGGTAAGGATCGATGCCCGAATTGCCGGAGGTCGAGACAGTCAGACGCGGTCTGGAGGCGACGATCCTCGGGCGCCGGGTGCTCGGGGTGGTGGCGCGGTCCCCCGCGCTGCGCTGGCCGATACCAGCGGACCTCGACCGGATCCTGCCGGGCCGGCAGGTCCAGTCCCTGGGCCGGCGCGGCAAGTACCTCTTGCTGGGCTTCGAGCCGGGCACCCTCATCGTGCACCTCGGCATGAGCGGCAACCTGGTGTTTCGCAGCGACCCGCCGCCGCCCGGACGGCACGACCATTTCGACATGGTGTTCGGGCACGGGGTCGCCCGCCTCAACGATCCGCGCCGATTCGGCGCGGTGCTGTGGCATGACAGGGCGGCAGGCCCGGTCGAAGCCCATCCCCTGCTCGCGGTACTCGGCGTTGAGCCTTTCGCCGCGGGCTTCGACGGCGCCCATCTCCACCGGGCCTCGCGCGGGCGGCAGGTGTCGGTCAAGCAGTTCCTGCTCGCCGGTGGCGCGGTCGTCGGCGTTGGCAACATCTATGCGTCCGAGAGCCTGCATCGGGCCGGCATCCGGCCGACGCGCGCGGCCGGCGCAATCGGCGCGCAGCGCTACGATCGCCTTGCCGGCGCGGTCCGGTCCACCCTGGCCGAAGCCATCGAGATGGGCGGCACCACATTGCGCGACTTCGCCGGCCCCGATGGCGTCGGCGGTTATTTCCAGCTCGCCTGCCGGGTCTATGGCCGGCAGGGACTCGCCTGCGGCCAGTGCGGCGGCACCATCCGACGCATCGTGCAGCAGCAGCGCGCCAGCTATTACTGCCCCGCCTGCCAGCGCTGATCCGGGCGGCGGATCGGCTTCGGCGGCATGCTTCGAACCGCCGTTCAACCCTGCCCAGCGGCCGGATGGCGGCTCCCGGGAACACGATCCGGCCAGCAGGCCGGCGCGCCCGGAACCCTGTGCTAGAGTCGGCTCGACTTCAATTCGGCCGGGGCTCGTTGGCCCGCGACGCGATACTCTGCATGGGTGCAATCGGCGAACAGATCGCCGCCTACGGCGGCTGGAGGGGCGAACTCGCCGATGCGATTCGTCGATACTTTCTGTGGCTCGACGACGTCGAGCTCGCCGATGATGTCGCCCGCGCCCGCATCGAGGCGATCCTCGCGCGGCTGGGCAACGAGCGGATCACCGTCGCCTTCGTGGCCGAGTTCTCGCGGGGCAAGTCCGAGCTGATCAACGCGATTTTCTTTCCGGACCACGGCCAGCGGGTCGTTCCCTCGTCGGCGGGGCGCACCACGATGTGCCCGACCGAGCTTCGATACGATCGCGACCGGCCACCCTCGATCCGACTGCTGCCGGTCGAGACCCGGATCGACGACACCCCCCTCGCCGACCTGCGCGACGAGCCCGATGCGTGGACCGAGATCGTGCTGCCGCACGGCGATCCGATCCGCCTGCGCCAGGCCTTCGGTGCCGTACAGGAAATCGACCTGGTAAGCGTCGAACGGGCCCGGCAGCTCGGCTTCGTGCAGGAAGGCGACGACGGATTCCTCCAGCCCGATGCCGATGGCATGGTGCAAGTGCCACGGTGGCGCCACGCCATCGTCAACTATCCGCATCCACTGCTGGAGATGGGACTGGTCATCATCGATACGCCGGGACTCAACGCGATCGGCGCCGAGCCCGAACTGACCCTTTCGATGATTCCGAAGGCCGATGCGGTGCTCTTCGTGCTGGCCGCCGATACCGGCGTCACCCGTTCGGACATCGAGGTCTGGCGTCGCCATGTCAGCCCGGTCCAGCGCAGCGGCCGGATCGCGGTGCTCAACAAGATCGACGGCCTCTGGGACGAACTCAAGGACGATGCCAGCATCGACGCCGAGATAGACCGGCAGGTCGCCAGCGTTGCCGCGGCACTCGAGTTGCCGGCAGGCATGGTGTTCCCGGTTTCGGCGCAGAAGGGGCTGGTGGCGCGGGTGCAGGGTGATCGTGGCCTGCTCGCGCGCAGTCGCCTTCCCGCGCTGGAACAGGCGCTGTCGGGCGAATTGGTGCCGCGCCAGCGCGAAATCCTCGTCGAGCACGTCCGCCGCGAGTTCGACGAGATGAGCGGCGTGGCTGGCTCCCTCCTTTCGGCCAGGCGTCGCAACCTCGTCGAACAGATCTTCGAACTCAATGCGCTGCGTGGCAAGAATCGCGACGTGATGGGCCACATGGCTGCCCGCATCCGCGGCGAACGCGAGGACTTCGAGAAGGGATTGCGGCACCTGCAGGGATTGCGCTCGGTCTTCTCGCGCCACTCGCGGACGATATTCGCCACCATCGGTGCCGACGCCCTGCGACAGCATGTGCGCAACGCGCGCGAAGACATGCGCACCAGCAATTTCTCGGGCGGCCTGCGTACCGGCATGGACAGCCTGATCGGCGCGGCGCGCGTCGACTTCGGCGAGACCGGCCGGCTGGCAGGCGAAGTCGGCACGCTCATGAGCGCGATGTACAAGTCCTTCTCGGCCCAGCATGGTCTCTCTCTGGGCTCGCCGATCCTGTTCTCGATGAAGCGCTACGTTGCCGAACTCGACCGGATCGAGGCCCTGCAGCGTCGCCACTTCGGCGCGATCAGCCTGGTAACCACCGAAAAGTGGGCGCTGATGCGCCGCTTCTTCGAATCGGTCGCCTCGCGGATCAAGGCGCTCTACGAGAAGCTCAATCGCGACATCCAGGCGTGGCTGCGCGCGGTCATGGCGCCGATCGAAGGCCAGATCCGCGAGCACCAGGACCAGCTCAAGCGCCGGCTCGATGCGGTGCGGCGGGTGATCGACGCCAACGGCAGCCTCGACGAACGCATCGAGGCGCTCGAGCGCATGCGCGCCGAGGTCGAGCAGTGCACGGCCGTAGCCGATGAACTCGTCGGCCAGATCCGCGCCACCCTTGGCCATCCGGAGCAGCCGGGCCGCCCGGTCGGGCAGCTCGAAACCGCCTGACGCGGTGACGCGCGAGTTTGCGTCCCGCCTCGTCGCCTGGCAGGCGCGTCACGGTCGCCACGACCTGCCCTGGCAGCGCGAGCCCGATCCCTATCGCGTCTGGCTCTCGGAGGTGATGCTCCAGCAGACCCAGGTCGCCACCGTGATTCCGTACTACGAGCGCTTCGTGGCGCGACTGCCCGACGTCGCGGCGCTGGCCGCCGCCGGCGAGGACGAGGTTCTCTCACTCTGGAGCGGGCTCGGCTACTACAGTCGCGCGCGCAACCTGCATCGCTGCTCACAGCTGGTCATGGCGGCGCACGGCGGCCGCTTCCCGGCGGATCCGGCGGCGCTGGCGGCGCTGCCCGGAATCGGACGCTCGACCGCCGCGGCGGTCGCCGTGTTCGCGTTCGGAGGGCGCGCCGCGATCCTCGACGGTAATGTGCGCCGGGTGCTTGCCCGGGTCTTCGCCGTGGGCGGCGACCCGGCCTCGGCCGCGGTGCAGCGTAGGCTCTGGGAGATAGCCGAACGCGAATTGCCCGAGCAAGGGTTGCGCGCCTATACGCAGGGGCTGATGGACCTGGGTGCGACGGTCTGCACCCGCGGCCGGCCCGCCTGCGGGCAGTGCCCGGTGTCCGTCTTGTGCCAGGCCCGCGCCAGCGCGCGGATCAACGAGTTCCCGGGCCGGCGACAGCGACGCGCCTCGCCAGTGCGCGCGGCGGTGCTGCTGGTGGTGCGCGGGCCGGCCGGCATTCATCTCGTCAAGAGGCCCGCGAGGGGCATCTGGGGCGGGCTGTGGAGTCTTCCCGAAGCTCCCCTCGCCACCGGCGGCGAGGGTGGCCTGGCGGCCTCGGCGGCGCTTGAAGCCGCCGGGACGCTGGCCGCCAGCCTCGGGCTGGCGGGCACGGCGCCGAAGCCGCTGCCGCCTTTCGAGCATGTCTTCACGCATTTCCGCCTGCAGGCCTACCCGATGCTGGTCGAGCACGCCGGCAGCGCGACCCTGGCCGTGGCCGAACCGGGGGGCGGATCGGAGGCAGGGCGGGAGGCGCAGTCAACGATGGCGGGCGGCCCGGGGCGCTGGTGGCCCGCCGATCGGCTCGGGCAGGCGCCGTTGCCCGCGCCGGTCCGGACCCTGCTGGCGGCGCTGGCTGCTCAGGGCGGGCCGGTTGCGCTGGTGGGCTAGAGCGCGCCGCGCCGGCGCAGCTGGTCGCGAACGACCGTCATGCGCGCAAGCGGCGACTCGGCGCACATCAGCGAGTGCTTCGCGCGCGAAGCCAGCGGCAGCAGTTCGGCGAGCCGGTTCGACACCCATACCAGGGAGTCGAAGTCATACGGCTCGGCGATGAGCCGTCGCGGCGGGTCTGCCTCGTGCTCGACGATGTCGGCGACGACCCGGCGCAGGAGTTGCGCGCAGCCCTCGAACTCGGCGGGGAGCGCCGCGTCCTCATCGTCCGGCAGCCAGGTGACGTTGGCGCGGATCAGGCCGTCGGGCCGGATCTCCCGATCGATGACGCGAAACCGGGTCTCGCCGCGGCACCAGATCTGCAGCATGCCGGGCTGCTCCATGTCCCACGAGTGGATCCGCGCCATGCAACCGATGGCTTCGTGTTCGGCCGGCTCGCCGACTTCGGATCCGGCGGTGATGCGACAGACGCCGAAGCCGCTGTCGTCGCGCACGCAGTCGCGCACCATGTCGACGTAGCGCGCCTCGAAGATTCGCAAGGGCAGGACTCCGCCCGGAAAGAGCACGGCATCGAGCGGGAAGATCGGGATCGTCGATGGCCGGCGCATCGGGATGCCGTCGTCGAGCCGGTCTAGCCGGTGACGGGCTTGCCCGCGGACAGCGCCCGATGGCGCACCAGCACGTGCTCGCTCGGCCGGAAGCGCGCCGCGAGCTGCTCGACGATGTATACGCTGCGGTGCTGGCCGCCGGTGCAGCCGATTGCCACCGTCAGGTAGCTGCGGTGCTCGAGCACGTAGTGCGGCAGCCAGGTCTGCAGGAACTCGGCGATGCAGTCGATCATGCGGCCTACCGTGGGAATCTGCTCGAGGTAGTGGATCACGGGCTCGTCGAGACCGGTCAGCGGCTTGAGCTCGGGGATGTAGAAGGGATTCGGCAGGCAGCGCACATCGAAGACCAGGTCGGCGTCGAGCGGCAGCCCGTGCTTGAAGCCGAAGGACTCGAACAGCACGGTCAGCGTGGCGCGGTCGGTGCCGGCCATCTCGCGTACCCACTGCCGCAGCGTGTTCGGATGCAGGTCGCTGGTGTCGATCGACATGCCGGCGTCCTTGAGCGCCGACATCAGTTCGCGCTCGTCCTCGATGCATTCGAGCAGGGTGGGCACCTGGCCGTCGGAATTGGTGCGCATAGACATCGGGTGGCGCCGGCGAGTCTCGGAATAGCGCTGCACCAGCTTGTCGGTGCGCGCGTCGAGGAACAGCACCTTGATGTCGTGGCCATGGCGCGACAGCCCGCGCAGCACCTCGCGCAGCTCGGCGACCGATTCGCCGTTGCGCGCGTCGGCCGCAACCGCGACACGGTTGTGGCCGGCCTGCTCGAGTGATGCGATGACCTCTCGCAGGAAGCGCACCGGCAGGTTGTCGATGCAGAAGAAGCCGTCGTCCTCGAGCACCTTCAGCGCGATCGACTTGCCGGAGCCGGAGATGCCGGTGATCAGCATCACTCGCATGTTCAGAACCCGCGAATGGTTTGGACGTTCACAGGTTCTAGCCCTCGCTGGATTCGATGAGGCGACGCTGGCGCTGGATGAACTCGGCCGTCGTGTCGATACCGCGCAATTGCAGCACGGTGCTGCGCACGGCCGCCTCGGTCAGCACCGCGAGGTTGCGTCCGGCGGCGACCGGAATCACCATCTTGCGCACCGGCACGCCGAGCACGTCCTGGGTGAGCGCCTCCAGCGGCAGGCGCTGGTAGTCGTTGTCCATCGTGCTGCGGCGGATCATGTGGACGATCAGCTTCAGGCGCATGTGCCTGCGTACTGCGGTTTCGCCGAAGATCGTGCGGATGTCCAGCAGTCCGAGCCCGCGCACTTCGAGCAGGTTGCGCAACAGCGGCGGGCACTTGCCTTCTATCGCCTGCGGGCCGATCCGGGTGAGTTCGACGACGTCGTCGGCCACCAGGCCATGGCCGCGGCTGATCAGTTCGAGCGCGAGTTCGCTCTTGCCCAGGCCCGACTCCCCGGAGATCAGCACGCCCATGCCGAGCACATCCATGAACACGCCGTGCATCGACGTGTGGGCGGCCATCGCGCGCGACAACCAGTCGCGCAAAGTGTCGATGACCCGGGCGGCCGGCAGTGGAGTCGCAAGCACCGGAACCCGTGCCGCCCGCGCGAGCTCGAGCAGCGTGGCTGGCTCCGGCAGGCCTTCCGAGACGATGATGGCGGGGGCGGACTTCGAGACGATCTCGTGCAGGGTCGACGCCTTGCGTGATTCGTCGAGGTGCTGGAAATAGCGAACCTCGGGGGCGCCGAACACCTGGATCCGGCCCGGGTGGATCAGGTTGAGGTGGCCGACGATATCCGCCGGCTCGTGAGAGTGCCCGTCGTCTTCGTGTACCAGACGCTCGGCGCCCTGGGATTGCAGCCAGCGCAACCTGAGCGTGTCCTCGTTGGCCTCGAACATGGCCTGGACGGTGAGGATCATCGTCGCGTGCCCGGCGAGATGGGGGAAAGAGTCGAAGGCGCCTGGATGTGGCGAGGAGCGGGTGCGGACGATCCGTTCACAGGTCCTCAGGCCGCGGGCCGGAAGGGCTTCCAGGTGGCAAGGATCTTGTGGATCTGGGCCGGGTTGTCCTGCTTCATGAGGGATTCGCGGATCTGCGGGTCCGACAGCAGTTCGGCAAGCTCGGAGAGAATCTCGAGGTGTTCCTCGGTCGCGTTCTCGGGCACGAGCAGGAATACCAGCAGGCCGACGGGTTCGCCGTCGGGGGCATCGAAGGGCACTGGAGTGGCCAGGCGAATGACAGCGCCGACCGCTTCCTGCAGGCCCTTGATGCGGCCGTGGGGAATGGCGACGCCTTCGCCGAGCCCGGTCGAGCCAAGGCGTTCGCGCGACAGCAATGCGTCGGCGACCTTGCTGCGCTCGATTCCGTGGCTGTTCTCGAAGAGAAGGCCGGCCTGTTCGAACAGTCGCTTCTTGCTGGTTACCGAGAGATTGACCAGCACGTTGTTCGGTGCCAGCAGCCGGGAGATTCGGTTCATCTGCACTCGCCCCGGGTCCGGAAAGGGCTTCCGCGTCGCTCGGGGCTGGATCAAAGCGGCGATCGAGTGATTATAGCCAGTGCCGCTCCGGGAAAACGTGCGATGTTGCTCGACCGCAATGGTTTCCCTTCGGGGAAACCACAAGCGAAAGGACGCCGTAGCGTCCTTTGTCGATGGAAATTGCAGCCCGATCAGCTAGATGGCTGCGCAAGCGGATGGTGTTTCAGAGCTTCGCGGCCGTGGTCGGCCTGCTTGCCCTTGTGCTTGAGAACCTGTCGATCCAGTTTGTCGACCAGCGAGTCGATCGCCGCGTACAGGTCACCATCGGAACATTCCGCAAAGAGGTCCTTGCCCCTGACGTGCAGCGTGATCTCGGCCTTCTGGATCAGCTTGTCGACTGACAGGAACACGTTGACGTCGATCACATGATCGAAGTGCCTTTTGATCCGCTCGAGCTTGGTGGTGACGTACTCACGCAGAGCCGGGGTGACACTGACATGATGTCCGCTGATCGAGAGGTTCATGCATCCTCCTTCGCCGTCGGGACGGATCCCGGGATGATTGGCGTATGGGCTATTGCAGGGTGCGAAACAGGCGCCGGTGCCGATGGATTCACAGCGACTTGCGCTGGGATACCGGGGCAATACGCATCGATTCTCGATACTTCGCCACGGTGCGCCTGGCCACGACGATGCCCTGTTCACTGAGTGTTTCGGCGATCTGGTTGTCTGATAAGGGGTGTCTGGAATCCTCCGCGGCAATGAGTTGCTTGATGAGGGCTCGAATCGCGGTGCTCGATGCAGCACCCCCGCTGTCGGTCGCGACATGACTGCCGAAGAAATACTTGAGCTCGAAGGTGCCGTGCGGCGTGAGCATGAATTTCTGGGTAGTGACTCGCGAAACGGTGGATTCATGGAGCCCCAGGATCTCGGCGATCTCCCGCAGGACCAGCGGCCGCATCGCGACCTCCCCGTGGGAGAAGAAAGCCTTCTGCCGATCGACGATGGCCTGCGAAACCCGCAGGATGGTGTCGAACCTCTGTTGGACATTCTTGATCAGCCAGCGTGCTTCCTGCAACTGAACTGTCATATTGGCATGGGCGCCGCGGTTGCGCCGGAGAATGTTGGCGTACAGATCGTGGATTCGCAGTTTCGGAACCACCTCGCCATTGAGCGAAACCACCCAGTTGGTCCCCTGGCGCCGCACGACCACGTCGGGCACCACGTAGCGCGCTTCGCCGCCGCCGAAGGCCGCGCCGGGGCGTGGGTTGAGCGCAACCACCATGGCCTGGGCCTCGCGCAGTTCGTCCTCGCTGCAGCGCAGGGCGCGCTTGAGCCTGGTGAAGTCGCGGCCAGCGAGCAAGGCCAGGTGTTGCGACACCAGCCGCGTTGCAAGCTCGCGCGTCGCCACGGCGGTCCGGGCCGCGACTTCGGCGCGTTGCAGCTGCAGCAGCAGGCTCTCGCGCAGGTCCGCCGCACCGACGCCTGCCGGGTCGAAGCTCTGCAGCATCCGGAGCGCCGTAAGCAGTTCGTCGGCATCGATCCCGGCTTCCTCCGGGAGCATCCCCAGGATTTCCTGCGGGCTCGATTCGAGGAAGCCGTCGTCATCGAGGTCATCGATCAGCAGTTCGACCAGGGCGCGGTCGCGCGGCTCGCAGCGGGTCGCTGCGAGTTGCCCGAGGAGGTGCTCGCGCAGGGTGGTCTCGGCGGCGGCGACCTGCGGAAAGTCCGGGTCCTCGCCGTCGGAGCGGGTTCGTCGAGCGCCGTCCCCGCCCCAGTCGCCGGTCCGGTCGGCGTCCTCGTCGTGAGTGTTGCCGGGCCCGGCGCCGCCATCATCGCCGCCCGGGCTCGTCCCGACCGGCTCGCGTTCGCTCGCGGCATCGGCGGCACCATCGGCATGGCCGGCGCCATCGGCCTGGTCGATGCCGCCGTTGGGGGCGATCCGCATACACGCATCGAGGGGATCGTCGGTGCGCTCCAGCAAGGGGTTGTCGCGCAGGATCTGCTCGAGTTCCTGGTTCATCTCGAGCGTCGACATCTGCAGCAGCCGGATCGACTGCTGCAACTGTGGCGTCAGCGTGAGCTGCTGGGAATATTTGAGCTGGAGTGACGGCTTCATCGCAAGACGGACTCGGAAACCTGCAATGCCGGGTCCGCGGCCATGGCCGTCCGGATCGGACGGCTACATGGAGAAGTGTTCGCCGAGGTAGTAGCGGCGCACATCCTCGTTCATGACCACTTCTTCTGGCGCACCGGAAGCAAGAACAGTACCAGTTCTAATGATATACGCCCGATCGCAGATTCCAAGGGTCTCGCGAACGTTGTGGTCGGTGATCAGCACGCCAATTTGCCGATCCTTGAGAAATCTCACGATCCGCTGGATCTCGATCACTGCGATCGGGTCCACGCCGGCGAATGGCTCGTCGAGGAGGATGAAGCGCGGCGAGTTCGCCAGGGCGCGCGCGATCTCGACCCGGCGGCGCTCCCCGCCCGAGAGCGACAGCGCCGGATTGGAGCGGATATGGTCGATCTGCAGTTCGCCGATCAGGACCTCGAGTCGCTCCTCGATCGCCTTGCGCCGCAGCGGCCGCCCCGCTTCGTCGACCTGCAGTTCGAGCACCGCGGCGATGTTCTCCTCGACCGTGAGCTTGCGAAAGACCGAAGCCTCCTGCGGCAGGTACGACAGGCCGAGCCGCGCGCGACGGTGGATCGGCAGGCGTCCGATCGGGTGACCGTCGAGTTCGATGGTGCCGCCGTCCGCCGGCACCAGTCCAACGATCATGTAGAAGCAGGTGGTCTTGCCGGCGCCGTTGGGCCCGAGCAGCCCGACGACCTCGCCGCTCTCGACTGAAAGCGAGACGTCCTCGACGACCTTGCGGCCGTTGTAGACCTTCATCAGCGATCGGCCTTCGAGCCGGTGGCGCTTCGCGTCCGGCCCCATCAGCGACTCTTGGGCTCGGGGCGTCGCAGGTCGAGCTTGTCTGCCGGCTGCAGGGGGGCCGGCGGAGTGGCATTCCCGGCGCCTTCCTTCGGCTCGGGGTCCGGCCGGGGCTGGATCACCACCCGCACCCGGCCGCCCGGATTGGCGGGCGTCGCGTTCTTGCCGTCGCCACGCTCCACCGTGAAGAAGTCGGTGGCGCCGTGGTAGACGATCTGGTTGCCGAATACTTCGTTGACCACGCGCTCGCCTTCGAGTCGGCGCATGGAGGCGTCTTCGCGCAGCTTGAGGACATCGCCCCGGCTGTCGTAGTCGAGTGTCTTCGCTTCGCCTTCGATCACATCGCCTTCGGCCTGGCGCAACTGGCGAAACCTGGCGGGCTCGCCAGTCGCCGTGGCGAACTGGTTGCCGGCATCGTCCTGGCGCAGCACGATGCGATCGGCCATCACCGTCAGGCCCCCGCGAACCATCTGTACCCGGCCGGTGAACACGTTGACCTGCTTCGCATCGTCGTAGGTCATGTGATCGGCTTCGACCTGGATCGGGGCGTTCCGGTCGGCCTTCACGCCTTGCGCGCCCGCCGGGTCGGCAAGCGCGAATGTCGCGAGCAGGAGCGTCAGGAGTCCGGTGCGAAGGCTCATGGGCGTGGCGGGGTATCGGCGGCCGATTGCCAGAGGCCGCGCACTTCGGAGTCGAGCCGGAGCTGGCGCGCCGCATTATCGAATTCCATTCCCACGCCAGTCAAGGTCGATTCACCGCGGCGAATCAGGACCGGGCGCTTCGTCCGGGCCACTTCGGTGACCGAGTCGACGATCGCATAGTCCGTCTCGACCGTCATGCGCGGCACGCCGGGGGTGGGCTCGCGCACCAGCAGGACGTCATCGAACAACTCCGTCATGCGGCCTTCGGCATCGGTGCGCGCGCGTTGGGCGGTGAGGCGGATGGTGGGCCGATCGGGATCCAGGCTGACCAGCACCGGCGTATCGAATTCGGTGGTGCCGTCGTCCGGGAAGTGCCGCATTTCGTCGGCAAGCATCCGGAAAACCGGTCGGCCCTCACCGTTGAGGCGGATCATCGCAAGGCCCTCGACGAAGTAGTCGGGCACATGCCCGGGCGCCCGGGCGCCCGGGGTCGAGCGATCGGCGGCCGACTCGGCCAGGTACCAGGTGCCGACCACGAGGCCGGCCATCAGCAAGGTGGCCAGGAGCGCGACCATGCGGTCCTTGAGCCGGCGTTTCACAGGCGTTCCTGGGCCTCGAGCAGCTCCTGCCAGCGGCCCTGGGCGCGCAGGATGAACTCGGCGAACTCGCGGACCGCGCCCGCTCCGGCGGGACGCCGCGAAATCCAGTGCACTCGCTGGAGTATTTCCGGGGGCGCCCCCGCGGGCGCGGCCGAGAGCCCGGCGCGGCGCAGTGCCGGCAGGTCGGGCCAGTCGTCCCCCATGAATGCGACCTGTTCGAGCGTGACGCCGGCGCGCTGCGCAAGCCTTGCCAGAGCTTCGCCCTTGCGGGCGACACCCTGCATGACCTCCTCGATGCCGAGTTCGGCGGCGCGCCGCTCGACGATCGCCGATTCCCGGGCGGTGACGAAGGCGCAATGCAGCCCGGCGCGACGCAACAGCGCGAGGCCCAGGCCGTCGCGCACGTAAAAGGACTTCATGGCTTCGCCATCCGGGCCGATATGGATGCGCCCGTCGGTCAGGGTGCCGTCGACATCGAACGCGACCACTGCGATGCGGCGGGCGCGGACGATCACGTCGACGACGTCGGTCCGCGGCTGTGGCAGCTGGGCCTGGCTCATGGTTCAGACGATCTTGGCGGCCAGCAGGTCGAGCAGCGTCAGCGCCCCCACCAGACGGTCATCGGCGACGACCAGGAGCTGGCTGATCCGGCGGTCTTCCATGATCCGCACCGCTTCGGCGGCAAGGGCACCCGGTCCGATCAGGACCGGGCCTCGGGTCATGACGTCGTCGACCGGGATGGTCCGGAAGTCGCCCGAGCGGCCTGCTTCGAGGAGGCGGCGCAAGTCGCCGTCGGTGAAGATGCCGTGAATCCGCCCGTCGTCATCGACCACCGCGGTCATGCCCATGCGCTTGCGGGTGACTTCGAGGACGGCATCGGCGAGCGATGCGCCCGGCCCGACCATCGCGAGATCTGCCCCGGTGCGCATCACGTCGGCGACGGTGGTCAGGAGCCGGCGGCCGAGGGCCCCGCCGGGATGGGAGCGGGCGAAGTCGTCGGGGCCGAAGCCGCGGGCCTCGAGGACCGCGACCGCCAGCGCATCGCCGAGGGCCAGCGCGGCGGTGGTGCTGGCCGTGGGCGCGAGATTATGGGGACAGGCCTCGCGCTCGACTCCCGCGTCGAGATGGGCGTCGGCCAGCCCCGCCAGGCGGGAGCGCGGATCGCCTGTCATGGCGATCAGGCCGGCACCCTGGCGCTTGATCAGCGGCACGATGGCGAGCAGTTCCTCGGTCGAGCCGGAGTTCGACAGCGCGATGAAGACATCCTCGCGGGTCACCATGCCGAGGTCGCCATGGCTGGCTTCGGCGGGGTGCACGAAGAAGGCCGGCGTGCCGGTCGAAGCGAGGGTGGCGGCAATCTTGCGGGCGACATGGCCCGACTTGCCCATGCCGCTGACGACGACTCGTCCGGTGCAGGCGAGCACCAGCCGGCAGGCGCGCGCGAAATTCTCGTCGATCCGTGCCTCGAGTCCGGATACCGCCTGTGCCTCGATGCGCAATACCTCGATCGCGTGCTGCCGGAACCAGCCTGCGTCGCGTTCGGTCGCCTTGTCCATGGCGCCGAGTATATAGACAGTGCGGCGCGCAACGGCGAGGGCGAGGAGGCGCGCCGGCGAGTTGCAGATAGAATCCCCGCTAACGATTCGACAAGAGCCGGCCAGACCGGACCCCCTCGTGCCCCAGGCTTCCGACGAAACCCAGTCCGACGAAATCCTTCGCATCGAGAACCTGCGCTTCGGCTACGACGCGCGGGCGATCCTCGACGGCGTCGACATGAGCTTTCGCCGAGGGACCGTCACCGCGCTGATGGGCGGCTCCGGTTCCGGCAAGACGACCTTGCTGCGCCTGATCGGTGGCCAGGTGAGGGCGCAGCGCGGACGGGTGTTGTTCGAGGGGGCCGATGTCGGAAGCCTCGGGCGCGACGAACTCTTCGCCGCCCGGCGCCGGATGGGCATGCTGTTCCAGTTCGGGGCCCTCTTCACCGACCTCGATGTCTTCGAGAACGTCGCCTTTCCCTTGCGCGAGCACACCGACCTGCCCGAGGAGCTGATTCGCGACCTCGTCCTCATGAAACTCAATGCCGTCGGGCTGCGCGGCGCGGCGCGGCTGCGGACTTCGCAGGTTTCCGGGGGCATGGCAAGGCGCATCGCGCTGGCGCGGGCGATCGCGCTCGATCCGCCCCTGCTGCTCTACGACGAGCCGTTCGCCGGGCTCGACCCGATCTCGCTGGGCACCGTCGCCCAACTGGTGCGGCGGCTCAACGATGCGCTCGGGGCGACGTCGGTGCTGGTCACCCACGATGTCCATGAGTCCTTCGCCATCGCCGACCAGGTCTGCCTGCTGGCGCAGGGGCGGGTCGCCGCCAGCGGGACGCCAGCCGAGCTGATGGCCTCGACCGACCCCCTGGTGGCGCAGTTCCTGAAGGGCGAGCGGGAGGGACCGGTGGCCTTCCACTATCCGGCGCCGCCCCTGGCGAACGACTTCGGCATCGGGGGTTCACGATGAACCGGATCCTCGACGCCATCGCCGGCCTCGGCGCCTGGGTGCTCTCGACACTCGGCGGCATGGGTTACGGCTTTCGCTTCTTCCTGCGGCTTTGCGTGCTGGGTCCGCGGGCGCTGCGCCGGCCCCGGCTGCTGCTCGACCAGATCCACTTCATCGGTAACCGTTCGCTGTCGATCATCCTGGTCTCGGGCCTGTTCGTCGGCTTCGTGCTCGGCCTGCAGGGCTACTACACCCTGCAGGCCTTCGGCTCCGAACAGGCCCTCGGCGTCCTGGTGGCGCTGTCGCTGGTGCGCGAACTCGGACCGGTGGTGGCCGCCCTGTTGTTCGCCGGGCGGGCCGGAACCTCCCTGACCGCCGAAATCGGGCTGATGAAGTCGGGCGAGCAACTGCTCGCGATGGAGATGATGGCGGTCGACCCCATCGCACGGGTGCTGGCGCCGCGCTTCGTCGGTGCGGTCATCGCCCTGCCGCTGCTCGCCACCATGTTCGCGGCGGTCGGCGTATTTGGCGGCTACCTCGTCGGGGTGCACCTGATCGGCGTCGATTCCGGTTCGTTCTGGTCGCAGATGCAGGCCGGCGTCGACGTCTTCTCCGATATCGGCAACGGCCTGGTCAAGAGCATCGTCTTCGGCTTCATCTGCGCCTTCGTCGCCCTGTATGTCGGCTACGAGGCGCGGCCAACGCCCGAGGGCGTTGCGCGGGCGACCACGACCACGGTGGTGGCCTCGTCGCTGGCCGTGCTCGCTGCCGACTTCCTTCTAACCGCGCTGATGTTCAGTACCTGAGGTCGAATGATGAACCGAAAGACGAGCGATCTGCTGGTGGGCCTGTTCGTGCTGGCCGGGCTTGCCGCCATGCTGTTCCTGGCCCTCAAGGTAGGCAATCTCGCGAGCTTCAGCTTTGCCGACGGCTATGCGCTGACCGCCCGTTTCGACAATATCGGCGGCTTGAAGGCGAGGGCGCCGGTCAAGAGCGCCGGCGTCGTCGTCGGGCGGGTCGCGTCGATCGGCTTCGACCCCAAGACGTTCCGGGCGACGGTGAACCTCGAGATCGACGAGCGCTATCGCTTTCCGAAGGACACGTCGGCGAGCATCCTGACGTCGGGCTTGCTTGGCGAGCAATACATCGGCCTCGTGCCGGGCGGCGACCCGGACGATCTCGTCGCCGACGACGTCATCACCATGACGCAGTCGGCGGTCGTCCTCGAGAACCTGATCGGCCAGTTCCTCTACGGTCGCGCATCCGAAGGAGGTTCCCAGTGATCCCGACGAGGCTGCGCGCCGCGCTCCTGTGCCCGGTTCTTGCGGGGGCCCTCGCGCTCGGCGGTTGCGCGAGTTCGCAGGGGCCGGGCGCCTCGGTCGATCCGCTCGAGCCGATGAACCGCGCCGTATTCGCGTTCAACGACACGCTCGACCAGTACGCGCTCAAGCCCGCCGCCACCGCCTACCGCGACTACGTTCCCGAGACCTTCCGGTTCGTCGCCGGCAACATGTTCGAGAACCTGCGCGATGTCTGGACCTCGGTGAACAACCTCTTGCAGGGCAAGCCCGGGCGGGCGGCGAGTGACTTCGGTCGGGTGGTGGTCAACACCACGTTCGGGTTCATCGGCATGGGCGACGTCGCTTCGGAAATCGGTTTCCCGAAGCACCGCGAGGACTTCGGCCAGACGCTCGGGGTCTGGGGCATGCCGACCGGACCCTACCTCGTGCTGCCGTTCTTCGGTCCCTCGAACTTTCGCGATGGCGCCGGCCTGGCACTCGACTCCTATGCCGATCCGATGGCGTCCCTCGTAGGCGACGTGCCGACGCGCAATACGGCCTACGGAATCCGGCTCCTCGATGCCCGGGCCGGCCTGTTGCAGGCGGGCGGACTCATGGACGACATCGCGCTCGATCGGTACTTGTTCATGCGGGACGGCTATCTGCAGCGTCGTCGTAGCCTTGTGTACGATGGAGACCCGCCACCAACCGACGACGGCTACGATGATAGCTGGCTCGATGAAGAGTGATCGACAGGGAACATCCATGAAACTGCATGCTTCTTCGCTGCCGGGACCGACGCGTCGCTTCGTGCTGGGACTGCTCGCCCTGCTCACCGGCCTCGCGCTTGGCGCGGCATCGCCCCTGGCGCTTGCCGTCGAAGCTCCCGACAAGCAGATCGAGAAACTGAGCGCCGAGGTCCTGGCCCGCATCAAGGCCGACCCCGAGATTCGTGCCGGCAACCTCGACCGGATCTCGCAGGCTGTCGACGAAATGCTCATGCCCAGCGTCGACTTCAAGCGCATGACCGCGCTCTCGGTCGGCCGTGGCTGGCGCGAGGCAACGCCCGAGCAGCGCGCGGCCATCGTCGAGGAGTTCAGGATGCTGTTGTTGCGCACCTACTCCGGGGCGCTGGCGGAGGTTCGTGACCAGTCGATCCGCATGAAGCCCCTGCGGGCCGACCCGGCCGATACGGATGTCATCGTGCGCAGCGAGGTCATCGGCCAAGGCACGGAGCCGATCCAGCTCGACTATCGGATGCGGCGCACCGACGAGAACTGGAAGATCTACGACATCAATGTGCTCGGCGTCTGGATGGTCGAGACCTACCGCAGCCAGTTCGGGCAGATCATCAACCAGAGCGGCATCCAGGGCCTGATCGATTCCCTGCGCGAGCGCAACAGCCGCGGCGCGGAGGCGGCCCCGCCCCCTCCCAAGGCCAAGGGCTGAGGATCGACGGGCACCGAGATGCAGATTCCCGCCCGGCTCACGCTTGCGGACGCCACCGCCTTCCAGGCCGTCGCGCTGGCGGCCTGCGCCGCCGGCGAGCGCGATTTCGACCTCTCTCCCCTGGCCGAGTACGACTCCTCGGCGATCGCGGTCCTGCTCGAAATCCGGCGCTCGCCGGGCGGAGACGCTGCGCGCTTCCTGAATGTTCCGGCGAATTTGCGTAAACTCGCCACTCTCTACGGCGTCGATCCCCTGCTCTTCGACAACCGGACCGCGGCAACGAGCGCCGGCTAGGCGCGCCCCACGCCCCGGCGTCCCGGCCGGGTATCGGCGCCGGCGTTCCGCCCGGATGCCATGTCCATTGCCATCGATATCGATTCGGTCGCCAAGCGATACGGATCTTTCACAGCGCTCCACGGTGTTTCGCTCCAGGTCCACGAAGGCGAGTTCTTCGGCCTGCTCGGCCCCAATGGTGCCGGCAAGACGACGCTGATCTCGACCATCGCCGGCCTCGTGCGGGCGAGCGCCGGGACGGTGCGGGTCATGGGCCACGACGTCGTCGCGGACTACCGCGCGGCCCGCGCCGCGCTCGGGGTGGTTCCCCAGGAGATCGTCTTCGATCCGTTCTTCACGGTCCGCGAGACGCTGCGCCTCACCTCGGGCTACTACGGCATCCGCCGCAACGACGACTGGATCGACGAGATCCTCGATGGCCTGGATCTCGCTTCGAAGGCCGACGAGAACATGCGAGCCCTGTCGGGCGGCATGAAGCGACGCGTGCTGGTCGCCCAGGCGCTGGTGCACCGGCCGCCGGTGATCGTGCTCGACGAGCCGACTGCAGGCGTCGACGTGGAACTGCGCCATACGCTCTGGCAGTTCGTCCGGCGGCTCAACGAGAAGGGGCACACGATCGTGCTCACCACCCACTACCTCGAGGAAGCCCAGGAGTTCTGCGGGCGCATCGCGATGCTCAACCAGGGCCGGCTGGTCGCCCTCGAGGCGACCCGCGAGCTCCTGCGCTCCTTCAGCGCCGGACGCCTGGTGCTGCGGATCTCGGGCGCCCCGCTGCCGTCGCCGCTCGAGTCCCTGGTCATCGAGTCGCCCGAGCGCGACCGGATCGCGCTGCGGGTCGAGCGCTACGACGCGGTCGAGCCGATGCTCGCGACGCTGCGCGAGGCCGGCTGCCGGATCGAGGAGATGGAATTGCTCCATGCCGACCTGGAGGACGTCTTCGTCTCCATCATGAAGGAGTCGCGGGTGTGAGCGGGTTCCGGACGCTGCTCTACAAGGAGCTGCTGCGCTTCTCGAAGGTCGGTTTCCAGACCGTTGCGGCGCCGATCCTCTCGGCGCTGCTCTACCTCCTGATCTTCGGCCATGTCCTCGAGGACCGGGTCGAGGTTTTCGAGGGCGTCGGCTACACCTCGTTCCTCGTGCCGGGCCTGGTCATGATGTCGCTGCTGCAGAATTCCTTCGCGAACACCTCTTCATCCCTGGTCCAGAGCAAGGTGACCGGCAACATCGTGTTCGTACTGCTGCCACCGATGTCGAGCCTGGAGATCTACCTCGCCTATGTACTGGCGGCCATGGTCCGGGGCCTGGCGGTTGCCGCCGGGGTGCTGCTGGTGACCACCTGGTTCATCGACCTGCGGGTCGCCGAGCCGGGCTGGATCCTCGGCTTCGCCCTGCTGGGCAGTGCGATTCTCGCTACAATGGGCCTGGTCGCCGGCATCTGGGCCGACAAGTTCGACCAGATGGCCGCCTTCCAGAATTTCATCATCATGCCGCTGACCTTCCTGGCCGGCGTGTTCTACTCGGTGAAGTCGCTGCCCGGGTTCTGGCAGGATCTGTCCCACCTGAACCCGTTCTTCTACATGGTCGACGGCTTCCGCCGCGGATTCTTCGGCGTGTCCGATGTGGACCCCTGGCTGAGCCTGGTCGTGGTCGGCGGCAGCTTCGGGCTGGTGGCGGCGTTTGCGCTCGCCTTGCTGTCCCGGGGGTACAAGTTGCGTTACTGATCCGCCTGCCGTCTTCGCGCGGACGGTGCGCCCCGATACACAGGAGCCGGAACAACGATGGTTACTCCCCAGGACGTTCGCCGATTCATCGCCGAAGGACTGCCTTGCGAACTCCTCGAGGTCGAGGGCGATGGCCGCCATTTCGATGCCCTGATCGTTTCCGCCCTGTTCGAGGGCAAGCGCCCGGTGCAGCGCCATCAGCTCGTCTACCGCGCTCTCGGCGACCGCATGCGCGAGCAGATCCATGCGCTGTCGATGAAAACCCTCACGCCCGACGAGCACGCCGCGCAGTCCCGCTAGCCCCGAGGAATCCATGGACAAGCTGCAGATCGTCGGAGGGACGCCACTGGCCGGCGAGGTCCGGGTGTCGGGCGCCAAGAACGCGGCGCTGCCGATCCTGTGCGCGGCCCTGCTCGACCCGGAGCCGGTGGTTATCGAGAACGTCCCGCGCCTGCGCGACGTCGAGACCACCCTGCGCCTGCTCGAGACCATGGGCGCCGTATGCGAGCGCGATGGCGAGCGGGTCAGCGTCGACTGTGGCCGGGTCGATCGCCTCGAGGCGCCCTACGACCTCGTCAAGACGATGCGGGCCTCCATCCTCGTGCTCGGGCCCATGCTTGCCCGTTTCGGCCAGGCCCGGGTGTCGCTGCCGGGTGGCTGCGCTATCGGGCAGCGGCCGGTAGACCAGCACATCAAGGGGCTCGAGGCGCTGGGCGCCGAGATCACGATCGAGCACGGCTATGTCGTGGCGCGGGCCGACCGACTGCGCGGGGCCCGCATCGTCACCGACGTGGTCACCGTCACCGGGACCGAGAACCTCATGATGGCCGCAGTGCTCGCGCGAGGGGAAACCCTGATCGAGAATGCGGCCCGGGAGCCCGAGATCGTCGACCTGGCGCGCGCGCTGGTCGCGATGGGGGCGCGTATCGAAGGCGCCGGCACCGATCGCATCCGGATCGACGGCGTCGGCAGCCTGCATGCCGCGACCTGCCGGGTAATGCCCGACCGGATCGAGGCGGGAACGTTTCTGTGCGCGGTAGCGGCGACCGGTGGCGATATCGTGCTGCGCGAGGTCGATCCCGGCTCGCTCGGCGCCACCCTCGACAAGCTGGCCGAGGCGGGGCTGCAACTCGAATCCGGCCCCGACTGGATTCGCGCCCGCATGGATCGCCGGCCGACCGCCGTCGACGTCCGGACCGCGCCCTATCCGGGCTTCGCGACCGACATGCAGGCGCAACTGATGGCGATGAACTGCATCGCCCAGGGCACTGGCGTCATCACCGAGACCATCTTCGAGAACCGCTTCATGCACGTGCTTGAAATGCAGCGGCTCGGCGCAGATATCACCATCGAGGGCAAGGCGGCGATCGTGCGCGGCGTCCCCAGCCTGTCGGGAGCGACCGTCATGGCGACCGACCTGCGCGCGTCGGCCGGCCTCGTGATCGCCGGCCTGGTGGCCGACGGCGAGACCACGGTAGACCGGATATACCATCTCGATCGCGGCTACGACGCGATGGAAACCAAGCTCCAGGCGCTCGGCGCCCGGATCCGGCGCGCGCGCTGACAGGAACAGGCCAGGGAGATCCCTTGAGCATCATCACCATGGCCCTCTCGAAGGGTCGAATCTTCGAGGAAACCGAGCCCCTGCTGGCGGCCGCCGGCATTCGCGTCGACCCGGCGCTGGCCGAGTCGCGCCAGCTGATCCTGCCGACCAACGATCCCGCGCTGCGCATCATCATCGTGCGCGCGAGCGATGTCCCGACCTACGTCCAGTATGGCGCGGCCGATATCGGGGTGGCGGGTCGCGACGTCCTCCTCGAACATGGCGGGGCCGGCTTGTACCAGCCGGTCGATCTCGGCATCGCTCGTTGCCGGATGTGCGTGGCGGCGGCCGCCGGTTTCGACTACGAGGCGGCGGTGCGCCGCGGCGCGCGCCTGCGCGTGGCTACCAAGTACGTCGACATCGCCCGGCGCCATTTCGCCGCCAAGGGCGTGCATGTCGACCTGATCAAGCTCTACGGATCGATGGAGCTCGCGCCGCTGGTGGGGCTGGCCGATGCCATCGTCGACCTCGTGAGCACCGGCTCCACCCTGCGGGCCAACAACCTGGTCGTCGTCGAGGACGTCCAGCAGATGTCGGCGCGCCTGATCATCAACCGGGCTGCCCTCAAGACCCGGCCCGTCCTGATCGAGCCGCTGGTCCGGCAGCTCGGCGCCGCCGCCGAAAGCCTCGAGGGGGCATCGGCATGAGCCAGCCCGCCATCGCCCGGCTCGATTCCGCCAGCCCCGATTTCGGCGCACGACTGCGGGCGCTGCTCCACTACGATGCGGGCCAGGACGCCGCCATCGAGGGGACCGTCGCGAACATCCTCGCCGATATCCGCTCTCGCGGCGACGCGGCCCTGGTCGAGTTGACTGCCAGGCTCGACAAGGTCGACGTCGAGCGGGCCGCCGAACTCGAAGTACCCACGGCGGAGTTGCGCCGCGCCCTCGATTCGCTGCCCGCGGAACAGCGTGATGCCCTGCACAGCGCGGCCGACCGGATCCGCGCGTTCCATGAACGCCAGCTTTCGGCGAGCTGGAGCTATACCGAGCCCGACGGCACCATGCTCGGGCAGCAGGTGCAGCCGATCGACCGGGTGGGCGTCTACGTGCCCGGCGGCAAGGCCGCGTATCCCTCGTCCGTCCTGATGAACCTGCTGCCGGCGAAGGTGGCCGGGGTTCCCGAACTGGTGATGGTGTCGCCGACCCCGGGTGGCGTGCGCAACCCGCTGGTGCTGGCGGCAGCGGCCGTGGCCGGCGTCGACCGGGTCTTCACGATCGGGGGGGCGCAGGCCGTCGGTGCGCTCGCCTACGGGACCGAAACCGTCCCGGCGGTCGACAAGATCGTGGGGCCGGGCAATGCCTATGTGGCCGAGGCCAAGCGCCGGGTATTCGGCACGGTCGGGATCGACATGATCGCCGGTCCGAGCGAAATCCTCATCATTGCCGACGGTGGCACCGATCCCGACTGGGTCGCGATGGACCTGTTCTCGCAGGCCGAACACGACGAACTGGCCCAGGCGATCCTGCTTTGCCCCGACGCGGCCTACCTCGACCGCGTCGAGGCGGCGATCGACCGCCTGATCGGGGCCATGCCCAGGCGCGCGATCATCGCCCGCTCGCTCGCCGACCGCGGCGCCCTGGTCCGGGTCCGCGACCTCGACGAGGCCTGCGCGATTGCCAACGAAATCGCCCCGGAGCACCTCGAGCTTTCGGTGGCCGACCCCGATCGCTGGGTCGGGCGCATCCGCCATGCCGGGGCGATCTTCCTCGGGCCGTACTCCTCGGAGTCGCTTGGCGATTACTGCGCCGGCCCGAACCACGTCCTCCCGACGATGCGCACCGCGCGCTTCTCGTCGCCACTGGGCGTCTACGACTTCCAGAAGCGCACCAGCCTGATCAAGGTCTCCGCCGACGGTGCGGTCTCGCTCGGCAGGATTGCCGCCACCCTGGCCGACGGCGAGGGGCTGGCCGCGCATGCCGCAAGCGCCCGGATGAGGATGAAGCCCGGGAGCTGAACCTCGTCCCGTGCCCGACCCGAGCGGTTGCGGATACGCCGGATTCCGACGGAGCCGCCTGGCATGAAGCGGGGCGCCGGGTCTGCGGGTACAATACACGGCTCACGTCGCCCGGCATCCGCAGGCCATCAACCCGCTATACGCGCCGCGAGGCGCAGGTCCATCGTGAACAGACGCGCTGAAGTCTCCCGCGACACGGCCGAAACACGGATCCGTGTCGCGATCGATCTCGACGGCACCGGTCGCCAGTCGCTCGCCACCGGGGTGCCTTTCCTCGACCACATGATCGACCAGATCGCCCGCCATGGTCTCGTCGACCTCGAGATCGCGGCCGATGGCGATCTCCACATCGATGCGCACCACACCGTCGAGGACGTCGGCATCACCCTGGGCCAGGCCTTCGCCCGCGCCATCGGCGACAAGAAGGGCATTCGTCGCTACGGCCATGCCTATGTCCCGCTCGACGAGGCCCTCTCGAGGGTCGTGATCGACCTGTCCGGCCGGCCGGGCCTGGTGTGGCACGTGGACTTCACCCGCGCCATGATCGGCGGTTTCGACGTCGATCTCGCCCGCGAGTTCTTCCAGGGCTTTGCCAACCATGCAGCGGTGACGCTGCACGTCGACAACCTGCGTGGCGACAATGCCCACCACCAGTGCGAGACGATCTTCAAGGCCTTCGGCCGGGCGCTACGCATGGCGGTCGAGTCCGACCCGCGCCTGGGCGA
>Ga0079224_100001652_pt1 | contig 26100 bp, 21 predicted proteins | sample Stecom2015_FD_80414 | JGI IMG/M metagenome (GOLD analysis project Ga0079224, IMG submission 80414) | Agricultural soil microbial communities from Utah to study Nitrogen management - Steer compost 2015 | ecosystem: Environmental > Terrestrial > Soil > Agricultural land | place: USA: Utah... | reverse complement strand
GCGGGGCTCGCGGCGATCCGCGGCACCGACACCTTCTCCGAGGGGGCGGTCTCGAGGCCCGCCACGGAGAGTTCGTTCCAGTCGGGCGGGAAGTCGGTGGCGGTCACGTTCATGCGCTCGGCAAGCTCCTCCGAGACCATGTTCACCACGAACTCCCCGTCGCGCTCGATGTTGGCGAGCGAGTCCTTGCGGCGGTCGGCGGGCCGGCCGATGCCGATGCACAGGACCGGCGGATTGCCCGAGAAGCAGTTGAAGAACGAGAAGGGCGCGGCATTCTGGCCGCCGGCGCCGTTGTTGGTGACCAGCCAGGCGATTGGGCGGGGGACGACGAGCGAGGTCATCAGCTTGTAGCAGAGGCCCCCGTCGAGGGTCGAGACGTCGAAGTACATGGATGCTCCGTGGCGTCCGGCTGCGCGGGCGGTCAGGACGCGCCGGTATCGCCGTAGGTGGAGGGAACGAAGCCCGGGATCGACTCGCGCTTGGCGAGCCACCAGCCGTAGTTGGGCGGCATCAGCCCGAAGTGGTCCTCGACGCCGAGCTTGCGGGCGGCGTCCATCGGCCAGTTCGGGTTGTAGAGCGCCTCGCGTGCGATCGCGACGAGGTCGGCGCGGCCTTCCTGCAGGATCGCCTCGGCCTGGCGGGCGTGCACGATCACACCTACCGCCATCGTCTTCACCCCCGCCTCGGCGCGCAGCCGCTCGGCATAGGGCACCTGGTAGCCGTAGCCGGGCGTGGCGCCCGAACCGGCGCCGCCGAAGATCCCGCCTCCGCTGCAGTCGATCACATCGACCCCGACGCGCGCGAGCTCCCGGGCGAGCGCGACGCTGTGCTCGAGGCCCCAGCCCGCACCGTCGATGGCCGACAGGCGCATGAAGAGGGGCTTGTGCGCGGGCCACTTGGCGCGGACATGCTCGGCGACCTCGATCGCGAAGCGCATGCGGTTCTCGAGGCTGCCGCCGTACTCGTCGTCGCGCCGGTTGGCGAGCTCGGAGAGGAACTGGTGGATCAGGTAGCCGTGGGCGGCATGGATCTCCACCATGTCGAAGCCGGCGGCGTCGGCGCGCTGCGCCGCCGCGCCCCAGGCCTCCACCAGGCCGTGGATCTCGGCGCGCGTGAGCGCGCGCGGCGTCGGCGAGCGCTCGTCGGCGGGGATCGCGGAGGGCGCGACCAGTTCCCAGGTTTCCCACTCGTCGGCCACCGGATCGACATCCTCGATCGTGAGCGGCCGGCCGCCTTCCCAGGGGCGCGTGAGGCGTGCCTTGCGGCCCGAGTGGCCGAGCTGGATGCCCGCCTTCGCCCCGCAGTGATGGATCAGTTCGCGAATGCGACGAACGCCCTCGATGTGCTCGTCGCGCCACAGCCCGAGATCGCCGAGCGTCCCGCAGCCCTCGCGCGAGACCTTGGTCGATTCCACGCAGACGAGGCCCGCGCCGCCTGCCGCGTAGCGTCCCGCGTTCATGAGGTGCCAGTCGGTGGCGAAGCCGTTCTTCGCCGAGTACTGGTGCATCGGCGCGATCACCACCCGGTTCTTCAGGGTGAGCTCGCGCAGCGTGATCGGTGTGAACAGCAGGGGCTGGGTCATGTCCCGTTCTTCCTTGTCGTCAGCCGCGGGCCAGCTGCCAGGCGCCGTCGTCGCGGCGCATGACGCGGCCCGCCGCGAGGAGTTCGTCGAGATGCTGCGAGACGGTGCGCATCTCGATCGGCGCGGCCATCGGGCTTTCGTAGCCCTCGGGATAGACGAGGCCGACGCCGACCATATCCTCGAGCCGGCGCGGCGACTGTGCGAGCAGGGCGAGGATCTTCTCCTCGCGCGCATCGAGCTTCGACTCGTAGGCCTGGAGGTCGGCCAGCATGTGGTCGCGGTCGGTGTACACGCCGCGATGGTGGGAGGTGATCCAGACCCGCGCCGGAATGGAGGGCAGCCGCTCGATCGAGCGGCGGAAAGCCCGCAGGTCGGAGGTGGCATCGCCGTAGTAGGGCCCGAAGCCGGTGAGGTCGATGTCTCCGATGAAGGCAATGCCGCCGGGCTGCACGAGCAGTACGCAATGACCGCGCGTATGGCCCGGCATGTGGAGCGCCTGGACCGACACGCCGCCCCCGAGGTCCCAGCGCTCGCCGTCCGCATAGGCGATGGCATCGGGCCGGGGCACGTAGTTGAACTCTTCCTCGATCTTGCGGCGAAACGCCTCCATCGCATCGACGGGATAGCCGAAGTGCTCCATCAGGCCGGCCCAGCTGCGTGCCGCGGCGACGTCCTCCTCGTGCACATGGACGGGCGCGTGGGGCACGCGGTGCAGGCCGGCCATGTGGTCCTCGTGGACGTGCCCGAGGATCACCATGTCGACGCCGTCGAATTCGGGGCCGATCCGGTTGGCCACGCGGGGGGTGTCGAAGGCGACGCGCGTGTCGCCGCCGGTGACGATGACCTGGTTGCCGTCCGGGTACTTGCCGGTCTTCTCTCCGAAGTAAACGGTGACAGGGCCGAACTCGGCTCGGGCTTCGCTACTCATGGGATGCAGGGGTCTCCAGGATCGTTCGCGGCCTGGCCGCGGCGGGGCGGCGGCGCCAGCGGGCCATTCTAGCGTCGATGTCCCTTTGCCCGCCGGGCGCGCCGCCTGGTCGTGCGCCCGGCCCGTGCACGGCGTCAGTCGTCGCCCGGCGCCCGCGCGCCGTCCGGCGCGGCCTCGATGCGCTCGAAGCGGGCGAGCTCCCGGTTCTTGCGGACCTCGTCCCAGGCGTGGATCGCGCCATTGATCGCGATCCACACGCCATGCGGTAGCAGGAGCGCCGCGGCGGCGGCGAAGCCGAGGTTGAAGGGCGCGTCGGAATGGGCGCAGCGCGCCGGCACCATGGCGCCGGTGAGGACGATGCATTTCTCGAGGCCGGCCGCCGCGATCGCCGCCGCGGTCTCGGTCATCGTGTCGGTGCCATGCACGAGGACGAGGGCGTCCTCGTCGCAGTGCCGGCAGGCCGCCACGACCATTTCGCGATGCATGTCGTTCATGTCGAGGCTGTCGACCATCATGAGGGACGAGATGGGCGGCAGCGGGTCGATGCGCGCCGCCTCCAGCAGCTCGGGCAGGCAGGTGCGGCCGAAGCCGAGCGTGCCGGTGACGGGGTCGTACACCTTGTCGAAGGTGCCGCCGATGGCGATCAGTCGCAGGCTCATGGCGCAATGATCGCATGCGGCCGCGGGCGGCTCGCTAGAATGCGGCGGGAAGGGAGGGGACCCGCAAGGGGTTCGCGCGAATGTTCGAACAGGTCGTGTTTGCCGGCGGCGGGCAGCGTTGCTGGTGGCAGGCGGGTTTCTGGGACGTGTTCGCGCCGGCCACGGGACTCGCGCCGAAGGTCGTCGGCGCAGTCTCGGCCGGCGCCGCCACCGCCTGCATGGTGCTGGCCAGCGACTCGCGCGCCGGTCTCGCCCACTATCGCGAGGTGCTGGCCGGAGCCCCGCGCAACATCTACTGGGGCCGGCTCCTGCGCCGCGGCGAGCGGATCTTCCCGCACGAGGCGATCTATCGCGACGCGCTGCGCACGCTCCTGGGCGGCCCGGCATTCGAGCGCCTGCGCCGGGGTCCCGAGATCCGCGTGGCCTGGGCCCGGCCGCCCGAATGGATGGGACCGCGCTCGGCCGTGGCGATCGGGGTCCTCGCGTATTCCATCGAGCGCAGCCTCGTCAGGCCGCTGCATCCCGCCTGGGGCAGGCGCCTCGGCTTTCGCCGGGAGGTGGCCCGGGTCGCCGACTGCGCCGACATCGAGGCGCTGGTCGAGCTCATCGTCGCGTCGAGCTGCACGCCGCCCTTCACGTCGTTGCGGTGGCGCGATGGCGAGCCTGCGCTCGACGGCGGTCTCGTCGACAATGTTCCGGTCGACGTGGTCCCGTCGGACCGCTCGACGCTCGTGCTCACCACGCGCCGCTATCCGGGCAGGGCGCCGATCTTCATGCGCGGCGCGCTGACCTATGTGCAGCCTTCGCGGCCCATCCCGGTATCGCGCTGGGACTACACCGCCCCCTCGCTCTACGAAGCCGTGTACCGGCTCGGGCGCAAGGACGGCGAGCGGGCCGTCGAGGCGATCGGGCGGGGACGGTTCATTCCCGTCCCGCCCCGGGCGGCGGCGGCCTGACGGCAACGGACCTGGATCGAAGGACAAGGAGGACGACATGGACAAGGACGCAAGGCCGGTGGCCTGGGTGACGGGCGGGGCGACGGGCATCGGCAGGGCCTGCGCGCGCGAGCTGGGCAAGGCGGGATACATGGTGGTGATCTCCGGGCGGCGCGAGGCGGCGCTCGAGGAGGCGCGCCAGGACCTCGCCGCCGACGAGATCGACGTGCGCGCGCTGGCGCTCGATGTCGCGGATGCGAGCGCCGTGTCGTCCGCGGCCGCGCGGCTCATCGGCGACTTCGGCCGGATCGACGTGCTGGTCTGCTCCGCGGGCCTCAATGCGCCGAACCGCTACTGGCGCGACCTCACGCCCGAGGCCTTCGCGCGGGTGACCTCGGTCAACCTCAACGGGGTGGCCTTCTGCGTGACGGCCGTGCTGCCGGCCATGCGCGAGGCGGGCGGGGGCACCATCGTGGTGGTCTCGTCATGGGCGGGCTGGCGCTACACGGGTTTCACCGGTGCCGCCTACGGCGCCACGAAGTTCGGCCTCGCGCCGCTCGTCGAGAGCATCAACGACCAGGAGGGCCGCAAGGGCATCCGCGCGACCCTGCTGTGCCCGGGCGAGGTCGCCACGCCCATCCTCAAGTCGCGCCCCCTGCCACCGCCGGACGAGGACATCGCCCGCATGCTGGTGCCGGAGGACGTGGCCCGCGCGATGATGTTCGCGGTGTCGATGCCGGCGCGCGCCTGTATCAACGAGATCGTGATCAGCCCCACCTGGAACCGGATCTACAGCGGGGCGGACGACCTCACCGTTCCGCGATAGCGCGGGCGACGCGCCGCGGTTGCGCGCGGAGCATCCCGCGCGGCTTGCGGCGATCGTCGAATCGGCACAGCATGGCGCATCTTTCCAGGGAGGAGGTTGCCATGGCCCATGCGCTTCGTCACATCGTCGCGGCCGCGCTGACCTGCGCCGCCGGCAGCGCCGTCGCCTTCGAGCTCACGAGTCCCGACATCAGCCCCGACCAGCCGATCGCGGATCGCCATGTCTTCGACGGGTTCGGCTGCAAGGGCGGGAACGTCTCGCCGGCGCTCGCCTGGTCGTCGCCGCCGGAGGGGACGAAGAGCTTCGCGCTGCTGGTGCACGATCCGGACGCGCCGACCGGCGGCGCCGGCTGGTGGCACTGGGTCGTGTACAACCTCCCTGCGAGCGCAAACGGGTTGGCACAGGGAGCCGGCTCGGCCGATGGCGCCCGCCTGCCCGCCGGCGCTGTGCAGCACCGCACCGACTTCGGTTCGCCCGGCTGGGGTGGCCCCTGCCCGCCGGTGGGCGACCAGCCGCATCGCTACGTCTTCACGCTGCATGCGCTGAAGGTCGAGAAGCTCGAGATTCCCGAGGGCGCCACCGCCTCGCTGGTGGGCTTCATGGTCAACGCGAATTCGATCGGGAAGGCGAGCCTGACGGCGCGTTACGGCCGCTAGAGGGCGGCGGCCGGGATCGCCCGCGCGATCAGCGCCTCCCACTGCTCGCTGTCGGCGGGCCACGGGTTCGATTCCAGGGCCCGCAGGATCTCCCCGAGCTGCCAGCCGGGAGGCTGGCCCAGCGAGACCGGCCGCTCGCGCCAGATGCGGCGCACCAGGTTCGGGGAGATGCCGAACCGGCCCGAGATCGCCTCGATCACGGCGCGGTCCTGCCCGGCATCCACCGCCCGCGCGAGCAGCGCATGCCAGTGCATCGCGTGCGCGGTGTCATGGCGGGCCGCCAGGCGCTTGAGGTCGAAGCCGGGCCGCTCCGGGGGCCGCTCCGGATCCTCCCGGTACTCGTGCGATGGATCGCCGCCGGCATCGTCGCCGGGATCGGGCGCATCCGCGCGCAGCAGGTCGATCGGCACGAGGGCCTCGGCGAAGAAGGTGGCGAAGGCGGGCAGGTGGCTCAGCACGTGCGCACGCATGGCCGCCTGGCGAGGCGCGAGGGCGAGCCAGTTGTAGGCGCCGAGGTGCTGGCCGGCGCCCGTGCGCTCCAGCTTGGCGAGCGTGACCGGATCGAGGCTCGCGAGGATCTGCGCTGCGATGCGCTGCTCGACGGCCGCCTCGCGCAGGTCGATCGAGCGCAATGCCCGGCCGTAGAAGGCGACGTCCACGATGCCGTCGCGCAACGCGCGGCGAAGCTGAGCGAGGAAATCGGGGTAGCGGGTCCTGCGCTCGAAGAGCGTGGCCGGCGCGCCGGGCTCGAGCCGCGGCGCGAGCGCAAGGTGCGCCCCGCGGGACGGTCCGGCGCGCTCGAGCATCGTGAGCATTTCGCCGGCAAGGGCCTCGAACAGGATGTCGAGCCCGTGATCGGCACGACCGCCCGCCGACTCCAGGGAGCCCAGCCAGTCGACCAGGGATGCGAGCATCCGGTCGGTGAGCAGTTCGTGGAAGTCGTGGACCCGGCGCTCGCGGTCCACCCCGATGAAGCGCAGGTTGAGCCCCCAGGCGCGGGTGAGCTGCGTGAAGATCGGGTTGCGCATCAGCGACAGGCGCGAGGCGAGCGGCAGCAGCACCACGAACAGGCGCCAGTCGGAGGACGGGTTGCGAAAGACCAGCGCGCGCGGGCTGTCGATGTAGGCGCGGGCCAGGTGGGCCAGCTCGGGGCCCACGCTTCCGTCGTCGCGCAGTTCGTCGTCGATCGGGTAGCGATCGACGCGCAGGGACTCGGCGTCGTTCAAGCCACGAAGGTCAGTCGGAGCGCTTGGCCGCGAAGAGGAGGCCGCCGCCGATCGCGACGATGGCACCCGCGATGGCAGTGCGCATCGCGGAACCGCGGGCGAGCGCTTCGATGACGAAGAGGGCCCCCGCCGTCAGCACGATGCGGGCGGTGGAGGCGGTGCGTTGCGCGGGGCTGAGCCGGGTCATGGATTTACTCTACTCCACTTCCGTCGCAATCGGGGGAAGTCGGTACTGCCGACGATGGGTCTCGGCGATGGTATAGGGGCGCGAGCCCGCCTGCTGGCGGATCGCCTGTCCGGCGGCCGCTTTGCCCGGACGGACGACGGAACAGTACCAGCCCGGCTGGCGTCCGAGGACCATCTCGCGCCCCGCGCCCGGGTAGAGGTGGAGGTCCAGCTTGTAGCAGGGCCGCCGAGGCATGGTGACGCAGAGCACCAGCTCGCCGATCTCCAGCCGGTCGCCGGTCCAGACGTCGGACTCGAGCAGGCCCTCGACCAGCAGGTTCTCGCCCAAGCTGCCCGGCCGGCCCTCGAACGCCACGCCGGCGCGGGCGGCGCGCTCCCGCCATTGGGCATAGTGCTCGACCGGATAGACGTACACGGCCTTCTCGAGGCCGCCGTGCACCGTGAGGTCGGCCTGTTCGTCGCCCGCCACGCCCAGGCACCCGAACTCGATCCCGACGGGATCCTCGAGCGTGCTGGCCGGGCGCTTGACGATGCCCGAGAGGACATCCACCGGCCGACCGTCGACGACGCCGCGCAGGCGCGTCGCCGGCCCGGCGCAGATCGCGAGCAGGCGCGGGGAGGGGCGCCGCCCCGGCCCCGGAACGCTCGGCCCGGGGGCTCCGGCCCGGTCGCCGGGTCCTGCGAAATCGCGCGTCATGGTCATGTCGCCCCATCCTAGCGCGGCTTGACCCGGGGTCCGCAATGCGGAGAATCCAGACCGCCGGCGCCCAGCCCATCGGCATGGCCGCGGCGGCATCGCATGTTCGCGGATGCTGGTCCGCGCCCGGAGACGCGCCCTTGCCCACGGCGAACGCATGAACGGCACGCCGACTTCCCTCGTCGACGTGGCCCGATGGTGGCGCTCGGTCACCCCGGAGACCCTGCGCGCCGACCTTCTCGCAGCCTTCCTCGGGGCGCTGCTGGTCCTGCCGCAGGGGGTCGCCTTCGCCAGGCTGGCGGGCCTGCCGCCCGAGTACGGCATCTACACCGCGCTCGTGCCCTGCGTCGTCGCCGCGCTTTTCGGCTCGAGCCTGCACGTGACATCGGGGCCCACCAACGCGCTGTCGCTCGCCCTGTTCGCGATGCTTTCGCCGCTCGCCACGCCGGGCAGCCCCGAGTACATCCAGCTCGTGCTCGCCACCACCCTGCTGGTGGGACTGATGCAGCTGCTCGTCGGCACCCTGCGGCTCGGCGTGCTGGCGAACTTCATCGCGCCGGCGGTCCTCACGGGCTTCGTCGCGGGCGCCGCGTGCCTCATCGGCTGGCATGCGGTGCTCGGGCTGGAAGCACTCCTTCGCGCATCCCCCGGCGGCGGCGCGGCGGAGCTCGTGATCGCGGGATCCACGCTGCTCGCGACCGCCGCGCTGGCGCGCCGGCGTCCGCACTGGCCGGCGATGCTCATCGGCCTGGTGCTTGCCTGGGTGCTGGCCATGCTTGCGGGTCGGGCGGGCATCGCGGTGCGCGTGCTCGGTCCCCTCGCCCAGGTGCTGCCGCCGCCGTCCAATCCCCTGGCCGCGCTGGAGCGGCTGCCCTCGATCCTCGGCATCGCGCTCGCGCTCACCCTCATCTCGCTGGCGCAGTCGATCTCGATCGCCAAGGCGCTCGCGCAGCGATCAGGGCAGGTCCTGCAGACGAACCGGGAGATCCGTGCCCAGGGCCTGTCGAACATCGCGGGCAGCTTCTTCTCGAGCTACGTCTCCTGCGGTTCGTTCAACCGCTCGCTGCCCAACTACGAGGCCGGCGCTCGCACGCCGCTGGCCGCGGCCTTCTCGGCGATCTTCCTGTTGCTGCTCGTGGGACTCGCGGGGCCGCTGATCGCCGGCATTCCCCTCGCGGCCATCGAGGCGCTGCTGCTCTACGTCGCCTGGCAGCTGGTCGACGTGCCGCGGATCCGCATGATCGCCCGCTTCTCGCGGGGCGACGCGATCACGCTCTTCGCGACCTGGATCGCGACGGTGACGATCCGCATCGAACTCGCGATCCTGCTCGGCATGGCGCTCGCCCTGGGCTTCTATCTCGATCTCAGCTCGCGGCCCGCATTGCGCCGCATGGTGCCCTGGGGACCACGCAGGCGCTTCACCCCGATCTCGCAGATCGACCAGCCGGTGCGCGAATGCCCGCAGCTCCTGCTCGCGCGCATGGAAGGCGCGGTGTACTTCGCCGCCGCGGCCCATGTCCGCGACGAGCTGCGCGCCTTCCGGGAACGGGATCCCGGCCAGAAGCACCTGCTGGTCATGGCGAGGAGCATGAACTTCATCGACCAGGCGGGCGATCGGCTGTGGCGCGAGGAGCTCGCGATCAGGCGCGCGGCCGGAGGCGACCTCTATTTCCATCGTCCCCGCACCCCGGTGCTCGGCGCCTGGCAGCGCAGCGGCATGATGGAGGAGCTGGGCACCGCCAACATCTTCGAGACGAAGAACGAAGCGATCGCTTACATCGTCAAGGAGCGGCTGGATCCGGGCATCTGTGCGACCTGCACGGCGCGGATCTTCGACGAGTGCGCGCTGCAGCCGGCGCCGCCGCGCGCATCCCCCCGACCCGACCAGGAGGAACCGGCGCCGGCGTCGCCCTGACGACGGCGCAGCCGTACGGCGCGACGTCCTAACCGAGGATCGCCTCGATCGCCCGGTCCACCAGGCGCTCGCCGCCTTCGACCACCCGCTCGCGCCAGCGGGACTCCTCCGGGCGAAAGGCCTCCAGCAGCTCGGCCTTGATGGCCCGGGTCAGCGGCTCGCCCGGATCCTGCGGACGGCCGTGCGCATGCAGCCAGTTGTCCGCCCGGACGGCGCGCATGACGCGCTCGAGCGGATGGGTGCCGAACTCGGGCGAGACGAAGGCGAGCCGGCAGCCGCCCGGCAGGCGGGATGCCACCGCGAGGGCGAGCATGCCCTTCACCGGCGGGGTCACCGCCTTGCCTTCGGCCACGGCGATCACCCCGTCGCCGAAGACCGAGCGCTCGAAGTCCAGGGTGGCCGATCCCGGCGCCGAAGCCGAGAGGAGCTGGTACTCCCCCCACGGGCCGAGGCCGGTGTGGACATCGATCCAGGCGACGGTCTCGGCCTCGCCGAGCCAGTCCGAGACGAGCCCGAGGATCCGGGTGGTGGCCGCCTCGTGACGCTGCCCGCCGTACTGCACCCCGGCGGGGAAGCGGTACTGGCCTTCCGACACCGCCTGCTGGAAGGCGCGCTCGCCGTGGCGGGCGACCCATTCGCCCAGGGCCCGCAGCCGCGCCTGTTCGCTGGCGGGGTGGAGGTCGGGCGGATTGAGCAGGGGCTCGAGCGCGACGTAGGCCTCGCTCGCCTCGGCATCGAACTCGTCGCGGAAGTTGCGGTTGAGGTCGACATTGTTCTCGTTCACGCGGCGCAGCCAGGCGAAGCCGTAGGGATTCAGCGCATGCATGACGATGACCGCCCCGTCCGCCGGCAGGCGCAGCGAGGCGAGCCGTCGCGCCATCAGGCGATGCTGCAGCGCCGCCCCGGCGAAGCCCTCCACGCCGTGCAGGCCGCTCGAGACGACCACGGCCCGGCGGGGCCTGCGCGCGCCGAAGACGCAGCAGTCGATGGCGAGGGTCTCGCCCTCGGGGCCGCGGGCATCGATCGAGCGCGAGTCGATGACGACGCCGTGGCGCCGGGCGAGCGCGGAGGCTTGCGCGAGCAGCGTCTCGCGCGACCGCCGGTAGGTCGGCGGGAAGCAGTCGGCGGCCGATGGCGCCATGTCGTGCCGCGCGCCGCTCAGATCACGTCGATCGCGAGGCCATCGAGGCCCGCGATGCCCTGCAGCCGGGTGCGCCAGCGCTGCCCGGGCACCATGGGCTGGGCATCGACCAGGGTGCCGGTGCTCACGATGTCGCCGGGCGCCAGCCGCAGGCCCCGCTCGCGCAGGCAGCGCACGAGGTGGCAGAGCGCCGTGACGGGCCCGTCGAGGACGTCGGCGCCGACGCCTTCGGCCACCGGGACCCAGGGACCGTCCGGGCCCTCGCGGCGCTCGAGCACCAGGGTGATCGCCGCGAGCCGACCCGCCAGGGTGCCGGGATCGCCAGGTGCGATCGCCGGCCCGATGTGCAGGCTGCCGTGCAGCGCCTGGGACGCCATGCTCTCGGCCGCCGTGAAGCGCCAGCCCGGATAGACGCTCTGGACCACCTCGACCCCGTGCGCGACCCAGGCGATCGCCGCGGCCACTGCGGCCGGATCGTCCGCCGCCGGCGTGTGCCCGAGCCCCAGCACGATCTCGGGCTCGAAGCGCGGCTCCGCATGGCGGCCCGCCTCGATCCGCACGCGCGGGGCATCGAGCCGCTCGACCGTGCTCGCGTACACCGGACCCCAGATCGGGGACGACACGCCGTAGATGGGCCAGATCCGGCGGTTGGTGAACCCGATCTTGTAGCCCACGGGCTGTTCGCCGCGGTCGATCCGGCGCTGGCGGATCGCATGCTGGATGCGTTCCGCGGCGTCCATCGTGAGCCCAGGGTCGCGCAAGGACGCGTCGATGGGTCGGGCACGATCGCTGCACTCGAGCAGGTGCTGGGCCAGGCGGTCTTCGGCTGTCGTCGGCATGGCGGGTCCTCGGCTGAGCCGCCATTGTAGGGATGCCGCGGCATTCCCGAGCGGCCGCGTGAAGCGCCGCCCTCGCGAAACGAACCCGCGGCGTGACTTGCTTAACGGCGCGGCCGGCCCGGCACTGGCAGGATCGCGACTTCGGCCGCCAACGGGTGGCCGATGGTGCGGTGTAAGATCCGAGGTTCACTGGGCAAACCAGCTTGCCCGGCAAACGATTCAGGTGCACGGCCGTGCGGACCCGAGGTCCCGCTCCCGGCCGCGACGACGGAATACAGGACGGTGCACGGGGTACGCATCCGAGACCGGTTCGAAGCAGCCGCCCGCCGGTGTGGCGGGCCAGCCGCGCGAGGCGCGACGGAGGCTGCGGGTTCGGCCGGGGCTCGTTCGAGGCGATCCGTACGTCCGACGATTTCAATCATGGAGAGACATCAATGAACGGTTCCGTTAACGCCGCGGCCGGCGGTATCGCCGTCAACGCACCGGACTATGTCCGGCACAAGGCGATCATCGACTGGGTCGGATCGGTTGCCGCCCTCACGCGCCCGGACCGCATCGTCTGGGCCGACGGCTCGCAGGAAGAATACGACCGGCTCTGCCAGCAGATGGTCGAGGCCGGGACGATGCGCCGCCTCAATCCCGCGAAGCGGCCCAACAGCTACCTCGCCTGGTCCGATCCCGACGACGTGGCCCGCGTCGAGGACCGCACCTTCATCTGCTCGCGCAGGAAGGAGGACGCCGGTCCGACCAACAACTGGATCGACCCGCAGGAAATGCGCGCCACCCTCAATGGCCTGTTCGAGGGCTGCATGCGGGGACGCACGCTCTACGTCGTGCCCTTCTCGATGGGCCCGCTGGGCGGGGCCATCTCCGAGGTCGGCATCGAGCTCACCGACTCGCCGTACGTCGTCGTCAGCATGCGCAAGATGACGCGCATGGGCCGGGAGGTGTTCGACGTCCTCGGCACCGACGGCCGCTTCGTGCCCTGCGTGCATTCGGTGGGCGCGCCCCTGGCGCCCGGGCAGAAGGACGTGCCCTGGCCGTGCAACAGGACGAAGTACATCGTGCACTTCCCGGAGACGCGCGAGATCTGGTCGTACGGCTCCGGCTACGGGGGCAACGCGCTGCTCGGCAAGAAGTGCTTCGCCCTTCGCATCGCCTCCACCATGGGCCGCGACGAGGGCTGGCTCGCCGAGCATATGCTGATCCTCGGCGTGACCTCGCCCGAGGGTCGCAAGTACCACGTGGCGGCGGCGTTCCCGTCGGCATGCGGCAAGACCAACTTCGCGATGCTGATCCCGCCGGCCGGCATGTCGGGCTGGAAGGTCACCACCATCGGCGACGACATCGCCTGGATCAAGCCCGGGGCGGACGGCCGCTGGTACGCGATCAACCCGGAAGCCGGCTATTTCGGTGTCGCCCCCGGCACGAACGAGCAGACCAACAAGAACTGCATGGACTCGCTGTCCGAGGACGTGATCTTCACCAATGTCGCGCTCACGGACGACGGCGACGTCTGGTGGGAGGGCATGACCAAGGAGCCGCCGGCGCACCTCATCGACTGGCGCGGGCAGGACTGGACGCCCGAGGACGGCAAGGCCGGCCGCAAGGCGGCGCATCCGAACGCCCGCTTCACGGTGTCGGCCACGCGCAATCCCGTCCTCGATCCCGCCTGGGATTCCCCGGACGGCGTGCCGATCGACGCGTTCATCTTCGGCGGTCGTCGCTCGACCACGGTGCCGCTGGTCACCGAGGCGCGCAACTGGGTCGAGGGCGTGTACATGGCCGCCACGATGGGCTCCGAGACCACGGCCGCCCAGGCCGGGGCGACCGGCGTGGTGCGTCGCGATCCCTTCGCGATGCTGCCGTTCTGCGGCTACAACATGTCCGACTATTTCGCGCACTGGCTGCGCCTGGGCAAGGAGCTGGGCGAGAAGTCCAGCGCCACCGGCGTGCCCCTGCCGCGGATCTTCTGCGTCAACTGGTTCCGCACCGACGAGAACGGCAGGTTCATCTGGCCGGGCTTCGGCGACAACATGCGGGTGCTGGAGTGGATGATCGGACGCATCGAGGGCAGGGCCCAGGGCGCCGAGAACGCGTTCGGCATCTCGCCGCGGTACGAGGACCTCAACTGGACGGGGCTCGACTTTCCGCCCGCCCTCTACGAACGGATCATCTCGATTGACAGGGCGGCCTGGGAGAAGGAGCTCGCGCTGCATGCCGAGCACTTCGAGAAGCTGCGGCATGGCCTGCCCGAGGAGCTGCAGCGCGTAAAGGCGCAGCTCGAGGAGCGGATCGCGGCCTGAGTGCGGTGCGGGGCGCCGGCCCCGCGACCGCCCCCGGGGCCGGCCATCGCGCCGGCCCCTTGCGTTCATGGCGTCGGGCGCCTGCGGAACCTCGCTGCCCTTGCCGGGTTGGAGGGACGGGTGCGGAAGATGCATACTGGCCGCAATGACGCCGGATCCCGAGTTCCTGTCGCGCTATCGCGAGGTGCGTGGCGCATCGGTCGCGCTGGTCGCGGGCCTCGATGCCGAGGACTGTGCGCTGCAGTCGATGCCGGACGCGAGCCCGCAGAAGTGGCATCTCGCGCACACGACCTGGTTCTGGGAAACCTTCGTGCTGGGCGTCGCGGACCCGGACTACCGGCCCTTCGACCCGCGCTTTCGCTACCTCTTCAACTCCTACTACAACACCGTCGGCGAGCAGTTCCCGCGGCCATCGCGCGGCCTGGTCTCGCGCCCCTCGCTCGCCACCGTGCTCGCGTATCGTCGCCATGTCGACGAGGCGATGGAGCGACTCGCCGGACGCGCCGCGCCCTGGCCGGGGCCCGATGCGCGGCGCTGGGGAGGGATCCTCGCGCTCGGGCTGAACCACGAGCAGCAGCACCAGGAGCTGATGCTCACCGACCTGAAGCATCTCTGGTCGATCAATCCGCTCTCGCCCGCGCGCGACGGGGCCCCGCCCCGGAACCCGGCAGCCCGGTCGATGGGCTGGACGGGCTTCCAGGGCGGATTGGTCGAGGTCGGGCACGACGGCCGCGGCTTCGGCTTCGACAACGAGTTCCCGCGCCACCGGGTGTGGCTCGAGCCCTACGCGATCGCCGACAGGCCGGTCAGCAATGGCGAGTACCTCGAATTCGTCGAGGCGGGCGGCTACGAGGACCCCCGCTGGTGGCTGTCCGAGGGTCGTGACCGCGTGCTGTCGAGTGGCTGGCGCGCTCCGGCCTACTGGCGACGCATCGACGGGGCCTGGTACGAGTACACGCTCCACGGCGAAGTGCCGCTCGACCTCGATGCGCCCGTCTGCCATGTCTCGTACTACGAGGCGGACGCCTATGCGCGATTCGCGGGGGCGCGCCTGCCCACCGAGTTCGAATGGGAGCATGCGGCATCGGAGTCGGTGCCCGAGGGCCAGTTCGCGCAGGAGGGCGCCTGGCATCCGCGCATGCCGCTGGCCGACGAGGGCCTCTACGGCGGTGTGTGGGCGTGGACCTCGAGCACCTACGGGCCGTATCCGGGCTTCCGGGCGTCGGACGACGCCATCGGCGAGTACAACGGGAAGTTCATGGTCAACCAGTACGTGCTGCGGGGCGGCTCCTGCGCGACCCCGCCCGGTCATGTGCGACGCACCTATCGCAACTTCTTCCCCGCCTGGGCGCGCTGGCAGTTCACGGGCATCCGGCTCGCGGCCGACAGCCCGCCCTAGCGGTCGTCCCCTCCCGGGATCGCCGGCGCTGCGGCGAAATGGTGCTGGTACTGCAGCAGCACGACCAGGAACAGGATCGGCAGCAGGCACTCGATGCCTTCCTCGAAGGCCGCGATGAACCGGTGCAGCAGCATCGGGGTGTGGAAGCCGAACCAGGCCGCGCTCACCGCCTCGGAGCGATCGAGCAGCTTGCTCGCCGCGAGCAGGCCGGTCGCCAGCATGACGGTCCTTCCCCAGTCGAAGCGCCAGGCGCGCGTACGGCGGATCAGCAGTGCGCCGCGCACGAGGACGTAGATCACGAGGACCAGCGCGGGCAGTGTGACCAGCGCCGCGACCAGCTTTTCCGCGGGGGGCGCCGCCGACTTGAGGTAGTAACTCGTCTTGAGGACGCTCGTCTCGGTGAAGGCCTTGTGCAGGTCGGCCTCGCGCGCCGCGGCCACCACCGCGGCGAGACCCTGCTGCCATGGGCGGCGCGGCAGTCCGGGCAGGGTGAGGCAGGCGCCCGCGAGCAGCAGCCAGAAGCCGCAGCTCAGGATCTCGACGGGGCCTTCCTCCGAGAAGAACCAGTCGAATCGTTCCGCGGGCAGTTCCAGCGCCAGCACGACCAGGATGGCGCACCAGGCGACGGCGAAGGCGACCGCATGGGGAAAGCGCATCAGCGAACGCGTCCCGCGCCGCGCATCGTGCGAGCGTTTCGTGGTGGTGATGGGCGACGATTCCCGATGGCTTGCGGCGACGTGGTTCATGGGGACTCCCCTGGGGTCCGGCGCTGGGCGGCACGGCGCGCCCCGAGCTGGCGGGCGCGCAAGGAGACAACATACGCAATCGCCAGGATCGGCAGGCCGTAGAGCGGCAGCATGGCATAGTCCCCGGCCGTGGGCGGAACGGACAGCAGCATGGCGCCGACCGGAATGCCGAGGGCCTGGCCGAGGTACATGCCGGACGAGTTGAGCGCGATGGTCACCGGCGCCAGCGGCGGCGAGGCGGCGATGAGCCGCGCCTGCTGCGCATTGTTGGTGGCGAAGGAACCGAAGCCCCAGATTGCCATCGCGACGGCCGCCCAGGCGAGCGAGCCGTTGCCGAGCGGCCACAGGAGCATGCCGAGGCCGACCACCGCGAGGCTCGCATGGACCACCCGGATCGGACCGACCCGGTCCATGAAGCGGGCGGTGAAGAGCGCCCCCGCGAGGCCCATGCCGCCGAAGAGGAACAGCAGCGCGCTCACGAGTGCCGGCTCCGCATCGAGGAACGCCTTCAGGGCCGGCACGAAGAAGGTGAAGGTGGTGAACTGCGCCGCCCCCTGGATCGCGGTGACCGAGATCGCGAGCTGCAGCGAGGGCCAGCGCAGCAGCTCCGCCCACATCGATCGGCCCGACATCGAGACCTTCAGGCCGGGCGGCAGCACGCGGTACACGCCGATCGCTCCGACGAACGCGAGGATGCCCACGAGCCCGAAGCCGGCGCGCCAGCCCAGCACGGCGCCGACATAGGCGCCGATCGGCATGCCGATCACCGACGCGATGGCCCAGCCGAGCAGCGCCAGCGAGATCGCGCGGCCGCGCGTCGCGGGCGGAACGATCAGCGCGAGGGCGGCGCTCGCCTGCGGGGTGAAGAGGGCCGGGCTCACGGCCAGCAGGATGCGCAGGACGAGCAGTGATTCGTAGTTCGGCGCGAGCGCGCAGGCGGCATGGCCCACCGCGTAGACGGCGAGCGTGGCGGTGAGCAGCAGGCGGCGATCGAAGCGGGCGGTGACCGCGCCGAGGATCGGCGCGCCGATGGCGATCGCCAGCGCCATCACCGTGATCAGCTGCGCGGCGACCGGGATGGTCACCCCGAGGCCGGTGGCCAGCGGGGGCAGCATGCCGCCCGCCACCATGACGCCGGTGCCGATGACGAAGTTGCCGAACGCGATGACGGGGATGGCCCAGCGCATCGGGGTGACGATAGCACCGACGCGGTGTCGACGCGCGGGTGTCGCCGCCGGCCCCGGGGCCCGGCCCGGTCAGCCGGCCGGCGGTTTCGGCGCGAGCCGGTCGGCGAGCCGGATGGCGGCGAGGAGGCTGGCGGGATCGGCGACGCCCTGGCCCGCGATGTCGTAGGCGGTGCCGTGGTCCGGGCTGGTGCGCACGAAGGGCAGGCCGAGGGTGACGTTCACGCCCTGGTCGATGCCGCGGTACTTGACCGGAATGAGGCCCTGGTCGTGGTACATCGCGATCACCGCATCGAAGCGCGCGAAGCCGCGCGCCTGCATGAACACGGTGTCCGGCGGGTGGGGTCCGGTGGCGTCGATGCCGTCGGCGCGCGCGGCCTCGACCGCCGGGGCGATGATGTCGATTTCCTCGCGCCCGAACAGGCCCGATTCGCCGGCATGCGGATTGAGGCCCGCCACCGCGAGGCGGGGCTTCGCGATGCCGGCGCGGCGCAGGCCCGCATCGGCGATCGCGATGGTCTTCAGGATGCGCTTCGTGTCGAGCGCGTCGATCGCGTCGCGCAGGGCGAGATGGACCGTGACGAGCACGACGCGCAGCTCGTCGTTCGCGAGCATCATGCGGACCTCGGCGCCGCCGGCGAGATCGGCGAGCAGCTCGGTATGCCCGGGCCAGCGGTGACCCGCGGCCTGCAGCGCGGCCTTGGAGATGGGCGCGGTGACGAGGGCGCGGGCCTCGCCGCTGCGGGCGCTCCGCGCGGCGGCGACGATGTACCGGTAGGCGGCATCGCCGGCCGCCGCATCGGGTTCGCCCAGGCGAGGAAGCGGCTGCAGGCGGGTGACCGGTTCGATGCGGGGCGGTACCGGCAGCTGCAGCCAGGTGGCCGTGGCCTGGAGCACGCCGGCATCCCCGAACACGATGCAGTCCTCGGCGAGCGCCGGCTCGGCGAGCGCCCGCACGACGATCTCGGGCCCGATGCCGCAGGGATCGCCCATGGAGATGGCGATCGGCGCATGCCGCCGCCCGGCCGCTGCGCGACCGGGCGAAGCGGACGCGGCGGACGCGGGATCGGCCATCAGGCCTCGCCCCGGTCGAAGGCGAGCACGGCCTCGAGCAGCACGTCGGTGCCCGCGGCGAGATGCTCGGGCTTCGCGTTCTCGGTCTCGTTGTGGCTGATGCCGCCTTCGCAGGGCACGAAGATCATCGCCGCCGGATGCCGGCGCGCGACATAGACCGCATCGTGTCCCGCGCCGCTCGCGATGCGTCGGTGCGAATGGCCGAGCCGCTGCGCCGCGCGCTCGACCAGGCCGACAAGCCCTGGATCGAAGCGGCAGGGAGGGAAGTACACGACTTCGTCGAGCGCGATGTCGAGGCGTTCCTCGGCGGCGATCGCGGCGCATTCCGCGCGCAGCGCGTCGACCATGCGCGAGAGCGTCTCGTCGCGGGCGTTGCGCAGGTCCACCGTGAGCGCCACGCGGCCGGGGATGACATTGCGCGAGTTCGGCGTGACATCGAGCTGGCCGACCGTCCCTCGTGCCTCGTCGGGATGCGTCTGGGCGATCCGCCGTACCGCGGCGACGACGCGCGCGGCCCCGAGCAGCGCATCGCGGCGCATCGACAGCGGGGTGGGCCCGGCGTGAGCGTCCTGGCCGGTGATGGTGACGTCGAACCAGCGCTGGCCGAGCGCGGTCTCCACCGCCCCGATCGTGATGCCCTCGTCCTCGAGGATGGGGCCCTGCTCGATGTGGGGCTCGAAGTAGGCGGCGAGCGACGGGGCGGTGTCGCGGCCGGCGAAGCCGATCGCCTCGAGCGCGGCGCCCACCGTCTGGCCGTCCCGGTCCCGCTGCGCGAGGCAGTGCTCGAGGGTGAAGGCCCCGGCATAGACGCCGGAGCCCATCATCACCGGCGTGAACCGGCTGCCCTCCTCGTTGGTCCAGATCGTCACGTTGACCGGATGCCGCGTGCGTATGCCGTGGTCCTCCAGGCTTCGCAGGACCTCGAGCCCGGCCATGACGCCGTAGGCGCCGTCGAAGCGGCCCCCATTGGGCTGCGTGTCGAGATGGCTGCCTATGCCGATGGGATCCAGGGTCTCGATGCCGGCACGGGTGGCGTGGATGTTCCCGATCGGGTCGATGCGGATGCTGCACCCGCAGTCGCGCAACCAGTCGATCGCCAGGCGGCGGGCCTCGCCGTCGAGCTCGGTGAGGGTGAGGCGGCGCACCCCGCCCGCCGGTGTCGCGCCGATGCGCGCGAGCTGCATGAGGCTGTCCCACAGCCGGGCGCCATTGCAGCGCAGGGCCTCGCGGGGAGCGGGCGCGATCGATGCGGCATTCGTCGTCATGGGGGCCTCCGGGTCGGCGTCGTGGCAATGGTCGGCGGCGCGCGGGCCGCTGGCCTATTATCGAAGCATAAGCCGCGCGCAAGGTACGGCGCACAATACGGACAAGAGAGGCAAGGCATGGCGATCGAACTGCAGAACAAGGCGCTGCTGCGCCACCAGGGCTACATCGACGGACGCTTCGTCGATGCGGATTCGGGCGCGCGCTTCGGCGTGGACGATCCGGCGACCGGCGAGCGGCTCGCCGAGGTCGCCGACATGGGCACGGCCGAGACGAAGCGCGCGATCGAGGCGGCGCACCGCGCCCTTCCGGCATGGCGGGGGAAGACGGCCAAGGAACGGGCGGCGGTCCTGCGCCGGTGGAACGACCTGATCCTCGCCAACACCGAGGACCTCGCCCGCCTGATGACGGCGGAGCAGGGCAAGCCGCTGGCGGAGTCCCGCGGCGAGGTGGCCTACGGGGCCTCGTTCATCGAATGGTTCGCCGAGGAGGGCAAGCGCGCCTATGGCGACATCATCCCGACCACGTCGAGCGACCGGCGCCTGCTGGTGATGAAGCAGCCGATCGGGGTGTGCGCGGCCATCACGCCGTGGAACTTCCCGATCGCGATGATCACCCGCAAGGTGGCGCCCGCCCTGGCGGCGGGGTGCACCGTGGTCTGCAAGCCGGCCGAGGCGACGCCGCTGTCGGCGCTGGCGCTCGCCGTGCTCGCCGAGGAGGCGGGGATTCCCGCGGGGGTGTTCAACGTCGTCATCGGCATGGACGCGCCGGGCATCGGCCTCGAGCTGTGCACCAGCGACCTCGTGCGCAAGGTCTCCTTCACGGGCTCGACCGAGGTGGGCCGCATCCTTCTGCGCCAGTCCGCCGACACGATCAAGAAGCTCTCGCTGGAACTGGGCGGCAATGCGCCCTTCCTCGTCTTCGACGACGCGGACCTCGATGCGGCGGTGGAGGGCGCGATCGCCTCGAAGTACCGCAACGCCGGCCAGACCTGCGTCTGCGCCAATCGCATCTACGTCCAGGACGGCGTGTACGACGAGTTCGCGCGCCGCCTCGCGGCCAGGGTCGAGGGCCTGAAGGTGGGCCCGGGCACCGAGGAGGGCGTCTCCATCGGTCCGCTGATCGAGCCCGCGGCCCTCGACAAGGTGCGTGCGCACGTGGCCGACGCCCTCGAGAAGGGCGCGAAGGTGGCGGTGGGCGGCAAGCCCCATGCGCGCGGCGGGCTGTTCTTCGAGCCGACGATCCTCGTGGACGTGACCCAGGAGATGCGGGTCGCCCGGGAGGAGACGTTCGGTCCGGTGGCGCCGCTCTTTCGCTTCAGGACCGAGGAGGAGGCGATACAGATGGCGAATGCCACCGAGTTCGGGCTCGCTTCCTACTTCTACGCCCGCGACGTCGGCCGGATCTTCCGGGTCGCGGAGGCGATCGAATCGGGCATGGTCTGCGTGAACAGCGGCATCCTCTCGAACGAGGTCTCGCCCTTCGGCGGTGTCAAGCAGTCGGGCCTGGGCCGCGAGGGTTCGCGCTACGGGCTGGACGAGTATCTCGAGATCAAGTACGTGTGCCTCGCGGGGCTGTAAGGATCGGCGCCGCACCGGTCCGGGCCGGGTGGGCCGGACCGGGCGCGCCCGGTTGCACGGAGAGTCCCGACCGGCTGCCGACCGTCCGGAATCGCAACACAGAACAGGTGCAGAGCCGCTGGATTACTGGATCCTGAGAATAGCAAGTAATCACTGACATAACGGGGTGAGGGGCAATGGAGACCTTCGACTACATCGTCGTGGGGGCGGGCACGGCAGGCTGCCTGCTCGCCAACCGGCTGTCGGCCGACCCGGATACGAGCGTGCTCCTGATCGAATCTGGCGGTCCGGACGACTGGCGATGGATCCACATCCCTGTCGGCTATCTCTATTGCATCGGCAACCCGCGGACCGACTGGCTCTTCAATACCGTCGAGGAGCCCGGCCTCGCGGGCCGCTCCATCCGCTATCCGCGCGGCCGCGTCTGGGGCGGATGCTCGTCGATCAACGGAATGATCTACATGCGCGGCCAGGCGGCCGACTACGACCGCTGGGCCCAGGTTGCCCCCGGCTGGTCCTGGGACGAGGTGCTGCCGTACTTCAAGCGGCACGAGGACTACTACCGCCTCGACGGCGGGGGCAGCGACCCGCTGCACGGGCACGGGGGCGAATGGCGGGTGGAGGCCATGCGGGTGCGCTGGCCGATCCTCGACGCCTTCCGTGAAGCCGCCGCCCAGGCGGGCATCCCCGCCACGGACGACTTCAACAGGGGCAACAACTTCGGTTGTGGCTACTTCGAGGTGAACCAGCGTCGTGGTGTCCGGTGGAACGCGTCGCGCGCCTTCCTGCGCCCCGTGCTGCACCGACCCAACCTCAAGGTCGCCAGCCGCAGCAACGTGGCGCGACTGGTCTTCGATCCGGAGATTCCCAACAAGGTCATCGGGGTGGAGTACCAGTCCTGCGCGCCGGACCAGGCGCTGAGCCCGGCGGGGCTGGGGCCGGTCACCGAGGCCCGGGCGCGGCGGGAGGTCGTGCTGTCCTCGGGTTCCATCGGGACGGTCCAGATCCTGGAGCGCTCCGGCATCGGGGACGGGAACAGGCTCCAGGAGCTCGGCATCCAGGTGCGGGTGCATCGACCAGGGGTCGGCGAGAACCTGCAGGACCACCTGCAGCTTCGCACGATCTACAAGGTGAAGGGCGTCCTGACCCTCAACCAGACCGCGTCGTCCCTGTGGGGCCGCGCATGGATGGGTCTGCAGTACTTCACATCCAAGCGCGGACCGATGACCATGTCGCCGAGCCAGCTCGGCGCTTTCGCCTATTCGTCGGAGGAGGTGGAGACGCCGGATCTCGAGTATCACGTCCAGCCCCTCTCGCTCGACAAATTCGGTGATCCGCTCCATCGCTTTCCCGCGTTCACTGCGTCGGTGTGCCACATTCGCCCCGAGAGCCGCGGCAGCGTGCACATCCAGTCGCCCGATGTGTGCGAAGCGCCGCGTATCGCGCCCAACTACCTTTCCACCGAGTCGGACCGCCTCGTGGCGGCGCGCGCCATCCGGCTCACCCGGCGCATCGTGGGCGCCGAGGCCATGGCGAAGTACCAGCCGGAGGAGTACCTGCCGGGCCCTGCCTTCCAGACCGACGAGGAGCTGGCCCAGGCCGCCGCCCAGATCGGCACGACGATCTTCCATCCGGTGGGCACGTGCCGAATGGGGGCCGAGGACGATCCCATGGCGGTGGTCGACAACCGGCTGCGTGTCCTCGGCGTGCAGGGCCTGCGGATCGCCGACGCGTCCGTCATGCCGACGATCACGTCCGGCAATACCAATTCGCCGACGCTCATGATTGCGGAGCGCGCGGCGGAGTGGATCCGGAAGGGCGAGGCCTAGAGGAAATCGGTCCTGTAGGGGCACCGGCGCCGGCCCCTTCGATTCAGGCAAGGTCGGGCGGCTGTTTCACGTGAAACAGACCCTAGAGCGCTCGGCCCCGATCCGCCCCGTCAGCGCGAATCGGATCGGCACCCGGCCGAGGGTGACGGGAGACGAGCCGGTACTGCCTGAGGTTACGGCACGCTCCCGATACAGTCAGGGCCCCTCTCAGGTGGATCGTCGGTCCATACGCGCCGGGTGTGCGTCCGCAGGAGGGCATAGCCCTGGCCGTCAATGAGCAGTCGCAGGAGCGCGTCGCAGCGTCGCATCCTGGTGCGGCCGGCTTTTCCCGGACCGCAGCCTGGGGCCGTCACGATCACCAGGTCCCGGCGGCCTACGCGAGACACAACCTTCAGTCGGAAACTTGAGGTGCGGGGCGGGGCGCAGTGCTGGTTGGCCGGCCCCGGCTTTCATTCCGGATCGAGCAGCGGCCGCCTCGACAGCTTGTGAGATGGTGGGGCGCCGAACGCGAGGCGCGTGACTGAATCGACGTAACCGGAGCCCGCTGAGCTTTCGACCAGGTTGCAGCCTGACGAGCAGTCTGCGACCGCGCGGTTCAGGTTGTCACCGCCATGCCACCAGACTACCGTGCTGCGGGTTACAGGGCGTGGCGGGAGCGAATCGAGGTGGCGAGGGAGGTCGTCGCCCTGCGGCGCAACGGGCCGCACGCATGTTTCACGTGAAACCAAGCGTGATCGCCAGGTGCCGGACTGTCCGTCGACCGACCTGTTTCACGTGAAACAGCCTCGTGAACCCCGCCCACGCGCCTGCGCCGAGCCCGAACCCTAGGGGACCCTTGACGTCTCGGCTACCGATCGTGCGAGGCTCGTCGTATAATCACTGGCCCGAAGGCGCGCAATCCGGCCGGATCTGGGCCGCCGCCGCAGCGCCTGTCGCCGGCCTTTCTGCGGCCGGCCCACCCAGACCCTGAATCCCGTCCGACCCGCCAGGGCATCGGGCGCCCGACCATGCAGCATCCCGATCAGTTCGATGTCCTCGTCATTGGCGGGGGCCATGCCGGTACCGAGGCCGCGCTCGCGTCGGCCCGTATCGGCTGCCGTACCTTGCTTTTGACGCATTCGATCGAAACGCTCGGCCAGATGTCGTGCAATCCCTCGATCGGCGGGATCGGCAAGGGCCATCTCGTCAGGGAGATCGACGCATTGGGCGGGGCCATGGCCGCGGCGACGGATGAGGCGGGTATCCAGTTCCGCATCCTCAACTCGAGCAAGGGGCCCGCGGTGCGTGCAACCCGAGCCCAGGCGGACCGGGTGCTGTATCGGAAGGCTATTCGCTATCGGCTGGAGAACCAGCCGAACCTGTGGATCTTCCAGCAGGCGGTGGACGACCTCCTGATCGAGTCCGACGGCAAGACGGACCGGGTCGTGGGCGCGCGCACGCAGACGGGCATCGAGTTCCGGGGCAGGGCGGTGGTCCTGACGGCCGGGACCTTCCTGAACGGCAAGGTTCATGTCGGGCTGGACAACTATCGCGCGGGCCGCGCGGGCGATCCGGCTTCCGTCACCCTCGCCGAGCGTCTCAAGGAACTCGCCCTGCCGCAGGGTCGGCTCAAGACGGGCACGCCGCCGCGGCTCGACGGGCGTACCATCGACTTCAGCCGCTGCGAAGAACAGCCGGGCGACCTCGACCCGGTGCCGGTCTTCTCCTTCCTTGGTCATCCAAACCAGCATCCGCGCCAGGTCCCGTGCTGGATCACCCACACGAACCCCGTGGTGCACGAGATCATCCGGGAGGGCATCGATCGATCGCCCATGTTCACGGGCGTGATCGAGGGCGTGGGCCCACGCTACTGCCCGTCGGTCGAGGACAAGATCTTCCGGTTCGCCGACAAGGAGTCCCACCAGATCTTCCTGGAGCCGGAAGGGCTGGACACCCACGAGATCTACCCGAACGGAATCTCGACGAGCCTGCCCTTCGATATCCAGATTCGAATGGTTCGTGCGATTCCAGGGCTCGAGAAGGCACATCTGTTGCGACCCGGCTATGCGATCGAGTACGACTATTTCGATCCCCGGTCGCTGAAGGCGAGCCTCGAGACCCGCTCGATCGCCGGGCTCTTCTTTGCCGGCCAGATCAACGGCACGACCGGCTACGAGGAGGCCGCCGCCCAGGGGCTGATCGCCGGCGCCAATGCGGCGCGCCAGGTGCGCGGCGAGGAGCCCTGGGCCCCGGGGCGCGACGAGGCCTACATCGGGGTACTGATCGACGACCTGATCACCCGGGGCGTGAGCGAGCCGTACCGCATGTTCACCAGCCGGGCGGAGTACCGGCTGAACCTGCGCGAGGACAATGCCGACCTGCGCCTGACCGAGATCGGCCGGCGCCTCGGCCTGGTGGACGATCGCCGGTGGGACGCCTTCTGTCGCAAGCGCGACGCCATCGAGCGCGAGTCGTCCCGGCTCGCCCGGACTTGGGTCCGCCCCGACACCGTGGACCAGGCGAGGCTGCATGCGGCCATCGGGCAGGGTATCGAGCGCGAGTACTCCCTGGCCGACCTCCTGCGACGGCCCGACACCCGCTACGAGCGGCTGGTCGAGCTCGCCCCGCCGCATGTGCGCGACTCGGAGGCGGCCGAGGGGCTCGACGAACTGCGGATCGCCCAGGTGGTGGAGCAGGTGGAGATCCGCGCCAAGTACAGCGGCTACATCGAGCGCCAGCGCGCGGAGATCGAGCGCCAGAAGCACAATGCCGAGCTCCCGCTCCCGGCCGATCTCGACTACGGCACCGTGCCGGGCCTCTCCTTCGAGGTACGCCAGATCCTCAACGACCGGCGACCCGAGACGATCGGGCAGGCCAGCCGGATCTCGGGCGTGACGCCCGCGGCGATCTCGGTCCTGCTCGTTCACCTGAAGAAGCGCGGCGCCCGCCGCGAGGCGGCTTGAGGCCGGCGGCGGGCGCCGGCCGCAGTGGCGCCACCCGGTCGGCCGCGCGGGGACGGCGGCCCGCGGGCGCGACCGAGGCCTCGCGCGAGGAGCTGTCGGCCCGGCTGGATGCCGTCGTCGAGGCGCTCGGCCTGGGCCCCCGGCTCGATGCCGATGACCGCGACCGCCTGCTCGATTATCTCGAGCT
>Ga0079224_100001651_pt1 | contig 26101 bp, 12 predicted proteins | sample Stecom2015_FD_80414 | JGI IMG/M metagenome (GOLD analysis project Ga0079224, IMG submission 80414) | Agricultural soil microbial communities from Utah to study Nitrogen management - Steer compost 2015 | ecosystem: Environmental > Terrestrial > Soil > Agricultural land | place: USA: Utah... | reverse complement strand
GTGCTGCGTCGGCCTGCATAGACAACCGTCGTGTTTCTCCCGGCATCAATGTGATATAGTTTTCAGGCATGAGCACGGGCAGGATCCGCTCCTTTGTTTCGGCGTTCACCAACCGGATACGGTTTCCGAAAGCCACGGTTTCCGATTCGTTTTTCAGTACCAGCTCGATTGTCCCCGTCTGCCCTTCGGTTGAAGTGCCCAGCACTTCGGCAGAAACGACGGCCTTCGGAAGGTCGTTCAGGGCGGTATAATCCAAATCATCGACGCCGTTCCGCCAATAAAAGTTTTCAGATAAGACCTCTCCGTCGGCGCCTTCCAACGTCAGCGCGATAAAATGCAACGGCGTCAGATCGGCATCGGTCTTGACATCGCCATAAACCCCCAATTCATAAATCGAGTACCCGTAGGGAGTTGCCCTTTTTATGCCGTTCATCCGCACATACCGGGCCTGCACAGGTGCAAAGGAAACGACTTCGGTACCACCGCTCCCCTCGCTGGTTGAATATACCGTTGCCCAAGTATCCGCGTCTGTAGACACCTGGATTTCATAAGCGGCGGCATAGGCATTTTCCCACTTTATGACGACTTGTTCGATCGTTTGGCTCGTCGTGAGGTCGACAGCCAACCACTGGGCATCGCTGGCATGGCTTTCCCAGCGGCTACCCGCCCCGCCATCTACCGCCAATTCGGCGGCACCGGTCTCCGTTGTCGACGAGGCAGTGACCGGTTTGCCGGTGGCAAGGTTGTAGGGGTCGAAATCCAGCCTGAAGGCTTCGGCGATATTACTGGATGACACGTCGATTTTCGCGGTCTTCCCATACGCGGGCAGCTCCTTTCCTTCCAAGTTATACACCTTTGCCCTCGCCGTAGCGCCTATTAGCGCATGTGCCGTCGTGTTAACGGCCTTTACCGAATTGTTCGACGAATTCCATTGAATGTGCATCGGCTCACAGGCCTTTTTTGCGCCCCAATACGCTCCGGTAGCATCGTAGTAATAATCGTAGGTTTGCCATACGAAGGATGGGTAGGCCGACTGACTCATCCATATCAGTATGCCGGCGGCGTCGTTCCACATCTTGTCGTTCCAAGCCTCGTACATGCCTTTCATTACTTCGATATTGAGAAATTGTGCTTTCTCTGCGAATGCCTCGAGCCCCGACGATTCGCCGAACTGGCTGTTTACCGCGTGCTTATATGCCACGGGGTTGGCATTGGAGGCCGATTTACCGAAAAAGTGCTTATTCCATACGTTATCCTCATCGTTTTTCAGGGCGTCGTCGGTCGGCAACGGCCATAAGTCGGCCGCCGGAATAAATTCTTTTATGCTCTCGTATGTTGGAAAGGTAGCCGTTCCGATTTCCGACCGCATACCATAGCCGCGATCCGACCCATACGGGTATGGCGGGTTGTTCCAGGCGAGGTTACTGCCCGAGGTCTCGAAATGGTGCCGTGGCGGCTGGTTGCCCCACCAACCGCTTCCGGAGAGGCCGTCTTGGTTGGATGACGATTTATACATCCGGTCGTTATGGTCTTCCAAGGCTACAATGGCGCGAAGCCGACGATCCAATGCAGGCGTTGGCCGAGTCTCATTGGCGCCGCACCACAGCGCGATACTCGGGTGGTTGCGCAAGCGCCTCACCTTATCGCGTGCATTTGCTATGAAATCGTCATCGTTGGCCACGTCATTGTAAGCCACATACAGCCAGAAATCGTCCCATACCATGATGCCATACTGGTCGCAGTAGTCGTAAAATTCATCATCGGTTACGCAACCGGTCCACAGCCGGATCATGTTGTAATTCATGTCGCGGTGCAATTTCACTTTGGTCTCGTATTCTTCCCCATGACAGCGCAGCAAATACTCGCTCATGCCCCAGTTCCCACCTTTGATGAAGATCCGCTTTCCGTTGATGTAAAAGTGCATGACGGGCCAGCCGGCGGCATTGTTCTCAAAGCGGTATTCATACTTCCTGATCCCGAAGGTCACCTTCCTGGTGTCTGACACGTCGCCGTCTACCGTACAGGTCAACTCCGCATGGTATAGATGGGGTTCGCCATAACCATTGGGCCACCAAAGCTTGGGGTCGTTTATGAGGAATCCGCCAACATCGTCCCTATCCAGGTAAATGGTAGCTACATCGCCCGCACCCACCGTCACCTGTTTCGAAAATTCGATGTTCCCGGGCTGGATAACGCCCGAGAGGGTCACTTCTTTCGCTTCATCGGATGTGTTTCTTAAGTCCGACGACACAAACAGGTAGGCTATCTCGTTGGATTCAAGCTGCGAGCGTATCCACGGGTCTTCCATCACCACATCGCCAGTGATCCGGATATAGGCGTCGCCGGTAATACCGGCCAGTCTTCCGGGCACGTAGGGCATCCAATCCCACCCTGCTGCCGCAAGGTATGTGGGGCTTGCCGCCACCCCGAACGAATCGTCTGCATCCCGTTGTTTCTTTTGGTCCGCGTCGGTAATCAGTACGGCGACTGCATTTTCTCCCGTTGGCCGCACAAGTTCCGTAACATCGTATTTGGTACGCAACATATGCCCGCTTACGTCTTTGGTCGACGTGCTCGTGCCCGACAGTTTATGTCCGTTGAAATAGAAATCGGCATAGCGGTTGGTATTGTCGAAGTGGAGCCAAATGCGCTGTCCGGCTTTGACGCCCGCCGGCAGGCTAAACGTTGTCCGGTACCAAAAGGGCCGGTTGTAGAACGACTCGTCTACGTTCCAGATATTGTCTCCATAGTTGGGATCCGTCTCTTTCCCTGCTTCCACATAGGCGGTAAATACCGCACCGGGCACCACCCCTTTCACATAATCGGGCATCACAAAACCGGGGGTGGAAATCTCCTGGCCCGAATGAGGCAGTTCCGCTTGGGGCGTGATCTGCCACACAATCTCCGGATTGGAACTATTCAACGAAATTTCCGTGGTTGGGGCGTGGCCTGGGGACCGCAACGATGCCATACAGAAACCAACCACCGGAAACAAAAATGCACCGCACCAAACAAAAAATTTCAACATATTAAAATCGACTATCCGCACTGTTTATAAACCAACCATTTCATACGGTACCCGCACGCCCTTAACACGATAAAAATACGGGTCGAGGTTGCCATCGTCTTCTTTCACCGTAGCTTCGTTGTTTTCCGAACAGGCACCGAAATTGACACTGTAAGTCAGCAATAATTCATTCCGTTCGTTCTTCGATACGGGATGAATGATCGGCGTATATACGCGCGCATTGTATCCTTTATAATACTCCGTAAAGCTGTACACCAATTTGGGTTCAGTGAAGGGTCCGGTTGGACTGCTCGACGTGGATATATACATATTGATGGATGGGATACCGCAGTAGAAACCTTGGTCCATCGTCAAATGAAGATACTTTCCGTTTAAATAAGAGAAATTGTTGGTGCCGTTGCCTTCGTTCACAACCGCAGCCTGTGCAGTAGAGGGCGTAGACGCCCATCCGGATCCATCCCAGAATGTCCAGTTGGCGGGATCATCGTGGCTGAAACGTGCCACATACACCAGCGTATTGTATCCGAACGTTCCCGGCTTGGTGCTTTCCCCGTAGACATACACGTAGCCGTCATTGGATTTAACCATCCCATCCTCGTAGCTGATGTTCAGCTGGCCCGTCATACCCGGTATTGCCAACCGTTCCACTTGGTTCCACTCGGTGCCGGATTCCTTTGTCAGCTTATAAAGCGCCTGATTGGTGTCTTCGAGTCCGTTGCCTTCACTACCGTGGAGGTACACATAATCACCTAGTTCGACACCGGGGCCCACCCAGTTCCTGTTGGCTCCCCAGGGGACTGGGCAAATGTTACCGATGTCGTGGTGTGCACCCGGTCTCCGCATCATGGGCGACTGTGGGTCCCAGTTGTCAAAAGACGACTGAATAATGATTGAATTGGTGTATGAAATGAACCGGTCACCGTACAGACGGCCGTTGGCGGTAAGATTCCCTTCATACCACGCGTCTTGGGTTACCCACAGTACACGTCCATCGGAAAGCGGAATACTGGTTCCTTGATCGAATGCCACCGAGCCGGTGGTCCGCGCAAAAAACTGGGTAACGTCGCCGTCCCGGTAGCTGTCTTTGGGAAGCGGGGTAATCGTCCACCGTTGGCGGTCGGACCCCTGGTGTTCGGCAGTGACTATTGTTATCGACGTGGCCGCGCTGCCGCCTCGTGTAAGGTACAGCCCGTTGGCCTTATTCGAAATCTCATACTTCCCTGCTTCGGTCGACTCCTCGATGCTCCATAACTGCAGGTCTGGATCGGCTTTCAGTTCCAGGCGCTGGGTCACCGGGTCGCCCGACGAAGCGGACTGCAGGAACATGCCGCTATGGAGGTTCCGGATTTTATAGAATCGCACATCATTTTCCGAGGATTCGTAGATGATATCCCACTCTTGCCACCGCATGAGGTTTTCCCCTTCGGCAGGCTCCGCCCCGGCCACGGTCAACGTGGCATTCTCCCAATACCTTTCGTTAAACGAAAGGTCGCCCACGGTTTGCAGTACGGTGCCGTTGGTAGTTGCAATACGGTACGTACCATAGTCGGCGATGCTCGAATCGTAAACACGGAATTCCACTACCCATTGGCGACTTAACCCCGATGCCGACGTAACGGTATACGTGACTTTGTTGGTCATCGACACGTTTACCGGCGTTCCCGATGCCGGGCTAATGGTTGCTTCATCAGACACGGTGATAATCGGTGTGATATTGGTCAAATCGGCATCCTGATCAACCCATACCAACACTTTAAACACATCGTTTTCCGTATAAATGGTTGCGGCACCACGCTGGCCACTTTCCAATTTAACGTCTTTAATCATTCTGCCTGGATGGGCTGGCGTTTCTAACTTCTCGGTGCAGGACGCGACCAAGAGCAAACCCAGCAACACGAAAATAGCTGAAAATTTCATCTGTTTATTTTTTTGTTTTTAGTTGTCAGATGGGACCTAATCCTTACGTTCATTAGGGCTGCATACGCGTTAGGGAAAACGGTCTATCTTCTTGGCGCGTTCCCCGTTGTCTGTTGGGTTGATCACCCATTTGCAATCGCAGCACGCCGCCATCCATGATATCCTGACAATCGATCCAATTTTTTTCAAAAGGCACCCCATTCAGGCTCGCCGATTGTATATATACATTCTCATCGCTGTTATCTTGCGCCTCAATGACAAATTGCTTTCCATTTTCCAAGTTGATCGTCGCCTTGCGGAACACCGGACTTCCGATATTATATTGTGTGGTGCCAGGGCAAACACTGTATATTCCCAGCGCGCTGAGCACATACCACGACGACATCCCGCCTTGGTCTTCATCACCCGGAAAGCCTTTGGGCGTGGCATTATACAATTTTTTCATAATGGTACGGACGCGGTGTTGGGTTTTCCAGGGCTGCCCGGCATAGTTATAGGCGTAGGCGACGTGCTGAACCGGCTGATTGCCATGCGCATATTGCCCCATGCCCGCCAATACCATTTCGGTCATTTCATGGATCTCCCGGCCATACGTACCTACTTTAAATTCCGAATGCATCGTAAAAAACGAATCGAGCTTACTTACAAAGGCCTTCTCGCCGCCCATGAGGTTCGCAAGGCCGCCAAGGTCGTGGAAGACCGACCAGGTGTACTGCCACGAATTCGCTTCGGTGAACGGGCCACCCCATTCTATGGGGTCGAAGTTGGGCATCCATTCGCCATCTTCGGTACGGCCGCGCATAAACCCGACTTGCGGATCCCACATATAACGGTAGTTGTACATCTGCCGTTCGAAGATGGAAGCGTACTTTTCATTGCCGGTGACTTTGGCCAGTGTATATCCGCAAAAATCGTTGTATGCGTACTCCAAGGTCTTCGCCGTGGTTTCATGGATGTCGCCATAGGGAATGAAGCCCCTGATAAAGTAGCTTTCCCAGCCTTGGCGACCGTTGGAACCTCCGAAGAACCCGGCATTTGTCGCCTCGTGTAGGTAAGCTTCCAGCGCTTTCTCAGGATCGAAACTACGCACCCCCTTCACCCAAGCGTCGGTGAGCAACGAGATGGCATGGTTACCGATCATCACGCCCGACATGCCCGGATTCGACCAGGTAGGCAGCCATCCACATTGGTCGTATGCGTCCAGCAACGACTGCATATACCGGCCCTGCATCTCGCGGTGCAGGATATTGTTTAGCGGAAACTGCGCCCGGAAGGTATCCCAGAATCCGTTGTCGGTATACATATAGCCGCTGTGGATTTTTCCGTCATAGGGGCTGAAGTAAATCGGTTTGCCGGCTTCGTCAAGTTCATAGAACTTACGGGAGAATAGGTTGGCACGGAACAGGCACGAATAAAAAGTGGCTTTATCTTCTTCCGACCCGCCCTCTACCAGAATACGGCCGAGCTGCTTGTTCCAAACTTCTGCGCCCGCGGCTTTGGTTGCTTCGAGGTTTTTGTGACCGGCCAGTTCGCGCTGCCAATTGAGCTCAGCCTGTTCGGGACTGATATACGACGATGCGACCTTCACCTGTACGGTGGACCCTGGCTTAAACGCCAGGTACGCCCCCACTTTTTCACCTGCTATCGCGGTCTGGCCAGCGGTGGGTTCGGCTTGATCTACCGACCATGTACCGTGGGCGGTAAAAGGCTGATCAAACTCCAATACAAAAAAGTTTTTGAAGTTTTCAGGAATAAAAAGGCCATTGCGCACATAACCGATGATACGGCGCTGATCCGGCAGGATGGTAATGGATGCTTCTTTAAGGAAGCCATCAAACACGATATAGGCATCTTGCCGTTTGGGAAAGGAAAAACGCATGTGCGCACCACGCTCCACCGGAGCGATTTCGGTTTGTATGCCATTATCGAACTTGACACGGTAATAATGCGGCTTCCCTTCTTCATTGTCGTGACTGAAGGTACTGGCCCGATCGTCTTCGTGTACCTTCAATTTGCCCGTTACCGGCATGAGTGAAAAGACGGCGTAATCATTCATCCAGGGGCTACATTGGTGCACCTGCTGGAATCCGCGGATGGTGGTATCGGTATATTTGTATTTCCAACCGTCGCCGTTCTTGCCGGTCTGTGCCGAGAAAAAGTGCTGGGCAAACGGCATAGCAGTGGTTGGATAGGTATTACCGTATGAGAGTTGTGGATTAGAATAAGTACCTTGTAAGGTATTTACATAACGTACCAGGTCGGGCTGCTTGGCCAGCGCAGACTGAAGAAGTAGTGCCGCGAAGATGATGCATGTAATTCTCATAATATAGTCGTCGTTTGTTACTGTTGTTAAAATCCAATCTGGACACCAAAATTAACTACCCGCTGATTGAAATAAGCGTCACCTGCGGAGTTACTCGATATCTCGGGGTCCTGCTGGTATTTGTTATAGTTCGTCCAGGTAAACAGGTTATATGCGCTGAGGTACAACCGTAGGTTGTTTAACCCCAATGGAAGGCGGTTACTGGGGAACTGATACCCCATGTCGACGGTCTTCAGCCGCAGATACTGCGCGTCGATAAGCCAGAAATCAGACATATACGCGCGGGCGCTGTTGACGGTTGTCGCGTTGCGCGTTAGTCGTGGGAACAATGCATTGTCTGCGTTCTCAGGCGTCCAGCGTTGCTGGTGAATCGGCTGGAATTGGCTTTGGAACGCTTCGATTCCCGTACCGATGACACTGAAACTGTAGTTGAACGACCCCTGGAATAAGACATTGAGGCTAAACCCACGATAGTTGGCACCCAGCGTAAGGCCCAGTACCGTGCTTGGCAGGTTGGGCTTTCCGATAGCGCCCATATCCCGTTCGTCGATGAAGCCATCTTCGTTGAGGTCACGGTATTTGAGGTCGCCCGGTTGGATGCCCCCCGCGCCCGATGCGTCCAAGCCGTAAAGGGGTATGGGGGGGCGCTGCCCCGCCGGCGCAACGCCATCTTCGGTATAAATCGCCGCCACATCGCTCTCGGTGTAGAAGCCGTCGAAGGTATAACCAAATGGTTGATTGATGGCTTTGCCGGTACGTGCCAGCCAAGGGAACGCTGGCAAAGCCTCGTCTTGGAATAAAATCTTGTTTTTGAACACTTGGAATACCAGGTTACTGCTAAACGATAGTTCGCCGACCTGGCCGCGATATCCGACCATACCGTCGACGCCACGGTTGATCGTCCGGGCCACATTGGTCGGAGCGAAACCAACGCCAAGAAGGGACGGTATCGATCCGCGGTAGGTGAGCTGATCAAACCGGGTGTTGTAAAAATAATCAACCGTGAGACTGAACTTTTGGTTGAAGATATTGACTTCTAAGCCGATATTTCGCTTAGTTTCTTTTTCCCAGGTCACGCTGGCATTGCCCAGCTCTCCTTCGGAAATGGTCCCTACATTACCCCCGCTCTCGCCGAATACGTATCCGCCGGAAGAATTATAAACTTGATTGTAAAGGTAGCGGCCACCGCTGGTGATATCAGACCCAACCAGCCCGAAAGACCCCCTTACTTTTAACAAATCGACCCAAGAGACGTTGTCTTTGATAAAGGGCTCCTCAGACATCACCCACCCCAGCCCCACGGCTGGGAACCAGCCATAGCGGTTGGCCTCATCGAAGCGATCGGTGCCGTTATAGGCGGTATTGATATCGACTAGGTATTTGTTCTTATAATAATACCCTACTTTGAGCGACGTGCCCCGGAAGTTAGCCGGTACGTCGGCCTGCGAGGATACGCTCTGTTGGTTAAAAAGCAGCAGCGAGCTCAGCTGGTGGTCGCCAAATGTGCGGTCGTAATTTAGGAAGCCCTGGAGGTTCAGGTTACGGTAATACTGGTTGGTGCTGCCCGTCACCGCGTAGGGGGCCAATACATATTTTCCTCGGGGGTCTACCTGATAACTGTCCAAATAACTATCATATCGATAGGACGGCGGCAGATCTTCGCGGAATAAATTCCGCGCATATTCCTCTACGCCGCCGTAGGCTACACGGGCTGTCAGCGATAGTCCTTTTGTGATGAAATTCAACTGTTGCGTGGCCTGCAGCAAAGCATTGTAGTCCGAGCGCTTGGTACGGCTGTAACCGCCGTTGGCCAGCCGGGCATTGAGCGTGGGGAGTGCATCGGGGTTAAAGTCGGAATAAGCATAAGCATAACTGCCATTCGGATTCATAAAGGGTGCGGAAAACGGAGTGATTTTACTGAAATCATAAATCTCACCCACGGCATTGAGCGATTGGGGCTGATTGATGTCGGCAAAACGTGTACTGAGATCAAAGCGCAGCTTCAATGTCTCTGTGGCCTTCAAATCGAGGTTTGACCGGAAATTGTAACGCCTAAAAAAATAGTTGGTATTCACTTCGTTGTACGGGTCTTCGAAATGGCGAACAAGCCCACCTTGGGTGAGTGCACCGCCCGACACGAAGTAGCTCAGCGCATCGGACCCGCCGGAGAAATCGATATTGGAATTGGTCTGGCTTGCGAGGTTCTTGAAAATCGCTTCGTACCAATTTACATCGGGGTACCCATAGGGATCTGCCCCACTACGGAACAATTCCAGCTCCTGGTCGGTGAATTTGGGCGGCAGGCCGTCGTTGGTATACGCTTCGTTAATCAACACAGCGGCATCGTGCGAGTTAAGGAATTCGGGGCGGCGGACTGGCGTTTGCAAACCGGTCTCTACCCGGAGATTTACCTGCGGCCGGCCTTCACTGCCCCGACGGGTGGTGACCACTAGGACACCGTTTGCCCCTTTAATCCCATAAATAGCGGTGGTAGACGCATCCTTGAGGATGGAGATACTTTCGATTTCGTTGACGTTGATTTGTTGTAGCTGATCGTATGAATATTCGATGTCGTCTACGATAATGAGCGGCCTGTTACCCGCATTGTTCAAGGAGCTTACACCTCGTATAAAAAAGTCGGATGCGTCGCGTCCGGGTTGCCCCGATCGTTGCTGGGCGACAAATCCGGGCATTCGGCCCATCAGCGTATTTTGTACATTGGCCGTGGGTACGTTGCGGATTTCCGATCCGGAAACTGAGCTGACTGCACCCGTATTAGTGATTTTCTTTTTTGTGCCGAAGCCAACAACAACCACTTCGTCCAACCCCTGGTTGGACGTCTGTAACGTTACGTCGACGTGTTGTTTACCGGTGACATCCACTTCGCTTTCTGCAAACCCCATAAGTCGTACGACAATGGTATTGCTGTTGCCGGTAAGTACCAATCGGAAGCGCCCGTTTTCGTCGGAAGCGGTACTGTTTTTCTCTACGCCTTTTTCATGGACGGTGGCACCCGACAGCACGCCACCCAAGTCGCGGACCGTTCCAGAGACTACACGTTGTTGGGCGAAAAGGCCTTGATGGAAGAACACGGTTGCTACCAAAAGCAAGGCAAATCGTATATTGTTCATTTCTTTTAAACTTATGCCGTTAACTGATTATTCGTTAGTTCCATCCGGGATTTTGCTGTAGCTGATCGTTTTTCAGCACTTCGCTATCCGGTATCGGATACAGGTACATGTTGGTTTCGAACTGCGGTTCAAACACCGGCACCGTGCTGTAAGTCAATAAGCCGCCTGTTTGAACGATTTGCATGCCATGCAGGGGCTTATTCATCACTTCTTCGGCAATTTTCCACCGCCTGATATCCCAATACCGATGCTCTTCAAAGGCCAGCTCCAACCTCCGTTCATTGCGCACGAACTCGCGGAGCTGATCCTGTGTAAGGTCGGCGGGAATACCAAAGTTACCATCGTCGCCCGGCAGAATCCCTGCTCGCTCCCGCAGCGATTTGAGGAAGTTGATTAGCTCTTGACTCGGACCATCGGCTTCATTCTTAGCTTCTACATAGTTGAGGATCACTTCCGTATACCGGAAGAGGATATAGTCACGCTGCACATCGCTGTACTGCGATGCTTCTTCGAAATGCCCCATAAACTTCCTGAGGTAATACCCTGTACGGGTTTGCATGGGCGTGCCACCGGGCTTGTTGCGACCTCCTTCAAACGTTTCGAGGTTACTGCCCAGCCATCTCGCACCATTGTATAGTATGGTACGGGCAAGGCGCGGATCGCGGTTGGCGAAAGGGTCATTAGGGTTATACGCTTCCGAAGTAGTGATGGGTGTACCGTCATTCATTGGAAATGCCGCAACCAACTCCTGCGTGGGACTCGTACGGCCCTCACCACCGATTTGTGTACCAAAGCCATACGGGCCGTTGGCATTTTCCACGCTGCGGTTGTTCCCCCATTGCTTAAAGAAGAGCATCTCTTGATTATATTGGCTGACAAACAGGTCGGTAACATCGTCGACCAAACCGTAGGTTCCCAGTTCGATGATGTCTTCAGACGCAGCTGCGGCACGTGCCCACCGTTGTTTGTCATATGATGTATAACCGGTAAGCGGGTTACCTTCATCGATATTTCCCCCGTTGAACAATGGGCTCGCGGCGTACAACAATGCGCGGGCCTTAAGTGCCAATGCCGCACCTTTGGTGACCCGATGGCTGTTGCGCGAGGGGCTGGGTACGGGATACGACAGCAAGCTATCCTGTATAGCGTCCATCTCCGATACGATATATTCGATGCACGATTCAAAGGAATCACGCGGAAGCTCGACATTGTCGCCCAATTCCAGCACATTGTCGCCCATCAATGTGACGCCGCCATATCGCTTCACCAGCTCGAAATAAGCTAACGCGCGAAGAAAGCGGGCTTCGGCCTTCCAAGTACGCTTAACGGTCAATCCAGCGGGGAGGGGATCGAATTTGCTATCATTAATCGGTACCACGTCGATGTTGTTGATAAAAATACTGGCAGCCCGTATATTGCGGTAACAAATGCCCCAGATCATTTCGGAATCTACGCGATCATACGCACTATATTGCCCGAGAGCGAGCCTGCTTACATCAGTTTCTTCGATATTGGAAGCGATTGCATCATCGGTTGCTGCGTCAAGCAGGTTGCCGCCAACACGGTTGATGTTGACATCCCTCGGAAACATGTCCGCATACATCGAGTTAAGGAACCTTCCGGCATTCGTCCCCAACGAATCGAGCGGGTCGAACACATATTCGATCGTGACATTTTCGAGCGGTGCCGCCTCATAGTCTTTTTCACAAGCCGATACCATTAAGAGGCCCATCCCAACCAGGACAACGGCTGTAGTATGTTGAGAAAACTTTTTCATAACCTTAGCTTATAATTTGATATTCACACCGAGATTAACCACCCGTTGCAACGGGTAGGCACCGATTGCTACCTCTGGATCCTGGCCCTTGTAAGCGGACCAAGTGGCCACATTCAGCGCATTGGCAAAAACGCGGAGCCCTTGCAGCCTAAGCCGGCCTGTCCACCGCGCGGGAAGGTCATACGCTACCTGCACATTTTTCAGGCGCAGGTAATTGCCTGGTCTGATCCAGAAGGACGATTCCGCGTAATTGTGGGAATTGCCGATGGTCAAGCGGGGATATGTTGCCGTTGCTCCCGTCTCGGGCGTCCAGCGGTCAAGAACGGGCGTATAGGCCTGCTCGAAACCACCGAACCCAAGGAAACCACCGTGAACGGCACGATCGCCAAGATAAATTTCCCGGTTTTCTACGCCCTGCAAGAGCGCACTGACATGTAGCCCGCGGTAGTTTACCCCTAGGGTAAGACCGTAATAGACACGCGGTTTCGCATTGGAAATGAGCGTGCGGTCAAATTGGTTGATGATGCCATCGTCATTGAGATCGCGGTAGCGGATGTCGCCCGGCAATGCATCGTAACCGATGGTGGACGCCCCGGCTTCGACTTCTTCCTTGGTTTGGAACAAGCCATCAGCAATATACCCGAAGCGCACACCCAGTGGCAGGCCGGTAACCTGCATCCAGGGATAACGTTGCTGTTGTTCATCAAAGAAAGTGACGGTCGACTGTTCCACTGTGAAGTTGCCCGAAACAACGTATCCAAAATTGTTCCGTTGCTTGCGGTGTGTAAGTTGCAGTTCCAATCCTTTGTGTGTATTCCGGCCGATGTTTTCAAATGGATAGGAAATCCCGATCATTTCGATACTCTTGCCGCGGCTCTGCAGGAGGTCAAAATAACGGTCGTAGTATGCATCGGCAACGAGCTCAAGTGTATTATCAAAAAACTGGGCATCGAGACCGAGGTTCATCTTATGCGCACCTTCCCAAGTCCGCACATTTGGCAAATAAGCGTGTTCCCAATAGCCTCGCAGTTCGGAACGAGAGGTACCCGCCTGGTAAACGCCGCTGCCGATGCGCCCATCGGTAGCGCGGAAGGTGGCCCGATAGTCGTAATAACCCGAATTATCCACCCCGTTTCCGGTTTTGCCGTATGTGGCCCGGAGCTTCAGCACGTCGATCCACGAGACGTTGTCTTTAATAAAGGCTTCCTCGCTGATGTTCCAACCCAGGCCGAATGCGTAAAATAATCCATATCGATATCCCGGCCGGTATCGGTTAAAACCGCTTGAATTGACAGCGGCTTGCACGAGATACTTCTGATCATAGTCGTATGCAAGTTGCCCGGTGACGTTGGTGGCCACCGCGGGCAGGTCATAATTGAACAGTGTGCGCCGCTGGTCGGCCATCAAACTGCCATTCAGGTGGTGTTTCTGCCAGGTACGTGCGTAATCCACGCCAAACTGGCCAAACCAGTAACGCGCGTTAAAGACCGTATTGAAGTTATTGCTCTGTGCCATCGCACTTCTCACTGCGGTATATGAAGTGTCGCCCGTTGGGGTGAAGATCATTTGGTAAGTTGGCTCGCGGCGCTCCCGGACGATACCTGTAAGCGATTGTACAGAAATATTGGTGACCGCCCGGAGGGATAGCCCTTGGACCCAACGGTTTGCATCGTACCGCAGGTTTACATTGGCCATGACATCTTTCATGTTATCGCGACGGTAGCCCGAATGGGTAGCCAATGCCAGCAGGTTGTCTTGAAAGTAGCTGGTGGAGCCCCACGATCCGTCGGGATTCCTCACCGGATATGTGCCATTCGGTGTCTTTTTCAAGGTTTCCAGCAGGCTAGTAATACCGACGCCGGGCTCGTTGCCATCTTGTATACGGCCCATGATTTGGAGGCCGAGGCTGAAATGATCGGTCACATTAATATTGACATTCGTATTGAGAATATAGCGTTTAAGCGACGCATTGGTATTATAGGGAACGTCGTTGGCCTCATTAAATAACCCCTTTTGATCGGTGTAGTTCAACGCGATTGCATACTGTGCGGTTTTACCACCGCCACGGGCGGAGAGATTATAACGCATCAGCGGTGCAGTGCTTCGGAGCACGAGGTCATACCAATCTGTATTAGGGTAGCGGTACAAGTCGTCACCCCTCCGGAAGCCGTCAAATTGATGCGCTTCGTAAGCCGGCTGGTTGTCGGTGTTGGTGAGCGCCTCATTTAAAAGATAGGCGTACTGATAGGACGGCAAGGGGGTGGGCAACCCCAATGGCTCTTGGAGACCAGTCTGTGCATTAAGTGTAATGACCGTGCGTCCGATCTGCGGCCTTTTTGTCGTGACGAGCACAACTCCCCTAGAGCTTCGTTGCCCCAATGCTAATGTAGAGAGGGCATCTTTCAGTACGGTAATCGACTCGATATTTTCGGGATCGATCGAGAAAATATCACGCTGGATGCCGTCGACCATTACAATGGGGGCTTGCCCACGAAGCGCAATGCTATATTCGGAGTTTTCACTGGGTACTGCGGCGCCGGCAATGGCTCTATTTCCTATAAATATATCTACGTTGTAATTCACAGCCGTATTGGTTTGCCTGAAACCACTGTACTGCTCGGTATAAAAACCAGGTAGCCTCCCCGGCAAGGCAGGCAGATACCCTGAAGCTGGTGTGCTGGTCAGTTGGTCGGACAAGATCGTGGTCTTGGCGCCGAGATAAGTTTTTAACGGTACTTGATGGTAAAGTACTTCGAGCGTGTCTTGCGCATGGCTACCTAAAGGGTTTGCCATCAAGCAGACAGCGCACATGCCGAAAGTTAGGATATATCTTTTTAATTGCATGGTATTTAACTGCTAAAATTCAATCCTCATTCACAGTGAAATGTGTAGACAAAAGGCTCTTCGGTATTGGCGTAACCTACCTTGATTTCGCCACTGGCGTCGGTAAAGTAGTAAGCCAACCGTTCGATAACGTCGCCCGGTGTCAATTCAAAGAATTGCCGCGGCCAGAGGCTAACCTCATATCGGCCGCTGGCGCCCGCGACCGGCTTGAGCCTGTATTCTTCCGAAGTAACGCAGCGACTAATTTCCCTGCCGTCGGTGAGTGTGGCAGTGGCACATAGAAAGATATCTTCCCCTAGTGGGCCGGGCAGGATATCACGGTCATATGTGATAGTAAGGATATCGTTATCAGTCGACCGGTAGGGGTCGATCACGGTTTGTGGCGGATTGCAGAAATCCAATAGATCGCCTTCCCCATCCGTTACGTCGAAGCAATCGCTAAAATAAGTTTTATACAACGCGCCGGGTCCGCCTAGAAAATCGTTAAGCCCGTCCTCGCTGGAAGCGATGAAATAGCCGAATTTGAACTTCATGTTCTGCGGCCCACTTTTTATGGATATATGAGCGGTGATTTCAGGCCGATCGCCATTTCGAATAATATATTGCTCGCGCGTCCAAAACACAATCCATTCCATATCGTCGATTAGGTTGGGGCCGATACCGAATTTGTTCATGAGCGCCGGTGACCACGCTAGCGTATTTCCAGAATTGGGTGCGCGGACATTGTCGGGGATCTGAACCAGCTCGCCGTCGCCGAAATTGGAAGTATAGTGCATTTTAGTATTTTCAGCGGCCCGCCAACCACGGGGTACAAGCACCCCGATGACAAACCGCACATTCGTACGATCTTCGGCCGCCTGAATATATGCACGTAACGTCGTATTGACGGTTTCGCCGGCCCGTACGGAGTCGGGTTGATCAACGCCTTCCAGGTATACGCACCTGACAGCGACCAGCAGCACGACCGCCACCATAACAACCTGGGCTAGCAGGGCGCCTGATTTTCGTTTATTTCTTAAATTCATCATGATTTCACTTATAACGTTAATCCCTTATCAATGTATAACGATAGCTATTTGCCTCGCAGCCGGGGCTAAACGTGAGTAACAGGTGACGCCTGCCCGATACAATCGGATATTCGAAACTCGAACTCACCACCCCGTCACCATCCGCTTCAGTAAAGCTGATCTGGAACGGATACTGGGGATCATCGAGCGCGAAACTGCCGTTGCCGGCGACGATAAAAGGAAGGGGTTGCTGTAGGCGATAGGTGCCATCTTCATTGAAAGTGATGCGAAACCCTGAAAAGTCGAATTTTTCAGTAATGTCTGTGCCGTTGCGCGATGCTTGCAGAATTCGCCAATTACCGGCGATTTCCTTTGCGGACTCCACCGTGACAATAGCCTCTGTTTTGCAGGAGGCAAAAAACGCGAGCAATGCTGCGTAACATGCGATTTGATTAATCCTGATCATTTTATTAAGCAATTTTCGGTTAGTATTCGTTAATATCCCGGGTTCTGTTCCAGCTCGGGTGATTTACCCACCTCGCTCATAGGAAGCGGCCAGTAGTACATCTCCGGCCGGAAACTGTGTTTGTCGACCGGGACGACCTTGTAGGAAGCCTCGCCGTTGCTACGCGTCACTTCCATCCCATGCATCTGTTGATTTTGGGTGTCGCCTAGCATCCAACGCCTTACGTCCCAGAAACGATGACCTTCAAAAGCGAGCTCTACCCGGCGCTCGTTGCGTATCCACTCGCGCATATCTTCTTGCGACAGGTCCTCTGGCAATTGATAGGGATTAAGGCCAGCCCGGCGGCGGATAGCTTCGACGGCGTTGTAAACTTCCTCGGAAGGTCCCTCGTATTCATTGAGGGCTTCGGCGTAGTTGAGCAAAATCTCCGCAAAGCGAACCAACGGGAAGCAACGCTGACCTCCATGGATAAAATTTGCCGCATGCTCGGGGTTGAGCATCTTATTGGTGTAGTAGCCGGTAGGCGTGCCGGCATAAATGGCATCCTGGCTAGACGGCGTGCCATTCGGTAGGAGGTAAATATTTACGGGTGCGATGGCCCCCAGGTTGTTCGCGATGGCGGTTTGGTCGCGGATAAACGTGTAAGCAAGCCGTGGATCGCGATTGGCATAGGGGTTCTGCGGATCATAACCGCTTGTCGGATCGTTAATAGATTTGCCATTTTGCATCCCGAATGCGTCTACGGTTTCCTGGTACGGAAAACCACCCTTAGCTGCACCACGCGACGGAGGTTGCCAGATTTCCTCGAGTTCTTTATTATTTCCCTGCATGCGAGCAATGATGTATTCCGGATTAACGCGCTGGGTAAAGAGGTAATAGAAGCTATATCCTGCCGGATTGTTATTCTCTTCATATAGATAATACAGACCGGTCCCCGCAGTAATGACGCGCTGAGCCGCATCTGCAGCCAATTTCCAGCGTTCGCGGTCTTCGCTGGTGTACCCAAGCAGCGGATTGCTATTGGCGCGGTTATACAATGGACTGGCCGCATAAAGCAATACCCGTGCTTTTAATGCGTCGCAGGAACCGCCCCCTGCCCTTCCATACTCCCCTCGAATCTGTTTGTAAGGAAGAACATTACGTACAGCATCGCATTCGGAAACGATATAGTCCACACATTCGGCAAAGGTGTTTCGCTTTGCCGGAATGTGGTCATCGAACGCATAAACGGTATCACCCACGATAGGGACGCCGCCATAATGCTTCACTAAAATGGCGTAGTACCACGCCCGGAGGAACCTTGCCTCGGCTTCCACGAGTTCCTTACGGGTAATGGCCATGGGCACATCCGGTAAGTTTTTGAGCAAAAGGTTCACTTTCCGGATATTCGCATAGGATTTTACCCACGCATCATTAGCGATGCTGGAAGCAGTGATTGTGCCCGAGGAAAACAGCACCGTGGTGGTCACATTGATAGAGTTCTGGGGCCGAGACTCATCGCTAGCGGCATCCAACCCGCCGTTGCCGAAACGGTTGGGGTGTTCGGAAAAGCCGATGTCGCGATAGATATCATTCAGAAACTGAATGGTATAAGAGCTATCTGAAAACACGAGCTCCTCAGTGAGGTCAGATGTGACCGTTTGGTCTAGAAACCCTTGTTTCTCACACGATAGGCAAAATGCAAAAAGCACGGAACCTGTCAAAAGCGTTATCCTTTTGTACTTCATAATGGGTTAATTTCTGGTTATGACATTACGTTAGTTAATTATTAGTTTTCAAATCATCTACGGGCTTATCACCCATCTCCAGCACCAACTCGCCACCTTGTGTAATCGTGTCATGTGTCAAATAGCTCTTATCGTATGGCTGGCCATTTAACGTGATTGACTGGATATATAGGTTGGTGGGCGAATTATTGCGAGCCACTATTTTAAATCCACTTCCGGTGGCGTACGTTTTGTCTAGCCGGATGTTGATTTCATCAAAGACCGGGCTCGTTATTTCATACCGCCCGTCGGCACCTGCAACGGGATGAAGACCGCTCGCTGCCAGCACGTACCAGGCCGACATCTGGCCTACATCTTCGTTTCCGACCAACCCTTTTTCTACTGCGTTATCGTAAGCATTTTCACAGATCTGCCGTGTCCAACGCTGTGTTAAAGAGGGTTTGCCAAACCGGTTAAACAGAAAGGGCACGTGGTGTACAGGCTCGTTCGCGTGGTTATAAAACGCGTTCCAATGGAAGTCATCTGGCGTCTGCTCAAAAAAATGGGTCAACTCCTGCAACAGGCGGTCTCTTCCTCCCAATAACTGCTGTAGCCCCGCCAGATCATGCGGCACAAACCAGCCTTGTTGGTACGGATTACTTTCGATGCTGCCATAACCTTCTGTCAACCGGCCATCCGCTGGCCAGGGCAACCATGCTCCCGTTTCATCTTTCGGCCGGAACCAGCCTTTTTCTTCATCAAACAATTGTTGGTAGGCTTTAGACCGCTCCGTGTAGCGTTGCACATCGGCTTCTTTCCCCAAAGCGCGGGCGAGCTGTGCAACACACCATTCGCTGTATGCATATTCGAAGGTTTCGGATATCGACAGACCACCCGGCGTGTAGCCCAACCGGCCGTTCCCGAACTTCTCTACCGACGCGACGGCATATTGGTACGCTTTCTCCACATCGTAATCGCGGATGCCCTTTACGTAGGCCTCGGCCAAAACATTTACGGCCGGGTTGCCGATCATACACCCCGAATATGCATTCATCAATTCCCACCGCTCGAAATAGCCTCGGCCGGACTCTTCCGCCAGGGCGATCAACGAATTCAACTGGTCGCTGACCAGCCGCGGATTGATGATGGTCTGGAGTGGGAACTGGCTGCGGAAGACGTCCCACCCACTGAAAATTGTTCGCCTGGTATAGCCTTCGCTACGGTGTATTTTTTTATCTCCCCCGGTATAGCGGCCGTCAACATCGGTATACGTCCGCGGATCGATCATCGTGTGGTAGAGTGCTGTGTAGAAAACTGTTTTTTGGTCGTCCGTTCCCCCTTCGACCGTCATCCGCGATAACGACGCATTCCAACGTTCCCTCGCTTCTTCCCGCACTTGGTCAAAGTCTTTTCCTTCGACCTCTTCTTTGAAGTTGTTCTCAGCACCCGCCAGGTCTACGAAAGAAATACCTACCTGTAGGGTCACCTGCTCATTTTCTTCGGTTTCGAAATCGGTGAAAAAGCCGAGGTGTTCGCCCTCGAGTTCGAGTTGGCCCGTTATTACTTCCGCCTGTGCTACATGCCGCAGGTACGGTTCGCTCACCACATCGTCGCGCTTACGCGACCAGTCGTCGGGAATGTCCGCACGCCAAAAGCCGTAATCCGCCAAGGGTTTGCTGAACCGTGCATAGAAATACACGGTATAATCCGCGTTGCCGTCGCCATCCCCCCAGCCGCCACCTTCGGGCGTGCACTGCATCCATCCCTGTATGGTGTGGTCGTCTACTTTCCGAATATACTGCCGCACCGACGTCCCTCCTACGCGTCTTGCCAGATCGATTTGTATCCGCGATTCTTTGTGCTCCGGAAAGGTAAACCGGATCATCCCGCTGTGCGGCGCGGCGGTGGTTTCTACGCCGATGTTATAGTCTGTCAGTTCCACGGCATAATAACCCGGCTCCGCCGTTTCCGACGCCTTATCGTAAAAGGACCGATAACCATCGATACTTCCATCCTCTTTCCCGGCTATTTTTTTCAGTTCTCCCGTGGTGGGCATGACCAAGAAATTACCCAAATCGCCGTACCACCCCACCCCACTCATCTGCGTAAAGGCGAAGCCTTCGATGGTTTTGTGCTCGTAACTGTAACCGGGGCCATTGTCGCCACCCGTTATGGTGTTGGGGCTGACCTGCACCATGCCATAGGGCGTGGTTGCACCGGGGAAGGTTTTCCCAAGACCGTGGTAAACCCCTGCTGCCCCAACGCTGGTACTGGCGCCGATGAAGGGATTTACGAAATCTGTTATCGGGCGATTGTGCTCCTTTTCGGCGCCGGAGCAAGCGCAGAGCAGGGTAAGCAATAGTAATTGCCTCATAGATTTTTACAATTATTCTTTTTACTGAACGGCGATGAGTTCGATTTTTCGCGTTTTGGGCACCGCTGCTTCGCGCATGGCCGTTTCCAATTGGTCGATCTGGCGTTGCCAAGCTTCGCGGACCTCGGGCAGCATGGCCTTAGCGTAGAGGTCTCTCTTGGCCCTTAACCAACCGTCGGTGGCGACATGCTCATCCATCACATCGATGGCCTTCCGGTTGTTGGCATTCAACAACCCCTTGGCCTGGAAAAAGTTGTGTTGCACCCATGCGTAATCCCGGAACCGGCGCTCAATTTCCCATCGCTCTTCATTCAAATACATCACGCTCAATGCCTGCTGGTATTGCGGCGTTTGGCTCAACGCGGCCAGGTTAATCCCTTCGGCGAACGTTTCGGCAGACCACGTGCCAATGACTTCACCATCGATAAGCAATTGGTGTGGCCCCTTCAAACCGGTCACCACCAACATTTCCTGGTTCATCTCTTCCATGAATGGTATTGCGCGCAGGGCATCAAACTGGCTTTTTTTGCTTCCCCACCCGCGGGCGACGGTGTCTAGCGGATACGGCAATGAACGGGCCGTGTAATCGAATGCGATTCCGCCTGCCGTCTTCTTGATATCCGACAACCGGCAATTTTCGGCAGACAACACTTGTTGGCGGGCCGCATCGACGGAGAGTTCCGCCACCTTATTGCCAGCGAAGCCCTGTGCCTTGAGGAACAGGTATGCCATCACCATATGGCCGTCGTTGTCGGGGTGTATGCGGTCGTCGCCGCAAAGCGCGAACGCCGGGTCCTGCTGCTGCATGCGCTCATTAATGTCGGTCATCGGTTGATTGAGATCGAAAAACTCCCAACCGTTTGCCTGTGCCGACGCCCGCTGGAAATCCACGATGCGGCGCATCGCTTTGTTCTTTCCTTTGAACGGTGTGTTGTCCTTTATTACCGCTGTCTCGTCGTAGGGCGAGCTCCCCATCATAACGATTCGCGTGCCGGCAAGCGTCTTGTAGCGACGTTCCATTTCCTGATACGCCTCGTAAGACTCTTTCACTTTTTCATCCGCAAACATGTCGGGCTCATCTCCGTTGTATTCAAAATAACCGGAATCGTTCATGCCGAAGGTAGTGACCAGCACCGTGGGCCGTTTGCTGAACACGTCGCCGTCCAGACGCTTGACCATATCGCCAACCCGGTCGCCACCGATACCCGCATTCAGCACGGAAAGGTTCATCGCGGGAAACCTTGTTGTGTAATACAGCAAGATGTACGAATGGTAATGACCGCCATCGGTGATGCTGTTTCCGAGAAAGACGACCCGGTCGTTGTTTTTGAACGGGGTGATTTCCTGGCCATGGGTAACCGCGACCTGGAGGAAGAAGAAAGAAATCAAAATGCTCAGCCGTGCCATCATTTTAAAACGAAACCTCATAATTAGTATTTAGTATTCAACGTTTATAATCCAAAGGTCTAATCAGCGACAGGGATATATCGGTATGGCCGAAACGGCAACCGGTATGCCTGGTTTCCTGTACCGACAAATGTATAAAGCTACTTGCCCACCTGAAGGCTCAAGTAGGCGCGTTGGTAGGTTATTTTTATATTATTAAAACGTAAGATTTTTTCAATCAGCAAGTTAACGACGTTACGCAAAAAGCAATTGGTAAACCCATGAGAATCTATTTGCGTGGAAACGCGCCAATTTTCTTAACGCTTTCTTCAAAATGATCGGGATCGACAGCAGCTTTGCCCTTCACTTTACTTCGGTAATTATAGATGGTTTGAATGGAATACCGTAGGAACGTGGCGATTTGGTTGACATCGGTGATGCCCAATCGGATAAGGGCGAAAATGCGCAGTTCCGTATTCAGTTGGTTTTTCTTAAGCACGTATCGCTCATTTTCCCTAAGCAGCGCATTAAGTTCCGTGACGAAATCAGGATAAACCTCTAAAAACGTCTTATCAAAATCGGTAAACAGCTCCTGTGCGTCTTTTTCGAGCGCATCCTTAGCCGCGCTCAGCTTTTGCAATTCGTCCAGTTGCCCGGCTTTGATTTTTCGGGTTACCGTTTTACGGAACTCATCCAATTTGTCGAGGTACACGGCACATTGGTTGATGTAGTAGCCGATATATCTTTCGCGTATCAAATTGGCTTCGTCCAATCGCTGATTGGTCGCGGTCAGTTGCACGTTGATAGCGTTTAGGTTCTTTCTAGCCCGCGACACAATTTTTATCTGATTGTAGAGAAAATATAAGGTGATGATCAAAACGATTAAAAACACGCTGATTACGACAGCATACGACCTTAGATTTCTTCGCTGTTGTTCGATTTTCGCCAGGTAGGTCGCCTCGATGATGGGCTGGGTCCGCGCAATGACGGCGTTCCGGAAACGTGAATTATAAAAGTTCGCGTCTTTCAGCGCCGCTTGGATGTAATTATAGGCTCTGCTTACCTCACCCTTTCCGTGTAGGTAAATGGCTAGGTTGAGTAGTGATTCATTTTCCTTAACGGCCAGTTGAACGTCGGTTATCGCTGCAAGCAGCAGGTATTTCTCCTGCAGCAGCTTGTTTCCTAGCTCCCCATAAATCATCGACAACCCCATGGCCGACATCGCATATCCGTGTGAGCCCACAGTTTCGTCGTAGAACAGCGCCTGCTGGATTTGCGCCGATTGCTCGAATTTTCCCGCTGCCCGAAGCTTGAAAGACTTTTCTTTCAAATACATGTTCGAACCCTGTTCCAATAGATTCATCAGCGTATCACGGCACCTGCCAATCTCGGCAAAATAGGCTTGGTCATATGCGCGATTATCCGTGTATTTGATCAGGTTTTCATGATATCGGATGTACCCCCAGCAATAATAGACCTTCAGGTGATTGGGTAACTGGTCGAAATCAAGGGTATCGAAAATCGCCGAAGCTTGCGTAAACAATCCGGAAATGGAAAGGACAAACGCTAGCCGCAATTTGCTCTCATTGATATAATCGATATTATCCAGTTCTTCGGCTACTTGGATATTACGGTCGATATAAGCCAATGCAGAGTCGCACTTAAAGGTCTGGTATTCGACAATCAATTCATTGGTTAACTGATAACGCTTCGCTAGCGATTGCTCCATTTGGAGCATCTGCTTAATCCCTCCTATCTTCCATTCTTTCTCGGCGATGAAGTCGGCCCGCCTTTCAATGGTTTTATCCAGTACCCGCAATAGCGAATCTATTTCGGTTTGCTCGCCGTTTGGGAAAGCAACAGTGCAGACACTGATTAACAATATAAGCGTGGGTAGAAATCTTTTCATTTCGAATAAACAATTGGCTGGCAATTTGTAATGAAGGGCAAAGCTAGCGAATTATCCATGAAAGGAGCAAAAAACCTTGGCACCCCCATCAGTACCTTAGGGCTATGCCACCGTAAAAATTACGCGGTGCAGCTGGGTTGAAGAAACGGCCACCGAAGGCATTGATATCATTACCGAGACTATATCGTTGGTTCAGTAGATTATCGGCACCTGCAAAGGCGCTGAGGGTTAGCCGGCGACCGGCGTTTTTCTCCCAGCTTATTTTGGCCTGCAATAGATGGTAAGCGTCGGCAAACGCGGTATTGGCATCATTTAACGGAATGGAACTGGTATAATGATGCACCATATACACATCGAGATGCTGGGGTAACTGAATACGCAGACTGCTGACGACCGTACTGGCAGGCACGCCGGTAAGCTTATTGCCCGTGAAGTCATCGTTGCCTACGCGGTAATCACCAAAGCGGAACTTACTGAGCGTTAAATTAGTAGATACCTGGACCCCACGCGCCAACCCGGTCGACCGCGGTTCCACGACCCAGGCCGCTGCAGATAGCTCGGCCCCCCGCTGTTCAACCGACCCCGCATTTCCGAAATACTCGGCGCCGCTATCGCGCAACTGGCGGATGATGGCATCGCTCATGCGGTAGTAAAACACCGAACCATCCGCCCAGAACCGGCGATCGGCGCTTTGCCACCGCAGTCCGGTTTCATAATTCCATCCGGTTTCGGCTGCCAGCGCCGTATTGATGATGTTATCGGAGGGCCGTACTTCGGCAAGGGTCGGTGGCGAATAGCCTCTCGAGACAGCGATCCGCAGTGCCCAGGTGGGCGTAAACAGGTACGACAGGGCTACCCGGGGCATCCATTCGGCATCGAACCGCTTCTTGGTGTAGATCCGGTCGGGTTGCGGAAAAGTCGATTTAAACGCGTAGCCATAATAATTGAGGCTGGCCGATGCTTCGAGCACCAACCTCCTACGGATATCCGCACGGAGCCGCGCAAAGTAGAAGTGCTGACGGCTTCGCAGTGCATCGATGGCCTGTGCATCGCCACGAACACCGCCGTTGTTGTCGTAATTGGCGATATCGTACTGTCCGAATTGACCCTCCACCCCTGCATTAACTCGCCATTGCACGGCATCGGCATCGCCGTCGGCATAGTCGATATACGTGCGGAAGCCAAGGTTATATTCTTCGCGTAGCTCATAATTGGTGATAAACGGATTGCTGAGGTCGGTACGGGTACCGAATACACTCACCACATGCTTCAGTTTACGTGTCAGCCGCCCATGGTGTACCAGGCCGCCAACGAGGGTCTTATTACGGATACCGGCATGCTGCTCTGCCGCGCCCGGGGTGGTTGCCGTAGCCGGGCGCGCCAACTTCGGATTGTCGGCAAGCTGTGCCTCCGTAAGACCGCCGGGCGTCAAATAATCCATATCAGAATACAACGCGATGAAGCGCAATTCATTGGTTTTATTGTAATTCCACCGATGAATGGTCTGAAAGAACTTACGGTTCATTGCCGAATGCTGCCGGTAACCGTCGGAACGCAGGAACGCCTGGTTAACGCTGAACCCATAATTACCCACCGGACGCATCGAGGCCGACAACTGCTGATGGAACATTCCATAGCTTCCGCCGCTAAATCGCAATGTAGCAGCGCGAGCAGGCACTCCGGGGCGAACGTCGTATGGCCTAAGCAGCACTACGCCGCCGGAGTTGGCTCCAAAAAGGCTCCCGTCCGGGCCCTTCAATACTTCGATGCTATGCAAACTACCTGCATCGACGAGGTTGAGATACGTATTGCCCCCCGCATCCGTAAGCGGAATCTCGTCTAGGTAAACTTTCACATTGCGCACCCCGAAAGGCGAACGCAGTAAACTACCTCGTAGGGATAGCCGGTAGCTTCCGGGCGACCTTTCTTCCATGCGTACACCCGGAACGGTATTAACGGCTGGCAGTAAGCTAACACCGCTTTGGCTCGCCAGTACTTGTTGGCCGACCACACCTGCAGAAGCTGTGAGACGTAGGAGAGATTGTTCAGTGAAGTATGCGCTTACAGTCACCTCCTCCAGATGGTTGGTCGTATCCTGTGGTATCGCTGCGACCGTCACCAAAGGAAGCGCGGTAAAAATACAAGCTAAAATACGTATCATGGAGCTGGATAATGATGGTCCGAAGTTACATATAATAGCCGACTAAATACTATTGTGATTAAACTTTGGGCC
>Ga0079224_100001650_pt1 | contig 26105 bp, 27 predicted proteins | sample Stecom2015_FD_80414 | JGI IMG/M metagenome (GOLD analysis project Ga0079224, IMG submission 80414) | Agricultural soil microbial communities from Utah to study Nitrogen management - Steer compost 2015 | ecosystem: Environmental > Terrestrial > Soil > Agricultural land | place: USA: Utah... | reverse complement strand
TTGTGCCATCTGGAAATGTCGCTTCCACCTGCACCTGGCCCAGCATTTCCGGCACGCCTTCCATCACATCGTCACGCGTGAGCACATGGCGTCCTGCTTCCATCAGATCGGCAACCGTTTCCCCGTCGCGGGCGCCTTCTAGCAAAAAAGCGGTGATATAGGCCGTCGCCTCGGGTAAATTCAGCTTCAGGCCGCGCTGCTTGCGCTCAAGCGCAAGCTTGCCGGCGGTGTATACCATCAACCGTTCCTGTTCATACATACTTAAAAACATGATAGATAGCCCTTCTTTACATGTATTTCACATGAAATTAAAAACATCAAAACCGAAGCCCTTTGCTTTGCACCGGATATTACCGCTGTGAAGCCCGATTATCTGCAGAATACTCTAGCATGGGCACCCCCCCAGTCAACGCTGTCGGGGCTTCCCGACTGACGCAAAAACACGCCCTGCCAGGCGTGCCGATGCGCGCCTGGGTCAGGAAAAGGCAATCCGGAAAAATGCAAACCCGGCCTGGTTCATTTCAAACTAGAAAAGCGCCTCAGAACAGAGACGCTTTTCCTGCAACAAGCATAAAAACTGAATATATGACAGCAGATTTTAATATCTGCCATTGAGTTGTTCAAATCCTATTCTTCGTCTTTTTCCATGCTCTCGGAAATATCGAAAAGACTGGTGGCATCGAGTTCCAGCACGGTTTCATTTTTCTGGTTGGTCACTTCCCAGCTCCAGAGCAGAATACCGAGCCCTTCCCGCGTGTTTGAGACCCTTTTGGCCTTGACCACGCCTTTCCAGAACAGGTCATCGCCGGGTCGCACCGGCTTGAGCCATTTAACGCTGTCCAGACCGGGGGAAGCAAACGATTCGGAGCCTTCCAGCGCTGCCTCTACGGCCATTTTCATGGCGATCCCACAGGTATGCCAGCCGCTGGCGATCAGGCCTTTCCAGGGGCCGGCCTTGGCCCGTTCCGGATTAACGTGAAACCACTGGGGATCATAGGCTTCGGCGAAGCGAATGATTTCTTCTTCGGTCAAATGCCGGGGTCCCTGTTCAAAGACCATGCCCGGCTGGAATTCCGCGAATTTCATTTAACTAACCTTATTGTGAACGGCACTAAAACAGCAAAAGCTGTATGCCCCTCTATAAATGCAGCGTCTGACTTGATAAACTGACATTGGTGCGCATAATTGGTGCACGAACAGACAACTGCCCGCAACCGGCTATTTTACTTAAACTTCGTACCTGCAACCGCAAACTCACACTTATTCTGAAAATGGCTGACACACAACGGATCAACGTTTCATATGACGAAAAAACAGCGGCGATCGAATATCAGCTGATTCAGCCTGACAAGCTTGACCGCCCGCTGCTGGTCTTCCTGCACGAGGGCCTGGGTTCGGTCGCCATGTGGAAAGACTGGCCAGCAAACCTGTGCCGGCTGCTCGACTGCCGCGGCCTGGTGTTTTCGCGTCATGGCTATGGCAAATCCACGCCCCGGCCTGCGCAGGAACAGTGGCCGGCCAGCTTCATGCACACCCAGGCGCAGCAGTTCCTGCCGGCGTTTTTTACCGCGCTGGGCATAGATACCCGCAGTGACCAGCCCATTCTGATCGGACACAGCGATGGCGCTTCGATCGCCCTGCTTTACGCGGCTGCTTTTCCCGATCGCATCCGCGCCACGGCGGTGCTGGCACCGCATCTGTTTGTCGAAGCGGCCACCTTGCGAAACATCGAACTGGCCCGTCAAAGCTATCTGAACAGCGATCTGCCCGACAAACTGCGACGCTATCACGACGATGTCGAGTCGGCCTTCTGGGGATGGAACAACGTCTGGCTCTCGCCCGCATTCGGGCAGTGGACGATTGAAGACGACGTCGCCCTCATCCGGTGCCCGATCCTGGCCATTCAGGGGCGAGAGGACGAATACGGGTCGCTGGCCCAGATCGAGCAAATCGCCCACCTCGCAGCCGACGTCAGGCTATATGTGATCGATGATTGCCGTCATTCTCCGCACCGCGACAAACCGCAGGAAACCACCGACGCCATCGTCGCCTTTGTGCGCGCGCTGTTGTAACACCTGACGTTCAGGCGGTGCCGGTTCAGCGGCGTACTGCAGCAGCACTGACTGTGATGCCGGGATGCCGCGCTCGCGACAATCTGTCGTTCCATTCAAGAGGCGATAAGCTGTCGGCCTCGTCCGACAACCGCCGCTGCCGCCATTTGCCATCCCGATTATCCGTTCAGCACTGTGCCGCCGTTAACATGGATCGTCTGGCCCGTCACATAACCGGAATCCGGGCTGGCCAGATAGACATAGGCCGGCGCCAGCTCAAACGGCTGCCCGGGGCGACCCATGGGCGTGTCCTTGCCGAATCTGGCCACCTTGTCGGCCGAAAACGATGCGGGTATGAGTGGTGTCCAGACAGGTCCGGGCGCGACCGCATTCACGCGGATCTGCCGATCAACTATTTTGGTCGAAAGCGAACGGGTAAAGGAGGTAATCGCCCCTTTTGTCGCCGAATAATCAATCAGATCAGGGTTGCCTTTAAACGCAGTAATGGAGGACGTGTTGATAATGGATGCGCCTTCGCGCATGACATTGAGCGCCTCCAGCGTGATGGTCACAATACTGAAAAAATTGGTCTGGAAAGTACGCAGCAATTGCTCATGGCTGATGTCTTCCGGTTCGGCGGCAGTATGCTGCTCACCGGCATTATTGACCAGAATATCCAGTTTCCCGAAATGTTCAAAGGTGTCATTAACGCATTTTTTTGCAAACGCCACGTCGCCGATATCGCCCTTGATCAGCAGCACTTCAGAACCGTACGCCTGCGCGCACTGGCGGGTCTCATTGGCGTCTTGATCTTCTTCCAGATAAACGATCGCGATCCTGGCGCCTTCCTTGGCGAATGCAATGGTCGTCGCGCGTCCGATCCCGCTATCGCCTCCCGTAATAAGCGCGACTTTATCCTGCAGTTTACCGGCGGCTTTGTAATGCGGATCGTCATAGACCGGAGGCGGATGCATTTTCGATTCGCGGCCTGGCTGCACTTGCTGTTCCTGTGCTGGCATTGTCTGTGTCATATGTTTTCCTTGAAGTTAAGAGTCCAGAATCCACTCAGGCTTGTCCCGCGCCTGCAACACATGGATATGACCCCATTCACGCGGCATCTTTGATTATTCGTGCATGCGCGCTTGCGTACCAGACCGGTTGCAACAAGCCAGGTCTTTTTACCTGACGCCAAAAGACGTTTTCATTATCTGCCCTGCTATCGACCCAACGCAAATATCCCGCCTCTTAGTTTGTAAAGACACGTAAAGGCACAATCCAGCACGTTCCCCAAGCTCGTCAAATAGCCCTCTAATTGCATGGTATTGATCCTTAGTCGCCTGAATGCGAGCTTAACGTGACAGGCCTTTTTGTATTTCAGGCGCATAGTCTTGTTAAGCATATGTAACATCCCATGTTTTTCTCTTTATTTGATTGCTAGTATGAATCGTGGCCGCGCCAGCGGCGCACCCGGAAACCCAGAAACGAACCTGCCGGCGCGATGGGCGATGCAGTGCCCGATAACCTGATGCCGGCAGTGAGTTGAGTCGTCTGGCGAAATCCAGCGAAGAGATCGATCCGATCGCCCGCGGCCCCGCTGCGCTGTACCCGTACGCGATGACAGCGGTTTGCTGCGCAGGCGATGAGCCTGGCGTTGGATCGCACGGATGCAACGCCCATGAGCAGACAATAGATAAGGCCCGGCATCATCCGGGCGCTTACCCGATATTGGAGGCTGTATGTTTCATTTTTCCTGCAAAACACTCATCTTGTTATCGGCCTTATTCATTATTCCCAATGCGGCTTGCGCACAGCCGGCCAATCCGGCTGCCGATCCCAGCCAGCAAGCAAACAATCCACCGGCGGCAAAGCCGCTGGCGGCGAGCGACCAGTCATTTCTTAACGATGCGGCACAAGCCGGCATGGCGGAAACCGAAGGCGCCATGCTGGCCCGGCAGAAAGCAGCAACCGCTGAAGTCAGGCATTTTGCTGCCCAGATGATCACCGAACATGCCAAGGTTAACGACGAGCTGACATCACTGGCAGCAACCAAAGGCGTCGAGCTGCCCACGGAACCGTCTTTGCTGCAAAAAGGCGAGCTCAAGGCGCTCGCGCTTCTGGACGACAAGTTTGACGAGAACTATGTCGACCGGTTGGGCGTTGCCGCACATGAGCGCGCCATTGCGCTTTTCCAGGACACAGCCGTCAATAGTCAAGACCGGGATATCAAGGCGTTTGTCGAACGCACATTACCTTCGCTGCAGACCCATCTGAAGCTGGCCAAAGCGCTCAACCCAACGGTCAGCAAAGCCAGACCGCAACCCTGACGGCGAAACCGGTCTGTGCAAAAATAGAACGCCGTGCCCGCCATGTTGTTAAACCCCGTTTGGTCCTGGTGCACAGGACCACACTACGAAACAGGAACCAACCATGAAATATGCGCTGTCGCTGACCAACCCCGCCCATTTTCTCCTGGCGCGAAATAGCGGTGGACTGCCTGAAAGCCGATTCGCTGATCCCGATATGGCGGGACCACCCGCTAGCGATGCCTAGGCAAATTACTTGTTCAAAGCCTTGAATTTTTTGATTTCGCGTTCGACTTCAGACAGCACTTGCATAAGGTAGTCGCACTGTTTGCATAGCTCCTGTGTTTCGCTGTTTCTGGACGAACTCAGGATCAAGTCTATCTGCTGATAGATAACCTCGACAAACGTGATCAGATTGACCAGGATAGGGGTTGCTTCTTTGCGCAGGTAAAGCAGGGAGTCAAGATTCTTGATGATCAAATCGAAATTGACATAATCGAACTTGATTTTATTGAATTCTATTTCGCGACAGATTGCGGCGCACAATCGGACCTGCTCATCGGGATCGCATGTGCCCGGAACGTCAAGTGAAGCCTGAAGCTTTGCGCTGTATTTTTTTACATGATTGAAGCTCCAGACAGCCTCAGTATAGTGATCCATGGTGACTTCACATAAGCTCAGAAACAGGATTCTTTTCTTCTCTTCGGTCTGCATTGCCTTGTTGCTTTCCCGTTTCCAGTTGCTGTTGGCGATGTACAGGGAAACGATGGCAGCGGTAAAAGTGCCCGCTGCGATGAGCAGACTGGTCTTACTGGATAAATCGATGTCTACGAATACAAAGAAACACAAAATCAGGAGCAGCACCAGGACGCCCGAGATCATTTTTAAGCGACGGCTCATTTATTCGATACCTCCCTATCTGCGTCTTCGGATTGGCGATGGACGGTTGCCGTTGACCGCGACTATCGGGAGCGTCACGTTTCCCCAGGGACACCTGGTCACGCACGAAGCGGCAGCGGTTCGAGACCATGATTTCACGAAATCGGAAGCGGCAGAATTTTTTTTGAAAACACATGTATCGACAATCACGACTGCTATTGGCCGACTTTCTCCAGCGAAGAGCGCCAGCGCTTCCCTGTCAGCGGATCGCCGTCGCCATGATCGACCATTTTTACACTAACGGATCAACACTATGCTTTCGTATCGTTCGTTTACTTTTGATAAGGATTTTTTTAAAGCGGCCGAGCAGGCGCCGGTCGTCGTCGTTTCGCCGCATTATGATGACGCCATTTTCAGCTGCGGCGAATTGTTGTCGATGCTGCCCGCCTGCACGGTCCTGACGATATGCACCGGCGTACCGGAAAATGATGCCCTGTCGACCGACTGGGACCGGCGCTGCGGCTTCTCCAGTGCCCGCCAGGCAATGGAGACAAGAAGTCTGGAAAACGAAGCCGCCCTGTCGGTCCTTGGCGCGAATGGCGTGGATCTTGGCTTTCTGGACAGCCAGTATATCGCCGGCAGTCGATTGGATTCAGCATTGCTTGCAGACACGGTGACCTCGAACATTGAACAAATCAGGCCGTCCTCGGTCATTTTTCCGCTAGGACTGTTTCACAAAGACCACGTCCACATATCCGACACGTTTGTCACCATCTGCAGCCGGTTCCCCGGAATCAGCTGGATGTTATATGAAGACATTCCCTACCGTAATCAGACAGGGCGTGTTACTGAGCGCCTTACGCAACTCATTGCGCGTGGCGTGCCGATATCACCGTTTGGCACGGAACTGGCCGGCGACTACAAAACGCGTGCTGTGCACGCCTACCAGAGTCAATTTCGAGGCCTGGGTCATCAGGGGGCTGCGCCGGTGATGCATCTGAACGAGAAATTCTGGCGTTTGCATTGCAGTCTGGAGTTGCCATGACGGATCGCACCTGTGCAACGAACCAAAAAGTTAGCATAGTAGTGCTTACGCACAGCCGGGCTGAAGAACTTTGCCGCACGCTCGGGCATCTGCTTGCGCTGCCGGAACAACCGGCAATCATTGTGGTAGACAATTGCAGCATCGACAATACCGCCGAGCGGGTGCAGGCCGAATTTCCAACGGTGAAATTTATCCGCACCGAACGCAACCTGGGCGCGGCGGGTCGCAACCTGGGGGTCGACTTTGTTCAGACGTCCTATGTCGCCTTTTGTGATGATGATACATGGTGGGCTCCCGGGGCATTGGACACAGCGGCTCAGCTGCTTGACCGTCACGCCGGACTCTCGGTATTGAATGCCCGCATTGTCGTGGGCCCCGAACAGAAGCCAGATCCGGCCTGTGCGGCCATGGCAAACAGCCCGCTGGCGCACCAGGAGGAGATCGGTCCCTTGTTGACCGGTTTTATGGCCGGCGCCATCGTCATGCGCACAGCAGTATTCAGACAAGCCGGCGGTTACTGGGACGGATTCTTCATCGGTGGCGAAGAAACACTACTGGCCATGGATATTCTTGATGCGGGCGGACATATCGCCTATGCACCGGCGCTGGTGCTGCATCACTGGCCGTCCCGCTTGCGCCATGCGCAACAGCGCCGACGACTCACGACCCGTAATGCCATTTGGACGTGCTGGCTAAGGCTGCCCTGGCCCCTGGCATGGCAACGCACCCGCTTCTTGTTGATGCAGTTACCGGACCGACGTTTACGCCTCGGCGTCCTGACTGAAGCGCTAACGGGTACGCTGAAAATAGTATCGAAGCGGCGTGTCCTGCGCCCGGAAACCTGTCAATTGCTCAGCCAGGTGTGGCGCCGTCACACATCCTGACATTGCCGATCTACCGTTTATATCAACGAACGCTCCGCTAGCGGACCCAGACCGCGATACGCCCTGTCCACTGCGCTCAGGGATCCGTTCGCCTTGTGATCGCATGACACTGACATAATCTGGCCAAGCCGGTAATGATCCAGGCCGTGCTGCAGCAATCGTTTTGTCTTGTACAGGGTGCGTGCATCGAAAACCATATTTCCCCGCATCAATGTGGCAAGCCGACCCAGATCAGGCGATCTGAACTCATCCCACTCAGTCATGACGATCAGCGCATCCGCCTGCTCGCACACCGCCATGGCCGACTGCCCGAAACTGACTTGAACGTCGCCCAGGGCGGCTTGCGCCGTTGGCCTTGCGACCGGATCATAGGCATTGACGCTTGCACCCTCCTGCGCCAGATCGCGAATCAGCGCGACGCTGGGTGATGCACGCACGTCATCGGTACCCGGCTTGAACGACAGGCCCCATATAGCTACCCGCCGGCCCCGCAGGCACCCTTTGAAGTAGTCGCGGATCGCCTTTAACAATCGCTGGCGCTGGCTCATATTGACCCGCTCTATGCTACGCAGCATATGGGCAGGTTCTCCTGTGTGCTGTGCCAGGTCAATGAGCGCGCTCAGGTCTTTCGGCAGGCAGGAGCCACCGTACCCTATGCCTGGTCGCAAATAGCTTGCGCCGATACGCGGGTCCCCCCGCAACACCCCGCATATGGAAGCAATGTCGGCACCCAGCATGCCCGCCAGACTCGACAATTCATTAATCATGGATATCCTTGCGGCCAGCATCGCGTTACAGGCATATTTGGCAAATTCCGCGCTGTGCCTGTCCATCAGCAATGTGCGCCGTCCGTCGGTGTCAAACGGCGCATATAGCCGCGCCAAAACAGAGGACGAATGGGCGTCATTGGCGCCAATGACAATCCGGTCGGGATATCTGAAATCCCGCACTGCCCTGCCCTCGGCCAGGAATTCGGGATTGCACGCAACCCTGATGGCACGCCTGGCGCCTGCTTGCCGCTCTGACGTATTCAGTATTTTTTCGATCCGATCACTGGTGCCCACAGGCGCCGTGGATTTTACGACGACGAGACAATCGCCGGCAATGACGTCGCCCAACCTCCTGGCGCAGGCCAACAGATTGCTCACGTCGGCGCTGCCATCATCATTGGACGGCGTGCCGACGGCCAGGAACACCACATCTGCATGCGCAACTGCACTTGCCATTGATGTATCAAATTTCAACAATCCGTTTGCCAGTTGCGTTTTCAGCAGCTGTCCCAACTCGGGCTCATAAAAGGGCAGGCGACCGGCGGCAAGCTCGGCGACTTTCTTTGCATCGCGATCTACGCATGTCACGCTGTTGCCCGCCTCGGCAAGGCAACAGCCGGTGACCAGGCCTACATAACCAGAACCAATAATAACCACATTCATATTCGTACCTCTCGTTCGTCAAGTGTGCACTCGAAGATCGAACAATATCCGGTCACGCCGGCATGCCAGCACCTTTCAATCGGCACTCAAAATACGCGAAGGTCCGGGACAGGCCATCGGTGAACCTGACCGTCGGCGCCCAGTCCAGATGACGGCGCGCTAATGTGATGTCAGGACAACGTACACCCGGATCATCGGCTGGCAACGGCTGAAACTCGACCTTCACCTGCTGTCGCGCAAGCCGGTCAACGTGTTGCACAATCTCCAAAATGGAAACTTCTTCCGTGTTTCCCAAATTGACGGGACCGCGAAAAGTGTCGACGCTGTTCATCAGCAGTATCAAACCTGCTATCATGTCGTCGACATAACACAGCGAACGGGTCTGCGTCCCATCGCCATAGACAGTCAGCGCCTGGTTTTGCAGTGCCTGGCAAATAAAGGTAGAGACGACACGACCGTCATCAGGCGCCATGCCGGGTCCATAAGTATTGAAAATCCTTGCGATCTTGCAGGTGGTGCCTCGCACTCGGGCAAAGTCGGACATCAGTGTTTCAGCGCACCGCTTGCCTTCGTCGTAACAGGAACGAATACCCACCGGATTAACATTTCCATGGTAGCGTTCGTGCTGCGGGCTTACTTGGGGATCGCCATAGATTTCGCTGGTCGACGCCTGCAATATCCGCGCATTGCTGGCTGTTGCAAGTTCCAGCAGGTTGTAGGCGCCCTGGACACAGGTGCGCAGAGTGTGCACCGGGTCTGCCTGATAGCGGCGCGGTGAAGCTGCACACGCAAGGTTATAGATCTGCGTTGGTTTCAGACTCTGCGCCAAAGGATCGATAATGTCATGCTGTATGACGGTAAACTCGGGATGGTCCTGCAATGGCGCCAGATTGGCCTTTGAGCCGGTCAGAAAATTATCCACGCAAATGACCTGATGGCCCTGCGTCAGCAATTTGCGGCACAGATGCATGCCCAGAAAACCGGCACCGCCCGCAACCAGCACCACCTGACCCCCGACATTTCTTTCAGACATGATTGTGCACCCCCACCAGGTTATAGAGCAGTTGCTGCCAGTCGTCCACGTAACGCTCCATGCCGAAACGTTCCTGCGCAGTCCGCCGTGCAGCCTGCCCCCATTGCCGGGCCAGCCCTGGATCTTTTAGCAATTTATTACATACGTCGAGCAGCGCTGATGGTCGATGATCCACATATCCATTGACCCCATTCTGAATGACATAGGGCAATTCAGTAGCCGCGATACCGACGACCGGCATTCCTGCCATCATGGCCTCAACCAGCGAGAGTCCGAGACTGGCGTAGCGGATCGGCGTGAAGAAGAACCGGTACCGGCAGATATATTCGGGCACCCGCATATTATCGACTTCTCCACAGCCGCCCTTCATGTTTTCGGACCCCATGCCGATCAACTCCAGGGGCATGGATGCCCGGGCCCATTCATAGATGTCCGCGCCGACCCGCCGACCTCGGCTGGCCAGATTATTAATGACCACGATCCCCCGCGCCAACTCTCCGCTATAAAGCACATTCGGCGTCTCGGGCACCCCATGCGCTATAACTGCCACTGGCATGGTGCCGGCATCCCACATCAGAGCGTTGTATTGGGTCACATGAACCAGCACACCGTTGCGATGATGGAAGAAATGAGGGGTGTCAGTAGGATGTGGCTCTGGCGGATTGTGCTCGATATAGACAGCGGGAAGGCGCCGCTGAGCCAGTGTCAGCAATTGCAGGCTGTCTGTTTCGTAGCTTTGCCTGGACTGGTATATGATGACGTCGAACGTTTCACGACAGATCTGTCCGGCCGCGACCATGCGAATATTGTCTCCCCATGCCAGTTTGTCGCCCAGATCGGAATACCCGGGACGGTTGTCGGGCAGAACTGGAATCACGAAGTCATGAGGCAAATGACTTAACGAATACAGATAGTTGCCATGCACGTGCCAGGTCAAAATGCGCAGTCTTTTCATTGCCGTGCCTCCCTATTCAAATGTCGGTGCGCTTCGTTCAGCACCTGCTCAACGCCGACACCCAATGCACACGGATGTCCGATCGGGCATTCATGATACGCGCAGGGTCGGCAGGCTATCGGCGTATGCAACACGGTGTGGCGGGCCGAATCCAGCGGCGCCCATCTGACCACATCGCTGCCCGAGGCAATAACGACGCTGGGCAGATGTACGCTTGCCGCCAGATGCGACACCCCGGTGTCGTTGCATATCAACAATTTGCCGCGCTGCAATAAGCTGGCCAGCGCCCCCAGCGTGGTAATTCCACAAAGCTCATGCAGCGCATGTCCAGACCGCGCGCTGAGCGTGCGCGCCATTTCGACCTCTCCCTGGCTGCCGGTGACGGCAATGTGCCAACCTTCTTCGGCCAGCCTCCGGGCCACCTTGGCAAACCGTTCAATCGGCCAGCGGCGCGACGCCAGACGTGCGCCGGGATGAATAAACACAGTCTTGTCCAGCTGCAGGCCAAAGCGCGCAGCCAGCGCATCGGCTTGACGCCGGTCGGCAGCATTAACCGGAAAATCAAGCGAGTCGTCAGCAGCCTCCAGCCCGATATACTGCAACAGAGCCAGATATCGATGAATTTCATGCAAATGATCCGGCCACGGCATCAGGCGGCCGGCGTCGGCCTGGTGTGGATCGGGAACAAAGCCGGCCCACTGCAGCGGAGCCAGGGTACGCACAAGCGTATTGGACCGCCTGCCGCTGCCATGCATTTGCAGCACCAGATCAAAGCGACGACTGCGCATGGCCTGATAAAATTCCGGCAAATCAGACGCGTGCACCGGTTGTTCGGGAAACGCCGGATCCCCCGGAAACGCAATGAACTCATCGAAAAATCCAGCAAAGCGCTGCAAAAGCGGCAGCGCCCCTGGCAGGCCGATCAGGCTGATGTGCGCTCGAGGCAGGCGCCGGCGCAATACCCGCAATGCCGGAATCGCGCATAACATGTCGCCCAGATTCAAGGCCCTGAATACCGCTACGTTTTCCAGCGATGTGTCCCAGTCGATCGCGCCTGTGCTCATGGAAACCCCGCTCCGTAACGACCCACGCCAATAACACGCCAGAATATGGCCAGTGGAGGTATGACGATGGAAGTCACCAGCAACTCAAGCGCGTTACGCACTGTCAGCGCGCTATTGGCAATCCGTTTGAGAAAAAACCGCAGCGTCAACAACGTCCAGAGCACCAGCGAGACGAGCGCAAGATCTTGATTGCCTGCCAGCGCGCTCAAAAGACTCAGCGCCAGCAACAGGGACACGATCAGGTAAAACCACGGCGGGCCGGCGCGGATCCTCTCCCGGTAAAGTACCGGATGCTTGCGATAAAGCAGGACATCGTAAACCATTTTTCTCTGCATGCCGATACCAGCGGCAAAGGGCATGGGCCTTAAGGGATGCACGACTACAGCAGCCGGCGCCTTGACAATGGAATACCCGCCTTCGATCAGATTGAAATGCAGGTCGGAATCCTCACGCCACGCCATTTCAAACCGTTCATCAAAACCGCCCGTTCGCGCCAGCGCCGCGCGGCGTATAAAGCAGTTTGCAGTGACAAATTCCGCACTGGCCAGCGCCGCAGCATCGCGCTCCACGTCCGATGGCTTCCTGGGCAACGGCATGACCAGTCGCCCGCTTACCGCATCTGCGCCGGCGTTGATAGCCTGCAGCCCGGCAGCAAGCCAGCCGGGATCGGGGACGGTGTCGTCGTCCGTAAACGCAATCGCGCCTGCCCGCGACCATCGCCAACCGCGATTGCGCGCAGCCGCCGGCCCTTGTGTATCGACAACTTCCAGATAATGGATCGCCGGTCCATCCGGCATGGCTTCCCTTAGTGCGCTGACGACCCGGGCAGCCTGGACAGTGGGGCCATCATCGCAGACAATGATCTCGTAATCTGCGGGAAACAGGGTCTGGCGCATCAACGCGTGCAGGCAACGGGCCAACAGGTCGGCCCTGCGGTAGGTAGGCACGACGACACTGATCAGTGGTTGTTTGCCAGTGCTCATGACGCCTTCTCCACCAAATAGCCGCCGATAAACAGCGCGTCCAGCGGCGAGGTCCAGAAGGATTCAAGCGCGTCGCGCGGACTGCATACGACGGGTTCCCCGCGAGTGTTAAATGACGTATTGACGAGCACCGGCACGCCCGTGTGCGCCTCGAATTCTGTCAACAAGTCGTGCAACAGGCGGTTTTGCGCGGCCGTCACCGTCTGCACCCGCGCTGTACCATCGGTATGGCGCACTGCGGGAATCAATTGCGCCTTCTCGGGCAGTACATCGAATACAAATAGCATGAACGGCGCTTCGATGCGCGCTTTGCCGCGACTGTCAAACCATTCATGAGCCTTCTCCGCCAGCACGACCGGGGCAACCGGTCGAAAATCCTCGCGATCCTTGAGCTCATTCAAGCGCGCCTGCATGGCGCCATGGCGCGGCGAGGCCAGGATAGATCTGGCGCCAAGTGCGCGGGGGCCGAATTCCATCGGGCCCTGAAACCACGCGATAACCTTTTCGTCGGCCAGCCATTCGGCCGCTGTCCTGGCGACATTGAGCAGTTTCCTGTGTTTTACACCGGATCGGCTCAGAAACCGGCCGATTTCCTGATCGCTGTACTCGGGACCAAGATAAGCGTGATCCATCGTCCAGCGCTTGCGGCCACTTGCGGATGCCCGCAGGTCGGCCAACAGGGACGCGCCCAGCGAGATGCCGGCGTCACCCGCAGCCGGCTGAACCCAGACGTTCTCGAAGGGACCGAGCGCGGCCAGATGAGCGTTCAGCACGCAATTGAGAGCGACACCCCCTGCCATGCACAGGTTCCTCGAGCCGGTCTGTTGATGAAGCCATTCAGCCATCTGCAAGACGGTCTCTTCCAGCACTTTTTGCAGCGATCGGGCAATATCCATGTGCTGAGATAAAAACTCGGCGCCACGCACTCGGGCCGGACCGAATTTGCTGTCCAGCTGAAATGGATGCAATCGATAGCCGCCCTGCCCGTCGTATTGGAGAATTTCACGAAACTCGTCAACGTAAGTTGGTTTCCCGTAAGAGGCGAGCGCCATCACTTTGTATTCATCGGATGAATGCAAAAAACCAAGATATCGCGTCACTTCTTCATAAAGCAGACCCAGAGAATGCGGCAGATTAATTTGTTTGAGCGGCTTATAGCGCCCCTGCGCATAATGGCCATAACTGGTCGTGGTGCGCTCGCCACGGCCGTCCATTGTCAGTACCGCGGCATCATCAAAGGGCGAAGCCAAAAAGGCGCTGGCTTCATGACACAAGTGGTGTTCCATGAATTGCCATCGCTCCAGGACGTGTTGCAGGGTATCCGAGACAAAGCGTGCCTGCAGATGCAACGGTACGCCATCGATCAGTTGCCGCGGCGCATTAACGATATAAGAAAGAAACAGGCCGTCCCAGGGAGAACCAGGGCCCTCCCACTGCCCTGACGGTTCAAGCGGCAATGTGATCCGCCCGTGTGGCGCGATCTCTTGCGCGATCAGCGACGGATCAAATCCGTAAACGATTTGGTCAACATCAGCCAGGTCGCAGCCGGCCGTCGCCAGACAATAATCGATCGCGTTGTATGGCAACTGCCAGGTTGAAAACGGGACCGGGCGCTTGCTGTGCTTGATTCTTGTAAAGCGCTCTTCTTCAACTGCGGCCAGCACATTCCCGTCGCGCACAATTGAGGCTGAGCAATCATGAAATGTCGCATTAATGCCTAAGGTTAACATTCGATCTCCTTATTCAATGCCGGCCCGCGGTCCGCAATCGCGGCTGCTGCCGGATGTCTGCGAGCAAGCCGGTCACGGCATCGCATACACGCTCAGGTGCGACAAGGCGCAGACAATTGTGGTGCGCGCGCGGGCACACGCTGCGATAGCAATACTTGCATGGAACATCATGGAACAGGACCCGGTGGGGCACCATCCAGGGCGTATGTTGCGGATTGGTCAACGCATACAGATCCACCACCGGCGTTCCCACCGCTGCAGCGATATGCACGGGTCCGGTGTTATTGGACAATAGCAGCGTGGCGTCCTCCAGCAAACAGGCGAATTCGCCCAGGCTCAAGGCGCCGGCCAGATCAAAAACGGGCACACGATCCGCGCATTGTTGTGCGATCTGTTTCGTCATGAGCTGCTCTGTACCATTGCCGGTCAGCATCACCTGGCCGGCCCGATCCCCGAGCTGGCGCAACGCCCGAATATAGTGCCCTGCCGGATAACGACGGGAAGCCGCAGTCGCGCCACAGTGCGCAACGATCCAGTCCCCCTCCGGATCGACATTGCGCAATTGGAGCTTTGCCCGCAAGCTGGCACGATCAGCCTGGCGCGTAACGAACACCAATCGCGAATCCGAAGGGAGGGCCTGCACCTGCGCCACCAGGTCCAGCTGGCGTTGCACTTCATGCCGCACGACCGACTCAGGCTCGCACTCCGGTACCCAGTCTGACAATAGGCAGTACGGGTTCTCACGACAATGCGCCAATACCAATGGTATGCCGGCCATTCGGCATATCAGCGCAGCAGGCAAAGGGCTTTGACTGTACACGGTAAAAATAACGGCAGCATCGAAATTGCCGGCCCGCAGTGCATTCAGCAATCGATCGTCCGCTTTGAGCGAGTTGCCAGCATTCTTTACCCACGGCGCCTCATACGTGATTGTGCGGTCGACAACGGGGATATAGGGCGCCAGCGCCGCACCGGCCGGCGAGGCCAGCAGCGTGATGCAGCGGTCAGCTTCAGCGCTCTTCAGCGCCCGCATTGCCGGGGTCGTCATGAGTACGTCACCCATATTGTCCAGTCGGATGCACACAATTTTCCGTGCATGTTTCCAGGGCAGTCGCGTGGTCATGGATAGAGCTCCGCAAGACGAGCGCGCTGCGCAAATACGAGTTGACTGGCCTGTAACAGATTCGCGACACGATGGTCGGGCTTACGGCTCCCGCTCAGGTTCCATTCGGTTTCATTGCCGTTATCAATCAGGATGGTCTTGCAGCCGGCACGCTTTCCTGCTTCGATATCGTTCAGGATATCGCCGATCAGCCAGGAGCGCGCCAGGTCAATGTCATGCTGTTTTGCAGCATGCAGCAGCAAGCCGGGTGCCGGTTTGCGACATTCGCAATCGCAGGCGTACTGAGGCACGATTCCGTCCGGATGGTGCGGGCAAAAATACAATCCATCGAGCGTAGCGCCAGTCTGCGCAAACATTTGCGACAAATGCTGTTGCATATCGGCCAGGTCATCCAGGCAGAATCTGCCCAGGGCAATACCGGGCTGGTTGGTAATAACGTATAGCGGCAACCCAAGCTGCGCCAGGCGCACCAGACCCGCAGCAGCGCCCGGCGCAAAGATCATATTTGCGGGATCCACGTTATATGGTACGTCTTGCAACACCGTACCGTCCTTATCCAGAAAACCCGCCGGTCTCAGGGCCATGAGGTTTCCTTCACCGGAAGCACCATGATTTCCGGAATAACGGTCTCGGGCGGTTGCGTCAGCACGAACTTGATTGTCCGGGCGACGTTTTTCGGGTCTTGCAGCAATTGCACATCAAGATCGGGAAAACGTTCCAGCAAAAATGGTGTACGCATACCTCCGGCAATGACGGCCGATACTTTAATGCCCTCCACTCGCAACTCTGCGTGCAATGCATGCGTCAGTCCCAACAGGCCCCATTTGCTGGCGTGATATGCGCTGGCATTCGGCCATGCACGCCGAGCGGCCGTGGAGGCAATGTTAATGATATGTCCACCGGCACACAGATGAGCCAGTCCTTGTTTGGCAACCAGAAACGGCCCGGTCAGATTTGTCGCGACAACCCGGTGCCAGTCGGCACTCGCCATTTGCCTTATGCCTGCGGTAACATCGATTCCCGCGTTGTTAATAATGGCGTCCAGATGTCCGAACCGATTCGCTATGGTGTCAAATACCTTGCTGATCGCCCGCTCGTCGCTTACGTCCATCGTGTAGGCTTCTGCGGTATGGCCACAGAACGCAATTTGCTTCGCGATTTTTTCAGCCGCTGTCCGGTTTATATCCGCAACCGCCACTTGAGCGCCTTCCCGGGCCAACGTCTCGCAGATTGCCGCGCCAAGTCCGCTTCCGCCGCCTGTTACCAGAACCACACGGCCAGAAAGGTTTTCGTAGTCGTAAACGTCCATATTCGATCCTGTGAAATTGAGTATGTCGAGTCAGTGAAGAATTGATACATCCCGGGAGGCAGAAAAACCGCATGGCGAGGCTGTTTCGCAACCGAGCTGATGAAAAATGCCTGACAGCTGCATGCTGACCTGGCTCCAGGTAAACATGCGCCGCGCCCGTCGTGCGCCGGCCCGGCCCATTGTCTGCGCCAGCGCCGGCGCCCGTGCCAGAACGGCCAGCTTGTCCGCGGTCGCAGCAGGATCCTTTGGCGGAACCAGGAAACCGGTTTTGCCGTCAACGATGGTGTATTTGATGCCGCCGGTATTTGAACCCACGACAGGACGCGCGCACGCCATGGCCTCAAGGGGTGTAATACCGAAAGGTTCGTACCAGGGTGTCGTCACGAAGACGTCGCTGGCGCCATAATAGTGGCTCAGTTCATGACGGGCCCGGCTGCCGGCGAAATGTACCCAGCGATCCACCTGCGCTTCGAGCGCAATTGAGCGAAGCCGTTCAAATTCGTCAATATCGGCCAGATTCACATCGGACAGATTGCCGCCCACAACGCATAGCCTGGCATCGATCTTGTGTACATCGCGCAACCGGGATACCGCGCGGATCACGGTGTCTATCCCTTTGCGTGGAACCATGCGGCCCAGCTGGAGGATGTAAAACGCCGATGGATCCCAGCCCAGTGATTGACGCGTTTTTTGTTTGTCCATGGGGGCCAGCTCACCCGGATCATAACCACATGGCACCATTCTGATATGCCGTGGGTCGGCCTCATACAAATCAATCAGGTCCTGTCTATCCTGGGGACACTCCGCAATAATGCAATCGGCATTGCGAACAATGTCTTCTTCGATCGTAAAGCGATGGTCGGAAAAATGGTCGTGGTCCGATTGCTGCATGCGTCGCACCTTTCCCAACGCATGAAAGGTCACCGCCAGGGGTGTGCCCGACATTCTGGCCAACGGCAGCGCGGCCATGGCCGACATGAAAAAGTTGGCATGAATCACATCGTAATTAATACCGTGATCACGAACGTAATTCCGCATGTATTGTCCGAACGCCTTCATGTGCGGCAACAGGCTTTCCTTGGGCAAGGCCATAGCGGGTCCCGCAGGGACATGAATAATCCGTACATTATCCAGCCAATCCAGTTGAGCGGGCAGGCCGGGATTATCCCGCCTGGTAAAAATATCCACACGATGGCCAAGGCGCGCCAGTCCGCGGGCAACATGGGCCACATACAGGTTTTGCCCTCCGCTATCGACGCCACCCAGTGCGGCCAATGGAGATGCATGTTCACTGACAACCGCAATTCTTTGCATGTCGTTGCTCCTGTTAATGCAGAACTCATCTGCTGATCGCCACGCTTATTTTTGCGGTTCGATCTATGGGATAACCATTTCCCGGTAAATGGCCGTATATACATTCATTGACAAGCTTCACCGTTACGGTCCAGTATTCGCGCGCAGCAATACAAATGCAAACGTTATAGCGTTTTTCTTGTTAGCAAGTACAAGCCTGCTGTTTTCCAGCGCTGCCAACTCAATGACAACTGTAATTAAGTGTCTATATGCAGGCATTAACAAGCGATGATCATGACGTCATGTCGTTTCCAGAAAATGTGGTGCCATATATTGATAGGCTCTACCAAATGTAAACAAGAGCCGTTTTCGACAGGCTTGCACATCAACCTGAAGCGCAGCTCTGATATCGTTATAAGGCTCTTTCTGAACATTCTTCGTATTGAACCTGATCACCTGAAACGGCTGACGGTCTGCATCAGGTTTTTTTCGGCCGGCAGGCGGCTTGTTTTTTGTGAATGACCTTCCATATAATCTCTATGGGGCGTTTTTCTGCAGGAGCAACACGCAATAATGCCTATCCGAAGCCCACGTTTGATAGCGCTGGCATATTCCAGTGAAGAACATTTCCTCAATTGCTTTAATAAGGAGAAAAGAATGCATAAGTTTCACCTTTTAAAAGAAGACGAGCTCTGGAAATTTACGAAAGAAGGCGAAAGCGGTGATTACTTTCATGCGACATCGCGTCGCCTGGTATTAAATTTTGGACACTGCTATATGCTTGCGCTGGAAGGGTCAATGACCATACATAATGAAGACGGGTCCATCAGATTCATTCTGTCCTATCCTATGCCCAAGCGCGCCCGATATTACTCTTCGGACAACGGGGCCGAAATACAAGAGTCCTGGGATGATGCCCCGGATGATTCGTAAGCGCAGCCGCCCTTCGTCTTGTTGACAACGCGATGACCGTTCATATTGATGAATACAGCATGCGCAGTTGCTCTACCGTACAGGCTGTGACGTGCATTCGGATGTTAGAGGAGCTGCGAAAGCGCAATTGCAATTTTTTTTTATCATATCGTGCAAACCCCTCAGCAAAGGTTGCCGGCGCTTAAAAGATAAATGGTGGCAGTTGCGGGAACATTCAAAACAAAAGGCGCTCTTCCTCACTCGCTGTTGAGGCGCTCCGGAAAAATATTGATACGAATCGTCGGACATGCGCCCGTCATTTTAATATAACCTGTCAATCCTGCTGCAAGATAAAATTGACAGGCCAAGAACAAGGAGACGCCCGATGTGGCATTGCATCGACGACGCTGTTCCACCCCGACCAGGCATTTACCCGATCAAGCTGTTCACGGGCGCAGAGCGCGAAGCGTACTGGACAGGCAAGGTCTGGATACGCGCCAAAAAAAACCGCAAAAGATCCACTCCTTCCATGATCAGGGGCGATTTGCATCTCCTGCGTTTTTGGCACGATAGTCCGGCAATGAACGGTTGACCGGAAAACTTTGGCTACGCCTCGCGTCATTTTCGTGAGCCGCTTCCCTATCATCTGCATTTGATCTTTTTACCTCGACTTTGCTGCCAGCTGAACCCTAGCTTATCCGGAAGAACACCGGCGTGTCCCCGGATACGGGTTTCAAGCTTCATTGCATTCTCTGATCAGCGCGTTAGCAAAGGATGCCTATTTATCTGTATTGGTTGCCGTCTGCAGCGATCTGGCTATATTCAGATGCGCCTCCAGGGATGGCAGCTTGGCTTTGGCAAACGACTTCACGTCCACATCCTCACCTTTCTCTGCGGTTTTCCTGAACAGCGCTATGGTGCTCTCATGTGCCGCCACCGCCAATCTGTCAACATAGTTTTTATCAAAAGTGTCATCCAGTATTTCCAGCGCCTGCAACTCCGCCTTTTGCGCCATGGAGGGTTCGGTCGATACCGTAACACCCTTGTTTGTTGCCAGCGCCTTGAGTTCATCGTTAACCTTGGTGTGGTCAGCGATCATCTTCGCTGCAAAATCTTTCACCTGATCGGACGTCGCCTTTTTCTGCGCCAACTTGGCGCCGGCAATCTCAGCCAGCCCGGCTTGTGCCGCGTTATTCAGAAACGACTCGTCGCTGCCCGACAGCTCGTTCTCATGCGGCCGCGTCGCGGTCTCGGGTTTCATATCGGTAGCCGGGTTGGTGGACTGCGCCGATGCTGTCGCCGGCGCCATACATAACGCAGAAATAAACAGCATATTTTTCAATTGGACAGATAACATATTTCTCTCCTGAAAGAATAAGCACCTGCAAGGAGCGGGCGCTGTTCATGAACCTATTGCGGATGGCCGTGCCTGTTCCAGAAATCGTCGACCTCGCGCTGCGCGTCTTCGCGGCTTTTGCCATACGTCTCCTGCAGCAGACCACACAGCTTCTGGGCGTCGCCATTAATCTGGGCAATATCGTCATCGGTCAGGTTGCCCCACGTTTGCTGGATAACGCCCTTCAATTGCGTCCACCTGCCCTGAGCAATGTCCTTGTTCATTCGGGCCTCCGGTTCTGTATCTTCACACCACAGTCAGTTCATACTAACAAGAAAAACTCGGCGAATAAGTGCGGAGTTACAACTGTTTAACAAGCCTATACGGATGAAAGGTCTGCGCTATTTGCACGATCGGGGCTGTATACGAACAAGCCAGGGGGGACTGCGCGATGTTATCGGCCAATTGTCTGACTTTAGGCCAGGCTATTGTGCAGGCGGTTACGTGTACTTACGTGTATCACAAGCTGCGCGGCAACGCATACGTTGGCCTCGACCCAGGTTGCTCTTCGTGCTGGAGCAGGCGAATCAGAACAGGGATTACCGCGCCCGCTGCGGGCTGGTTACGACAGCCGTTAACGCAGGCGCTGGCTGTCACACGTTCACTGCCCGGTGTGCTTTCGACTGATTGCGGAACGCCGGGCGCGCAGACCTCGATATAGCTCTTCGATATACGGGATAACGGCGAACAGCAGAACGGACGTTATCAGCACAAGCACATACGGCAACGGTACGGGCGGGGACTTCCAGCCCAGCGTAAACTGCGCGTTTTCCGGACCAAAGCCAAAAAGCGCCTGGAACTGGTTCCAGTGCAAGGCGCTCACGCAAATAATGGCAATCATGGGAATAATTTCAAGAAAGCTGTGAATTTGCTGCTCGACCGGTGTGACCGTGCGCTCGGCGACGGCATAGCTGACATCCCACAGTGCGGTGCCCTCATGCACGAAGAAGACCACCATCATAAAGGCAATAACGCCTGCATTTATTTCCAGAAAAAGCGCCGCGAGCAATCCCAGTCCAACCTCGGCAAACTGCAGTATATGCAGCGCGGATTCCCTGACGCCGGCCGTCGTCTCAATGTGGCTGGCGCGATGGCAAAACCAGTCGGCAAACCCGGCCAGAAGCCAAAGCGGTACGATAAAGTACATCAGGATCAACACCAGCGGATCTTGCAGCATCGCTTTTCCTTGTTTGCCTGTCGGGTTGCTTCACGGCGCTTGAATACGCATCAATACGCAAGCCGGGAGCAAGCCTGCGCACGAACGAACGACCACGCACGCCAGCACTTTCCCGGCCGTTACTTCGTCTTTACTTCTTATAGAAATGGCGCCCGACACACACGCCGATCAGGCCGGCGATCAGCAGGGCGCATCCGGGGCTGCGTCTGGTGCAGTCTTCGATCGAATCGACCAGAGAATTGAACGCATACGTCGCATTACCCGCTGCCTGGCCCGCCCGGCGCTTGATTTGCTCTTTGGGATCGTCAATAAACTCCTCGGTCGCAGCCTGTGCTTTGTCTGCAGCGCTGGCTGCCTTTTCCTGAATGGTTTCATCAGTATTCATAGCATCACCTCATAAAAGTGAAATAAGGCACACACCAGAATGGTCGTTAATCAGTGGCCTTGTTGCTATCTTTAGCATAATTTCAAGTGTGTTTGGACCGGCATTAACGAACTTTTACCCAATTTATCCCTCCGTTTCCGGCGACGTTGCGATCGGCTTTGCATCGCCGGGCTGCCTTATAAGGGATGCGGTCGCATCGGGCGTCAGGCGCGCTATTTTTTCACCAGCCCCAGGTCCGTCAGCACCGTGCGGATCTGCTCGTATTCGCGGGCACGGTATGTACGCGTATCTTCAGGACCAAGATAATGTTCCCGCCAATGATTTTTGGCCAGGAACGCCTTCCACTCTTTAGTGGCAGCGATGGTCGCCAGCATATCCACCCATACATCCAGCTGCTCCTTGGGCATGTCCTTGGGACCCAACACGCCTTGCGCGGAACTGGGCACAACGTCAATCCCCTCTTCCACCCAGGTTGGCACATTTTCAAAAGGCGAGCTCAGACGTTCAGGCGCACCAATTGCCAGCACCCGAATTGCGCCGCTTTTAAGCAATCCGATCAGATTGGGAGTCGTGGCGGCAACGACATCAAGATGCCCGCCCTGCAACGCCGTCATGGATTCCGACGACGATTTGTAAGGAACCACGGTCATCTTGCTGATATCGACCCCGGCCTTTTTCAACGGACTCGCAATGCCCACATGAATATGGTTGCCGATAGACGTCGCTACGCCCACATTCAATGTCCCCGGCGAGGCCTTGAACTTGGCGATCAGATCATGAATATTCCTGTACGGTGAATCGGCCCGGACCGCGACCGCCACATACTCATCAAACAGGGTCGCGATCTCGGTGTAGTCACTCAGCTTATGCTGAATTTTGCCCAGTATTTCCTGGTTCATGAGCGAACTGACCGAGGTCATCACGTAATTTCCATCGCCCTTGTGCTTATCCAGCGCGTTTAGCGCAATCGCCATATTGCCGCCAGGATTGTTTACTACCACAAGATTGGGATACAGATTATTCGCTTGCAGTAAATGCGAAATCATCCGGGCAGAAGTATCAAGCGCGCCGCCCGGACCTGCAGGTACAATGAACTCACCTTTGCCTGGCTGCCATTTGCCGGCGCTCTCTTGTTGTGCATGACTGGAGCCGCCCGTCATTAATGCACAGATAAAAAACAGGCAGATGCCCGTCGTGCCGAACCGTTTGGTCCGAGAATCAAGATTCATGCTGATCTCCTCAGTTGGTAGATTGAGCGAGACTGGCGCTCGCTTTTTTGTAAAAATATGGAATGGTCCTGCGGCCTGCTGGTGGTGATGAAACCTAGATTTTCCGAGCGCGCCTGGCGGCGAGCACCTGCCATGCCTGGGCGACCCAGTCGCAAAGCATGGAGCGTGTTTCACGCGGATCGATGATATCCAGGATGCCGAAAGCCTCCGCCGTGCGAAAGGGTGAACCCAGGTGGTGGTATTGCGCTTCGAGTTGCTCACGGACGGCGACCGGATCTTCTGCCGTATCAATCTCGCGCCGATGGGCCGCATAAACACCGCCTTCGATCGGAATGGATCCCCACCGGGCAGACGGCCAGGCCACCCGATGATTCAGTGCCGGAAAATGCTTGGGCGCATGCATGCCGCCGGCCATGCCGAAGCAGCGCCGCATTATGATCGAGAACCAGGGAATGTCTGCTTTTTCAATAGTGCTCAACACGCGCACCGCGGACAGCAGCGTTCCCTGCAGTTCGGCTTCCGGACCTGTCGCGTTGCCCGGCTGGTCGACGAAATTGATAACGGGTAAGCCAAATGTGTCGCACAGCTTGACATGTCTTTCGGTTTTATAGGCAGCCGCCACCGTCATGGCCCCGCCTGCTATTTTGGGGTCGCTGCAGAGAATACCCACTGGGTAGCCGTCAATGCGCGCCAGTGCCGTGATGACCGATCCACCCTGCCAGCGGCCGATTTCGAAAATAGAATCACGGTCACAGACGGCAGCGAGAATTTTACGGGGATCAAAGATTTTGCGCCGATCCTTCGGGATTGCGTCCGCCAGCCAGTCTTCTACCCGGTCAGGCGAGTCATTGGCGGCGGTGCGCTGCGCCAGCTGATCGCTATTTGGCGGCAGATAGCTCAGGAAGCGTTTCACCTGGGCGAACGCATCCGCTTCGTCGACCGCTTCGTTATGGACAAGCGCGCTGCGGCGATGCACTTTATACCCGCCAAGATCGTTCTTGTCGATCTCGATACCATAGGCTTGTTTTACAACCGGAGGACCGGCGGCAAACACCTGGGCCTGATCGCGCACCATGACCGAAAAATGGGACAGCAGCACTTTCATGGCGCCCAGACCGGCGCACGAACCCAGGGCAATGCCGACGACCGGCACCTGATCCAGCAGTTTTATCGCCGGCCAGGTCGGGTAATCCGGAATCTTGGTGCCATGCATCTGGGCGAGCAACTTGACGCTGCCACCAGCGCTATCGACCATTCTGATCAGCGGCGCCCCCATGGTCATTGCCAATCGTTCAGCGTAAATCCACTTTTCTGAAATCGTTGATTCGGACGAACCGGCGCGCAAAGTATAGTCATCACCCGAAACCACGACGGTTCTGTTCTCTACTTTGCCCGTGCCGATAATCGCATTGACAGGCGACATATCAATGAAACGACCGCTTTCATCATAACGCCCCTTGCCCGCCAGTCTGCCCATTTCGCGAAAGCTGCCCGGATCAAGCAATGCATCCATGCGTTCCCGCGCGTTCAGCCGTCCGCGTTCCTTGTGCTTGAGCAAGGCTTGTTCACCCCCCATGGCCTGGGCCATTTTGCGGCGTTTGTACAGCTCTTCGTATTCCTCTTGCCACTGCTGGCCATGATATTCGAATGTTTGCATAGTCTCTTCTGTATTGGTTTGTAATGACAGCCGACAAGGCACGAGCCGCCTTGTCCGAAGCGGTGAAGATGAATCAGTTGCCGGACGCGATCACCCCCTCGCGCAACAGGTCATCTATGATCTTGTCGTCGATGCCAAGCTCGTCGCGCAATACGCTGACCGTGTCTGCGCCCAGATCGGGCCCGGTAAAGCGGATGCTGCCCGGCGTGGCCGACAGGCGCGGCACGATGCCCACCTGGGCCACAGACGCCAGTTGCGGATGCGGCACATGAGCGATCATGCCGCGCGCCTGATAATGCGGATCATCGAAGATATCCGCTATCGTATAGACCCTGGATACAGGCACTTCCACGGCAATGATCATCTGTTCCAGCTCAACGGCATCATACTGGCGCGTCCACGCGCTGATAATGGCGTCCAGATCGGTCATATTGGGCTTTTCTCCGCGCACGCGGATTGAGCAAAAACGCGGATCCTGCAGCAATTCGAGACGCCCCATCAATTTGAGCAACCGTTCGAACGTGGCATTGCTGTTGGCGGCGATCAGCAGAAAATTATTATCACGCGTGGGATACAGGCTGTTGGGCGCCATGGAAGGCAGGTTCGGACCGACCCGCATCGGAATTTTATTGAGCTTCTGGAATGCAGGAACCAGGGGCTCAAGCTGCGTAAAGGCAGTTTCATACAACGCCACATCCACGACCTGGCCCTGCCCGGTCTGATCGCGGCTGCGCAGCGCGCCCATTGCGCCAAAGGCGGCATACACGGAGGTCAGGTAATCGGTTGTCGCCAATGCAACGCGCGCCGGCGGCCGGTCCGGATCTCCGGTCATATGTCTGACACCGCCCACTGCCTCGCAGATTGCGCCGTAACCAGGCCTCTGGGCATAGGGCCCGTCCTGGCCATAGCCGCTGATACGCACAAAGATGACGGCGGGATGCTGCGCCGATACCTGCTCGTAACCCAACCCCAGCCTTTCCAGGACGCCGGGCCGGTTATTTTCCAGCACAATATCTGCTCCGGACATCAGCGCCAGCGCCAGCCGGCGGCCCTGCTCGGACTTCAGATCGATCACGACAGATCGTTTGTTGCGCAGAATCGACGCAGCGTACAGAGAAATATCGCCCACGTGGCTGCCCATCTGGCGAACCGGGTCCCCCTGCGGGGGCTCTATCTTGATGACATCGGCGCCGAAATCAGCCAGCAGGCGCCCGCAGGCGGGCCCGGCAATGGTGCTGCAAATCTCGATCACTTTGACGCCTGC
>Ga0079224_100001648_pt1 | contig 26139 bp, 26 predicted proteins | sample Stecom2015_FD_80414 | JGI IMG/M metagenome (GOLD analysis project Ga0079224, IMG submission 80414) | Agricultural soil microbial communities from Utah to study Nitrogen management - Steer compost 2015 | ecosystem: Environmental > Terrestrial > Soil > Agricultural land | place: USA: Utah... | reverse complement strand
TCTACCTACTCCCGGATTACCTTACCTCAAAGCGGGACTATCCGGTGCTCTAGCGGCGCCACGGGATGACCGGCGACCATACGGATTGGACCATAAAGGGGGAGAGCGCGCAGATAGCCGACCGGGCCATAAACTCAGGGGAGGCACCGCCCATGAACATCATTATGCCGGATGGCCTTAATGACGCCTTTTACATCAACAATTACGATGGTTCCATCCGTTGGGAGGATTTCTTTTACCAAGAGTTCATCCCGCAGGTGGAAAAGAAGTTCAGGATCAAGTCGCACCGCAGTACCCGTGCCATCGCAGGCCTTTCCATGGGAGGCTATGGGGCTCTCTATCATGGCGTCAAGCACAAGGAGATGTTCACCCAGTGCTATGCCATGAGCGCAGCGGTCCTGACCCTGGAACCTGTAAAGGAGGAAGGGGCCCTTTCCGAATTCGAAAGGAATTTGGCACTTAGGCTCTGGGGGCCCTTGAACAAGGAGGGACTTCCCCAGAACTACAAGGCCCATTCCGTCCATGAAATGTTCCGGTCCATGGAAGTGGACAAAAATTGGAAGGATCCCCGTCAGATCTTACAGGGCACCGGGCTACCAAGAATTTATATTGATTGTGGGGACGATGATTTTCTTTTGTCGCAGAACACGGACCTTGTCCAGGTTATCAAGGAAAAACGGATCCCCTTTGAATTCAGGGTACGGGACGGCGGCCATACCTGGGAATATTGGCGCACCGCCCTTAAAACGGCCCTGGCCCAGGCAGGGGACGCCTTTAGGAATTAGCCACCCCACCCAATAAAAAGGGTGCCCCCGATCTTTGGAAAAGGGCACCCTAATTTTGAATCGATCGACCTTGCTTTCGGCCCTCTTACTTGGCCACGTTCACCGAACGTGTCTCCCGTATCACAGTCACTTTCACCTGCCCGGGATAGGTCATATCGGTCTGTATCTTCTGGGAAATCTCAAAGGAAAGTTCGGCGGCCTTTTCGTCGCTTACCTTTTCACTCTCCACGATCACCCGTAGTTCCCGGCCGGCCTGGATGGCATAGGCCTTCTGTACCCCCATAAACCCAAAGGCAATGTCCTCCAAGTCCTTGAGACGTTGGATATAGGAATCCAGGACCTGTCGCCTTGCCCCGGGACGCGCCCCACTGATCGCATCACAGACCTGCACTATGGGGGAGATCAGGCTGGTCATCTCAATTTCATCATGGTGCGCCCCGATGGCGTTGCACACTTCACTCTTTTCCCCGAATTTCTGGGCCCATTGCATCCCCAGGATGGCATGGGGGGTCTCCACTTCCACCTCGGCCATGGGCACCTTTCCGATATCGTGCAAAAGGCCCGCCCGTTTGGCCAATTTTGGGTTAAGGCCCAATTCAGCGGCCATGACCCCACAGAGTTTGGCCACTTCCCTGGAGTGCTGCAACAGGTTTTGCCCGTAGGAGGAACGGTATTTCATCCGCCCCACGGCCTTGATCAGTTCCGGGTGCAGCCCATGGATGCCCAAATCGATCACGGTACGTTTTCCGATCTCGGCTATTTCCTCATTGATCATTTTTTCGGTCTTGTTCACCACCTCCTCGATCCGTGCGGGATGGATCCTGCCATCGGTCACCAGGCGGTGAAGGGAAAGTCGGGCGACCTCCCTTCGAACGGAATCAAAACAGGAAAGGATAATGGCCTCCGGGGTATCGTCCACGATGATCTCCACACCGGTAGCAGCCTCTAGGGCACGGATGTTCCTTCCTTCCCTTCCGATAATACGTCCTTTGACATCATCTGATTCCAGGTTGAAGACCGATACGCAGTTCTCCACGGCCTCTTCCGTGCCGATTCTTTGGATCGTGTTGATGACTATTTTTCGGGCCTCTTGTTGGGCCGTGAGCTTGGCTTCCTCCAAACTGGTCTGTAAAAAGGCCATCGCATCGGATTTTGCCGTCTCCTTCAGGGATTCCAACAACTGGCTTTTTGCCTCCTCCGCGGAGAGCCCGGAGATCACCTCCAATTGCTGGACCTGGCTCTTGTGCATCTTTTCAAGCTCGGCATGTTTTTTCTCCAGGATTTCCCCCTTATAGCTATAGTCCTTGATCTGCTCCTGCAGCTGTTCGTTCAATTTTTTGCCCTTGGTCAGTTCATTGCTCACCTGGGATTCCTTGTCCCTGATCCTCTTTTCCGTTTCGGCCAGTTTTTTGTCCTTCCCTATGATTACCTTTTCGTGTTCCGCCTTGAGTTCCAGGAATTTTTCCTTGGCCTGGAAAATCTTGTCCTTTTTGACGCTCTCCCCTTCTTTCTGGGCTTCCTTCACGATATCGGCGGCTTCCTTCCGTGCATGGGCCAGCGTCTTGGAAGCCCGGCCCTTCTCCATTATTTTTGCGATGGCCAGCCCGATCCCCAACCCAACGGCAGCGGCCACGATGATGAATAAATTATTGTCCATGTCAGATGTGTTTAGTTTAAAAAAAAAAGCCCACATTGGTTGAAGTTTTGTACAAACTCCCAATTACAGGTTTAGGGCTACCAGGCTGATCAAGGATCCCTGGAACAGGGCATGCTTTTACAACCTAAACTCACCCTTTTTAATTATAGTAGTGTTGAGCTTGTCAAAAATTAATTACCAATGTGGGCAGTAACAATTTTATTTCTAAGAACTTATTCCCCCAGTTTTGAATGCAAAAGCTCGTCCAGAGCCCTGAGGCGTTGCATTGCTGCATCGGAATTCTCTGAACGTTCTATTCCGCCTTGCTCAATTTTCGAGGCAAACTGCAGGGCGCACATGGCCAGTACATCCTGTTTGTCCCGTACCGCATAGTTTTGCTCAAACTTCTTCGCCAGGCCTTCAATGTTCTTCGCGGCCTTGCGCAAACCTTCTTCCTGCCGGGGGTCTATCGTAAGGGGATATACCCTGTCGGCTATCGAAAGCTTTATTTTGAGCTTCTCCTCCATAGTTGCTGTAACGATCAATCCGAGAGTCTTGCAATGCAGACATCCAGTTCCCGGATCAAGGTATTTATTTTGAGTTTAGCTTCTGTTTTGCTAGTATTACTACCCAGCATCGAGTTTGCCATTTTCAGGGAATTGTATTTCTCCTCCCATTCGGCCAGGGTCCCCTCCTTGTGATCGTTCTGTTCCTTGGCCAGTTTCAGTTCTTCCTTTAACTTGGCGTTGAGCTGTTGCAACAGTTCCATTTTGTGCAACAGTTTGCTCACTTTATTCTCCAAAGAATCAACAATCCCAACCAGATCGCCCATAATTGCAAACATCAATGCGTATCACACAAAGTTAACCAACCTTAAATAACCTCGCAATAGTTTTTGATTTTATTCTTTGGTGTGGTTTTTGGGGGTTCCTTCGGCAGTCTGGCCAAAATTGATTGAACCAAACTTTGATTAAATTCGTATCTAATTCCAAAGTACACTATGCGCCCCCTATTATCAGTGATCCTTTTTTTGACCACCCTTGCCCTTGTCGCCCAGGAAAAATACCCCCAGAACAGTTTTCGATCCCCCATGGATATCCCCTTGGTCCTGGCAGGTTCCTTCGGGGAACTGCGCAGCGATCATTTCCATTCCGGGCTGGACATAAAGACCCAACAACGGGAGGGCCTGCCGGTGATGTCCATTGCCGATGGCACGGTGACGCGGATAAAAATATCCCATTGGGGCTATGGCAAGGTACTTTATGTGGCCCATCCCAACGGCTATACCTCGGTCTATGCACACCTTAAGAAATTCGGCCCCGGGATCGAGGAGTATGTCAAGAACGTACAGTATACCAAACAATCCTATGAAGTGGAAATCTTCCCCAACTACGGGGAACTGAAGGTTTCCCAGGGACAGACGATCGCCTATAGCGGCAATACCGGTGGTTCATCAGGGCCCCACCTGCACTTTGAGATCCGCAGTAGTGTCTCGGAGAGGCCCGTCAACCCCCTGCACTTCGGTTATGAGGTAAGGGATGCCACCAACCCTGTCCTTTTGGGGCTCTACGGCTACCCTTTATCGGAAGGTTCGGTCATTGATCAAAGTGCGGACAAAGTCCAGATCAACTTTAAAAAACAGCCGGATGGCAGCTTTCTGGCCAACAAGGTCACCGCTGTAGGCAGCATAGGCTTCGGAGTCAACAGTTTTGACCGATTTGACATGGCGGCCAACCCGAACGGGCTCTACAGCCTACGGCAGTCGGTGGACGGCAAGGTATACTCACAGTATACCTTTGACAGTTTTTCCTTTGCGGAGACCCGTTATATCAATGCCCTGATCGATTATGGGCACCAATATGCGCACAGGCAGCGGATCCAAAAATGTTTCAAGGAGCCCTACAACCACCTGACCATCTACAAGGAGCTCTACAACGATGGAAAAATAGAGGTCAAAGAGGGTGACACTTTGACCGTGGAGATTTTGTTGTCCGATTTTGCCGGGAACCAAACCAAGCTGCTGATCCCCGTGGAGGGCAAACGGGAAGCGGCCAAAAGTCCAAAAAATCTGAAGGCCGGCCCGGATTTCATCCTGGCCGACAAGCCCAATAATTTTGACCTGGGTGCCGCCAAGGTCTATTTCCCCGCCAATACCTTCTACGAGAATTTTTACATCCACCTGGAAAAGGGCAAGGACACGGTCACCATCCATGACAACAGTGTGGCCGCCCATCGGCCCTTTACCATCAGTTTCGACCCTACCGGCCACCCGCCATCGGCCCTGGGACAAATGTTCATCGCCCGTTTGGACGACAACGGATTCCCCTCCCACTCCAAGACCTATAAGCGGGATGGGGCCTTCACCACCCGGACCCGGACCTTGGGCCGATATACCATGCTCAGGGACACCATCCCCCCAAAGATCGCCCCCAAAAATTTCAAGGACAAACAATGGTTGAGCAATTACAGTTACCTGAGTCTGACCATATCGGATGATCTCAGCGGCCTGGACACCTATTCGGCCCGCTTGAACGGGGAGTGGATCTTAATGGAATACGAGCCGAAGACCCATACGATCACCTATAATTTTGACGACAAGATCCAAAATGCCACCCAATGCGACCTGGAGGTCACCGTCACGGACAATGTGGGGAATTCCAGTATTTTGAACCTCACTTTTTTCAGGAAATAGCCTTAATTTTGCAAACTGTGGACCGGGGACCCCATGGTTTTCCCCTTTGGATGCCGTCCCAACAAAGCATTGCCCATGAAAAAAATAGGTCTTTTGTTCCTTTTTGCCAGTACCCTGGCATTTTCCCAGAAGAACATCTACGAGCACGAAAGCTTCGATGCCTTTGCCCAGGAGCATGAACTATTGGCCATAGTCCCATTCATCGCCCATTTGGAACTCAAGAAAAAGGTCGATCGGGACGATTTGGAGACCTTGGCCGAAAAGGAGGGGCATGCCGTGCAGAACGCGCTGGAGACCTATTTCTCCAAAAGGAAGGAACGCAAGGGCTTTAACGTGGATTTCCAGAACATCCGCAACACCAATGCCATCCTGGCCCGCCATGGGATCGACTATGGCAACATCGACACCTATACCACCCAGGAACTCTGTAAAATCCTTGGGGTGGACGGACTGATCAGCGGTACCCTGAACCTGAACATCCTGCTCTCCAAGGGGGTGCCGACCAATTTCAACTTCTTGGACTATTTCAGCGGGAATGCGGATTATGGTAGGATCGGCCTAAAGATCAGCGATGGGAAAAGCGGGAAGCTCCTTTGGAAATACGAAAATGAGATCAGTAAAAAAACGGGGAAGAACACCACCGAACTCATTGAAAGGATGATGAAAACGGCCTCCCGAAAATTCCCCTATGACAGGGAACGTAAAAACAGGAACAGGGACTGATCAGCCCAGGACAAAGTCCCTGAGCACCCCGACCACATAATCCAGCTCTTCCTTGGTATTGTACATCGAAAAGGAAAACCGCAGCGACGGTTTTTCCAGTTCCTCGTCCGATAGGATCTCCGAGAGTACATGGGAACCTTGCTGGCTCCCGGATTGGCACGCACTGCCCTTGGAACAGGCGATCCCCTTCATATCCAGGTGGAACAACAGCATCAGCCCCTTTTGTGGGTCAAGGGGAAGCCGCACATTGACCAGGGTATAGGTACTTCCGTGCATCTCCCCGGAAAGACCGTTGAATGCCACCCCCGGGATCTGCTGTTTCAATTTTTCGATGAAGTGGGCTTTGAGCCCCTCCACCGTCTGCCGTTCCGCATCCAAGTTCGCATAGGCCTGCAAAAAGGCCTCCTCCATCCCCACTATATTATGAAAGGGCTCGGTCCCGGCCCGAAATCCACGCTCCTGGGTCCCGCCCACGATCAAGGGCCTGAGCCCTGAGTTTTTTCTTATGTAAGCAAAACCGATACCCTTGGGGCCATGGAACTTATGGGCTGCGGCGGTCATGAAGTCCACCGGTACCTGTTGCACATCCCAGGGAAAATGTCCAATGGACTGTACGGTGTCCGAATGGAACAGGGCGCCGTACTCCTTGCACAGCCCTACCACGGCCGTTAAATCGATCATATTGCCGATCTCGTTGTTCACGTGCATCAGGGAGACCAGTTTCTTGGAACCGTCCTGTTGAAGGAGTTCCCGCAGATGGTCCAGACTGGGATTGCCGCTCTGATCCAGGGTCACATAGCGGACATGGACCCCGTACTCCCTTTCCAGTTCCTCCACGGTATGGAGCACGGCATGGTGCTCGATCTTGGAGGTGATGATGGTCTGTACCCCTAGGTCCCTGACCCCACAGCGAAGAATCATATTGTCACTCTCGGTGCCCCCGGAGGTGAAGATGATCTCGGAAGGCTGGGCGCCCAGGGCCTTGGCTATGTTTTTCCTTGCCTGTTCCACCATGGTTTTGGCCGTCCGGCCAAAACTGTGGGTGGAGGAAGGGTTGCCATAATGTTGGCCGAGGGCCTCTTGCATTCTGACAATGACTTCCTCCCGTGGTTGCGTGGTGGCCGCATTGTCCAGGTACACTTTTTGCATGCTGAAACTAAAATTTAAGGTGGTCAAAAGTACAGGAATTTTAGTTAATTCGCCTTAATCTCCAAGAATGGATTGGGCTATTGTATTGGAATTCCTTTAAATTTGGCGCATGAGAAGATTCTTCCTATTCTTAGTGTGCACCGGGCTGTTGTTTTCCTGCGGGGACAACGACCTGGATATAGAGGCCATTGACTTCAACGATGTCGCCCTACAGTTCTGTGCCGCACCGCGGACCAACGCCAAGAACGTGTTCTTCAAGATCAACCAGACCGAATCCCTGATCCTGGAACTTCAGAGCGGGGTCTTGGGCAAGGGGGTCGTTGGTGACACCATCGTAACCGAGAGCACCTTGCCCGGACAGTCCCGCCTTACCTATAGGATATTCTCGGGGGAACCCACCAAAAATTATTACTGTGACGATATTCCCACGGTGGACCCCCAGGTCGTGGATGAGGTTTCGGCCCAGGGAGGGACGATCATCGTGGAGACCATGGCCCTGGACACCATCAATTTTGTTCACAACATCCGATTGAGCGGGATTTCCTTTGTGACCGGGGATGGGCAACGCATTACCAATATGAACATCGACCAGTTCGGGGAGGTCACCACGGCCATTCCGTAAAGGGTCAGGGTTTCTGACGTATATAGACCTCTGTGGCGCCCAGGCCATATTTTTGGTAATCGGCATCGTAATGTTCCAGGTTGTCATATTTCCCGAACAGGTACTGCAGCTCTTCCTTGAGTACCCCCTCCCCCACGCCATGGATAAAGACGACCCTTTGGATCCTTTTTTGCATGGCGAACTCCAATTGTCTTTTAGCGTGTTCCAACTGTAAGTTCAACATATCAAAATTACCCAATCCCCTGGTGGATTCCACCAGTTGATGGATGTGTAGGTCCACTTCCATTAAGGCGGCCTGTCGCTGTTTGGGCCTTACAGAGGGGGTCTTTCTTTTTTGGGGGAGCTCCTTTTCTTTTTTGACCTGGCCGATCTCAAAATTGGATACCTTCAGCCCTCCCCCACTGCGCAGCAGTTCCCGGGGATGGTACTGCATGGGGAAGCCATCCTCCAGCTCGACGGTGATCCTTTCTCCTTCCACTTTTAGGACCACGCCCGACATGGCCTCGTCCAAAATTTCGACCCGATCCCCCACTTTAAATGCATCCATAGCGTCCATCTGTTAAAAAAATGATGGGGAAGTTACTCCCCATAAGCAAAAATAATAGTATTTTTCGGCAATCACTGTCAATGATGTACGCGCACACTGCCCTTTTGCTGTCCAAAATGGAGGATTATATGCTGCCATGCCTGAATAAACAGATTTTTGGCTCGGACTGCCCGGGCTGTGGCATGCAACGTTCGATCGGCCTGTTGTTGGAAGGGGAGTTTGTTGCCGCTTTCCAAATGTTTCCGGCGATCTATGCCCTGATTCCACTTTTTGTGCTGATCCTGGGCAGCAAGGTATTCCGCCTACGGGTCGACGACCGTTTCATCATTGTCCTGAGCATTGCCAGTGTGGCACTCATCCTGTTGAATTTTATAAATAAAATAATCCACTAAACGTAAAGACCATGGAACAAAAAAATTTGCCCAATGTGACCATTGCCCTGATATTGGCCATCCTGTCCTTTATCTGCTGTTGTTTTGGCGGGGTGCCCGGGCTGCTCTTGGGAGGCATCGCATTTTTCTTGATCAGCAAGGACCAAAAGACCTATGCTGAAAATCCCGAACTCTATAAAAACTACAGTACCCTGAGAACCGCAAGGGTCCTGGCAATCATCGCCATGGTCCTGGGGCTGCTTTCCTTTATCTACACCTACTGGTCCATCAACCAAATGGGGGGCTGGGACGGCTACATGGAAAAGGTCAATGAAATGATGGAACAATACCAATAATAAGGGGACATATGGAACAACGACCGTTACCGGGTGCCAGCACCGTGTTGATCATGGGAATACTTTCCCTGGTCGGCACCCTGGTCTGCTGCGGGCCCTTTGGGGCCATATTCAGCATCATCGCCCTGATCCAGGCCAAGACCGCCAACAAGCTGTACCTGGAAAATCCGGAGGCCTATTCCGATTATGGGCAGGTGAAGACCGGAAAGATACTGGCCTATATAGGACTGGGCCTTGCCCTGGTGATGCTGCTGCTGTTTATCCTTTATTTCGGGTTCGTCGTGGCCATGATCACCAAAGGCAGCATGGATTGGGACAACGGCTATTAATTGGCCACTTCACTGATGAATTTCAGGCGGTACAAACGGAGTTCCTCATCTTCGTAATCCCCGTCCAATTCCTCTATGGCCTGGCTGATGGAATCGCTGTCGGCATCCAAGAAGTACTCGTGGATCTCTTCCTGTTGATCCTCGTCGAGGATTTCATCGATCCAGTAGCCAATGTTCAATTTGGTGCCACTGAAGACGATCTGTTCCATTTCCTTGATCAGTTCCGGAAGTTCCAGCCCCTTGGCCGAGGCGATGTCAACCAAAGGCAATTTTCTGTCTATGCTCTGGATCACAAAGAGTTTTAGGCCCGAATTGGCGCCTGTGCTCTTGACCACCAGATCATCGGGTCTTGTGATATCGTTGTCCTGGACATATTTGGCGATCAAATCCAAAAAGGGCCTGCCGTATTTTTTGGCCTTGCCCTCCCCTACGCCCTGAATGTTGAGAAGCTCGTCCATATCAATGGGGTACTTCAGGGCCATGTCCTCCAGGGATGGGTCTTGGAAGACCACAAAAGGGGGCACTTCCCGTTTGGCCGCCTCTTTTTTTCGAAGGCCGACCAACATTTTGAACAGGACTTCGTCCATAACCCCCCCTGCCATTTTTGAGGCCGTGGCCGTGGCCTCCATGCTTTCTATTGTATAGGTATGGTCCTTGGTCATCAGAAAGGATTCCGGATTGCCCAAAAAAGCGCGACCGGCATCGGTCAGGTGCAGGATTCCATACCGTTCGATTTCCTTTTTCAAAAGCCCGGCCACCAGGACCTGTCGGATCAGGGCCATCCAATAGGCCCTGTCCTGATCGGCCCCTATGCCGAAGAAGATCTTTTCATCGGTCTTGTGGGAAGAGATCATGGCGTTGGTCTTCCCGACCAGGATCTTTACGATTTCCTTGGCCTTGAATTTTTCATTGGTGTCCCTTACAGTGGACAGAAGCTTTACCACTCCCTCCATGGCCTCTTCCTTGGGCTTGGGGTTACGGGCGTTGTCATCCATCCCGGCCCCTTCGCCATTGACCTCATCGAACTCCTCCCCAAAATAGTGGAGGATGAATTTTCTACGGGACATGGACGTCTCGGCATAGGCCACGATCTCTTGGAGCAGGGCACTGCCGATCTCCTGTTCCGCCACGGGTTTTCCCGCCATGAACTTTTCGAGCTTTTCCACATCCTTATAGGCGTAGAAGGCCAGACAATGGCCCTCACCCCCGTCCCTTCCGGCACGACCCGTTTCCTGGTAATAACTTTCAATGCTCTTGGGGATGTCATGGTGGATCACAAAGCGCACATCGGGCTTGTCGATCCCCATCCCGAAGGCGATGGTGGCCACTACCACGTCCACTTCCTCCATCAGGAACATATCCTGGTACCTGGAGCGCGTTTTGGCGTCGAAGCCCGCATGGTAGGGGACCGCGCTGATTCCGTTGACCTGCAGTACCTGGGCCAGCTCCTCCACCCTTTTTCGGCTCAGGCAGTAGATGATGCCGGATTTTCCCTGGTTCAATTTCACAAAACGGATGATGTCGGCATCCACCTGCGGGGTCTTGGGTCTGACTTCATAAAAAAGGTTGGGCCTGTTGAAGGAGGCCTTGAAGACCTTGGCCGTTGTGATTCCCAGGTTTTTGATGATATCCTCCTGTACCTTGGGGGTGGCCGTGGCAGTAAGGGCTATGATGGGGATAGCATCCCCCAATCGGCCTATGATCGCTTTGATGTTGCGGTATTCCGGTCTGAAATCGTGGCCCCATTCGGAGATGCAGTGGGCCTCGTCCACGGCCACAAAGGAGAGGGTGACCTGTCTGAGGAACTCGATATTGTCCTCCTTGGTCAGGGATTCAGGGGCCACGTACAATAGCTTGGTGATGCCCAGGAGTATATCCTCCTTGACCTGTTTTACCTCCGCTTTGGTCAGAGAAGAGTTCAGGACATGGGCGATCCCGTTCTCTTCGGATATCCCCCGGATGGCGTCCACCTGGTTTTTCATCAGGGCGATCAAGGGCGAGATCACAATGGCCGTCCCTTCCTTCATGATGGCGGGCAATTGGTAACATAGGGACTTACCTCCCCCGGTGGGCATGATCGCAAAGGTGTCCTGGCCCTTCATGACGGTTTCTATGACATCTTCCTGAAGGCCCTTGAATTTAGAAAAACCAAAATATTTTTTGAGGGAGGAATGCAAATCCGTATTCGTTAAGCTCATTTCCGAATTTTTCTATTTATGATAAGCAAACTGAGAGGCAGTTGAAACATTAATTTTTGACATCCAACAAAAGTAAGAAGTATTCCAACTACCCTTATGGCCTATAATGGATAGTTTGTTTAGTTTTGTAATCTTAAAGATAAGACATTCTTTTAGGATTTCAATTACATAATCCGTTAATTACTTTGAACGATATTCAGTCCATTTTATCCATTGCCAAAAGAACTCTTGAATTGGAAAGCAAGGCCATCGGGGATCTGATCGGCCAGCTGAATATCCAATTTGCCCATGCGGTGCAGTACATAATGGGATCCAAGGGCCGGGTGGTGGTCACCGGGGTCGGAAAAAGTGCCATAGTGGCCTCCAAGATAGTGGCCACCCTGAATTCCACAGGCACCCCTTCGATCTTTATGCACGCCGCGGATGCCATCCACGGGGATCTGGGGACCATCCAACAGGACGATATTGTGATCTGCCTTTCGAAAAGTGGGAATACCCCGGAGATAAAAGCCTTGGTGCCCCTGATAAAATCCGGCGGCAACAAATTGATCGGCATCACCGGCAATATGGAATCCACCCTGGCCAAACAGGCCGATTTTGTCCTGGGCACCTATGTGGAAAAGGAGGCCTGTCCCCATGGACTGGCACCGACAACCAGTACCACGGCCCAAATGGCCATGGGGGACGCCCTGGCCATCTGCCTCTTGGAGCTCAAGGGCTTCAGCAGTTCCGACTTTGCAAAATACCATCCGGGGGGTTCCCTGGGCAAGAAGCTCTACCTTCGGGTCGCCGATATTGTGGCGGGCAACCAAAGGCCCGAGGTCGATGTGGATTCCAGTGTGAAGGAGGTCATCGTCGAGATTTCGGAGAAAATGCTCGGGGTCACCGCTGTGAGCGAAAACGGCAAGGTCGTCGGGATCGTGACCGATGGGGACATCCGTAGAATGCTCAGCAAATACGACAATATCGGGGGACTCACCGCCCGGGAGATCATGACCCGTGAACCCAAGACCGTGAAGGTTGATACCCTGGCCGTCAAAGCCCTCCAATTGCTACAGGAAAAGAACATATCCCAATTGCTGGCCTTTGACGGCGAGACCTATGCCGGGGTGGTCCATCTCCATAACCTGATAAACGAAGGAATTCTCTAATGGCAAAAAAAGAAAAGAAAAGCCCGGATGAAATGTCCTTTCTGGACCATTTGGAGGAACTAAGATGGCATTTGATCCGCTCCACCCTGGCCATAGTGATCATCGCCTGTGTGGCTTTTGCCTTTAAGGGATTTATATTCGATGTGGTCATATTTGGCCCAAAGAACATGGACTTTCCCACCTATAGGTTCTTTTGCCAGATCGCCACCTTCTTTGGGGCGACCTCTGATTTTTGCGGGGAATCCCTGCCCTTTACCATACAGAGCAGGCTAATGGCCGGACAGTTCTCCGCCCATATCTGGACCTCTATCTGGGCGGGCATTATCCTTGGCTTTCCCTATATCCTCTATGAGGTTTGGCGCTTTATCAGCCCCGGCCTCTACGAGAACGAACGCAAACATTCCCGGGGCTTTATCCTAACGGCCTCGCTCCTTTTCTTTATCGGGGTGCTCTTCGGCTACTATGTGGTCGCCCCGCTGAGCATCAACTTTTTGGGCACCTATCAAGTGAGCAAGGAGGTCCTCAATGAGATCGACCTGGGCAGTTATGTCTCCACGGTCCGCTCCGCTGTGATCGCCTGTGGGATCATGTTCGAGTTGCCCATCATCATCTATTTCCTGACCAAGGTGGGGCTGGTGACCCCGGAGTTCCTAAAAAAGTACCGAAAGATAGCCCTGGTGATGGTGTTGGTCCTTTCGGCCATCATCACCCCTCCCGATGTGACCAGCCAGATCGTGGTGGCCATCCCGGTCCTGTTGCTCTACCAATTGAGCATACAGATCTCGGCCTGGGTCCTCAAAGCGGAGGCCAAAAAAGAGAAAGCGGAGAAAGCCGCCCGGGAGACAAAACACAACAAACCTGTGGAACATGGCAAATAAAGTGGATGAATTCAATGCCTATCGTTCAAAAATGAACGAAAAGATCCTGGAAGGCGACAACAAGATCATAAAACGCATCTTCAACCTGGATACCAATGCCTACATGGCCGGGGCCCTGGATGTAAAGACCAAGGAACTCCTGGGCCTGGTGGCCTCGGCGGTGCTGCGCTGTGATGACTGCGTGAAATACCATCTGGAAAGCTCAAAAAAGGCGGGTGCCAACAAGGAAGAGGTCATGGAAACCTTGGGGATCGCCACCCTGGTGGGGGGGACCATCGTGGTGCCCCACCTGCGCCGGGCGTTTGAATTCTGGGAGGAACTGGAAGAAGGGGATGCTTAATTTATTCCAAAAAGGGGCCGGTCGGAAAAAGAATATGTTTAGTTTTGGCGCTATCCTATGAAGCTACGTGCAGAAAATATCATGAAGGAATACCGGGGCCGCAAGGTGGTCAAGGGTATATCCCTGGAAGTGAACCAAGGGGAAATCGTGGGACTCCTCGGGCCCAATGGGGCCGGAAAGACCACATCCTTCTATATGATCGTGGGGCTGATCAAGCCCAACGGAGGGCATATCTTCCTCGATACCATGGACATTACAGGCTTTCCCATGTACAAAAGGGCGCAGCACGGGATCGGCTACCTAGCCCAGGAAGCCTCCGTCTTCCGGAAACTCAGCATTGAAAAGAACATCCTCAGCGTACTGCAGCTCACCAAACTCAGCAAAAAGGAACAGCATACGAAGATGGAGTCACTGATCGACGAGTTCGGCCTGGGACATATCCGAAAGAACCGCGGGGACCTGCTTTCCGGGGGGGAAAGACGCAGGACCGAGATTGCAAGGGCCCTGGCCACCGACCCCAAGTTTATCCTTTTGGACGAACCCTTTGCCGGGGTGGATCCCGTGGCCGTCGAGGACATTCAGCGGATTGTTGCCCAACTCAAGGACAAGAACATCGGGATCCTGATCACCGACCACAACGTTCAGGAAACCCTGGCGATCACCGAACGATCCTACCTCATGTTCGAGGGTGGCATCCTTAAAGCGGGCATTCCTGAGGAGCTGGCCGAGGATGAAATGGTGCGCAAGGTCTACCTGGGCCAAAACTTCCAACTACGGGAAAAGAAATTGGGCCTATAGCCACAAATGGGCCATGGAAATGGTTTTTTTATCCCCACGACCCCCACATTTTGAAACGCATGGAAATTGCCGGAATTTCTTCTGGCCATTACATCCTTTGGCCCTCCTGTTTTTCCGGGCGGGTCAACAGCGAGGCCAAAATATAGAAAATGATGATCAAGGGGATGGCCAGATACTTCAAGGTCAACAACATGATGATACATCCGAACAGGAACAAATAGCGTAACCAATTGGCCCTAAACCCAAAATTCTTGAACTTCAGGGCAAATAGGCGAATGGGCGCATTGAGCAGATAGGCACTCAAAAGGGTCAGACCGATCAAAAACCAAGGATTGAGCAGGATACCATTGAGCCAGTCGTTGTTGTGGTACAACAGGATAAGGGGCAGGGAAATGATCAACATCGCATTGGCCGGGGTGGGCAGGCCCACAAAGGAATCGACTTGGTCCTCGTCCAGATTGAACTTGGCCAGGCGATAGGCGGAGGCCAGGGTGATCATAAAACCAAGGAAGGGCAAGACGGTCATTTCCATATCATGGCCCAAAAAGCCCAGGTTCCACCCCCCACGCTCGGCCATGTTGAGCAATTGGAACATCACCAGTCCCGGGACCACCCCACTGGTGACCACATCGGCCAGGGAGTCCAACTGCACCCCCAGTTCGGACTGGACCTTCAGGGCCCGGGCGGCCAGACCATCAAAAAAATCGAAGAAAATCCCCACGGCCACGAACAGGGCCGCCCATTCCAAGTGGTTCAGGGCGGCAAAAACGATGGCCACACAGCCACTGAGAAGGTTCAACAGGGTAAAAAAATGGGGTATGAATGCCTTCATGGGTCAGTTTTTCGTAAAAATAACCCAAAATTTGAACTGTTGCCCCCAGATGTTCGACCATGCCGGAATTATTGTGATATTTGCGGCAATGGATTTCAATATCAGACCAAGGGCCCTTTTACCGATTCTATGTCTATTGTTTGGGAAAATTGCATTTTCCCAGATGCCCCAACTTTCCGATCGCTCACAGATCAGCGTATTGACCTGTGCGACCGGGGAAGAGTTGTATTCCGCCTTTGGGCACACGGCCTTCAGGGTCCAGGATCCCGCCTTGGGCCTGGATGTGGTATACAATTATGGGACCTTCGATTCGACCAAGCCCAACTTCTACCTCAATTTCGTGAAGGGCAAGATGATCTATTCCCTGTCCCGCGGCCATTTTGATGATTTTCTCTTTGAATATGAGTTGGAGAAACGATGGGTCAAAGAACAGATATTGGACCTCGATCTGCAGCAACGCAGCCAATTATTGGCCTTCTTCGAGGAAAATTACCGGCCGTTGAACCGGGATTATCTCTACGACCCCCTTTTGAACAACTGTTCCAGTATTGTCGGGGTCATCTTGAAGGAACAATTCGGGGATGCCATCGACTTTGATGGTTCCCATTTGGAAAAGTATTATTCCTTCAGACAGTTGGTACGACAGTTCCTCAAGGCCAATTCCTGGTCCATGTTGGGCATTGATCTGGCCTTCGGGTCCCTGGTGGACCGCAAGGCCAGCCTACAGGAACATATGTTCCTGCCCTATTACGCCATGGAGCAGCTGCGCAACACCCAGTTGAACGGCAAACCCCTGCTCAAAAGGGAACGGACCGTTTTGGATTATGGGGAGCACGCCCAACAGGGCTTTTTCCCACTTTCCCCCTTGTTCTGGATGTTGATCCTCCTTGCCTTTACCCTGGCGATCACCTATTTTGACCATATCCACAAGACCCGTAGCCGTTGGCTGGATTTTGGCCTGATGCTCATCACCGGGCTCATCGGTTGTTTTCTCCTGATGCTGTGGTTCGGTACCCAGCATACCTCCACACCCTGGAACTTCAACGTGCTGTGGGCCTTCCCTTTAAACGCGGTGGTAGCCTTTGTCCTTGCCTTTCAGGAAAAATTGCCCCCCTGGACCGCACGGTATCTATGGGCGGCCCTGGGCCTATTGGGCCTAGGCATCCTGTTGTGGCTTTTGGGGATCCAGTCCTTTTCGCCCATCCTGATCCCGTTAATGGCGGCCCTTGGCATCCGTTATGGTTATTTAATCATGTATTCCAGACTTTAGTTTGGCCGACAATCCGTACACATGAACTTATTGACCGTAGAGAACATATCAAAATCATATGGGGAAGTGGTCCTCTTCTCCGACATTTCCTTTGGGATCAACAAGGATCAGAAGATTGCACTGATCGCCAAAAATGGCAGCGGCAAGACCTCGATCCTCAATATCATGGCGGGGCGGGACTCCGCCGATTCCGGACAGGTGAGTATCCGAAGGGATATCAAGGTTTCCTTTTTGGAACAGGACCCCGCCCTGGACCCCGCCCTGAGCGTGGAACAGACCATTTTCTCCACGGACAGCGAAATCTTGAAGGTCATCGCCGCCTATGAAAAGGCCGTGGAGGACCCCGGGAACGAGCAGGCCTATCAAAAGGCCTTCGAGGCCATGGAACGGCTCAATGCCTGGGATTTTGAGACCCAGTACAAACAGATTTTATTCAAACTGCAATTGACCGACCTGCAGGCCAAGGTGGCCACCCTCTCTGGGGGACAGCGCAAGCGCCTGGCCCTGGCCAATGCCCTCTTGGGCAAACCGGACCTCTTGATTATGGACGAGCCCACCAACCATTTGGACCTTGAGATGATCGAATGGCTCGAGGCCTATTTCACCAAGGAGAACATGAGCCTTTTCATGGTCACCCACGACCGGTACTTTCTGGATAGGATCTGCAATGAGATCATCGAACTGGACAACAACCAACTCTATTCCTATAAGGGCAATTATTCCTATTACCTAGCGGAAAAGGATGCCCGGGTGGAACGGGAATCGGTGGAGCAGCACAAATCCAAACTTCTTTACAAAAAGGAACTGGATTGGATCCGTAGGCAGCCCAAGGCACGGACCACCAAATCCAAATCCCGCATCGACGATTTCCAGGAGATCAAACAAAGGGCCCTCCTGCGGAAAAAGGACCACCAAGTGGAGCTCGAGCTCAACATGGAGCGTCTGGGGAGCAAAATCCTGGAAATGCACCGGGTCTCCAAAGCTTATGGGGAGAAAATCATTTTGGACAAGTTCGATTATAACTTTTCCAAAGGAGAACGGGTGGGCATCATCGGGAAGAACGGGACCGGCAAGTCCACCTTTTTAAACTTGCTCACCCAAAGGGAGGAAGTGGACGCCGGGAAGATCGTGATCGGGGACACCATTAAGTTCGGTTATTACACCCAAAAGGGCATAACGGTCAAACAGGGCCAGAAGGTCATCGATGTGATCCGGGAATTCGGGGAATACATCCCCTTGAAAAAAGGAAAGCAGATCTCGGCGCAACAATTGTTGGAACGCTTTCTCTTCGAAGGGAAAAAACAGTACGATTTTGTGGAAAAGCTCAGTGGAGGGGAACGCAAACGGCTCTACCTCTGCACGGTATTGATCCAAAACCCAAACTTTCTGATTCTGGACGAACCGACCAATGACCTGGATATTGTGACCTTGAACGTCCTGGAAAGCTTTCTCTTGGATTTCCCGGGCTGTCTGATAGTGGTCTCCCACGACCGGTATTTTATGGATAAGATCGTGGACCATCTCCTGGTGTTCCAAGGGGATGGCCTGATCGAGGATTTTCCGGGCAATTATTCCGATTACAGGGCCTATGGCAGCAGTAAATTGGCCGAACTGCGCGAACCAAAGGCCAAACTCCCTGAAAAGTCCGAAAAAGCCCCTTGGAAGGAAAAAGCGAAGACCCCTACCCTGTCCCATACCCAACAAAAAGAATACAAACAATTGGAGAAGGACATCCAAATACTGGAGGGGGAAAAATTAGCCTTGCAGAACCGCTTTGCCGACCCCGGCCTCAAGGGTGAGGACATCGACCGTCTTTCCTTGGAGCTCAAGGATCTCTCCGATGCCCTTGACCAAAAGACCGAGCGTTGGTTCGAACTCTCCGCCCTTATGGATGAATAATCAAATTGACCCCGACCCATGGGAGGATCCCACTTAATGTTCAGACTGGCATCATACCTGAAATTCCTGTTGCGCTCGACAAACCAGCACGGACTGCACTCCCCTTTTGTCTACAATTTTGCCACAAAATGCCTCTATACCAAAAAAATGCACCGGGACAAGACCGCGGCCGTGTTATTGGGGTGCATCGGTTATTTCAAGGTGGGGACCCTGCACCTATCCGGGGACGGGCCATGGAAGAAGGTTGTGGAGAGGCACTATCCCCGATTACATTATGACCGGCCTCCCTTTGACCTGTTCTTTACCGATCGGTTGGGGGTCCCGGAGTTCCAAAGACTCCTATCCCAGGGCCGATTGCACAACGACAGTATGGTCCTAGTGGACAAAATCCACGGGGATCCCGACAGACAGCGGGCCTGGAACGCCCTGGTCGCCCTGCCACAGATACGTGTCAGTATTGACCTGTTCCATTGTGGTGTGGTGTCCACTCGAGGGGAACAGGAAAAAGAGCATTTTTGCATTCGGATTTAAAACCTTAACTTTAAGTATGGAAATTACAGCCTCCGACAATACTATATGGTACATTCTCGCAGGATTGGCCCTTTTATATTTTATCTTTAGGTTCAGGAACAAAAAACTTTCCAACCGCAGGAAATCACGTGGATTCATGGAAGGCAAGCGCAAGCACCACAAAGGCGAATGAACCCGGAGGGCCGGGAAACACAACGACCAAAAATAGCCTATGAAAATTTATACAAGAACTGGGGACAAGGGCAAAACTGCCCTGTTCACGGGTAAAAGGGTGCCCAAACACCACATCCGTATCGAAAGCTATGGCACGGTGGACGAGCTCAACGCCCATTTGGGTCTGCTGCGCGACCAGGAAATGGACGGACATCTACGGGATATGTTGGCCGCCATCCAGACAAAACTGTTCACGGTGGGATCGATTTTGGCCACCGAACCCAAAAAGGACAAAAGGCTGAAGATTCCCAGGATTACGGCCGAGGACATCGAACTGTTGGAAAAGGAAATGGACCGGATGAGCGCCGACTTACCGGAAATGACCCATTTCATCCTACCGGGGGGCCACCCTACCGTGTCATATTGTCACATAGCACGGACGGTATGCCGCCGGGCCGAGCGGATCATTTCCCTATTGCATGAGGATGATACGGTACCCGACAACCTGCTTTCCTATATCAACCGCCTATCCGATTATTTGTTTGTCTTGGCACGGAAGTTGTCGTGGGATTTAAGGATCCCGGAAGTCAAATGGATTCCGGAAACGTTGGAGCCGTAAAATCCTTATTTTCGGGCATATAAAGTGTCAATATGAAAATAATCATTAAATAATGCAGATTTTACTTGGCAAATTGGGTTTAAAAATTATTTTTGCAAAAAATTTAAAATCAAATCGTTACTATGTACTGGACACTAGAACTTGCCTCTTATTTAAGTGACGCACCCTGGCCGGCCACCAAGGATGAACTGATAGATTATGCAATCCGTACCGGAGCCCCTTTGGAAGTTGTTGAAAATTTACAGTCCATGGAAGAGGAAGGCGGCGAGATATATGAATCCATCGAAGAAATATGGCCGGATTATCCCACTGAGGAAGACTACCTCTGGAACGAGGATGAATATTGACCCACGGGCAACAATGCTAGTTAAAAAGTCTCATTTGAGGCTTTTTTTTATGTAATTTTGACAGCCCAGCAAAAGAATTCCGGACCCATCCTGCTCTGGAACAACTTTTGCCCATCTAACGAAAATACTGTTCATGAGTTTTATCAATTCCGTACTCAAGGTTTTTGTCGGGGACAAATCGGAGAAAGATGTCAAGTTCCTGCAACCTTTGGTAAATGAAATAAAATCCTTCGAAAAGCAACTCGAAGGCCTGACCCACGATCAATTGAGGGAAAAAACCGTGGCCTTCCAAGAGCAGATCGCGGAAGATTGCAAGGAAATCAACGATAAAATAGCCGCCCTGAAGGAGGAGGTCGAAAAGTCAACGGACATCGACCGCAACGAGGAACTCTATGGGGAAATCGACAAACTGAACGAGGAGGCCTATAAAATTTCGGAAAAGACCCTGAATGCCTTATTGCCCGAAGCCTTTGCCGTGGTGAAGGAGACTGCAAAACGCTTTGTGGCCAATCCAACCCTACGGGTACAGGCCAGTGAATTCGATCGGAAACTCTCTGGGGAAAAAGCCTATGTTACCCTGGAAGGGGAACAAGCGGTATGGAAGAATTCCTGGGATGCCGCCGGAAAGGAAGTTACCTGGGACATGGTACATTACGACGTACAGCTGATCGGGGGCATTGCCCTGCACCAAGGCAAGATCGCCGAAATGCAGACCGGGGAAGGAAAGACCCTTGTGGCCACCCTCCCACTCTATCTAAATGCCCTGGCGGGCAAAGGGGCCCATTTGGTGACCGTGAACGATTACCTGGCCAAAAGGGACAGCTCCTGGATGGCCCCCATTTTCGAGTTCCATGGCCTATCGGTGGACTGTATCGACCACCACCGGCCCAATTCCGACGGAAGAAGGGCGGCCTACAATGCCGATATCACCTATGGGACCAACAATGAGTTCGGTTTCGACTACCTGCGTGACAATATGGCGCATACCCCCGACGACCTGGTACAACGGCCCCATCACTATGCCATTGTGGATGAGGTGGATTCCGTCCTGGTCGATGATGCCCGGACACCCTTGATCATTTCGGGCCCGGTGCCCGAGGGAGACCGGCACGAGTTCAACGAGCTAAGGCCCAAGGTGGCCGATATTGTCCAACAACAAAGACAGCATTTGACCGGGGTATTGGCCGAGGCCAAAAAACTGATTGCCTCCGGGGACACCAAGCAAGGGGGCTTCCTCCTGCTCAGGGTCCACCGCGGACTTCCCAAGAACAAAGCCCTGATCAAGTTTTTGAGTGAGGAAGGGGTGAAACAACTGCTACAAAAGACCGAGAACTTCTACATGCAGGACAACAACAGGGAAATGCCCAAGGTGGACGAGGACCTATTGTTCGTAATCGATGAGAAGAACAACCAGATCGAACTGACCGACAAGGGTGTGGACCATCTTTCCGGGGACGGGGACAAGGATTTCTTTGTCATGCCGGATATCGGGGGCGAGATCGCCAAAATTGAACGGGAGGCCTTGGAGATCGAAAAAGAGGCGGAACTCAAGGAAGAGCTTTTCAAAGACTTTGCCATCAAGAGCGAAAGGATCCACACCATGACCCAATTGCTCAAGGCCTACACCCTTTTTGAAAAGGATGTGGAATATGTGGTGATCGACAACAAGGTCATGATCGTGGACGAACAGACCGGGCGAATCATGGATGGCAGGCGCTATTCCGACGGACTGCACCAGGCCATCGAGGCCAAGGAGAACGTGAAGATCGAGGCCATGACCCAGACCTTTGCCACTATTACCCTGCAGAATTATTTCCGGATGTACAACAAGCTTGCCGGGATGACCGGTACGGCCATCACCGAAGCGGGGGAATTCTGGGAAATCTACAAACTCGATGTCATGGAGATTCCCACCAACCGGCCCATAGCCCGGGATGACAGGAACGACTTGATCTATAAAACAAAAAGGGAAAAATACAACGCCATCATCGAAGAGGTGACCAAGCTGTCCCAAGAGGGAAGACCGGTGCTGATCGGCACGACCTCGGTGGAAATCTCGGAACTGCTCTCCAAATTGTTGAGCGTCCGTAAGGTGGCCCACAATGTCTTGAACGCCAAATTGCACAAAAAGGAGGCGGACATCGTGGCCGAGGCAGGGAAATCAGGGGTGGTGACCATAGCCACCAACATGGCGGGCCGGGGAACCGACATCAAATTGGCACCCGAAGTCAAGAAAGCGGGCGGTCTGGCCATCATCGGCACGGAACGCCATGATTCCCGAAGGGTGGACCGGCAGCTCAGGGGACGTTCCGGGCGACAGGGAGACCCCGGCAGCTCACAGTTCTACGTGTCCCTGGAGGACAACCTGATGCGTTTGTTCGGATCGGACCGGGTAGCCAAGATGATGGACCGCATGGGCTTGGAGGAAGGGGAGGTCATCCAGCACTCCATGATGACCCGATCCATTGAACGTGCCCAGAAAAAGGTGGAAGAGAACAACTTTGGGATCCGAAAACGCCTATTGGAATATGACGATGTCATGAACGCCCAAAGGGAGGTGGTCTATAAAAGAAGGAAGCATGCCCTGCAAGGGGAAAGGCTCAAGGTGGACATCGCCAATATGATCTACGACACCAGTGAATTGATTGCTCAGACCAACAAATTGGCCGATGACCATAAAAACTTTGAGTTCGAGCTCATCAAATTCTTTTCCATGACCAGCCCGATCGATGAGGCCGAGTTCAAGAAATTGGGGGTTCAGGAAATCGCCAATATCATCTACAGGGAAGCCTATAGGTTCTATCTGGACAAGATGGAGCGCTCCGCCCAGGTGGCCTTCCAGGTCATCAAAAAAGTGTACGAGGACCAGGCCAATTCCTTTGAACGCATCGTGGTCCCCTTTACAGATGGCATCAAGACCCTGAACGTGGTCACCAACCTGGAAAGGGCCTATAGGTCCGAAGGCAAGCAATTGGTCACGGATTTTGAGAAAAACATCTCCCTGGCCATCATCGATGAGTCCTGGAAGACCCATTTGCGCAAAATGGACGAATTGAAACAATCCGTCCAATTGGCCGTCCACGAACAGAAGGATCCCCTGTTGATCTATAAATTCGAGGCCTTCGAACTGTTCCGCGAAATGATCGATAAGGTGAACAAGGAGGTCATATCCTTCCTTTTCAAAGGGGAACTGCCTTCCCAGAACAGCAATGAGATCCAAGAGGCAAGGAGCGTGCGCAGGCCCAAGGAGAAATTGCAGACCTCCAAGGAGGAAATCCCCAACAGTGACGAACTCTCCGCCCAGAACCGGGCTGCTGGACAGACCCAGGGCCAAAGACAGCATGTAGTGGAAACCGTGGTTAGGGAAAGGCCAAAAATTGGCCGGAACGACCGGGTGACCATAAAGAACATCATCTCCGGGGAGAGCAAGAGCGTAAAATACAAACAGGCCGAACCCCTCCTTGAAAAAGGGGAATGGGTCCTGGTCGAGGAATGATCCGCAGCGGGTCGAACGTAAGAATGACAGCCATAAAAACGGCTGTCATTTTTATATTCCCAAAAACATAATTAGATTTACATCCCAAGGCCCCCATATTTTACCATTGCCATCCTAATCTTTAACCCATGGACATAGTGGCAGTGATCTACAGAATTACGTGAAGTATATGAAGAATCCTGGTAAGGACACATATGGGTTTGAGGACAGGTCCGATTTGATAATTAAAGTAAATTACAGCGCCTCCCTGATCGCTGCCGTTCTGGGGATCATCGGGTTTTTCTTTTTGGACATCAGGGGGGTGATTCCCTATACTTTCATTGTCTTTGCCTTTTTGAATTTTGTGAACACATTGCTGTACCAGGGCCATAAGAACTTGTTGGCCACCTTTTTGACGGCCACCATCCTGGCCATGGTCTCGGCCATAATCGTCACCCTCTTCAGCGGGGGCATACAGAGCCCCTTCATTTTTGTGCTGGCCATCATTGTTTTTGCCGGCTATGTGAACGCCCGGGAATACGGGCAGGTGTTCCTTATCATCAATCTGTTGGTGCTCACCCTTTTTTTTCTCTATGAAATGGGGGATTTTAAGATCTCCACCAATAGTGTCCCGTTGGAATCCCGGGCCTGGTTCGCCTTTTTGTCCGTGTTTTTTGCGGTCTACCTCTTGGGTGGGGTCTTTGGGAAGAACCTGCTCAAAGCCCATCACAAACTCTATGAATCGCGCAATGAGGTCCAAAAACGCATCCTGGAAAAAGAAACCCTGCTCAAAGAGGTCCACCATAGGGTCAAGAACAACCTACAGACCGTTTCGAGTCTCCTCAGCCTACAGTCAAGGACCATAACCGACCCCAAGATCAGCAGTATCATCAAAAGTAGCCAGAACCGGGTGGTCTCCATGGCCATGGTCCATGAGATGCTTTACAAAAGGGACGATTACCTATCCAAAATCGAACTCAGGCCCTACGTCAAGGAACTCTGCGACTATCTGGTACGATCGATCCGGGGGAGCAACGATCGGGTCAAGGTCAAGCTGGACATCGACGACATGAAGCTCAGTATCGATACCGTGATCCCCTTGGGATTGATTATCAACGAAACCATCACCAATGCCCTTAAATATGGAATTACCGAGGACTATAAGGGAAGAATCCAAGTATCGGTCAAAAAAATCGGGGAGAAACGCTATGAAATGTTCCTAGGGGACAATGGCATCGGATATCCTGAGGACGTGGACCCCAAAAATATCACCTCTTTGGGCCTAAAGCTGATTTACAATCTGAGCCGTCAACTCCGGGGATCCATTACCAGGGACTACGCCCAAAGTGGGACCTTTTACCGAATAGAGTTCGAGGAAATCGTGGAGGAATTCAATTCCGTGGATTGACCGGGGCACCGGACCCAGGGTCTTAAAATTTTTTATGCCTAAAGGCAAAGGCGATACTGGCCACCACAAATGCCAGGCTCATGAACAATACGAAGGGGAGTACCAAGTTGATCAACATACGCTCAGGCCAATTTAATGACATCGTTCTTGGTGGTAAAGGAAAGGGCCTTTTTGACCCTGGAATTTTTGAACTTGTACAAACGGGTGACCTGCCTGTCCTTTCCCGATTGTGGCAACTCCATCTCCATTTGGATTCCCAGGGCCTCAACAGCGACCTTGGTCTGCTTGGAACCTTCTTGGGCACAGGCCATGCTTCCAAATAAAGTCAGGGAGATAAGGATCATCGTAGTTTTCATTTTCTTTGGTTGTTTGACGGGATAAAATTAAGATCGTCCCTGCCCGATCGCGATTTCATTCGCCCAAACACGCTCTTTTTCGGTGTATAAACTTTTTTGGGGCGAAGTGTCCACAATCCCCGATGAAAGCAAAAAATCAAGAAAACAGCCCACCGACAGCATGTGCATTTCATCGATCTTCTTGAATAGTCTTGGACCTAAGCCGCTGGTTGAAAACTGTGTAAATTATGGTAAAATGAATGCAGTCCGATTCAATTTCCCAGGGGGTGATGTTGCCAGACCGGGCTTGGGGCCGACAGAAAAAAGGTTAAAATCCACGAAAATTTTATGGGAACCCATCGATCCTCCTTACCTTAAGGGAAAGAACCGAAACCCATGAGAATTCCAATTTTTTTCTTGATGGTCCTGTTGTCCGTCAATTGCCGGCAAAAGTCGGACAATCCCCAGGGTACAATGGCCGTCCAAGAAACAAAAACGGTCCCGACAGCACCAGGATTGTCCCAGGACCTTGACACGGCCTATTTTGCCAGTGGCTGCTTTTGGTGTGTCGAGGCCATATTTGAAAGTGTCAAAGGGGTCAGTGAAGTATATTCCGGCTATAGTGGGGGAAGTACCCCCGATCCCACCTATGAGGATGTGTCCAACGGAAGGACGGAACACGCCGAAGCGGTCGA
>Ga0079224_100001647_pt1 | contig 26140 bp, 21 predicted proteins | sample Stecom2015_FD_80414 | JGI IMG/M metagenome (GOLD analysis project Ga0079224, IMG submission 80414) | Agricultural soil microbial communities from Utah to study Nitrogen management - Steer compost 2015 | ecosystem: Environmental > Terrestrial > Soil > Agricultural land | place: USA: Utah... | reverse complement strand
GGCCGCAGGGGCGCGCCGCAGCGCGGGCACGCCGGCGGCTCGCGGGGGTCTGCGCGCCAGTCGTAGTCCGCGTCGAGCGACTCGGGCCTGCCGCAGCCCTCGAGACATTTCACGCGCGTGATGTCGCCGTGCAGCTCGAGCAGGCGGCGGCTGCCCGCACGCCGGTGCAGTCCGTCGACGTTCTGCGTGACGACGTCGACGCGCCGGGCGCCGCACGCCTCGAACGCGGCGATCGCACGATGCGCCGCATTCGGCTGCGCGCTCAGCACGGCCGCGCGCCGCTCGGCATACCAACGCCAGACGAGCGCGGGATCGGCGCGGAATCCCGCCTCGGTGGCAAGCGTTTCCGGATCGAAACGGGCCCACAGGCCGGTGAGCGCGTCGCGGAAGGTGGGAATCCCGCTCTCGGCGGACACGCCGGCACCGGTGAAGACGACCACGTGCGCGGCGTTGCGCAACCACCTGCGCGCGGCCACGACGGCATCCTGCGCTTCGCTCACGACCCCGTCCTTCCTGCCCTCGAAACGCCGCGCCACGGACGAAGGCGCCGCTCCTTTGCCGCGCGACGCGGCGCCGCCATGCCCGGTCGGTTCACCGCGGCAGCGCCGCGCGCTGGCGCAGCGTCTCGTAGAGCACGACGCCGGCGGCGACCGAAACGTTCAGGCTGGCCACCTGCCCGCGCATCGGAATGTGCGCGAGCGCGTCGCAGCGCTCGCGGGTGAGCCGGCGCATGCCACTGCCCTCGGCGCCGAGCACCCAGGCGACCGGGCCGGTCAGCGTCTGCGCATAGATGTCGGCCGGCGCGCGCTCGTCGGTGCCGACGACGAAGACGTTTCGCTCGCGGATCTCGTCGAGTGCACGGGCGAGGTTCGTCACCATCAGGTACGGCACGCTTTCGGCGGCGCCGCTGGCCGTCTGGATCGCGATTCCGGTCAGCCCGCAGGCGCGGTCCTTCGGCGCGATCACCGCCGCCGCGCCCGCGCCGTCGGCCACGCGCAGGCACGCGCCGAGATTGCGCGGATCGGTCACGCCGTCGAGCACGAGCAGCAGGATCGGTTCGTCGTCGCGGTCGCGCGCATCGAGCAGCTCGTCGAGGCGCAGGCTCGGCGGCACGGCGTCGACGAGCGCGACGACGCCCTGGTGCCGCTTGTGCGGACAAAGCCGCTCGATGCGCTCGGCGTCGACGAAACGCGCGCGCACGCCTGCGCTCTCGGCGGCACGCAGCAGGTCGCGCACGCGCGCATCCTCGCGACGCGCGTCGACGTAGAGCTCGCGGATGCCGGCCGGCGCGCTGCGCAGCCGCGCGAGCACGGCATGGAATCCGTAGATCAGCATCGGTTCACGTCGATGGCCTGCAGCGCATCGGGCCGTCTCAATGCCGCCGGCGCAGGCCGGTGCGCCGCTTCTTCGCCGGTGCCGCCGGCGCCGCCGGCGTCTTGCGCCGTGCGGCGGCGCCGGCGGCACGCACCTGCTTCACCTTCTCGGATTTCGCCGGCGCCGCCTTCGGCAGCGCCGGCGGCGCGTCGGCGTCCCGCGCCTCGCGCCCGCGCTGCAGCTCGCGGAAGCCCAGCCGGTCGACGAGCCGGAAATCGATCCGGCGTGCCTCGAGGTCGACTCGCGAGACCTGCACCTCGAGCTCGTCGGTGAGACGGAAGCGCTTCCCCGTGCGCTCGCCGCGCAACTCGTGCGCGACCTCGTTGTACTGGAAATACTCGCTGCCGAGCTCGGAGACGTGCACGAGCCCCTCGACGTACAGCTCGTCGAGCGTGACGAAGATCCCGAAGGGCGCGACGCCGGTGACGTGGCCGACGAAGACCTCGCCCACGCGCTCGCGCACGTACATGCACTTCAGCCACGCCGCGACGTCGCGCGAGGCCTCGTCGGCACGGCGTTCGTGCAACGAGCACAGCGTGCCGAGCAGCCGCCACGTCTCGTGCTCGCGGCGCGCTTCGACGGCGGCCGCGCCCGCGGCGCGCGCGCTCGTGCGCGAGGCCGCACGCCCGGAGGCCGACGCGGCGCGCGCCTCGGCACGCGTCGCCCTCTTCGTCGTGCCACTGCGCTTGGCCGCCGCATCCGTCCCGGCTGCGCCGTCGTCGGCGGCGGCCCCCCCGCCACGGCCCCGGCCCGCCGCTGCGCCGTCGGATGCCGCCGTGCGCACCAGGCCCTCGGGCAGCGCGGCGTCGTGCGGGCGGCGGGCATCGAAGGTAAGCCCCAGGATCGCGCCTTCGTCGTCGATGTCCGGCTCGACGAGATCGTCGTCGGCGCCCGGAGGCCGTGCCCGCAGCACCTCGCGCAGCTGCCCGGCGTCCGGGGCCGGCCGATAGCGCTCGCCGCGCAGCAGCGCCTTGATCACCCGATGCGTCAGCAGATCGGGATAGCGACGTATGGGCGACGTGAAATGCGCATAGGCCTCGTACGCGAGTCCGAAATGCCCGACGTTGTCGGGCGAATAGACCGCCTGCTGCATCGAGCGCAGCAGCATCGTCTGCAGCAGGATCGCGTCGGGCCGTGCGCGTACCTGCTCGGCGAGCACCGCGTAGTCGGACGGCGCGGGATCGTCACCGCCGCCGAGCGTGAGCCCGAAACTGCGCAGGAACTCTCGCAGCTGCGCCAGCTTCTCGGGCACCGGCCTCTCGTGCACGCGATACAGCCCGCCGTGGCGGCTGCGTCGCATCCAGTCGGCCGCGCAGACGTTCGCCGCGAGCATGCACTCCTCGATCAGCTTGTGCGCATCGTTGCGCTGGGTGGGCACGATGCGCTCGATGCGGCCCGCAGGGTCGCAAACGATCTTCGTCTCCACCGTCTCGAAGTCGATCGCGCCGCGCGCCCGCCGCGCCGCGGCGAGCACGAGATACAGCTCGTGCAGGTTTCGCAGCTGCGGCGCGAGCGCCGCGTGCCCGGGCGGCACCGACAGCGCCGCCGCGCCGCCCGAAAGCAGCGCCCAGACCTCGTCGTAGGTCAGCCGCGCCGCCGAGTGCATCACCGCCTCGTAGAACTGGTAGCCGCGCACGCGGCCACTGCGCTCGATGACCATGTCGCAGACGAGCACGAGCCGGTCGACGTTCGGATTCAGTGAGCACAGTCCGTTGGAGAGCTTCTCCGGCAGCATCGGGATCACGCGGCGCGGGAAGTACACCGAGGTGCTGCGTTCGAGCGCGTCGCGATCGATCGGATCGCCGTCCTCGACGTAGTGCGAAACGTCGGCGATCGCCACGATGAGGCGAAACGCCCCCTCGCGGCGCCCGCTGCCCGGCATCGGCTCGCAGTAGACGGCGTCGTCGAAGTCGCGCGCATCCTCGCCGTCGATCGTCACCAGCGGAACGTCGCGCAGGTCGACGCGGCCCTTCAGGTCGACCGTGCGCACGGCATTCGGCAGGCTCGCGGCGCGCTCGAGCGCCGCGTCGCTGAACGTGTGCGGCACGTCGAACTTGCGCACCGCGATCTCGATCTCCATGCCCGGATCGTCGATCTCGCCCAGCACCTCGACGACGCGCCCGATCGGCGGCGAGCCGCCCGCGGGCGGCTCGATGATCTCGACGGTGACCACCTGCCCCTGCTGCGCGCGCTGCGTCTCGCCGGCCGGAATGACGATGTCGTGCTTGATGCGCTGGTCTTCGGGGACGACGAGATCCACGCCCCGCTCGTTCAGGAAGCGGCCGACGATGCGGCGGTTGGCGCGCTCGGTGACCTCGACGATGCGGCCCTCGGGACGCCCGCGCGCGTCGAAGCCCGTGCGCTTGACGAGCACGCGATCGCCGTGCATCACCTTCTGCATCTCGCGCGGCGACAGGAACACGTCGACGCCGCCCTCGTCGGGGATCAGGAAGCCGAAGCCGTCACGATGCCCCTGCACGCGGCCTGCGACGAGATCAAGCTTGCTCGCCAGCAGCAGCACGCCCTTGCGGTTCGGCAGCAGCTGGCCGTCGCGCTCCATCGCGAGCAGCCGCCGGTTCAGGTTCTCGAAGTGCGTCGACGGCACCGCCAGCCGCTCGGCGAGCTCGTGCGGCGTCATCGGCACGTCGGCCGCGCGCAGGCACTCGAGGATCGCCTCGCGCGTCGGCGCGAACCAGGTCGCATCTCTCATGCGCGCGCCCCGCACGATTCGACAAACGCATGCACGTCGTGTACCATCCCGCCTCTATTCGCGACCGGCCCTCCCGGTCGCCGCCTGCGGAGTACACCACAGGCGCGTCGCCCAGATGGCGGAATTGGTAGACGCACCAGGTTCAGGTCCTGGCGGTGGCAACACTGTGGAGGTTCGAGTCCTCTTCTGGGCACCATTCGCAGGCCTGCGCATGCAGGCTTCCCGGTTCGCCGCTCGGCGCGGCCTATCCCCACCGCACCTTCAGGTCCGACGGCCGCATGTGGTCGTATTCCTCGAAGGGCTGATGGATCCACGGATTGCTCGGCAGCTGCTCGACGGCGTAGTCGGGCTCGGCGATCGAGGCGCCCTTTCGCCATAGTACCGCCGTGCGAAGCTCCTTCGCCTGCGGATGACGTGCGCGCAGTGCGGGCACCAGCTGCACGAGCGTCGTACCCGAATCGACCAGGTCGTCGACGATCAGCCAGTTCGGTCCGGGCAGGGGCCCGGCGCTGGCGAGATGTTCGCCGATGTGCAGCTCGCCGCGGCGCAGGCCCTCGTCCTCGCGATAGGAGCTCGTGAAGACGACGCCGAGCGGCCGGTCGAACAGCCGCGAGAAGACGTCGCCGATGCGCAATCCGCCGCGGGCGATGCACACGATCGCGTCGAAGCGCCAGCCCGACTCCCAGACCTTCAGCGCGAGCTTCTCGATCAGGCGGTTGTATTCGTCCCAGGAAACGTGCAGGTCGCGCATCGCGGTGGGCGCCGTGGCGCACGTCAGGCAAAGGGATGCCGCAGCACGATCGTCTCGTCGCGCTCGGGACCGGTCGAGATCAGGTCGATCGGCGCGCGCGCGAGCTCGGAGAGCCGCTCGAGATAGCGCCGCGCATTGGCCGGCAGCGCCGACCACTCGCGAACGCCGACCGTGCTCTCGCTCCAGCCCGGCATCTCCTCGTAAACGGGCTCGCAGCGCTCCACCGCATCGGCGCCGAAAGGCAGGATCTCGTAGGTGCGCGAGCCGCAGCGATAGGCCGTGCACAGCTTCACCGTCGGCAGTCCGTCGAGCACGTCGAGCTTGGTGACGACGAGCCCGCTGATGCCGCTCAGCTGGATCGAGCGCGCGAGCGCCGGAGCGTCGAACCAGCCGCAGCGGCGCGGGCGCCCGGTGACCGATCCGAATTCCTTGCCGACCGTGGCCAGGTGCCGGCCGACGTCGTCGTGCAGTTCGGTGGGAAACGGCCCCGCGCCGACGCGCGTGGTGTAGGCCTTCACGATGCCGAGCACCGAATGCAGCGCCTGCGGACCGACGCCGGCGCCGGCGGCGGCCGCGCCGGCCACGCAGTTGCTGCTCGTCACGTACGGATAGGTTCCGTGATCGACGTCGAGCAGCGCGCCCTGCGCGCCCTCGAAGAGCAGCGGCTCGTTGCGCGCCATCGCGTCGGCCAGCATCGACGGGACGTCGGCCAGCATCGGTACGATGCGTTCGGCGAGCACGAGCGTCTCGTCGGCGACCTGCGCGGCGTCGAGCGGCTGCGCATTCAGGAAGTGCTGCAGCGTGAAGTTGTGCAGCTCGAGCGTCTCCTCGAGCCGTGCGCGAAAGCGCGCGGGATCGCGCAGGTCGCCGGCGCGCAGCGCGCGACGCGCGGCGCGATCCTCGTAGGCGGGGCCGATGCCGCGACCGGTGGTCCCGATCGCCGCCGCACCTCGACGCGCCTCCCGCGCCTGGTCGAGCGCGACGTGGTACGGAAGGATCAGCGTCGCGGCCTCGCTCAGATGGAGGCGTCCGCGCACCTCGATGCCGACCGCCTCGAGCTCGTCGATCTCCTGCAGCAGCGCGGCGGGCGAGACGACGACGCCGCTGCCGATGTAGCAATGCACGCCGGCGCGCAGGATGCCCGACGGAATCAGCCGCAGCACCTGCCGGCGCCCGCCGATGACGAGCGTGTGTCCGGCGTTGTGCCCGCCCTGGAAGCGCACCACGCTGCGCGCGGTGTCGGTGAGCCAGTCGACGATCTTGCCCTTGCCCTCGTCGCCCCATTGCGTGCCGACGATCACGACGTTCTTCGCCATGTCCTGGTGTCCTGTTCCACAGATGCCCTGTCTTCGGCGAGGCCCGACAGGGTGAAAAGCAAGGGATGCCTCGATTCCGGTTTGAAGGGCCGCTCGAGCCGACTCAGCACGATGCGCGAATCGGCTCGACGACCCATTGATTGCCGCGAAGCACGAGCTCGCGATCACAGACGAACTCCTGCGGACCCGGATCGCGCCCGGGCAGCGCCTGCACGACGATGTCGCCGGCCGCGCGCAGCGCATCGATCGCCTCGACGAGCGCGGCGTCGTCGGACCACGGCGCGCGAATCGCCGAAGCCGGCTCACCGTTCTGCAACAGCCCGGCGAGCGCGCGCAGCTCGATCGAAAAGCCCGTGGCCGGCCGCGCGCGTCCGAAGGCGCGCCCGACGTCGTCGTAGCGGCCGCCGCGCGCGACCGCGTACGGCAGCGCCTCGACGTAGGCCGCAAAGGTGATGCCGTTGTGATAGCGGTAGCCGCGCAGGTCGGCGAGATCGATCGACAGCTCGAGCTGGTCCCAGCGCCGCAGCGCCGGCGACGCGCACAGGCGTTCGACGCGCTCGAGCGCATCGCGGATCGCCGGCACGGCGGGCAGCTGCGCGCGGGCGCGCGCGAGCGCGGAATCGTCGCCGTCGAAGCCGGCGCCGGCGCGGCCGTGCAGCCGGGTGAGCGTGGTCAGCGCGTCGCGCAACGCCGGCGGCGAGTCGCCCAGCGTCTCGTGCAGGCCAGGGACGTCCTTGCCCTGCAGCAGGCGGTACAGCTCGTCGACGTCGACCGCGGCGTCGAGCGGACCGAGCGCATCGAGCAGCCCCTGCACCACGCCGACGTGACACAGGTCGATGCGCAGGCGATCGACGCCGGCGGCGGCCAGCGAACGCACCATCAGGTCGATCGTCTCGACCTCGGCCTCGATGCCCGGGTGCCCGTACAGCTCGGCGCCGATCTGGATCGGCTCGCGGGTGGCGAGCACGCCCTGCGCGCGCGTGTGCAGCACCGAGCCGGCGTAGCACAGCCGCACGACACCTTCGCGATCGAGCAGGTGCGCGTCGATGCGCGCGACCTGCGGCGTCATGTCGGCGCGCACGCCGAGTGTGCGCCCCGAGAGCTGGTCGACGAGCTGGAAGGTGCGCAGGCCGAGATCGCGCCCGGATCCGGTGAGCAACGACTCGAGGTGCTCGATCAGCGGCGGCATGACCAGCTCGTAGCCGTACGAGCGGTACAGGTCGAGCAACCGGCGACGCAACTCCTCGATCGCGCGGGCCTCGGCCGGAAGCACGTCGGCAATACTCTCGGGCAGCAGCCAGCGCATCATGGAAAATCGAAAAAACCTCAGTGCGAGCGCCGGGGCGGGAGTCCGTCCCGGCGCCCGGCCAAACGGGCCATTTTAAGTTAGATGAGCAGCAGCGCGAGGCCGGCCAGCGTCGCGCCGAATCCGACGAAGCGGATCTGCCCGTCGCGCAGGCGCGCGATGCGAAGGAACATCTCGCGCCAGTTGGCGGGGGCGAACAACGGCATCAGGCCCTCGAGGATCAGCACCAGGCCGACCGCCCGCAGCCAGTCTTCGATCGTCACTTCGCGGATCCGTCGGGCGCCTTGAAGAAGCGGAAGAAGTCCGACGACGGATCGAGCACGAGCACGTCGGACCGGCTGCCGAACGACTGGCGGTACGCCTCGAGGCTGCGATAGAACGAGGCGAACTCGGGATTGCGGCCCCAGGCCGCGGCGAACAGCTGCGCCACGCGGGCGTCGCCCTCGCCTCGAATCTGCTGCGCCTCGCGATACGCCTCGGCGATGATCACTTCGCGCTGACGCTCGGCTTCGGCGCGGATCTTCTCCGATTCGGCCGCGCCGGTGGCGCGCCGTTCGTTGGCCACCTGCTTGCGCTCGGACTCCATGCGCGCGAACACCCGCTCGGACACCTCCGGGGCAAAGTCCACGCGCTTGAGCCGCACGTCGATGATCTCGACGCCGATCTGGCGGGAGTCGTGGTCGACCTTCGCGCGCACGTTCTCGACGACCTGGTCGCGGGCGGTGGAGATCATGTCGGCGACGGTGCGGCGTGCGATCTCGTTGTTCAGCGCGTCGCGCAGGCTGCGGTTGATGCGGTCGACGGCGATCTGCTCGCTGCCCGCCACCGAGCGGATGAAGCTCGGCGGATCGATGATGCGCCACTTCACGAAGGTGTCGATCATCACGTTCAGCTTCTCCGAGGTGATGAAGCGATCGCTCTCGGAAGTGTCGATCGTGAGGATCCGCTTGTCGTAGTAGACGACGTTCTGGAACGGCGGCGGCAGCTTGAAATACAGCCCCGGTGCGTCGATCACCTTGCGGATCTCGCCGAGCGCGTAGACGACGGCGAACTGGCGCTGGTCGACGACGAACACGCACGACATCAGCACGAACAGCGCGATCAGCAGTCCGATCACGGCGGGAACGATTCTCTGCATCGGTCTCTCCCCGTTCTATCGGCTGTCGCGATCGCGGTTGCGCAGCCCGTCGCTGCGCGGCGGGGGCGGCGGCGTGGGCTCGGGCACGGTCGCCGACGGCGCGCCGGTGCCGCGCGCATCGGCGCCCGACTGCCCGAGCAGCTTGTCCAGCGGCAGGTACAAGAGGTTGCCGCTCGCGCGCGCGTCGAGATACACCTTGCTCGTGTTGGCGAAGATGCGCTCCATCGTCTCCAGATACATGCGATCACGGGTGACCTGCGGCGCCTTCGCATACTCCGCGAGCACCTGCTCGAAGCGGCTCGTGTCGCCCTCGGCGCTCGCGATCACGCGCTGCCGGTAGCCCTCGGCCTCCTGCAGCAGCCGCGCCGCGGTTCCGCGCGCCTTCGGAATGACGTCGTTGGCGTAGGCGCGGCCTTCGTTGATCAGCCGCTCGCGGTCCTGCGCGGCCTTGTTGGCGTCCTCGAAGGCCGCCTGCACCTGCTCGGGCGGCTGCACCTGCTGGATGGTGAGGTCGACGACCGAGATGCCCGCCCGGTAGCGGTCGAGGATCTGCTGGATCTGCTGGCGCGCGGCCTGCGCGACCTGCTCCTTCTCCTCGTAGAGGACCTGGTCGACGCCGTGGCGCCCGACGGTCTCGCGCATCGCCGTCTCGGCTGCCTGGCGCACGATCTCCTCGGGCACCGGTCCGAAATCGTTGTTGAACAGATAGGCCTTCACGTCGCCGACGCGGTACTGCACGGTGAACTGCATGTCGACAATGCTCTGGTCGAGCGTGAGGATCAGCGACTCGCGCAGCGTCTTGTTGCGTACCGCGTTGCGGTAGCCGACCTCGACCGTGCGCAGCTGCTGCACGTTGACGATCTCGTTCGTCTCGATCGGATACGGCAGGCGCCAGGTGAAGCCGGCGCGATCGATCAGCTGCTTGTACTCGCCGAAGCGCAGCACGACCGACGCCTGGCCTTCCTGCACGATGTAGAAGCCGCTCGCCAGCCACAGCAGCACGGCCACCAGCACGAGCAGGCCGATGCCGGCGCCGGCGCCCTTCATCGAAGGCGGTTCGCCGCCGTCGCCGGCCGGCCCGCGGGGGCCACCGCCGCGGCGGAACAATCCGTTCAGGCGCCGGTTGAAGTCGCGCCAGAGCTCATCGAGATCGGGCGGGCCATCGTTGGGGCGTTGCGGCGGGCGCTGGTCGGCACCGCCGCCACCTCGTCCCCAGCCGGGATCGTTGAGCGAGAGGATCGAGCGGACGGGCTTCCACATGGGCGGGGGCGAATTCAGGCCGCTCGCGGCGCGGCCGGCTCTTGGGATTCGGGCGGATGGACGGAACCGGATGCGGGGATCGATGCCGACGGCCCTTCGGCGGGTGTCGTGCGCCCCTGGCGCCACGCGTCGACCTCCTGATCGATCGCCGCGCGCAACGCGTCGAGCCCGGCGCCGGTGACGGCGCTGGCCAGGACGCGGGCGATCCTACCACAGTGATCGCGGCCGACTTCCGGCGCGTGCCCGACGCGATCGATCTTGTTGTGCACGAGGATGCGCGGCACGTCGGAGGCGCCGATCTCCTCGAGCACGCGATCGACCTGCTCGATCTGCTCGTCGCGATCGGGCGCCGAGGCATCGACGACGTGCAGCAGCAGGTCGGCCTGCGCCGTTTCCTCGAGCGTGGCGGTGAAGGCCTCGACCAGCGAGTGCGGCAGCGCGCGCACGAAGCCGACGGTGTCGGAAAGCACGACCTCGCTGCCCGACGGCAGGCGAAGGCGCCGCGTGAGCGTGTCGAGCGTGGCGAAGAGCTGGTCGGCGGCATAGGTGCCGGCGCCGGTGAGCGCGTTGAACAGCGTCGACTTGCCCGCGTTGGTGTAGCCGACGATCGACACGGTGAACGCGGGCTTGCGGTCGCGCGCGCGGCGCCGCGTGCGCCGCTGCTTGCGCAACTGCTCGAGCTGCGCGCGCAGGCGCTTGACGCGGACCGACAGCATTCGCCGGTCGAGCTCGAGCTGCGTCTCGCCCGGCCCGCCGCGCACGCCGATGCCGCCGCGCTGGCGTTCCAGGTGCGACCAGCCGCGCACGAGCCGCGCCGACAGGTGCTCGAGCCGAGCGAGCTCGACCTGCAGCTTGCCTTCGTGGCTCTGAGCGCGCTGCGCGAAGATCTCGAGGATCAGCTCGGTGCGGTCGATGACCGAAACGTTCCAGCGGCGCTGCAGATTGCGCTGCTGGATCGCCGACAGCTCCTGATCGAAGACGACGAGCGCGATGCCTTCGGCAGCCAGCTGCGCGCCGATCTCGTCGGCCTTGCCCGATCCGATGAACAGGGCGGGATCCGGCCGGGCGCGGCGCACGGCGACGCTATCGCGCGGCGAAAAGCCGGCGGTGTGCGCAAGCGCGGCGAGTTCGTCGAGGGACTCGGGTTGCGCCGGTGACGCGCCGAAGGCGACGCCGACCAGCAGGCAGGCAGCGGGAGAGATGGGTTTGCTCAGTTTTCGGGACTTTCTTGCTGGAAGTGGACGGCACGGCCCGGCACGACCGTGGAAATGGCGTGCTTGTAGACCATCTGCGTGACCGTATTGCGCAACAGCACGACATACTGGTCGAAGGAATCGATCTGACCTTGCAGCTTAATGCCGTTCACGAGATAGATCGAAACCGGAACATGCTCCCTGCGAAGCAGATTCAGGAACGGGTCTTGTAGCAGCTGCCCTTTGTTGCTCATGGGGACTCCGGCTTGTTGTGGTTCGCTTGTCTGCATTGCGCGTCCCGACTCGGACCGCGCTGCAGCCACTCTATCGCAATTTCGGGGCCGCGCTTCCCAAATCAAGTCCGCGGCGCATATGGGTTGGCTGCGCTGCGGAATTCGACGCGCAGCGGCGTGCCGGTGAGCGAGAAGCGCTCGCGGAACCACGATTCCAGGTAGCGGCGATACGACTCCGGCACGTCGCCCAGCCCGCTGCCGTGCACGACGACGATCGGCGGATTCTGCCCGCCCTGGTGCGCGTAGCGCAGCTTCGGCCGAGTGGCGCCCCGCCGCGGCGGCGGCTGGCGCTCGACCGCCTCGTGCAGCGCGCGCGTGAGCTTCGGCGTGGGGATCCGGGCCATCGCCGCCGCGTAGGCCGCCTGCACCGAGCGCATCAGCGCGGCGATGCCGAATCCCTCGAGTGCGGAGACGAAATGCCACTTCGCGAAGCGCAGGAAGTGCAGTCGGCGGTCGAGCTCGCTGCGCACGCGCTCGCGCCGGTCGGCGTCGGCGAGATCCCATTTGTTCACCGCGACGACGAGCGCACGGCCGGCCTCGAGCACGTAGCCGGCGATCGTCGCATCCTGGTCGGAGACGTCCTGGGTCGCATCGAGCAGCAGGATGCAGACGTGGGCGTCCTCGATCGCCTGCAGCGTCTTCACCGCCGAGAATTTCTCGATCGCCTGGTCGACGCGGCTGCGTCGGCGCAGGCCGGCGGTGTCGACCAGCGTGTACGCGCGCCCGCCGTGCTCGAAGTCGACGGCGACCGCATCGCGCGTGGTGCCGGGCTGGTCGAAGGCCACCAGCCGCTCCTCGCCGATGAGCGCGTTGATCAGCGTCGACTTGCCGACGTTGGGCCGGCCGACGACCGCCACGCGCACGCGCGCCGCCGGCTCGGCGGCGGGCCCGTCGCCTGGCTGGCCCGGCTCGCCCTGCCCGGCCGCGCCGGCGTCCTCCTTGCCCGGCGGCGCACGCCGGGCGCGCCGCGCGCCCTTCGCCGGCACGTCGGCGGGGGCGGACTCGGGCGGCACGAGGAAGGGCTCGAGCGCCTGCTCGACGAGCTCGCGCACGCCGTCGCCATGCGCGGCCGAGACGGCCATCGGCTCGCCAAGCCCGAGCTCGTGGAATTCGGCGACCGCCTGCTCGCGCGGCCGACCCTCGGTCTTGTTCACCGCGAGCAGCACGCGTCGTCCACTGCGCCGCAACTCGTCGGCGATCTCGCGGTCGCGTCCGGTCAATCCCTCGCGTCCGTCCACGACGAAGACGACGACGTCGGCCTCGACGATCGCCTGCCGCGTCTGGCGCGCCATCAGGGCGGCGATGCCCTCGCGCGCGACCGGCTCGAAGCCTCCGCTGTCGATGACGATGAAGGGGGTGTCGCCGATCCGGCCGCGGGCGTACTGCCGGTCGCGCGTCAATCCGGGGACGTCGGCGACCAGCGCCGAACGGCTGCGGGTGAGACGGTTGAACAGCGTCGACTTGCCGACGTTGGGGCGGCCGACGAGGGCGAGGACGGGCAGGCGGGCCATCTCAGCGGCTCGCCTCGAGCGGGGCGCGCGAGGACGCGGCGTGCGGGAGGTCGGGGTACGCCGAGTCGGCGCGTGCAACGGCGGCGCGTGCAACGGCGGCGCGTGCAAAGGCGGCGCGCGCAAAGGCGGCGCGTGCAAAGGCGGCGCGCGCAAAGGCGCGGGCCGTCGGCCGCGGGCGCGCGGGTGCGCAGCCCCCCGCTTCGCGGGGGGTGCCCTGCGATGCTCGCAGCGCCGGCTGGCGCCGCGTAACTCGCTGCGCGTGCCGCGCACGCTCCGCTCGGACAGACGCGGCGAGAGTGATCACGACGCGCGCTTCGCGCGCGCGCCGGCGCCGCTGCGCTTCTCGGCTGCGCACGAGCGCGCCCGCGGCCGACGGCCCGCACCTCTGCGGGAATCGTTGCGGTTCGCGTCGCTCCCGCCATCGGTCGATTCGCCTCACGCGCTTCGGCTCGACGATTCGGCACGTCCCGTCGATCTGCTCCGGTATCGTGCGCGCCGCCGCGCGCATCCGCTGGCGGCAGGCCGGGTCGGGGTCGGTCGCACGCCGCTGCGTTGGGTGCCGCGGTCGATCACTCGATGCGGAAGGCATACAGCGTGCCGCCGCTCGTCTGGACGACGGCGAGGCCGGCGGCGGCGACGGGCGTCGAGACGATGCGCGATCCGTCGGTGTTCAGCCGGGCGGCGATGCGTCCGTCGTCGCGCTGCAGCACGTGCACGAGCCCGCTCTGGTCGCCGAGGACGACGAAGCGCGGGAGCAGCAGCGGCGCTGCCAGCTCGCGCCGGTGCAGTCCGTCCTGGCGCCAGACGCTGGCGCCGCGCCGCGAGAAGGCGTGCACGTTGCCGGCGTCGTCCGGCGTGACGACCAGCTGGTCGTCCATGTCGAAACCCGAAGGCGACGAGAGCTCGCGCGACCAGAGCGTGCGCCCGTTCCCCGCGTCAAAGCAGCCGATGCGTCCCTGGAAGGTGGCGGCGCAGACCTGCCGGCCGCCGATCAACGGCATGCCGACGACGTCGGCGATGCGCTCGATCTCGTTGGCGCCGCGCGGAATCGACACCGCGGCTTCCCAGCGCAGCGCGCCGCTGTCGAGCGTGAGCGCGACCAGGCGCCCGCCCGGTAGCCCGGCATAGGCGCTGCTCGCGTCGATCGCGATCGCGGCGGTCTGGCGCAGCACCAGCGGCGGGCTCTGGCGATCGAAGCTCCAGCGGCGCTTGCCGCTGTCGAGCTCGAAGGCCGAGACCCGGTTGTCGCTCGTACGCACGATCACCAGGCCGAGCGCCACGCTCGGCACGGTGACGATCTCGGCGCCGGTCGGCGTGGACCAGCGCCGGTTGCCGGCACCGTCGAGTGCGATCAGCGCGCCGTCGCGGCCGGCCACGACGACCGTCTCGCCATCGCTGCCGGCGCCGGCGATCAGCGGCTTCTCGAGCTTCACGCGCCAGCGCAGCGCGCCGGTCGCCGGGTCGATGCGCACGACCGTTCCGTCGCGCGCTGCCGCCCACAGGCTGTCGCCGGCAAGCACCGGCTGGAAGTTGACGCCGCCGGGGCCGAGCGACAGCGTCCAGGCGACCGACGCGTTGGCCGGTGCGGTGATCGGCGGCGGGTCCGGAATGCGCGGCCGCGACGACGACCACGGCCACCAGGCGCAGCCGCCCAGGCCGATCGCCAGCGTGGCGACCGCCGCGCGCCGTGCGACGAGCCTCGCGCGCCCGCTCACGCCGGCGCTCCGCCGAGCGCGTCGCGCTTGAGCTGCACGACGCCGCGCAGCGCCGCGTTCGGCGAGAGCGCGGCGAGCGCGCGGTCGTAGGCCGCGCGCGCATCGTCGCGGCGGCCGGCCGCGGCCAGCAGGTCGCCCCGGAGATCCTCGTACAGCGCGAGAAACGCGCCGGGCGATGCGACGTCGAGCGTCTTCAGGCCCTCGTCGTACGCGCCCTCGTCCAGCAGGATCGCCGCCAGGCGCAGGCGCGCGGTGTGGCGGAAGGTCTCGTCCTTCGCGTTCTCGATCGCCCACTGCAACGGAACCTTCGCCGCCTTCGCGTCGCCCGCTTCCAGATAGACGCCGGCGGCGACCAGCGCGGCCATCGGACCGTAGGCGGTGCCCCCGTAGTCCTCGAAGATCGTTCCGGCGGCGGCGCGCACGCGTTCGACGTCGCGCTCACCGGCGGCACTGCGCAGCGTCTCGTAGACGGCGGCCGCCTGCGCCGACTGGCGCTCCTGGTACCAGCCCCAGCCACGCCACGCGGCGATCGACAGCGCGACCACCGCCACCAGCGTGACGATGAAATTGCCGTAGCGGTTCCAGAACGCCTTGAGATTCTCGAGCTGTTCCTGCTCTTCCAGGTTGTAGGCCATGGCCTTTTCGGGTTCTCCAGTCAGTGTTCGGCGATCGCGTCGAGCACGCGATCGACGACACGCGCCAGCGGCACGCTCTCCTGGCGCGCGGCGCCGGCCGCTGCACGGTCCGCGGCCCCGTCGCCCGCGGCAGGCGAGGCGCGCAGCCATTTCAGCGACGCCTCGTCGCGCGCCAGCTCGTCGACGCCGAGGATCAGCGCGAACTGCGCGCCGCTCGCGTCGGCGCGGCGGAACTGCGACTTGAAGCTGCCGCCGCCGCAATGCAGGATGACGTCGAGTCCGGCGTCGCGCAGGCGCTCGGCGGCGCCGAGCGCCGCCTCGAGCGTGGCGTCGCCGTGATGCACGACGTAAACGTCGCAGCGGGCGGCGGACGCGCCCTCCTCCTGCTCGCGCAGCAGATCGAGCACGCGCTCGACGCCGAGCGCGAATCCGCAGGCCGGCGCATCCTTGCCGCCGAGCATCGCGATGAGCGGATCGTAGCGGCCGCCGCCGCAGATCGTCAGCGGCGTGCCGCCGACGTCGGCGATCCACTCGAACACGCTCAGGTTGTAGTAGTCGAGCCCGCGCACCAGCCGCGGGTTGATGCGAAACGGCAGGTTCTGCGCGCGCAGCAGCTGTTGAAGCCGCTCGAAATGCGCACGCGATTCGTCGCCGAGGAAGTCGGCCAGGCGCGGCGCCGCCTCGACCAGCGACTGCATCGCCGGGTTCTTCGTATCGAGGATGCGCAGCGGATTGCTGTGCAGCCGGCGCGTCGCGTCGGCGTCGAGCCGTTCACGGTTGGCCTCGAAATACGCGATCAGCGCCTCGCGGTGTGCGCGACGCTCGTCCGACTGGCCGAGCGAGTTGATCTCGAGCCGCACGCCGGTGATGCCGAGCGCCTCCCACAGCCGCTGGCACATCAGGATGACCTCGGCATCGGCGTCGGGCCCCGAGAACCCGAGCGCTTCCGCACCCACCTGGTGGAACTGACGATAGCGGCCCTTCTGCGGGCGCTCGTGGCGGAACATCGGGCCGGCGTACCACAGCCGCTGCGGCCCGTCGTACAGGAGGTTGTGCTCGATCACCGCGCGCACGACGCCGGCGGTGTTCTCCGGACGCAGCGTGAGATGCTCGCCGTTCAGCTGGTCGACGAACGAGTACATCTCCTTCTCGACGATGTCGGTCACCTCGCCGATGCCGCGTACGAACAGCCGCGTGTGCTCGACGATCGGCGTGCGGATGCGCCGGTAGCCGTAGGCGCGCATCGTGTCGGCCACCGCGTCCTCGAAGCGCTGCCACAGCGGCTCGTCGGCCGGCAGCACGTCGTTCATGCCGCGCACGCCGTTCACGCGCTCGGCGCCGCGCCGGGTATCTCGTGCGCTCATTGCCGGTCGCCGTCCGCCGCCTGCGCGCGCCCGAAGCGCCGCTCGACGTATTCCGTGACGATCGCCTGGAACTCCTCGGCGATACGCTCGCCCTTGAGCGTGACGCTGCGCTCGCCGTCGATGAACACCGGGGCCACCGGCGCCTCGCCCGAGCCGGGCAGCGAGATGCCGATATCGGCATGCCGGCTCTCGCCCGGTCCGTTGACCACGCAGCCCATCACCGCCACCCGCAGCGACTCGACGCCCGGATAGCACTCCTTCCAGTCGACCATGCGGGTTCGCAGCCAGCCCTGGATCGATGCGGCGAGCTCCTGGAAGAAGGTGCTGCTCGTGCGGCCGCAGCCCGGGCAGGCGACGACCTGCGGCATGAACATGCGCAGCCCCATCGTCTGCAGGATCTCCTGCGCGACGATCACTTCGCGCGCGCGATCGCCCCCCGGCTCCGGAGTGAGCGAGATGCGGATGGTGTCGCCGATCCCCTGCTGCAGCAGCACGGCGAGCGCCGCCGTCGACGCGACGATGCCCTTGCTGCCCATGCCCGCTTCGGTGAGCCCCAGATGCAGCGGCCAGTCGCAGCGGCGCGCGAGCTCGCCGTAGACGGCGATCAGATCCTGCACCTGCGAGACCTTCGCCGACAGGCAGATCGCGTCGGCCGGCAGGCCGAGCTCCACGGCGCGCTCGGCGTTCTCGATCGCGGAGGTGACGAGCGCCTCGCGCAGCACCGCCTGCGCATCCCACGGCCGGCTGCGCGCCGCGTTCTCATCCATCATCCGCGCGAGCAGCGCCTGGTCGAGGCTGCCCCAGTTCACCCCGATGCGCACCGGCTTGCCGTTGCGGCACGCGATCTCGATCATCCGGGCGAAGTTGTCCTCTCGGCGCCGGCCCAGGCCGACGTTGCCCGGGTTGATCCGGTATTTGGACAGCGCCTGCGCGCAATCGGGATGCTCGGCGAGCAGCTTGTGGCCGTTGTAATGAAAGTCGCCGATCAGCGGGACGTCGACACCCATGCGATCGAGCTGCTCGCGCAAGGGCGCGACCGCAGCTGCCGCCGCCGCCGTGTTGACGGTGATGCGCACGAGCTCGGAACCGGCACGGGCGAGCGCCTTCACCTGGATCGCGGTGGCGGTCGGGTCGGCAGTGTCGGTGTTCGTCATCGACTGCACGACGACCGGCGCATCGCCGCCGACCTGCACGACGCGCGCGCCCCAGGCGACGCGCATCGGGCGCGAACGGCGGCGCGGCGCCGAGCCGACGCGCATCGGTGCGGGAACGGCTGCCTCGGACATCGCTTCGGCGTTCACTCGACGCGCACGCGCGCCACGCCGCGCTGCGTGACCGTGCCGAGATCGACGTTGCGTCCGCCGTGCTCGACGCGGACGAAATGCGCATTCCCGATCGTCATCGAATACGGCTTCGGACCAGAGACCTCGCGCGTGCTGTTCGCCGGCTGCGTGCCGAGCAGCAGCACGCGTCCGGTGGCATCGCGCACCTCGACCCACGATTCGCGCTCGAAGTGCAGGACGAGGGCGGCGGCGTCCGAAGCGGGTCCGGCCGCGGCATCCGTAGCGGCCGCCGTGCTCGTACCCGCGGCGGTGCTCGTACCGGCCGCGTCATTCGTGCCGACGAGCGCCTCGCCCGAGGAGGCGTCGGTCGCCTGCCCGTCCGCCGACGAACCCGCATCGGACCCCGGCGGTTCGCCGACCAGCGCCGCCCCCCTGTTCGCGGCGGTCGCGCCGACGCCGTCCGCGCCGATCCCGGCGGGTGCGGAAGCCGGCTGCGCATCGGCCGCCGGCTCGCGAGCCGGCGCCGTCGCGCCCGGCGCCGACGGCCCGTCGGTCGCCCCGGACGGAGCGGCGGGGGGCGGGGACGAAGACGGGAACGCGGTCGGGGGCGAAGCGCTTCCGGATCCGGCCGGTGTCGCTGCGCTGCCGCCCGCTGCGGCGGGCGCCGTGTCCGCCGCCGGGTCGCGCATATCCGCCGCGGCCCCCGGCAGACCGGAAGTCGCCGCGCCGGCCCCCGGCGACGGCGCACCGGACGGGGCATTCGGCTGCGCGTCGGACTCGCCGCTTCCCGGAGCGGTGCCGGGCGTCAGCGGAACGACGTCGACGGCGCGCCCGGAGGCACTTCCGTTGCCCGGCTCGAGCACCTGCGCGAGATCGGCGCCACGTCCGAAATACATCGCGATGGCCACGACGCCGGCGATGCCGAGCAGGATCCAGACGATGCGGCTGCCCGATCCGCCGTTGTCGAAGCCGAGTGCGCCGTGGCGCGGAAGCGGGGAGTCGAGCGACGACGACGGCCGCAACTCGGGCGCGGGCGCCCCGCCGAGCGTCGCGAGCAACGGCGCGACGTCGACCTGCAGCGTCTTGCCGTAGGCGCGGATCGCGCCGCGCACGAAGGCCTGGCCCGGCAGCGCGTCCCAGCGGCCCTGCTCGATCGCGTCGATCTGGCGCGGCATCATGCCGAGCTTGGCGGCGACATCGGACTTGGACCAGCCGCGCGCCTCGCGCGCGGCGGCCAGCTGCTCGGGCGCGGCGACCTCGGTGATCGCCCCCGTCGCCTCCGGTTTCGTGCTCGCTTCGCTCATGGACGTCGTGGAGTTCACCCGCCGAAACGGCCCTGCGCGAGCAGCGCCGACTCGGGCGAGTCGGGGAAACGACGGCGCAGCTGCGCCGCCAGGCTCTTCTCGGTGTCGACGTTGCCGAGCGAGCGCTCGACGCGCAACGCGAGCCACAGCACCTGCGCGTTCGGTTCGTAGGCGGACAGCAGCCGCTGCGAATAGAAGCGCGCACGGCTCGCCTCGCCACGCTTCAGGTACAGCTCGGCGAGGTGGTACATCGCGACCGCGTTCGACGGATCGACCTGGAAGGCGCGCTGCAGATAGCGCTCGGCGCCTTCCTCGTCGCCGAGGCGCAGCGAGCAGATGCCGGCGTTGTGCAGCGGCTTGGCCGGCGTGCGGTACAACGGATCGGCCGCTGCGCGCGCGAAGCGATCGAGCGACGCCTGCTCGCGCCCGGTCTGGCACAGGAACCACCCGTAGCCATTGTTCAGGTCGGGGTCGTTCGGCGCGATGCGCAGCCCGTGCTGGAACGCGTCCTCGGCCCGATCGCGGTCGCCGAGGTCGCTGTAGACGAGTCCGAGCACGCCGTAGGCCGGCGCGTAGCCCGGATCGATCGCCAGCGCCTGGCGAAGCTCGTCGAGCGCGACCGTGAAATTGCCCTGCTGGTAGTAGCTCGCCGCGAGCTCGAGCCGGATGCGCGCGCGCCGGCGTTCCTCGCTTTCCTCGGGCGAACCGGGCAGCGCCACCTGGGCTGCCGGGCCGACCGCCGAGCGCTCGCCGCCGGGACCCGCCGCACCGTCGGTGGCACAACCGGCGAGCCAGAGCAGCGACGCGAGCGCGCCGGCGACTGCGAAGGAAGCTTTCACGGGCGACGATCCATCAGGAGATGCGTTCGAGGAAGCGCACGCGCTGCTCGCGCTCGCGCAGCCGGGTGCGGTCCTGCACCTCGCCGGCGAGCTGTCCGCAGGCGGCATCGATGTCGTCTCCGCGGGTGCGGCGAACCGTCGTGACGATGCCGGCATCGACGAGCCGCTGCGCGAAGGCGCGGATGCGAGGCTCGGGCGAACGGCGCAGGCCCGAGTTCGGAAACGGATTGAACGGAATCAGGTTGAACTTGCACGGCACGTCGCGCACGCACTCGAGCAACGCCTCGGCGTGCGCGTCGCCGTCGTTCACGCCGTCGAGCATCACGTACTCGAAGGTGATGAAGTCGCGCGGCGCACGCTCGAGATAGCGCCGGCACGCCTGCATCAGCTCGGCCAGCGGGTACTTGCGGTTCAGCGGGACGAGCCGGTCGCGCAACGCGTCGTCGGGCGCGTGCAGCGAGACGGCGAGCGCGACCGGGCAGTCGTCGCGCAGCCGGTCGATCATCGGCACGACGCCGGAGGTGGAGACCGTGACGCGCCGCCGCGACAGCCCGTAGGCGTGGTCGTCGAGCAGCAGCCGCAGCGCGGCGAGCGTGGCCGCGTAGTTCTGCAGCGGCTCGCCCATGCCCATGAAGACGACGTTCGTGACGACCCGCGCCTCGGAGCCCCGGCCCGCCTGCGCCCGCTCGAGCGAGCGCTTCGCGTGCCAGACCTGCGCGACGATCTCGTCGGGGCGCAGGTTGCGCGCGAAGCCCTGCTTGCCGGTGGAGCAGAACAGGCAGTTCACCGCGCAGCCGGCCTGCGTCGACACGCACAGCGTCCCGCGGTCGGTTTCCGGGATGAAGACGGTCTCGACGGCGTTACCGCCGCCCACGTCGAGCAACCACTTGCGGGTGCCGTCGGCCGATTCGTGGTCGGCGAGCACGGGCGGCGCCTCGACGCAGGCGTGCCGGGCGAGCACACCGCGGAATTCCTGCGCGAGATCGGTCATCGCGTCGAAATCGTCGACGCCGCGCTGGTGGATCCAGCGCAGCAGCTGGCGGGCGCGAAACGGCTTCTGCCCCCAGTCGGCGCACTGCCGCTCGAGCGCTTCCCGGTCCAGGCCGAGCAGCCGGACCTTCGTGGCCTCGTTGCCCTTCGACGCGTTCATGACACCCCGGCGCGTCCCTCGATCAGCGCGAATGCAGGTCGAGCGTCGGGAAGAAGAATGCGATCTCGGTGCGCGCCGTGTCGGCCCCGTCGGAGCCGTGGACCGCGTTTGCGTCGATGCTGTCGGCGAAATCGGCGCGGATCGTGCCCTTGTCGGCCTTCTTCGGATCGGTGGCGCCCATCAGGTCGCGGTTGCGACGGATCGCGTCCTCGCCCTCGAGCACCTGCACCATGATCGGGCCGGAGGTCATGAAGCGGACGAGATCGGCGTAGAAGGGGCGCTCCTTGTGCACCGCATAGAAGGCGCCGGCCTGCTCGGGCGACAGATGCATCATGCGGGCGGCGATGATCTTCAGACCCGCGCCCTCGAAGCGCGCGTAGATCTGGCCGATCACGTTCTTGGCGACCGCATCGGGCTTGATGATGGACAGGGTGCGTTCGACAGCCATGAAAGTTCCGGTGGAGCCCCGCGCGGGCGGCCCGGAAAGGCCGAAGCGGCGCGGCGAGGACGTTGGACCCGTGGATTATTGAATAGAATGCGTGGAAATCCGGCGCCCGCGGCGCGGATGTGTGGCGCATCGTCAACGCAGCGCGAGCGCGCAGCGAGCCTGTAAGTTTAGCATGCGGCCACCTACCCATAATGGTGATCCGGGGCCGCAAGGCCTTGATTCCGGAAGACCGCGCCCGCAAGTCCCGTCGAAGCGGGCGTCCGCCTTCCGGTTCGCTTCCGGATTCGCTTCCATTTCTCTCGTGGAGAAGACACGCATGGCTTTCGAACAGAACCAACTCGGCGCCCGCGTCGCGCGCAGCGGCTACGGCGGTGCACTGGAGGCGGCCAGCCGCAACCGGGTGCTGCGCAACACCTACTGGCTGCTCGCGCTCTCGATGGTGCCCACGGTCCTCGGCGCGTGGATCGGCGTGCAGACCGGCTTCTCGTTCTTCGCGGGCAGCCCGTTCATGGGCCTGGTCGTCTTCCTCGGCGTCGCCTTCGGATTCTTCTTCGCGATCGAGCGCTTCAAGAACAGCGGAATCGGCGTGGCGCTCCTGCTGGGCTTCACGTTCTTCATGGGGCTGATGCTCTCGCGCCTGATCGGCGCGGTGCTCGGCTACGCGAACGGCGCCAACCTAATCATGACGGCCTTCGGCGGAACGGCGGCGATCTTCGCCGTGATGGCCACCGTCGCCAGCGTCTCGAAGCGCGACTTCAGCGGCATGGGCAAGTGGCTGTTCGTCGGCTTCATGGTCGTCTTCGTCGCGGCCATCGCCAACATCTGGCTGCAGATGCCCGCGCTGATGCTCACCGTCTCCACGCTCGCCGTGTTGATCTTCTCGGCGTTCATCCTGTACGACCTGCAGCGCGTGGTGAACGGCGGCGAGACGAACTACGTCACCGCCACGCTGTCGGTGTACCTGAGCGTGTACAACGTGTTCGCCAACCTGCTGATGCTGCTCGGCATGCTCGGCGGCGAACGCGAGTAACGGCGCCGTCCGGCGCCGCAGCGGGCCGGTTTTGCACCGGCCGAGGGCCGAAGGGCCCGCACCGATGCCCGCTCTCGAGCGGGCATCGCCATTTTCCGCTCGTGGCAGCCCCTGGCGCACGACGCCATTCGCGCTGCCGGCACGCCTTCTCACCGCTGCGCTTCGCGAAGCGCCTCCGGCGGAACGTCGACGACCGCCGGTGCGTCGTTCCACCGGCCGCGCAGAAGCTCCAGGAGCTCGCCGGTCTTCAGCAGGCCCGTCCGAAGCCGCTCCTGGATCAGCGGAGCGACGTCCTGTCGCAGGACGACGCGGCCGGAGACCGAGCCGTGGACGCGGATCTTCCCGCCCTTCGCGACGGTCGCGCCCGCCGCGAGGCCGAGGCCGACCTCCCCGCGGAATTCGATCTCCCGGACGGCGCCGACGAGGATCGCGAGGAGATCGTCGACCAGGGGCCGGAGCGATTCGGGCACCTCGCCGGTGTCGAGGAAGGTGCGGAGCTGGTCGGCGGCATCGCCCAGCACGGAGACGGCGGTCTGCCGGACCTTCTCGGAGAGATCCGGCGGGATGGTCCGCTGCCGGAGGCCTTCGAGCACCGTCTTCACGAGCGCCTGGACATCGGCGTCGGCTTCGAGACGCGCGAGCACATGCTCGCCGATGCGGGCGAGCATCCGGGTGAGCACCTCCTCCGGAAGGACGAGCTCGACGGTGAAGTACCCGAGGAGGTGCAGGCCCCAGTCCCGGTACTTCGGCGACAGCACGACCGTGAAGTTCCGGTTGCTCGCCAGGATGAGCGCGTACGCACGGCCGAGCGGCGAACCGACCGTGAAGCGATAGCGGATCACCGCCGGGTCGATGGCGGCGATGAATGCATCGAAGCGCTCGAAGGCGTCGAGGTCGAAGACGGGCAGCGAGAGGACGATCTCGTGTGCGGGTCCCTCGTAGACGTCGAGCTCTCCCGCCTTCAGGTAGAGCTCGTGTCCGAGGTACTCGACCGACGCCTCGTCGAACGGTCGCGCGATCCTCCAAATCAGGCGAAGACCGCCGCCGCCCTGGAACGCGGGCCCGGCCGGCAGGCCGCTCGCCACCGCGACGACGGCCGTGATCGCCCCCGCCGCTTCCCCCTCGGCGTAGAGCTCGAACCCCAGCGACAGGAACTGCCGGATGCCGTTCGCGTCCCGGGCCCACTCCGGCTCGAGCTGGAGGCCGGCACCCGCCTCGAGGACCACTTCCCCACGCAGCGCAGCGCGAAGCAGCGCCTGCAACGCGCCGCGCAGGTTCACCGCCCTGTCGACCTTGGGATCGAAGAAGATCGCCTCGCCTCGCCCGATGGGCGCCTTACCTTCGCGGCCATATGCGCCGCCGGACACGCGCCGCGACGCATCGTCCGCCGTGCGCACGCCGGCCTCCGCTCCGGCCACGCCGCTGCCGACCGCCTTGACCTCGAGCTTCAGCTTCTTGCGGAACGGCTCCGGGGCGAGGCCGAGAAGAGCGCGATCGAACACGGCCGCGATCTGCACGGCCGACTCGGCGTCGAGCAGGTAGACGAGCAGCGGGACGAAGCCTGCGTCCTCGAGCACCGGGAACTCGAACGCCTCGTGCACCACGACCTGCACGCCGAACTGCGCCTGCGCGCCCGCGCTCGCGCCGACGCCCTGCGCGCCGAAGCGCACGAAGCCGCCCGCGCCGATGCCGGTGTCGAAGCCCCCCGCCGCGACCCCGTGACGCACGAGCTTCACCGTCTTCCGGGTCTCGCGAACCAGGTCGAAGGACGTCGACTCCGAAAGCTGGAGCGGAATGCCGAAGGTGACGCCGACGTGGGCGTCGATGACGAGCCCGGTGCCGACGGGCCAGTACCGATCGAGCACCTCCTGGACGAGCGCGCGCGCTGCCTCGCCGCCGCGGGTGAAGAGCCGGGCCGCCGATTCCCGCTCGCCTCGGTCGAGCAGGAAGCGGACCAGCCGCAGGAAAATCTTCGTGCCCGGCGCGACCGGCCCGAGCAGCGGGCCGGCGCTCTTTTCGAGGAGCGCGACCAGGCGGACGAGATCCGCCTGGTCGCGCCCGGTGTCGACCAGCGCACGGTCGACCAGCGTCTGCAGCGCATCGCGCCCCGGCGCCGTATCGCTCGTCGTCGTCAAGCCCGGGCTCGCTGGCGCCGAGGCTGCGGCCGGCGTCCCTCGATCCTCGGGGCCGCGATCGCGCACGCCTCGATCGAGCTCCGCGCCCTCGCCTGCCATCGGGCTCTCGCCTCTACGGCGCGTTCCCTTCCTCGTCGACCGGTGCGGGCTGGCCGTCGCGGCGATAGACGCGGTAGACGTCCTCGCCGCCCTGCTGCCATGGGCGGTCGGCGATGCGCGCCGCGAGATGCTGGTTCTCCAGGCAGACGCGCTCGACGTCGAGCATGCGGTGCGCGAGCTTGAAGCCTTCGAGCAGCGGCACCTGGCCGGGCAGTGTCTCCACGACGATCGCGTCCTGCGCGATCTGCACGCGGCGGCTGCTGAGCACGGCATTCGCGCCCGCAGGATCCTCGAGGAACGCGTGATTGCCGATCTGCTCGAGCAAGTCGTGGATCTCGTCGTCCGAGTAATAGCGGCGCAGCTGCTGAAAGAGCGTCGTCCGCTCGAGCTCGGCGCGCGGCAGGGCGGCGAGCTCGCTGCCGGGACGCAGCACGCGCAGCAGCACCTCGGAGAGCGCGATGGACGGGCCCGTGAAATCGAAGATCTCTTCGGCGCCGTAGTAGCCCTGCCGCTGCAGGCCCCGGGTGAGCTCGGGCAACGGCGTGCCGTGGAACGTCTCGGTGCGCAGGATGCGATCGTCGTCGGTGCGCGGATCGGACTGCCAGACGTACTGCATGTAGTGCGTGCGATTGCGGCGGACGTGGCCGAGCACGCGGTCGAGCCGCGCCCGCGCCTTCAGATACGCCTCGTCGTGCTCGAAGAGCTCCTTCTTCGCCTTCTCCAGGCCTTCGAGCATCGTCGCCAGCCGGGTCTCGCGATCCCTCGCTTCCTCCGACGTGGCGGGTGGGCTCGCCGCGCGCAGCGCGTCGTAGGCGATCCTGCGGTCGCTGTAGTCGACCGAGCTGCGGATCTGGCGACGGGCGAGCGCGTCGATCTCGTGCACGTTGTCTTGCAGATCGTCGGCGAGCTGCGCAGGCAGCGCGTGAATGAGCACGTGCGCGTGGTCCGACAGGAACTTGTCGTCGATCGCCGCCTCGCTCGGCGCGTAGCGGGTGCGCAGGAGAACCGGCCGGATGTCGTGCAGCTCGACGGTCACCAGGTACTGGCGCAGGAGCTGGTAGTAGAAGTAGTTGGCCGTGATCTCCGTGTTCGGGTTCTCGACAAGCGTCTCGGTCTCGAACTCGTCCTGCAGCTGCCGCTCCTCGCGGATCTTGACCTCGCGCTTCTCGTTGTACTGCGCGGAGGATTTCATCGAGATCTCCGCGATCGCCGACTGCGTGGTACGGCTGATCTCGCTCAGCTCGAGATCGGTCGTCTGCGTGACGTCGATGCTGCCGAAGGCGAAG
>Ga0079224_100001646_pt1 | contig 26145 bp, 22 predicted proteins | sample Stecom2015_FD_80414 | JGI IMG/M metagenome (GOLD analysis project Ga0079224, IMG submission 80414) | Agricultural soil microbial communities from Utah to study Nitrogen management - Steer compost 2015 | ecosystem: Environmental > Terrestrial > Soil > Agricultural land | place: USA: Utah... | reverse complement strand
GCAAGCGGAAGAGTGCACACTTCGGCAGCATCTGTTGCAGTGCTCCCCGAAGTTGAAGATGTTCAGGTTGATATTAATCCCGCTGATCTTAAGATTGATGTTTTTCGTGAGGGCGGCGCCGGCGGGCAGAATGTTAACAAGGTTGAAACTGCGGTGCGGATTACTCATATTCCTTCCGGGCTTGTTGTTCAATGCCAGGATGAAAGATCTCAGCTTAAAAACCGGCAGAAAGCTATGAGGGTTCTGCGTGCAAGATTGTATGATGCTGAATTGAAAAAACATACTGATAAAATTTCCGCCGAAAGAAAAACGATGGTTGGCAGCGGTGATAGAAGTGATAAAATCCGTACTTATAATTTTCCTCAAAACAGAGTTACCGATCACCGTATAGGTTTAACGCTTTATAATTTATCAAACATTATGGAAGGTGATCTGCACGAATTGATTGAGCAAATTAAACTTGCAGACAGAACGGAAAAGCTTCAGGAAAGCGCGGAGTTTTAAAACTAAAAGGGGTATAATCTGTTAAATCCTTTTTAAATAATGTTTAAGATTTCTTAACCCTTTTTCCAAAATCATTTGGCACTGGATTATTAGAAAACCTTCCTTTTCCCATGGCTGCATATATGAAGCCGCTGCCGGGGAAATCTATTCCATCACTTTAATTGTTATCAGGCTTATATCATCTTCGAATTTACCGCCTGTAAATTTTGCAAACTCATCCTTAATTTTATCAATGACTGAATCACCAGGCTGAATATTTTTAATCAGTTCATTAAATGCTGCGCCGAATTGATTTCCTTCAGCACCTCTTGATTCAATGATACCGTCCGTCACTAGTAATATTAAATCGCCGGAATTTAAATCAACATTTACATCTTCATAATTTCCTGATGCAGCAAAACCAAGAAGCATTCCTTTGGATTGAATCTTTTTAACTTCTCCTGATTCACCGCTTTTAAATAAAATTGGAAGATCTCCCGCACCGGTATATTTTAATTTTTTTTCTGCCCTGTTTAAGATAACTATTGAAAGAGTTGCAAACACTTCTGCAACTTTTGCATCGCGGTGAACTGATTCATTAACCTGTTGTAAAATTTCGCTCGGTGAAAGTTCAGCAGCATTTTTAAGCACCATTCTGATTGCGCTTCGCACATATCCGGCATAAGCTAGCGCAAAGTACCATGCGCCCCAGCGCTTACCCATTACATCACCAAGAATGATTGCAAAATTATTTTCATCTAATTTAAAATAATCAATAAAATCCCCTCCGGGTATTCCCTGAAAAGGCTGATGCCAATGTTGAATTTCAAATCCGGGAAATGTTGGATTATTATCCGGAACAACTTTTACGCGGAGTGAATCAGCGGCTTTATGAAGTTCTGTAACTGCCTTCTGGCGTTCTTTGCCAAGACTTTTAATAATTGCACTTACCTTTGCAACAACAATACGCGGGCCTGCAGTTTTTAAAACATAATCTGTAATTCCAAGATCAAACCCATCAAGAATATCCTGCTCTTCACCTTTTGAAGTAAGAAAGATAAACGGAATTGTCCGGAGTGATTCATCTTCCATCAAAATTCTTCTGAATTCAAATCCATCAATCTGTGGCATCATAATATCTGAAATAATCACATCAGGCTGAATTTCACGTGCAAGCTTAATTCCCTTCTGTGCACTTATGGCAATCTCACATTTAAATCCAGCCTTGGTAAGATTATATTGAAATACTTTTGCAAGTGAAATATCATCATCAACAAGAAGAATACTTGTTTGAGCTTCTGTAAATGCCTGTTCAATATTTTTTTTGCTGCCGTATATTTTTTGAATTTCAGATCTGCGGATAAGTGCCTGTACTTTAAGTACAAGTTCTTTTATATCGAATGGTTTGGTAATTATATCATCGCCGCCAACTTCAAGTGCGCGGGCTTTATCTTCAGGGGAATTTTTTGCAGTAACAAAAACAAACGGAAGGAAGCGGTAATTTTCGTTCTCTCGTACCTTGCTGCAAAAAGTAAATCCATCTGTTCCTTCCATTGTAACATCACAAAGAACAAGATCAATATTATTGCCGGTTAAAATTTCATAACCGGTTTCCGGGCCTTCAGCTTCAAATATCCGGTAATTATTATTTTTCAGATGATATCCAATCAGTTTCCTTACTGTAATATCATCATCAATAATCAAAACTGATTTTAAATCATCTTTAAGCATATAAAGGAATTTGATACAGATGCAAGCTTTAATTAAGACTCGAAACTTTTAACGGCTTCTTCACGGGTTTTATATGCTTCAAACACGCGGTACATTCTTGTTAATTCAAACATTGAATGAACAGCAGGCTGAAAGCCGACCAGCCGGAGATCACCGCCAAGACCTGTAACTTTTTTTAATGAAACAACAAGCGCACCGAGAAATGTTGAATCTATAAATTCACATTCTGTAAGATCAACAACAATCCGGCGCCAGCCTGCATTGATATCTTCTGAAAGAGTCATTTTGAATTCTTCGGCTTCTTTTAAGGTTGCTCTTGTAAGATTTACAATTTCAACCAGTACATTGCCGTGAGTTTCTTTTGTGAAATCCATTAAATGTTTCTCGCTTTAATTATTCAAATGAACGGTTTTCTATATTGTATTTTTCCATTAAACGGTAAATTGTTGCACGCCCAAGCTGAAGTTTTTTTGCTGCTTCAACTATATTGCCGTTTGTAACTTTTAACGCGTGCCTTATCGATTCTTCTTTTAATTTTTCAAAAGGAATTATCGTATCATCACTAAACAATGCACCTGAATAATCAACACTATTTATTGCATCGGCAGATTTTAAATGCTGGGGCAGATCATCAACATCAATTAAATCACCTTCAGTAATAATCAGGCATCGTTCAATTGTATTTTCCATTTCTCTAATATTTCCGGGCCAGCTGTAATCATAAATAAGTTTAAGTGCTTTTTTTGAAAATCCTTTTATATTCTTTCCAAGTTTTTTATTAAAGGTATCAAGAAAATGCTGGGCTAAAATAAGAATATCACCTTTTCTTTGCCTTAATGGAGGAATAACTATAGGGAAAGAATTCAGCCTGTAAAAAAGCTCCTCTCTGAATTCTTTATTATCAACCGCTTGTTTTAAATCCCTGTTTGTTGCAGAGATAATTCTCACATCTGATTTAATTGTTTCAGTTCCGCCAACACGTTCAAAAGTTCTTTCCTGAATTACTCTGAGTAGTTTTGCCTGAAGCAGCATTTCAAGTTCGCCAACTTCATCAAGGAATATTGTACCTTCGTTTGCAAGTTCAAATTTGCCAAGCTTTCTCTGGTGCGCGCCGGTGAATGATCCTTTTTCATGACCAAACAATTCGCTTTCGAGAAGTTCACGCGGAATTGAAGCACAGTTTACAACAATGAATGGTTTATCCTTTCTGTTTCCATTATAATGAATTGCACGTGCAATTAATTCTTTTCCCGTTCCGCTTTCACCATATATTAATACAGAGATATCATTATTAAGAACTTTTGAAACAAGTTTAAAAACATCCTGCATCTTTCCATCAGCAGAAACAATGTTATCAAAGCTGTATTCCTGTTTTACATTTTCTTTAAGATTGTTGATCTCTCTTGTTAAATCATAATTTTTAATTGCATTTTTTATTGCCGGTTCAAGCCTTTGAAGATCAATTGGTTTTGGAAAATAATCATAAGCGCCGAATCTGAGTGACTCAACCGCCACTTCAACCCTGCCCTGAGCTGAGAGCATAATCACGGGAAGATTTTCATCAAACTGTTTTATTCTTTTTAATACTTCAATGCCGTCCATTCCGGGAAGCATAATATCGAGTAAAACTAAATCGGGTTTCAAATTCAATTTCCGCAGAGCATCTTCACCATTTCCGAAAACTTCGATATTATATTTCCACTTGTCTTTAACCCAGTAAGTTAAAAGCTTTGAAACAGCTTGTTCATCATCAACAATAAAAACAAGTTTATCCACGTTTATCCTTTACTTTTGTTTGATTTTATATTTTTCGGCAGTTTTATAATAAAGGAGGTTCCTTTATTAATTTCACTTTGAACAGAAACAAAACCCTTATGCAAATCTACTATTTGTTTCACAAATACCAAGCCCAGTCCCGTTCCTGGAATCTCTGTTCCGGGCCTGCTAACCCTGAAAAATTTTTGAAAAACGTACGAAAGATCTTTCTCCGGAATTCCAGCGCCTGTATCGCTGATTATTACTTCAAATTCCCTGTAAAGATTTTGCGCTACTACAGCTATCCTTCCGTGTTCGTTAGTGAATTTAATTGCATTGCTTAACAGTTCACTAAACACTCTTGATATTTTTTCCCTGTCAGCATTTATCAAAATTTCTTCCGGAGGAATATCAAGTGTAAGTCTTAATTTTTTAGATGTAATCTGTTTCTGGTAAGAATCAATAACTTCATTTATAGCGGAAATTACATCAAATTCTGTCTTAATTAATTCAACTTCACCGCTCTCAATTTTTGAAAGATCAAGAATATCATTTATAAGTTTAGCTAATCTTTTTCCTTCTTTAAGAATTATCTCATTAAATTCATTTCTTGTTTCAAGCGGCATTTGCGGATCGGAAGCAATTGTTTCAGAGAAACCTATTATTGATGCCAACGGGGTTCTTAATTCATGAGAAATATTTGAAATGAATTCACTCCTTAAATTATTCAACTCTTCAAGTATTGCTTTTCTTTGATTGGATCTTGATCGTTCAATTGAAAGAAGCCGGTTTGCTTCCATCAATTTATAGTTCAGTTCGTTTATTGTGTTTTCGTAATTTTTTCGTTTTGTAACATCTGCTGCAATGCCAACCATCCCAACAATTTTATTTTCACTAATTATTGAGCGCGCATTAATTTCAAAATTAATTTCTCTTCCTGTCCGGCTTATCATTATACATTCAAAAGTATGCAGATTTCTTGAAAGTAGAATTTCCCGGAACGATGCCGAAGTTGCTGCTTTATTTTTAAAGGAAATAAAATCGAGAAAATGCCTGCCGAGTAATTCTTCTTTTGAATAATCCAGCATTAATGCGCCGTTATTAACATTAACAAAAATACCGCTTTCATCTAAAATGAAAACCAGATTAGATGATGCACTGAATAATAATTTTATAATCTGGTCAGAATGTGCCTGCAGATTTTCCCGTTCTGATTTTTTCTTCAAGATCTTTCCTAATTCATCAGTTTCTGAATTTTATCGAGTTAGAAGTTTTAATTTAATATCAGTTAACACAATTCTGATTTTTCTTAACCTTTTATATCATTTCTCCCTTTTTAATTTTTATGAATTAATTGAAAGCGGTAAAAGCCAATAAACGCACATTTTTTAATTTGGTGAAACCTTACATTGTGTTTCAACTCAATAAAAGACTTTGAAAATATAAGCTTTTTGTGAATAAAGTAAAATCTCAAAATAAGAAAATGCTGATTGCAGAAGAAAAATTAAACTGTGCAGTTTCTTGTTGTAAATAAATTTACCGTAAGCTAAATTACTTCATCACTTAAAGAAAGGAGATCGTATGGACAGGTTAACTATTCTCAGATTGATCGTTCTGGTTCTTCTTCTTTCACTTGCAGGCTGCTGGGAAGATTGCGGTTTATATTGCTGATTCCCATTTTTTTAAGCTGCCTCAATATTTCAAGAGGCAGTTTTAATTTTTAAGATTTTCTTTTTGAAGCGCTTCAAAATATTTTCTTATAAGTTCCTCATAATCTTTTGAGTAACCTTCCTGAACAGCGCGGTTTAATTCATCTTTAATTAAATTTTTTCCTTTATCAGAATTCAAATTCAATTCTGCCGGAGATTGGCGTACAATATTTTCACCGGTGTTTGATTCTCTTTGCTTTTCAAAATCACGTTCATTTATTGAGCGCTGCGCATCAAGCATGCGTGATAAAATTCCCTCCTGTTTTTGGATTAGTTCATCATCAAGTTTTTCAGTTCTCATGTTTGTAATAACTTCCTGCATTTCTTTTGCAATATTTTCAAGATTGCCCGGCAGGCTTTTTGATTTTCCGGATTCTCTTGCTTCCCTGTTCAACTGTTCAATTGATTTACGAATTAATTCCTGCTGTTGTGCAAGCCGCTGAAGTTCAGCCATTTGCTGCTGTGAAAGTTTACCTTGCTGACCCTGCCGAAGCTGCTGTGTTAAATTATTTAATCCCATTTGCTGCTGCCCTAATTGCTGCAGCTGCTGCATTAAAGACATCATTCCGCCCTGACCACCTCCCTGCATCATTGATTCCATTGAACCTTTCATTAATGTTGCTGCGGCATTTAATGATTCCATTGATTCACCCTGGCTCATTGCTGCCATCGGAGCATTCCTGTTTTGCAGAGCCTGCGTTGAACGCTGCATTTCACGTTTGGCATCACCCAATGCTTTTCCCATTTCCGGAGAGATTGCAAAAGTTTTTTGGGATAATTCACTCATCTGCTGAAGAATATTATCCAGACTCCTTTGCAGATTATTCTGCTTCTGTGCATTCTCATTATTTCTTGGTGAATTCGGTTCCATGTTTTGTGATTCGTTTTTCAGCGCTTCCTGCTGTTTGGATAATGTTAAAATGTTATCCATTATCTTCATCATATCAGTAAATGTTTGAATTTGATTAGCCTGCTGCATTGATTGCTGGAGCTGCTCCATCATATTTTGCATTTGCTTCATATTCTGTGAAAGCTGCTGCTGGTTCTGCTGTGCCTGCTGCATTTGGTTTTGCTGAATCTGCTGTGAAGCTTGTTCAGATTTTTGCTCATTCTGCTGTTTCTCAAATTCCTCTCTGATTTTATCAAGTTCTTCTTTGGGAAGATCTTTCAACTCATCCATTTTTTGAGCAAGTTCTTCCATTTCATTTTTGAATTTTTCAAGCTGATCTGTTATTTCATCCTGCTTTTCAGAAAGTCTGTCCCGGTTAGTCTTATCATCCGGATTCTCCTCTTTAGTTTCATTCTGCAGTTCCTGCTGCTCTTTTGTTAGTTCTTCGGATCGTCTAAGAAGTTCATCAACTTTCTGTTCAATCTGAATCCGCTTTAAAAGATTTAGTGTTCTCTCAATACTTTTTTGAAATGCCTCTTCATCAATCTTCATATTTTCCATCTGCTGCTGAACCTGGCTGCGATTAAGATTCTGCAGTACATTTCTCATCTGTTCCATTGCTTTTTTCATTTCTTCACTTGAAAGCTGATCCATCAAATTCTGAAGCTCCATATATTTTTCAAGTGTTTCCTCTGAGAGAAGATTATTTTTTTGCAAATCCTGCTGCATTTTATTCAGCTCGCTCTGTATGTTTTCAACCTTCTGCTGAAGCTGTTCAAATTGATCGAGCGCCTGTTCAATTTTTTCTTTTTCTTCCCAGGAAATTTCCCGCTGATCTTTCTTCAGTTCCTGATCAATCTTTTCCAGAGACTTTTTCAGTTCTTCAGCTTCCTTTAAGGTTTCCTTCAAATCAATTTCAGCATCACGATGAACATCATCTGCTTTTGCTAAAATTTCATCAAGCGAGGGAACTCTTACATTAAGCGAAGGCGTTTTAGTTGATTTTGGTCCGCTAATAATATCGTTATCAAAGACTTCAAGATAAAACTCAACAACATCTTCTACAGCCAGACTTAACTTTGTTAAATTCCAAACATAGTTTACTTCTGTCTCAAGCGCTTTTTTTTCAAGCGGAAGCTCAACTGATGTGTAATCTTCCCGGGCAGGCTCATACCTTGAATGTGTGAGACGGTATTTCAGAACAAGTTTTGAAAAACCGTAATCATCAGAAATTCTAACCAATACAGGAACGCGGTTATCATTTGCAAGATTGACATCATTATCCGGATTAATTAATTCAATAGCCGGATAAGCATCATTTAATATTTTTATTGAATAGGTAATAGGAGATAAATTATTATTTCCTGCATCATCGGTTAGTCTTATATAATAATTATTATCCTTCATTATTCTGAATTTGCCGGATGCTTTTTCATCCTGAACATTCAGTTTAACAATTGATGTATCATCAAAAATAATCTCAGCAGTTTTTAATCTTTTTGTTGAGTTAAGATTTACTTCAACAGTACTCCCTTTTAATGATGTGATATTTCCGTTATCCTTTTGTTCCACAGGCAGAATTCCCGAATATGCCGGAGCATTAATTGTAAGATTAAAAGTTTTGATTACCGGACGATCAATTACATTGATTGTATACTCCTCACTCGTAACGTCTTCAGCTTTGGCATAATATTTTAAAGAGCTTCTTATTGCCGTTATGTTTAAAGTAAAATTACCTGTTGAATCTCTTCTCAACTCTTTAAATTCAAATTCTGATTGTTCTTCATTCTTAACTGCAAGAAAAACATTTGCCGGAACAGAACCTTCAACTTTTACTGATATAAAAACATCATCACCTTTTGTTATTTCTGTATTGCCGGGATGAATAATAAAATTAAATTTGGCAGGAGGAATAAACTCCTTATCAAAATTTACAAGTCTATTGGCAGCTGCGGAGAGTCCCGGGAAAAATAAATTTAATGTGAAACAGAAAACGATAACTGCAAAAGTATATAGCAGAAGTTCTTTTGATTTTTTAAATGAAATAATCTTTTCAAATTTTATACTTTGAGTTTTTTGATAAACCTGGCTAAATGCAGCATCTATTAACAACGGAGAATATTGCTTTCCTGAAGTTTCAAATGCTACAAGCTGCATTGCGTTTAACAGATCATCTTTTATTGCGGGATAATTGTTCCCAACTTTCTTTGCTGCTTTAAATGGATCTTTTGATGGAATAATATTAAAATATTTTGCCAACGGTCTTACAAAAAAGAAAAACAGCGTACTTACTGAAATCAAAATGAAGAGAAAAAACAAAACAGTTCTTACCGGAGAAGAAAAATGTCCGAGTGATTCAACAATTACAAATGAAGTAAAGAGGGAAAAAATTATGATTAAAAAAATCTGAATACCGATTGAAGCATAAAACAGATATTCCCGTTTGGTAAGATTATTCAGCCTGCCAATTATTTCCTTATAATAATTTGAATCTTTACTCATCCTGATTCCATTTGACTACTGCGTTAACACAAAAACGATAATATTAGTTCCAAATTTAAGTGCTTCTTCCCTTTTATTTTCAGGATCATTATGAACTTCTTTATCTGCCCAGCCGTCACTCGGATTCGATTCAACAGTGTAATAAACAGCAAGACGATCTTCTAAAAAAATTCCAAAGCCGCGCGGAGCCTTTTCATCATGCTTATGTGTTTTTGGCGGCCCATCAAATTTATATACTGCATTATAAATTGGATGACTGAAAGGAAGTTCAACAAATTCGTTTTGAGGAAATATTTTTTTCATTTCTCTCCGCACAGCTTTATCAAGTCCATAATCATCATCAATATAAAGGAAGCCGCCGTTCTCAAGATACTTTCTCAGCCGCGCAGCTTCCTGCTGTGAGAAGACGATATTTCCGTGCCCGGTAATAAACAAAAACGGATAAGCAAAAATTTCATCTGTTGAAAGATCAACAAAAACATATTCCGGCTTAACCAATATATTTGTATTCTTGCTGATGAACTTAAGCAGATTAACTTCTGCAGAAGGATCATTATACCAATCACCGCCGCCGTTATACTTTAAGCGTGCAATCTGAAACGAGCCTTCAGTTTGTGCATCGGCAGCGGTGATAAATATCAGAAAGAGTAAAAAATATTTTATCATGTTTATGTTTTCCTTGTACGCCAATATATTCACGCTGTGTATGAATATCAATTTATTAAGTACGGATGGATTTTAAAATCACCTTTAATTACAGAATTAATAATTTAGAAAGGAAATGATATGGCAAAAAAATACTGGCTTCTAAAATCAGAACCTTCTGAATTTTCAATTGATGACCTTGAAAAAAGTAAAAATAAAACAACTCATTGGGATGGAGTTAGAAACTACCAGGCAAGAAATTTTATGAAAGAAATGAAAAAAGGTGACCAGGTTTTATTTTATCACAGCAGCACAGAGCCAACAGCAGTTGTTGGTGTGTGTGAAGTTGTAAAAGAAGCTTATGCAGATCATACCCAGTTTGATCCTGATGATAAACATTTCTTTCCATCAGCAAAACCTGATAATCCAATATGGTTTATGGTTGATATTAAATTTGTAAAGAAATTAAAAAATCCTGTTACATTACAGAAAATTAAAGCTAATCCAAAATTGAAAAACATGAAGCTTATTCAAAAAGGAAGCAGGCTTTCAGTAATGCCCGTTGAGAAAAATGAATTTGATGAAATATTAAAAGCCGGAAGCTGAGTGTGAATTACAGATTTTTATTTTGATTTTTTTCTGAAGTATCAGCTTAATAATAATTTTGAATTTTAATATCAGAATGTTGGATTCCCGCTATTTATTTCCTTAACAAAAATTATTTATTTTGGTGTGATAAGAATTTTGGTTTATTCATTAAAATTCTTATTACTTTTCGTTTGTTCTTTAACATAATTATTTCATATGGGAGGTTCATTTAATGAAATCATGGTTACTATGTATAGTGATCGTTTTATCTTTGATGGGAACATCAAACGCACAGGGTAATATGGCGGTTGGCGCCGGTGTTGTTGTATCATTGCCAATTGGAGATTTTGGTGATGCAGCAAATACAGGCTTCGGCGGAACTGCGGCATTTGAAATGAGCTTCTTACCTCAATTAACAGGGGTTGGAAACATCGGTTATATTACTTGGGGAACGGATGTTGATGAAGTCAGCTTTTCTGCTGTACCTATTTTAGCAGGTGTTAAATATTACTTTATGCCCGGCGTTGGATTTTACGGTTTAGGGCAGTTAGGTTTAACAATTATGTCTACTGAAATTCCAACTTTTTCTTTTGGCGGTATGACATTCGGAGGTGGTTCAGAAAGCAGTACTGAGTTCACATTTGTAATTGGTGCTGGTTATGAAGTTCCTGTTAGTCCAAATTTCCTTCTGGATTTTTCAGGTGCGTTTAATGTAATTAGCGATGCAAATCATATAGCTTTGCGTGCCGGTGGAAAATTGGCTTTATAAAACTATCACTTTAAAATGGAAAAGGCTGTCCCGCAAAAGACAGCCTTTTGTTTTTTAAACTTGATTATTTTTTCTGCACTTTAAAGAGAACATCAGCGGCAGTTTATTTTCCAGATTCTTAAACCGCCAGAAACCATCTTCTCCCTGAATCATTTTTGCAAAACAATTGTAAACACTGAAGGGAAATTCATTAAACGAAATAACTTCTAATCCATTCTTTAATAGAGACGATATAATTTCTGATAGTGAATGATTCCAGCCATATTCTATTCCGCTGATATCTGCATCTCTATCTGCGTAAGTTCCTTTAACTTCCGTTTCAATTATTTCATTATTAAAGTATGAATATTTTAGCTGTTCAAAATTATCATCAAGCATCCATAGTACCGGATGAAATTCAACTATTAAAAAAGTTCCGTCGGGATTTAAATAATAAGAGATTAGTTCTGCCCATTTCTCCAGATCAGGAAGCCAGCCAATTACCCCGTAAGAAGTAAATACAATATCAAATTTTTTTTGAAGATGATCTCCCAGATTATAAACATCTGAGCAGATAAATTCCGCGTTAAGATTTAATTCATTATTTAATTGTGCTGCTAAATTTATTGCTTCTGATGAAAAATCAACTCCGGTTACGCTTGCGCCAAGCCTGGCCAGTGAGAGTGTATCCATCCCAAAATGGCATTGAAGATGGAGTACAGATTTGCCTTTTATATCGCCAAGTTCATTAAGTTCAATGAAGTTAAGGGAGGATTTTCCTTCTTTAAAAGATTTTAAATCATAAAAATCAGATTTTGAATGAATAGCCACTCTATCATCCCAGATTTTTCTATTTGCATCAATATATTTGTTCATAAAATCTGCACAAAGTTTTTTATTGTAATAGATTTAATTCATCATTCTGATCATGATCTGCTCTGTCAATCAAATTCTGCTGAATTGATTTTGTAGTTTTAGCTCCCAATGTTTTCAACTTCTCAGCTCTGCTTATAAGATTTGCTGCCCCTGAATATAATTTCTTCATTGCATCTTCATAAGAGCGTTTTGTGCCATCAAGCTTATTTCCAATATCAATCAGATCATCAACAAATAATTTAAACTTATCATACAATGCGCCGCCAACACGCGCAATCTCAATGGCGTTCTTGTTTTGTTTTTCCTGCCGCCATATACTTGCAATAGTTCTTAATGTGGCAAGCAAAGTTGAAGGGCTTACAATTACAATATTTTTCTCAAATGCTTCGTTAAACAAACCAGATTCATGCTGAACAGCTAAGCCAAAAGCCGGTTCAATAGGAAGAAACATTAAAACAAAATCCAGACTTTTAATCTGGTAAAGATTGTGATAATTTTTTTCTCCCAATCCTTTAATGTGTTTTCTTATTGAATTAATATGTTCTTTTAGAGCAACTATTCTTTCCTCATCTGATTCAGCAGAACAATATCTCTCATAAGCAGTAAGAGAACATTTGGAATCAACAATCAGGCATTTATTCTCAGGTAGATTAATTATAACATCAGGCTGAAGTCTTCTTCCGTCTTCATTCGTTAAACTTGCCTGCACAAAGTATTCTCTATCCTTTGCTAATCCTGATTTTTCCAAAATACTTTCCAGTATCAATTCACCCCAATTACCCTGGATTTTTGTTTGTCCTTTTAAAGCGTTAGTAAGATTGTTTGCTTCCTTACTCATCTGCAAATTCAATTCATACAATTTTGTTATTTCAGTTTTTAAAGATGATCTCTGCTGTGCTTCTTTATCATAAGTTTCCTCAACACGTTTTTCAAATTCTTTTATTTTATCTTTTAATGGAGTAAGAATAACCTCCAGATTCACTTTATTCTGATCTGTGAACTTTTTACTTTTTTCTTCAAGAATTTTATTTGCAATGTTTTCAAACTCCGTTTTCAGCTTCTGGTTCATTTCTTCAATTTCTATTTTTTGTTCATTTAATTTTTCTTCAAGATTATGATTTATCTCTTTTAATGATGAATTGAAAGAATTCAATTCAAGGACTTTTTCACGTTCTGAAGAAAGATCGGCAACAGTTTTATTGTAATTATCTTCAAGCAGCTTATGCCGCTCCTCCCATTTGCTTAATTCAATTTTCAAATCATTCAATTGTGAATTAACTTGCTCATACTGAGATTTTGAAACGCCTGCTTCGCTTTTAAATTTAAAATGAAAAATAAACCCGGCAGCCGCAGCGCCGATAATCAAGCCAATAATTAAAAATAATATTTCCATTGTGATAGTCAGTTAGTAAAAAATTAATTGATCAATCTGCCTGCAATATAAGGATTATCTTTTTCATCCCCATAGACAAATGAATTGAAAAATATATAACTAATATTTTAATCGTGGGTAAAATGCTAATGACAGAAAAGCTGCAGAAACCGATTCATCAGTTTACGGGAAATTCAATTCAATTTAACTTTTTTCTTTACGGCATCGAGAATTACATTATTCCTAACAAGGCTGATTACTTTTTTTATATCATCATACAACAGCCTGTCTTTTTCAAGCGGAGGAATTACTTTTCTTATTTCACGGTAAGCAGTTTCAGTTCCAACTCCGCATTTAAGCGGCTTTAAAAATTCCACAGCCTGAGCTGCGGTTAGTAATTCAATTGCAAGGACACTTTCAAGATTCTGCATAACACGGTAACACTTTTGTGCAGCAATTGATCCCATTGAATTATGATCTTCCTGGTTAGCAGAAGTTGGAATTGAATCGACACTGGCAGGATGAGATAGAACTTTATTTTCTGAAACAATACTTGCGGCTGTATATTGTGCAATCATTAATCCGGAATTTAATCCGCCGTTAACAGCAAGAAATCTGGGCAGTCCGCTTAAATTTCCATTTACCATTCTTTCAATTCTTCTTTCGGAAACATTTGCCAATTCTGATAAAGCAATTGCCATAAAATCCATTGCCAGCGCCATTGATTGACCATGAAAATTTCCGCCTTCAATATGTTCACGAGTATCCGGAAAAATAATTGGATTATCATTTACAGAGTTAATTTCTATTTCAACACGAGAAATAACGTAATCAATTGCATCACGTGATGCGCCGTGTATTTGCGGCACGCATCTGATTGAATATGCATCCTGTACACGAGTATCATTTGTTAAATGAGATTTTCTTATCTCACTGTTTTTAATTAATTGGAGAATATTTTTTGCAGTAGTAATTTGCCCGGGAAACGGGCGGAGCTGATGAATCCTTTCATCAAATGCCTTATCAGTTGCACGCAAGGCTTCATGAGAAAGTGCTGCTGAAATATCTGCAAGCTTAATTAATTTTTTTACACGGATAGAAATGTAAGCAGCAAATGCGGTCATCATTTGAGTGCCGTTTATCAGCGCCAAACCTTCTTTTGCTTTTAATTTTATCGGATTAAGTTTGAATTTTTTTAATGCATGCGCTGCAGAAATTATCTCAGCGGATGAAGCATTCTCATCCAGTATATTTGGAATGATCTGCACGTTTCCTTTACCAAGCATCGGAAGTACGAGATGTGAAAGCTGAACGAGATCACCGCTTGAACCAACAGAACCCTGCGAAGGAATAACAGGAATGATATTGTTCTTAATCATCCGGATCATCATTTCAAGAACTGAATAACGAATTCCGGAAAAGCCTCTTGCAAGTGCATTCAATCTTAATAGCATCATTATCTTAACAATTGCAGGAGGTAGAAAATCACCGCAGCCTGCTGCATGGCTTAAAATCAGATTCTCCTGAAGTGTTTCAAGATTTTCACTTGAAATATTTACGTTTGCAAACTCACCAAAGCCAGTTGTAACACCATAAACTACTTCTCCGCTGTTTACCCATTCTTCAATAAGATTGCGTGATTTTTCAATTCTTTTTTTTGATGCACCTGAAATTTTTATATCAGGATTATTGATTAAAAACGATTCGATTTTATCAATCGTTAATGAGCTGCCATCTATAAGAAGCTGCCTATCCGCCATAAATTATTTTTTTTATTTTTTCGGAATTCCGTTTGTTGGTACGGTATGTTATATGAATTTTATCATCATACTTTGTTGAAACAACTTCTGCAAGTGAATAAATTTGTGCAGCGGTCTTTGAATCGGCAAGATTCAAATCAACGTTTTCTTCAATAAAAGAATTTTCAACTTCAGCGGTAATTTTATTTTTTAGTGATGATAAATTAATTCCTCTTGCAGCAGAAATCAGTACACTGTTTTTATATTTATTTCTTACAAAATCCATTCTTGATTTTTCTTTAAGCGAATCAATCTTATTAAAAACTTTAATAATTATCTTTCCTTCTACTTTAAGATCTTTAAGTGTAGATTCAACAACCTGCAGATGATCTTCAAAATAATCATGCGTAATATCAATAACATGAAGTATGATATCTGCATCGCGAACTTCATTCAATGTACTTTTAAATGAAGCGACAAGATGCGGAGGAAGTTTGCGGATAAATCCAACCGTATCGCTTATCAGCATTTTTTCTTTTCTGCCTAAATCAAGAGTGCGCGTGGTTGAATCAAGTGTTGCAAATAATTTATCTTCGGCAAAAACTCCCGCATTTGTAAGAGTATTAAATAAGGTTGATTTGCCGGCATTCGTATATCCAACAAGTGATATTTTTATAAAATCTTTCCTGCCTGAAGTTTGAGTCTCACGCTGTGCTTCAATCTTGCCAAGTTTATCTTTTAAATGACTGATTCTCGTTCTGATAATTCTTCTGTCTGTTTCTATCTGTGTTTCACCCGGACCTTTTGTACCGATACCGCCGTACTGTTTTGATAAGTGAGTCCACGCTCTTGTAAGTCTTGGCAGCATATATTGAAGCTGTGCAAGTTCAACCTGTGTTTTTGCTTCCTTTGTTTTTGCACGCGATGCGAAAATATCAAGTATCAGTCCACTTCTATCCAGTATTTTTTTATTAATAAGTTTTTCAAGATTCCTAACCTGAACAGGGGTTAGATCATCATCAAAAATTACAAGATCAATTTCATTCAGTTCAACAAGCTGTGCAAGCTCTTCTGCTTTTCCTTTTCCAATGTAATAAGCAGAATCAATTGCAAAACGATCCTGAATAATTTTTATAATAGTTTCAGCGCCGGCAGTTAATGCCAGTTCTTCAAGTTCATCAAGATGTTCTTCAACTATTTCCCTGCTTAGTTCCTTAGTATTTAGTGCTGCTAAAATTGCCCGTTCATTGTTCCTTCGCGAAACTTCTATCATTTATAAATACTTCTCCTTCTTATTTTTTTCAAACTAATAATTGTTAAAAATTCTTTGATGTTTCTTATCACCGTGTTTTATATTTCATTTAAATCTTTTTTAGCATTTCTAGCAACTGCCATTTCAACTACAGCAAGAATTAATGCAGCTATTAAAAATAATTTCCACAGCTCTGATCCGAATCTTGCATGCATAATAATTTCAGCAGGATTTTCATTCCGGTTAATTGAAATATAATTTCCTTTAAAATTAATTTTATTAAGATATTCTTCAAATTCGATTTCAGTAAGATAATCAGTTGTTGATTCTCTTTGATCAGTATTCACGGAAAAATTATCAACCAGATTCTCTCCGCTGTAAACAGTGTAAATACCAGTTTGGCTTGTGCTGCTGAAAGAAATATAATTTTGCTCACGGGAAAGATTTACAAACTCTTCTGTGTTATCGGGCTTAACAATTTTAACTTGTGGAAGAGATGCGCTGCTGAGATTAATATTTATATCAGAACCGACAGTGTATTCTTCCTGCTGCACATCTTTTGAAGCAAGATAGTAAACTGATTTGTTCATCAACGGAGCGAATATACTTTTTAATGGAAAATTACTCCAGCTTAGCACTGCTGCAGTATTAAGAACACAAATTTTTCCCTTACCTGATTTGTATTCAGTAAGAAAGGAAGAATTATCCATTAACGAAATTATACTTAAACCTGTTCCGCCGGGAGTAATTCTTAAATGTTTGTAAATATCAGGTGATTCAATTTTCTTTACTTCCTGTTTTGAAAAAATATCCTGGAAAACCGGATGATTAATTTCCGTCTGCTGAAAAGCAATTGCATTTTCAGTTTCATCAGCGGAACCGCTTTCACCTGCTGCGGCCGGAAGTTCAAGCGCGTTCATTAATTTATTGAAATTATCTGCATTTGTATTTTCACCGGGAATTATAAAAACCCCGCCGCCGTTAATAATAAAATTTTTCAATCGATCCGGATTAGAAATATTTTCTGCTCCTGTTAAAATAATTACATCATATTGCGCAAGATTAACAGAAGCAAACTGGTTTGTTCCTTTGTTTGAAATTTTAAGTGTACTTTCATTTTCATCCACAGCACTTAATGCAAGTTTTAAAAAATTATAATCGGAATTTCGTTCGCCAAAAATCATAACAGGAATTTCAGCAGGAATATTTAAAATGATATAGCGCTTGTTATCCGCAATAATATCATCGTCTTCAATTTCAACATACAATTCAATTTTTCCTGTTGTTTTAACTGCAGTTTCTAAATTAAGTACGGCAGATTCTCCCGCAGGAATTACTGCACTTTGCTGTGCACTTCTTTCACCATTAACAAATAATGAAACAACACCATCGTTCCAATCGCGGCTGCTGTGATTTGTTACCGTAACACTCACGCTGACAGGTTTATCTTTTTGAAAAATCTTCGTATTAATTTTTATTTCATCAATAGAAATGTTAAAAGCATTTTTACCTGAATAATTAATAGTGTACAATTTTATTTTTTCATTCATCAGTTCACCAAGATCTGTGAATGAATTTTCTTCCGCCAAACGATTTTTTTGAAAATCAGAAACGATGTAAATCTCTTTGTTAAAATTATTTGATCCGGCAAGCAGGTTTCCCGCTTCTATTATTGAATTGTGCAGGGTTCCGCTTGCAGAAGAAATTTCTGCTTCATCAATTTGTTTGATTATCTGGGATAAATTATTTGATAACTGCAATTCTTCATTTTTCTCTGAAACTAAGAGAAGTGCAGCATCATCACCTTCCTGGAACTGATTAAGAATTTCTTTTAAAACAGATTTTGCCTGATTAAAATAAGAACCGTTGCCATCCACTACACTCATGCTGTATGTATCATCAAGTATAAAAACAGCGGAGGTTTTTGCTGCAGATGTTGTTCCGCCAATTGCAACACCCTCAAGCGTTGGCCGCGCAAATGCCAAAACAAGTAACAAAATAATTGCAATTCGTAAAGCAAGTAGAAACCATTGCTTAATTTTAATTTTTCTGATTTTGTTTTTTTGAAGCTCTTTCAGAAAAGATAATGTGCTGAATTCAATCTTCTTTAATTTTCTCAGATTCAGCAGATGTATTATTACCGGAATAGAAGCCGCAATTAAACCAAGCAGTACAGCAGGATTTAGAAAAATCATTAATTATCGTTGTTAATTCTTAAAGAAAAATAATAATAAACACAACGGAATACTATATTGATGTGAGGGGTGAAAAGTTCCAATTAAATGGATAAGCAGACTTAAAAATTTTCTTTCTGATTAATTTAATAAAAACCGGTTTTTAATTTCATTCACAAAAGATTTCATCTTTTCAAATTTTTTATTCAATCCCTCTCTATCAAAAGTTAAAAGATCTTCTCTAAAAGCTATCTGGTAAACTTTTCCTGATTCCTGATGCATTATACCGGTATTTACATAATTCTTATTAAAGCATCCCAATAATTGACATGTTTTGAACTATTAAAATTATCCTTATGTGCTAATGCGGAAATTATTTAGAAGGCGGTATAATAAATTCTATCTGCAGCAAGATGAAGTCTATCATTATCTAATGCTAACTAGCTTCTTCTAACGCTCCTTCAGCAGCTTTATTATTTAGCCTGAAATCAAAGAAATAAATCCCTTCAAGAGAAGGGATTTATTTCTAATTATATCTTTGAAATCATTTATAAAATCCGTGTTAACAATCTACCTATCTATGCTGTTCTGCTATTAAATTTAAAGCACTGCCGGCTTTAAACCATTTAATCTGTCCTTCATTCATTGTATGATTCAGAAGGATGGTATCCTCAGAGCCATCTTTATGTTTGATTATCATTTTTACCTGTTTGTCCGGAGTTAATTCTGCAAGTCCGGTAATACTTACCAGATCATCTTCATTTATCTTATCATAATCTGCAGGATCACTGAATGTTAATGGCAGTACTCCTTGTTTTTTCAGATTTGTTTCATGTATACGTGCAAAGCTCTTAACTATGATTGCTTTACCACCAAGGAAACGAGGTTCCATTGCTGCATGTTCACGGCTTGAACCTTCACCATAATTTTCATCACCAATAACAACCCAGCCTATTCCTTTAGCTTTATATTCACGTGCAACTTCAGGAACTGATTTGTATTCACCGGTAAAAATATTTTTAACTCTTCCGGTTTCATCAGTGAAGGCATTTGTTGCACCGATGAACATATTGTTTGAAATATTATCAAGATGTCCTCTGAATCGTAACCACGGACCAGCCATTGATATATGATCCGTTGTACATTTGCCCTTTGCTTTTAACAGAACAGGAAGATCAATAAAATCTTTTCCATTCCATGCAGGAAAAGGTTCTAACAACTGAAGTCTTTCGCTATTTGGATCAACAATCACTTCCACACTTTCACCATCTTCAGCAGGAGGAACGAATCCTGATGAACCTTCTGTAAAACCGCGCGGCGGAAGTTCTTCTCCTGTTGGAGGATCGAGTTTAACTTTTTCTCCTTTATCATTAACAAGTTCATCTGTAAGCGGATTGAAACTCAGACGCCCGGCAATTGCAAGTGCGGTAGTTAGTTCCGGGCTTGCAACAAATGCAAGAGTTTCAGGATTGCCATCATTTCTTTTAGCAAAATTTCTATTATAAGAAGTAACAATCGTATTTCGTTCCCCGGTTTTTATATCCATTCTTTTCCACATGCCGATGCACGGCCCGCATGCATTTGCCAGTATCATTCCGCCGAATTCTGTAAGTGTATCAAGCTGGCCATCCCGTTCAATTGTTGATCTGACTTTTTCCGATCCGGGAGTAACAGTGAACTGGGTTGCTGCTTTCAATCCTTTTGCAAGCGCCTGCCGGGCAATATTTGCTGAGCGGTCAATATCTTCATAACTTGAATTTGTACAGCTTCCAATTAATGCAACCTTAATATTATCGGGATAATTATGTTCCTGAACTGCTTTTTTCATTTCAGAAATAGGCCATGCTTTATCAGGAGTAAACGGACCATTAAGGTGCGGTTCAAGTTCACTTAGATTAATATCAATTATCTGGTGATAATATTTATCCGGATTTGCCAGCACTTCTTTATCAGCAGTAAGTTCGGCTGCCAAACCTTCTGCAAGAGCTGCAACATCTGCACGATCTGTAATTCTTAAATAAGCAGCCATCTTTTCATCAAAAGGAAATATGGAAGTAGTTGCGCCAATTTCTGCACCCATGTTACAAATAGTAGCTTTGCCCGTACATGAAATTGATGTTGTTCCTTCACCAAAATATTCTACGATTGCACCAGTGCCGCCTTTAACAGTTAGAATACCTGCAAGTTTAAGAATTATATCTTTTGGTGATGCCCAGCCTGATAATTTACCTGTTAATCTTACTCCTATTAATTTAGGCCATTTAACTTCCCATGGCATTCCAGACATAACATCAACTGCATCAGCGCCGCCAACGCCAATTGCAATCATTCCCAATCCGCCGGCGTTTGGTGTGTGTGAATCTGTTCCAATCATCATTCCACCAGGGAAAGCATAATTTTCAAGTACAACCTGGTGAATAATTCCCGCCCCGGGTTTCCAGAATCCTATTCCATATTTGCGTGAGATACTTTCAAGAAAATCGAACACTTCCTTGTTTTCTTCTGTTGCTCTTAAAAGATCATCCTTTGCACCAACCTGTGCCTGAATTAAATGATCACAATGAACTGTTGATGGAACTGCTGTTGTTTTTCTTCCTGCAGACATGAATTGAAGAAGAGCCATTTGAGCTGTTGCATCCTGCATTGCAACTCTATCGGGTGCTAATTCAGCATAATCTTTTCCGCTAATCAATTCTTTTGAAGGATTTTCCCATAAGTGAGTATACAATACTTTTTCGGCGTAAGTAAGCGGTCTTCCAACTACTTTCCTTACATTATCAAGTTTTGTTTTAAATTCTGAATAAACTTTTTTTATCATATCAATGTTAGCTGCCATTTTATTCCCTGCTGTTGAAATTTTAAATACCTGCAGCAAAAATACAAAAAAAACCAAATGAAATTCTTATTCATTATCAATTTGTAAGATTTTATTCAGAATAAATGTAAATTTGCCGGAGACAGTGATTAATTATTTCTAACCTAAGCAAAAAATTTTATGGCGGAAATTTCAATCCTTATAATTGATGATGAACCTGAGTATTGTTCTATTCTTACAACTCTGCTTCAACAGGAAGGTTACAACAATATCCAATCTGTAAATAACCCGCTTCAAGTAATGGATATTCTTGATGCGGAAGAAAAGGATGTGATAATACTTGATGTTTATATGCCTGAAATGAATGGATTGGTTTTGCTTGAAAAGATAAGAGAAACTCATCCGCTGATTCCCATAATTATGGTTACCGCGGTTGATGATATTGAAATTGCATTGAATGCAATCAAACTCGGCGCGTATGAATACATAATAAAACCTCCTAATGCAGACCGTTTATTCTTAACAATAAAAAGAGCATTAGATAAAAGACTGCTTGAACTTGAACGGCAGTCTTTAAGAAATATTTCTACAGGCATTATTCCCCGCAATAAATTTTTTAATGATATTATCACTCAATCACCTGCAATGCATAAGGTGTTTGAGCTTGTTCAGATTTTTGCCCCAACAAATGAAACTATACTTGTTATTGGTGAAACCGGAACAGGCAAGGATTTAATTGCAAAAAAAATTCATGAATTTTCACCCCGCGCAGACAAACCGTTTGTAGTTGTTAATCTCGCTTCAATATCAAGCTCACTTTTTGAAAGTGAATTATTCGGGCATGAGAAGGGATCATTCACCGGTGCAACAACAGAGAAGATTGGGTATTTTGAAGCCGCAAACGGCGGAACAATTTTTCTTGATGAGATTGGTGAACTGCCGAAAGAACTTCAGGGAAAATTATTAAGAACAATTCAGTATGGAGAAATTTACAGGATTGGAAATCCTAAACCAATAAAACTTGATTTAAGAATTGTTGCAGCAACGAACAGAAATCTTACCGAAGCGGTAAACAATAAAGAATTTCGTGCTGATCTTTATTACCGCCTTAACAGAGGCTATATCCATCTTCCACCGCTTCGTGAAAGAAAGGAAGATATAATTCCGCTTGCAGATATTTTTTAAAGATAGGAAACAGAACTTATAAAAAATATGTTTCCGGATTTTCCGATAAAGTGATTCAGGAACTTCAGAGCTACAGTTTTCCAGGCAATGTTAGAGAACTTGAGAATGTTATACTTAATGCTGTGGCAAAAACCCCGGATGATCAGCCTGTGGATGAAATAGATATTAATTCAGAGATTTCTAATGCTTCAAATATATCAGCTAATCTTATAACAATTGATGAAGCTGTTCAGCAGCATATCAAATCAGTTCTTGATTATACAAATGGAAATGTTCAGAAAGCAGCAGCCATTCTGGGAGTAAGCGAACGTACATTGCAGCGCAGACTGCAGCAGATGAGGAATAACAAAAACTGACGTTTCCGACAGAATTGACGTCAGTTTTGTCTTATCTAAAATAAAATCCAAAATAAATCCATTTTTTTCACCAAATCTACATGGTTATGCAGGGCACAATAGTTGCGGAATAATAAATCCCGATAAAAAATTAGAAGGATTTAAAGTGGGTGGCGTTCAATCAATGTTAGCTTTGTGCGGGCTTGCGCTGTTATCATTAACTTCATTAAGATTCAATTCTTCTGTTATGGAGAGAACTACGAGTGAAGTTGAGAATAAGGTTTATCTTACCGCATTTTCATTAGCTGATGATATGATTGAAGAAATTAAAACAAAAGCGTTTGATGAAGTAACATTAAAGTTCCCCACAACTAATGCTAATAATCTAACTGCTTCTTTAGGTCCGGAATCCGGAGAAACTTACACAACGTTTGATGATGTTGATGATTTTCAGGGATATACCAGAAGTGTTAACGCACCGCACGCAGAGAATTATTCAATATCAACTACGGTGCAGTATGTTGATGGAAATAATCCGGATCAGCCGGCTGGCGCACCAACTTTTTATAAGAAAGTTACCGTTACGGTTTCAAGCCCATATTTAAGATATCCCGTTAATCTTTCATTTATCTTTACGCTGAAATAAAATGAATATAATTCTTGATTTACTTGGAGCATCATTAATCGGCGGTACGGTAATGTACCTTATTATGAATTTGAATATCTATACTACTAATACAAAATATGTTTCTGATTCTGAACTTCACCTCCAGCAAAATGCTAAAACTCTTGCTGAGCTTTTAAATCATGATCTTAGAAAAATCGGTTACAAAACTTCAGGCAATGCAATAATTTCTGCTGAGCCAAAAAGTATTGCTTTTTATAGTGATATTGATTCAAATGGCGTAGTTGATGTTGTTAAATATATGTTAAGTGATTCAACAGATGTATCATCTACAGGAAATCCATCAGATAAGGTTTTGTGGAGAATCATTAATGGTGATTCATCAAAAGGACCTTCACTTGGAATAACTGATCTTCAGTTTACCTACAGAAATTCAAGTGGCGCGGAAACAACTGCTCTTGACAGCATCAAATTTATTAAAGCAGAATTCTGGGTTGAATCACCTGAACTTGTTGATGATGATTATCTGTTTACTTACTGGGAAATGACTATAAATCCGAGGAATTTATAAATGGGTAAAGCAGTTATAATAATTACTCTTGGTATTTCAGCAATTGTAACATTGCTTATGATAAACCTTAATGCAAACACAAATGCTGGTCTGGATACTACACTTGATTTTTTTAAAGATACAAAAGCAAGATTAATAGCTAATTCGGGCGTTGAGATATATCTTGAAAAATTGAGAAGGGATAAAACGCTTAGCGGACAGTTTAATGACAATGAGTTAATGGATGGTGAATATGATGTAACTATCTCCGGCCCGGATAGCCTTTTAACAATCCGTGTTGATGCAGAATTCATGAAACATAAACATTCAAGTGTTGTTACGGCAAAGAGAACTCCGATTACAATTCCTCCAATCAACTCTGCAGTATATGTATCATCTGATAATTTAACTTTAAAGTTAAACGGAAATATGGATATCAACGGTAATGATCATAATATGGATGGAACACCAGGCCCAAATCCTGCATTGCCCGGCATTGCGGTTGATGATGCTGCTGACAGCGCTTTTGTAATTAATGAATTGAAACCAAAAATATCTAATGCCATTCAGGGAGCGGGTGGAGCACCAAGTGTTAGAACAGTTGAGGATCAGACAGATTGGTTATCTATAACGGAAAATTTCATATTCGCTGCTGATTATAATCTCGGAAGCGGAACATATACTACAGGCACCGTGCTCGGTACAGTATCAGATCCTAAAATTACCTATGTAAATGGAAATGTTGAGTTTGCCGGAACAGCTTACGGCTATGGAATAATGGTTATCAATGGAAACGTTTCAATGAGCGGTAATTTTACTTTTAAAGGAATTATAATCGCTTATGGTCAATCAACCATTGTTACTAAAACTGTTGGCAATGCCGGAATTATTGGCTCAGCAATTTTTGTTGGCCAGAATGTTGATATTCAGGCAACCGGAAACGCTTCGTTCTATTACAGCAGCCAGGCGATACAGAATGCAAAGGACAATTTAAAATCTTCACGGTTTGAGATTTTAAGCTGGTGGGAATAATAATTTCTGGATTAAGATAAGTTAATGATTAATTCATCTTAATTCATAATGAGGGAAAATGAAAGAACACCAGAATGATGAAGATAATTTCAACAAGAAAGAACAAAAATTACTCTTTATCTTTTTTATTTATCTTGCAATTTCAGCGCTGATAATTGCGGGTTTATATTTTCTACTTTAGAGAGGTTATTATGAAGTACGAATACTTTTCCTGCAGCAAGGATGAACTGCTGAGCATCTGCTATGATTATAATCTGCCGGTTTCTCCTTCTGATTCAGTTCAAACACTTCAGAATTATTTAAAAGCAGCTAAAGATGAAGCTGAAATGTCTGAAAATAAATGTAATGATGAATACACCTTTCTGGAAAATGATCCGGTTTACATTGGCAAATACAATTCAAGAATATTAAACTTCATGCTTCGTCTGCTGCCAATCTGAAAGTTTAACTGACTGGTATAAAATCAAATTAATTAATAAAGAAACAGGTCATCCCTGATTAAGAGAAGGATAGCCGACTGCGGTACGATTATATATTTCTCTCTGTCAAATTCAATTTCAAAAGCTTCCTTGCGGAGAAATATAGCGGTATCACCTTCCTTTGCCTGGAGCGGAATATATTTAACCTGATCTTTTTGTTCCTTCCATGGTTCATCTTCACCAGGCTGGGCTAATGGATAGCCCGGTCCGGTTTTAATTATTTTTCCGCTTTGAATTTTTTCTTTTTCAGAAACACCAGGCGGCAGAAATAATCCGCTTGCTGTTCTTGAAGCATCTTCATCCGGTTTAATCAAAACTCTATCCCCAACAACAATAAAATTTTGCAGATTTTTCAATTTCGTTAGCATACGTTAATTAGAATTTTTAATGCAAATATAATTAAGATTTGATTTCTTTTCTTCCTTTATTTAATTGGGATTTCAATCCTTTAATTAATTTTCTTAAATGATTTATTCAATTCATGTTTTTTCAAATTCCACTTTTTAATTGATAAATTTGCAAATTATAAAACAGGAAAAAGAAGTTTATCAATCATATTCTTTTTCAGAAAAGAATCTCAAAGAAAGACGAACGCAATAACTCAGATCAAAAAAGTATTATTCATAACTTATTACTGGCCGCCATCAGGAAAAGCTTCACT
>Ga0079224_100001645_pt1 | contig 26146 bp, 22 predicted proteins | sample Stecom2015_FD_80414 | JGI IMG/M metagenome (GOLD analysis project Ga0079224, IMG submission 80414) | Agricultural soil microbial communities from Utah to study Nitrogen management - Steer compost 2015 | ecosystem: Environmental > Terrestrial > Soil > Agricultural land | place: USA: Utah... | reverse complement strand
TCCACGGGTGTTCGCATTTGCTGACGAGTTCCTCGACGCGTTTCCGGTACGCCAGTTCGTCAAGCGCGCCGGCCACTGGCACGAGGGGCTGGTCTGCCTCGACGACGATGGACGGCTGACATTCGGGTTAGCACCGGGTGCGGTGCCGGCGGCAGTCCTGCCGGACCATGCGGCAGCCGCACAGGAGGCCGAGGTGATCGAGGTCTCGCCGGCCCGCCGGGCCGCGCTTGAAAGCCTGTCGGCGCTGGTCGCGCGGAACGGCGGTGCGGGACTCGTCATCGATTACGGCCATGCCCGGCCGGGCAGCGGCGACACGCTGCAGGCCGTCGCCGGGCACCGGTTCGCCGATCCGCTTACCCGGCCGGGATGCTGCGACCTCACCACCCACGTCGATTTCGCCGATTGCAGAGCCACGCTTCGCCGGTGCGGGATGTGCGTGGAGGAGCTGGTCGGCCAGGGCCTGTTCCTGAAGGCGCTCGGCATCGAGGCGCGTGCCGCGGTGCTGAAAGCCAACGCCGCACCCGACGTCCAGAGAGAGGTTGACGCGGCTGTGAAACGGCTTACGGATGAAGACGAAATGGGATCGCTGTTCAAAGTCCTCGCCTTTTCGGCTCCTGGGTTTCCCCGCCCCGCACCGTTTTCGCTCGTCGCATGATCGAAGCCCGTCTCCTTTCCCGGATTCCCGAGATCCGGCATGGGTTCTTCACCCGCGAGGGTGGCTACTCGACCGGCATCTACGCCTCGCTCAACATCGGCTACGGTTCCCGTGACGACCGCGAGACGGTGCGCCGCAATCGCGATCACGTCGCCACCGCGCTCGGGCTGACTGCCGGCGAACTGGTCACGCCGTACCAGCATCACAGTGCCGACGTCGTCGAGGTCGAGACGCCGTGGACCTGGGACGATGCCCCGAAGGCCGACGGCCTGGTGACGGCCAGGCCAGGCCTTGCGCTCGGCGTCGCAACCGCCGACTGCGCGCCAGTTCTGTTCTCCGACACCCGCGCCGGCGTGATCGGGGCCGCGCATGCCGGCTGGCGTGGTGCGCTCGCCGGCATCACCGATGCGGTGATCGCCGCCATGGAGCGGCTCGGCGCCGATCGCGCCGACATCGTGGCCGCCATCGGACCATGCATCTCGGCGCAGGCCTACGAGGTGGGACCGGAGTTTCGCGAACGGTTTCTCGATGCGGACGCGCAGAACGCACGGTTCTTCGGCCCGGCGGCGCGCGAGGGACACTGGCTGTTCGATCTTCCCCGCTACGTGGAGACCCGGCTGGAACGGGCCGGGCTGCGCTCCATCGAGCGGATCGACGCCTGTACCTACGCGGACGAGCAGCGTTTCTTCAGCTACCGTCGCGCCACCCACCGTGGCGAGGCGGACTACGGCCGGCAGGTTTCGGCCGTCACACTCGGACCAGCATCCTTCCTGAAAGAGGCATGAGGCAATGGCACTGCATTTCGACAGAGGCGAATACGCCGATCGCATGAACAGGCTCAAGACGGCACTCGACGAGAGGGGGCTCGACGGCATTCTCCTGTTCGCCCAGGAGAGCATGTACTGGCTGACCGGATACGACACGTTCGGATTTTGCTTCTTCCAGTGCCTCTATGTCGGTGGCGACGGCACGCTTGCCTTGCTCACCCGGTCGCCGGACCTGCGCCAGGCACGGCATACGTCCATCATCGAGGACATCCGCGTGTGGACCGACGAACGCGGCGCACGGCCGGAAATCCAGCTCCGTGAGATGCTGGACAGCCTCGGGGCAAAGGGAAAGAAGCTCGGGATCGAGTACAACTCCTACGGACTGACCGCCTACTACGGCAAGGCGGTCGATGCGGCGTTCGCAGACTTCTGCGAGCTGGTCGATGCGTCCGGCCTCGTCGATGCGCTGCGGGCGGTGAAGAGCGAGGCGGAACTTGCCTACGTGCGGCGGGCCGGAGAGCTCGCCGATGCCGCGTACGACGCCGCGGTCGAACTGACCCGGGCCGGTGCCGACGAGGGCGACATCCTCGCCGCCATGCACAGCGCCATCTTCTCCGGCGGCGGCGACTATCCCGGCAACGAGTTCATCATCGGCTCGGGCGAGGATGCGCTTCTGGTGCGCTACAAGGCCGGCCGCCGGAAGCTCTCCGCCAACGACCAGCTCACGCTGGAGTGGGCGGGCGTGTACCGGCACTATCATGCGGCGATGATGCAGACCTTCGTCATCGGCGACGTGCCGCGCCAGCAGATCGAGATGCACGACATCTGCCGCGAGGCGCTGGCGGCGTGCGAAGAACAGCTGCGGCCGGGGCGCACCGCGGGCGACGTGTTCGAAGCCTATGCGAAGACCGCCGACGATGCGGGCTACCAGGCCCATCGGCTCAATGCCTGCGGCTATTCGCTGGGTGCCAAGTTCACGCCGAGCTGGATGGACTGGCCGATGTTCTACCGCGGCAACGACGCGGTGATCCAGCCCGGCATGGTGCTGTTCGCGCACATGGTACTGCTGAATTCCGATGCCGGGTACGGGATGACGCTCGGCCGGTCGTACATCATCACCGAAGACGGTCCCGAGAGCCTGTCGCGCACACCTCTGGACATGGTTCGGAAGTGATTTGTTAACCATGTTCCGCCGAAGCTCGTATCCGATTCCCATGTCGCCGTCGCGCACGCCCGCGGTCGGCGGCGACGGAGCTTCGGCGGATGCGGTCAACTTCATTCACGACAGCGGCAAGGGCGGCGATCGTGGTCGCGTTGTTGGCAGTCGCCGCCTGCTCCGGCATCTCCCGCCCGTTCGGAAAGGGCGAACAGGCGCTGGTCACGCTTCCGGGCGAGCGCCCGCCGCCGGTCGCACTCGTTGCGCTCGACGGCGCACCGCCGGCCGAATCGCAACGCCTGGCGGCGCATATCGCGCGTGAGGCCACACTCCGCGGCTACCAGGCACGGGCGGGGGCGCCGGCTCCCGACGCGGTGAGGCTGGCCGGCCATGTGAAGGCGGCAAGCCAGGGTGCGGCGACGACGGTCGCCTACGTGTTCGACATCGAAGATCCGAAGAGCGGCGCGCGAAAGCGCATCACCGGCGTCGAGGCCGGCCCGGCCGCGGTCGCCACAACGCCCTGGACGGGGGTCGACGATGCCATGCTGCAACGGATCGCCGCCGACGCGGCGTCCGGCGTTTCCGCCTTCCTCGGCGAGCGCGGCTACAACGTGCGCTCGGTAGGCCTGCCGCCACCAAGCGACCTCGCGGGCCCGCCGCCGGCACCGGCTCCGGCGGCCGCGCCGCAACTCGCGGCCACGGCCGATCCGGTGACAACCGGCAGCGTCGGCGGCGCCAGCCGCATCGAGGCCGTCGTCGCCGGCCCGATAACTGGTGCCCGCGGTGCCGGCAACCGTGACCTCGCCGAGGCCCTGCAATCGGCGCTGCGAAGGGCGGGATTCGCAGCCGAAGCGAGGCCGGGTGCACACCGGGTGCGCGGCGAAGTCACCCACCGCCGTACCAGCGACGGACGGGAACGGGTAACTGTCCGCTGGACGGTGATCGATGGTACGGGATCGGTCGTCGGCAGCTTCACCGACGATCTGACCGCGCCGCCCGGCACCCTGCACGGGCGATGGGGTGACAGCGCCGCGAAACTTGCAGATGCGGCTGCCGAGGGCGTGTTCAACCTGCTGCGGAACGGAGGCTGACGCGGCGCCGGCATGACGCCAGCTTCGGTGCTGTGGATGCCGCCGTCACAGTTCGTTTACATGCCCATACCACCCTGCTACTACCTGCCTGCCGGAAAGCGCTGCAAGTCAGGAGGATGGGCAGGAATTCGATGAAGCTGGTCGCAGGAAACAGCAACCGCGCACTTGCGGAAGCCATCGCCGCCTATCTGAACATACCGCTCACCAAGTGCATCGTCCGCCGCTTCGCCGACATGGAGGTGTTCGTCGAGGTGCAGGAGAACGTGCGCGGCGAGGACGTGTTCATCGTGCAGTCGACCTCCTATCCGGCGAACGATCACCTGATGGAGCTGCTGATCATCATCGATGCGATGCGCCGCGCCTCGGCGCGGCGCATCACGGCGGTAATTCCCTACTTCGGCTACGCCCGGCAGGATCGCAAGCCGGGGCCGCGCACGCCGATATCCGCAAAGCTGGTCGCCAACCTGATCACCCGTGCCGGCGCCGACCGGGTGCTGACCCTCGACCTGCATGCGGGCCAGATCCAGGGGTTCTTCGACATTCCCACCGACAACCTGTTCGCCGCGCCGGTCATGGTGCGCGACATCCGGGATAACTTCGACGAGAACAACATCACGGTGGTGTCGCCCGACGTCGGCGGCGTGGTGCGCGCCCGCGGGCTCGCCAAGCGCATCGGAGCGCCGCTGGCGATCGTCGACAAGCGGCGCGAACGGCCGGGCGAGTCGGAGGTGATGAACCTGATCGGCGACGTCGAGGGCCGCTCGTGCATCCTGGTCGACGACATCGTGGATTCCGGCGGCACGCTGTGCAACGCGGCCGACGCCCTGCTGGAGCATGGCGCGACCAAGGTCTACGCCTATATCACCCATGGCGTGCTGTCGGGCGGCGCGGTCGCCCGCATCTCGGCATCCCGGCTCGAGACGCTGGTCATCACCGACTCGATCCAGGCGACCGAGGCGGTGCGGGTGGCGGAGAACATCCGCGTGATCACGATAGCGCCGCTGATCGGCGAGGCCATCGGCCGCACCGCGCGCGAGGAATCGGTATCGAGCCTGTTCCACTGAGACAGGGCACGACCGGCAGCCGGCGCGCGCATGCCGTGCGCGTCAGGCCGCATTGTGTTTCGGCCGGGCCGCCTGTATAAGCGCCACCGATCCCGCGCCGACACCCCTGGAGGAGGCGGGGAACAGGCGGGCAGCCGCCCGCCGGACTCATCCAAGGAGAACACGAGACATGGCCGAAATACAGGAAATCAGCGCCCAGGCGCGCGACAAGGTCGGCAAGGGGGCCGCCCGCGCAGTCAGGCGCGAGGGCCTCGTGCCCGGTGTCATCTACGGCGACCGCAAGCCGCCGCAACCGATCTCGCTTCCGCGGCAGGCGCTGCTGCGGCACCTGCAGAGCGGAAGCTTCCTGTCGACGCTCTACATGATCGACGTCGGCGGCGAGAAGACGCGCGTCATTGCCCGCGACGTCCAGTTCGATCCGGTTCGCGACTTCCCGATACACGTCGATTTTCTCCGCGTCGCGAAGGGTGCCACGCTGACGTTGTGGATCCCCGTGCGGTTCGTCAACGAGGAGGACAGTCCGGGGCTCAAGCGCGGCGGCGTGCTGAACATCGTCCGCCACGAGGTCGAGGTGACCTGCCCGGTCGACAACATCCCCGAGGAGTTCGTGATCGACCTCGCCGGCCGCGACATCGGCGAAGCCATTCACTCCAGCGATCTCGACCTGCCGGAGGGCGTGCGGCCGACCATTACCGATCGCGACTTCACCATCGCGACCATCGCGGCACCGACCGTTGTCTCCGAGGCGGCTGAAGAGGAGGCCGAAGAGGAGGCTCCGGCGGCGGTCGAGGAAGCGGCCGAAGACGAGGAGGAGGAAGGCGGCGAGGCGTGATGTCCGGCTGGCGGCGGTTCCTGCCGTCTGCATTCGGACGTTTCGCCAGACCTTCCCGGTGCCCGATGATCCTCCTGGTAGGGCTCGGCAATCCCGGCCCCAAGTACGCAGGCACCAGACACAACATTGGATTCATGGCGGTGGACGAAATCGTCCGGCGCCATGACTTCGCGCCGTTCCGCCGCCGCTTCCAGGGCGAGGCGAGCGAAGGGACCATCGGTTCGACAAAGGTGCTGGTCCTGAAGCCGCAGACGTACATGAACGAATCGGGCCGGTCGGTTGCCGAAGCGATGAAGTTCTACCGGCTCGGGCCGGAACAGGTGATCGTGTTCCACGACGAACTGGACCTCGCGCCGGGAAAGCTGCGCGTGAAGCGCGGCGGCGGAACCGCCGGCCACAACGGCCTGAGATCGCTCGATCGGTACATCGGGCCGGATTTCCGCCGGGTGCGGCTGGGCATCGGGCATCCGGGGAACCGGGATGCGGTGGAACGCTATGTCTTGAGGGACTTCTCGAAGGCGGACCGCGAATGGCTCGATCCGCTGATCGAGGCGATCGGACGCCACGTCGATCTTCTCGTCGCGGGTGACGATGCCACCTTCGCCAACCGCGTCCACCTCGCCGTCAACCCGGCGCCCAGGCGGCCTGAGGTAAAAAGGTCTTCCGACCGGCCCGAGGAGGGCGCGGACTAGATGGGGTTCCGGTGCGGCATCGTCGGCCTGCCGAATGTCGGCAAGTCGACCCTCTTCAATGCGCTGACCCAGACGGCGGCGGCACAGGCGGAGAACTATCCGTTCTGCACGATCGAGCCCAACGTCGGCGAGGTCGCGGTGCCGGACCCGCGGCTGGACGTCGTGGCGAAGATCGCGGGATCGGCCGCGATCGTGCCGGCACGGATCACCTTCGTCGACATCGCCGGGCTGGTTCGCGGCGCATCGCGCGGGGAGGGGCTCGGCAACCAGTTCCTCGCCCATATCCGCGAGGTCGACGCGGTGGCCTATGTGCTGCGCTGCTTCGAGGATCCGGACGTCACCCACGTCGAAGGCCGCATCGACCCGCTTGCCGATGCGGAGACCGTGGAGACCGAACTGATGCTGGCCGACCTCGAAAGCCTCGAGCGGCGGGTCGAGCCGCTGGTCAAGAAGGTGCGCGGCGGCGACAAGGAGGCGGCGAAGACGCTGGAACTGGTGGAGAGGGCGCTGGAACTCCTGCGCGACGGCAAGCCGGCCCGGCTTGCGCTGGTGCCGGAAGAGGACAGGCGCGCGTTCCAGGCGCTCAATCTCCTGACCTCGAAGCGGGTCCTCTACGTCTGCAATGTCGACGAGGCGTCAGCGGCGACCGGCAACGCCTACTCGCGCATGGTGGAAGAGCGTGTCGCGCGCGAGGCAGAGGAGGCGCAGGCTGCCGGAGGAGCCGTCCCGCGGCCGCCGGTGGTGGTGGTCATCTCGGCCCGCATCGAAGCCGAACTGGCACAGCTGGAGCCGCAGGAACGGGCGGAGTACCTCGCCGAACTGGGGCTCGAGGAGCCGGGATTGAACAGGCTCATCCGCGAGGGCTACCGGCTGCTCGACCTGATCACCTTCTTTACCGCCGGCCCCAAGGAGGCGCGCGCGTGGACGATCAGGCGGGGAACGAAGGCGCCGCAGGCGGCCGGCGTGATCCACAGCGATTTCGAGAAGGGGTTCATCCGCGCCGAAGCGATTTTTTACGACGACTATGTGCGTCTGAACGGCGAGCAGGGGGCGCGGGAAGCAGGGCGGATGCGGCTCGAAGGCCGCGACTACGTGGTGCAGGACGGCGACGTGCTGCACTTCCGGTTCGCGACCTGAACCGGCGGATCACTCCGGCGCCGGGCAGCGGGCGCGGTAATCCTCCAGGATCGCCCGCACATCATCGTCGAGCGGTATCGACCGCCTGCGCTCGTAGGACACCCTCACCGACACGAACCGGCCGGTGAAGCTCAACCGCCGACCGCTGCCATAGCCCCTGACCGCGTAGGTGACGGACGTGCGCCCGACCCGCTCCACGTAGACCTCGACCTCGAGCATGTCGCGCGGGGTGAGCGGGGAGACGAAGTCGATGTCGAGATGCACGACCGGTCCGCCGCTTCCCTGGTCGACCGTCTGAATGAACCAGTCCTGACCCAGGTAGGCGCGCATGAAGGCCTCGGCCGCCTCCAGCATGTAGTCGACGAACCGGCCCGTGTAGACGATCCGGGCCGCATCGGTGTCTTGCCAGAAGATCGGCCGGGTGTGCGTGAAGGGCAGGCGTTCGCCTTCCCGTCGCTCGGGCGCGCCGGTGGTCACTCGGCCAGCCTTACGTATTCGAAGTCGGTGGGCCTGTTGTCGATGCCGACCTTCGGCGGGGCGATCCACCCGGCAAACCTGCCCGGGGTGTGCTCCGGCTTCATCAGGTCGTAGATGAAATCCATGTCGGATGCCGACGGCAGCCACTCGTCCTTGCGCAACTGCCAGGTCGCCTCGTCCATGACCTCGCCGGTGGGCGAAACATGGAGGCCAGCGAACTCACCGATGCGGCGGTGGAAGGCGACGTGCGGCAGCCGGATCTCGAACGGAATGCCGGCCCGCTGAATGATCTTCGACCAGCGCTGTGCGCCGTTCTCGCAGTCGTTGATGTAGTCGTCCCGCAAGCGCGCGTTGAGCGCCGTCAGCGCCGGCTCGTCACGGGTGACGAACGCGCCGTTCTCGTACTTGAGGACCGGGTAGGTGTCACCGTGAAGCTGGTGGTCGTCGCCGGTGAGCCTGGCTTCCCGGAAGCGGCCCTTGATCCCCGCCTCGAAGGCGTTCGCGGCATTGGTCGACACTTCCGAACCGAACAGGTCGAGGCTCAGCGAGAAGTGCAGGTTGGCCTTCTTCTGGATCGTCGGCAGGTCGATGACCCCGAGCGCGCGGACCGCGTCAATATCGTACGGGTCGTCGATACCGGCCTCGTTCATCGCCTCGCAGGTGCGCTGGATGGTCCGGCCGACGCCCGTCTCGCCGACGAACATGTGATGCGATTCCTCGGTCAGCATGAACCGACAGGTGCGCGAGAGCGGATCGAACCCGGACTGGGCAAGCGCCTCGAGCTGCATCTTACCGTCGCGGTCGGTGAAGAAGGTGAACATGAAGAACGAGAGCCAGTCCGGCGTGGCTTCGTTGAATGCCCCGAGCATCCGCGGGTGGTCCTCGTCGCCAGACTGCCTGCGGAGCAGCTCTTCGGCCTCCTCCCGTCCGTCGCGGCCAAAGTATTTCTGCAGCAGATAGACCATCGCCCAGAGATGCCGTCCCTCCTCGACGTTCACCTGGAACAGGTTGCGCATGTCGTAGAGTGAGGGCGCGGTTGCGCCGAGATACCGCTGCTGCTCGACGGAAGCCGGTTCGGTATCGCCCTGGATCACGATGAGGCGGCGCAGCATGGCTCGATACTCGCCGGGCACCTCCTGCCAGACCGGCTCGCCGCGGTGGGCGCCGAACGGAATCCTGCGATCCTCGACCTGCGGGGCGAGCAGGATGCCCCAGCGGTACTCCGGCATCCTGACGAAGCCGAATTTGGCCCAACCCTCACGATCGACGCTGACGGCGGTACGCAGATAGACTTCCGCTTCCTGGAAACCGCTCGGACCGCGGGCCATCCACCAGTCGAGATAGCCGGGGTGCCATTTTTCCAGCGCGCGCTTGAGGCGCGGATCGCTGGACAGGTCGACGTTGTTCGGGATCAGGTCGTCGTAGTTGACTTCGAAGGACATCAGATTCGTTCCTTGTCGTACCTGGCGCGGGCGCCGGAGCCGTACTTCCGAAGCGCACCGTCGGGCCCGGCGGCCGCCGGCCGCTGGAAGATCCAGTTCTGCCACGCGCTGAGACGGCCGAAGATCTTGGTTTCCATGGTTTCCGGGCCCGGAAACCGCACATTCGCCTCTAGTCCGGTCAGTGAATCGGGCGAGAAGCTCAGCCGCTCCTCGATCATGATCCTGATCTCGTCATCCCAATCGATCTCGTCGTAGGCGTCGGTGACGAGGCCGGCAGCGACGGCAGCCTCGCCGTCGAGGCGCTGGCCGACGAGACCACGGGCGGCGGTGCAGGTTTCCGGCTCGCCGAGGAAGCGGGTTTCAAGCCTCGTCAGACCGTTTGGCATCGTCAGCGGGCCGAAGTTGGAAGCGGTCAGCACGGCGGCGGCCTCGGGCCGATTGTCGCCGTCGCGGCTGCCGATGAACATGTAGGCGCGATCGGCTGCGAACAGGAACTCGGCGAGGAAACCGGAGAAGCAGGAGCCGGGCTCGGCAAGAGCGATCATGCTGCGCGACGTCACGTCGAGGCGCTTCAGCGTCCGGCGCCAGAGGTTCACGACCTCCCGGATGAACCAGTCAGATGAATGCGCATCGAGGATGCGGTCGTATTCGAGAACCCGGTCGATCGACCCCTCGCTCGCAAACAGCCAGATGCCGAGCTCCGGTTCGTTGAACCGCAGATGCAGGATGGCGTCTTCCACTTCGCGGGCAAGTGCGAGCGGCCAGAAATCGGCGCCGAGCGCGACGATCCCGTCGAGCGTCGACGGTGGCGGATCGTCGGGTGCCCGCAGGGTGAATGTCGCGGTTCCTCGCTGCCGGTCGAGGTCGACCGCGAGGTTTGCGTACTGCAAACGCTCGTCATCGATGGTGCGGACGAGCGGTGTCAGGGTGACCCCGGTACCGGGCGCGGGACGATCGGACCGCGCGGCGACCTGGGCGACGATCTCTGCGATGCGAGCGTCGATCTTCGAATTGGGCACCGCTTCGTCAACCAGCCGCCACTCGACGGCGCGGCTGCCCTTGATGCCTTCCTCGAGCGTGCAGAACAGGTCGGCGCGATCGCGCCGGACCTTCCGCTTGTCGGTGACGCGGGTGATTCCCCCGGTACCCGGCAGAACCGCGAGAAGAGGCACCTCCGGCAACGAGACCGAGGAGTTTCCGTCATCGGCGAGCACGATGTAGTCGGTGGCAAGGGCGATTTCGTAGCCGCCCCCGGCGGCGCTGCCGTTCACCACGCAGATCCAGGTCTGCCCCGCCTCGCTGCTGGAAGCCTCGATGGCGTTGCGCGTTTCGTTGGTGAACTTGCAGAAGTTGACCTTGTGCTGGTGCGAGGCCTGGCTCAGCATCCGGATGTTGGCGCCGGCACAGAACACGCGGTCCTTGCCGGACCGCAATACCACGGCCTTCACGCCGGGGTGTTCGAAACGCAGCCGCTGAACGGCGTCGTACAATTCGATGTCGACGCCCAGGTCGTAGGAATTGAGCTTCAACTCATAGCCGGGAAACAGACCGCCGGCTTCGTCCACGTCCATGGTGAGCGTCGCTACCTCGCCATCCACGGACAATTTCCAGTGGCGGTAGCGATCAGGTGCGGTCTGGAAATCGATGATCACGGCCCGGCTTCCCGTCGTGTCAATTTTCGGTACTATACTGCCATTCCGGCCCCTTGAGCAAGCCGGGTTCATGCAATATAATTCCTGAATGGCCGACATTTCCGATAGTTCCGCCGAACTGTTGGCGAGGGTGGGCAACCATGTGCGCCGACTGCGTAGGTCGCTCGCCCTGTCACGACGCGAACTCGGTCGCGCCGCAGGCGTATCCGAACGCTATCTCAACGAGCTCGAAGCGGGGCGGGCGAACGTCTCGCTCGGGGTGCTGTCCCGCATAGCCCAAAGCCTTGGCGTGAATGCCGAGCGGCTGCTCGGCCAAGATCGTGGGTCTGGCGCAATCAACGGCGACGCGAACGCGCTCGCCTCGCTGGTCGCAAGCCTGACGCCGCAGGAGCGGGCGCGCGCCCACGAACTCCTCCGGCGTGCCGGATTCGATCGCCCGGCCTCAAAACCTGGCATTGCGCTCATCGGCCTGCGCGGAGCGGGCAAGACCGCGCTCGGCGAACGCGCGGCGGCGCGACTGACACTGCCGTTCGTGCGCCTGAGCGACGTGATCCAGGAACGAAGCGGCATGGCGATCGGAGAATTGCTGGAGTTCATGGGGGTGGAGACCTATCGGCGTATCGAATACGAAGCCCTTGAACAGGTCGTGGCGGAGGGGAGAACACTGATCCTCGAGGTTGGCGGTGGGCTGGTGCTGGCGCCGGACACGCGTGACCTGCTCGAACGGCACTTCCACACGGTGTGGATCAAAGCCCGCCCCGAGGACCACATGCGGCGGGTGATCGAGCAGGGCGACCTTCGACCCATGGCCGGCAGCGAACGGGCGATGGATGAACTGCGCGCCATTCTGGTCGAGCGCGAGCCGTACTATGCGCGGGCTGGCGATACCGTCGACACGAGCGGAGAGACGCTGGCCGCATGCGTCGATGAGCTGGTCCGGATAACGCGCCACAGGCTGGCTATCTGAAGCGCTCCTGTCGCGTGCCGTCGATGAAGCGTTCGATGGCCGACAGCGTTTCATCGGTCCGTTCACGGTAGGGCCAGTGCCGGCAATCATCGAGGATGGCGGTTTCGAGCGGTCCGCCGCATTTCTCCATCGCCGAACGCACCTGCGCCATCGTCCCGTAGGGGTCATCACGACCCCAGATCAAAAGCACGGGTACGGCGATTTGCGGCAGGTACTCCTCGATGTTCCAGTCCATGAAGCGTGGGTCCAGCCACGCATCGTTCCAGCCGTAGAACGCACAGTCCACGTTGGCTCCGTGATAGCGCTCGAGGCGCGGCCGCAGGTCGCCCTGTTCATAGTCGTGCCGTGCCTTGCGGATCGTCGCCACGCACAGGTCCTCGTTGAAGAAATGCGGCGCCATGAGGATCACGCCGGCGACGCGGCCGTCGGCAACCCCGCCGGCATAGATCGTGGCGATGGAGGCGCCGTCGGAGTGGCCGCAGAGCACCACGCGTTCGATCTGGAAGCGATCGATGATCCTTCCGACTACCTCGAAGGCCTCGTCGTGCATGTAGGTCAACGGGCGGGGCAGCGGGACGGGATCCGATCGGCCGTAGCCCTGCCGCGAATAGGCGAGCACCGGCGAACCGGTGCGCATGGCGAGATGTTCGGGAAAGTCGCGCCACGTGCCGACGCAACCCAGCCCCTCATGCAGAAGCAGGATGACCGGCCGATTTGACTTCGGCGGCCTGTACCAAGCGAATTCGAGCGAGGATCCGCCGATGGTGACGGAACCCTCTTCGCGATGCATCTGGCAGTTGCCCGTCAGGCCGCCCGGTCCTCTTCAGCGAGCTTGAAACGCTGGATCTTTCCGGTAGCCGTCTTGGGCAGTTCGGCGCGGGGCTCGATCCAGCGCGGATACTTCCAGGCTCCGATCCGGCTCTTGACGTGCTCCTTCAGTTCCGTGAACAGACGATCGTCGGGCGTGACGTGATCGCGGAAGACGACGAACGCCTTCGGCTTCAGCAATCCGTCGCTGTCGGCACGCGGAATGACCGCTGCCTCGACCACGCTCTCGTGCGAGATGAGGGCTGCTTCGACCTCGAATGGCGAGACCCAGATTCCCGATACCTTGAACATGTCGTCGGAACGGCCGCAGATGTGGTAACGGCCATGTTCGTCCCGGGTATACTTGTCGCCGGTCCACGTCCATCGCCCCTGGAACGTGGCGCGGGTCTTGTCTCGCAGGTTCCAGTAGCCATTCGCGGCCGACCCGCCGTCGACGATGAGTTCGCCGATCTCGCCCGGGCCGACATCGTTGCCGTGCTCGTCGACGAGACGCAGTTCGTAGCCGGGAACCGCCTCGCCAGAGCAATCCTCGAAAGTTGCTCCCGGCCGGTTTGACAGGAAGATGTGCAGAAGCTCGGTCGAGCCGACCCCGTCGAGGATTTCGACGCCGAAGCGTTCGCGCCATCGCCGCAAGATGTCTCCGGGCAGCGCTTCGCCGGCCGAGACGCACAGGCGGAGGCGCTCCGATCCGTTCGCGGGCGTGCATTCCGGATTCGCGAGCATCGCGGCATAGAGCGTCGGCACGGCGTAGAATATCGTCGGCGAATGTTGCTTCAAGCGCATCATGACGCTCTGCGGGGTTGGCCGTTCCGCCATCAGGACGGTGGTCGCACCTACCGAGAACGGGAACGACATCGAATTGCCGAGGCCGTAGGCGAAGAACAGCTTGGCGGCCGAAAAGACCGTGTCGTCCTCCCTTATGCCCAGGACCCTGGCGCCATAGGTGCGCGCCGTGTAGGCGGGGCTGGAATGCCGGTGCATGACGCCCTTCGGCTGTCCGGTCGAGCCTGATGAATAAAGCCAGAACGCCACTTCGTCGGCGAGCGTCGGCACCGCGTCGAAGTGGTCGTCGGAATTGGCGGCGAGTTTGCCGAGGGAGAGATGATCTCCGGCGTCATCGCCGGCAACGACAACATTCCGCAGGTAAGGGCAGGTCTTGAGGATTGGCTCGACTGCTGGCAGCAGCGCGCCGGAGACGAACAGCGCGCGGGCTCGGCAGTCGTTGAGAATTGTCTGGTAGAGGGGCGGCGTAAGCAGCGTGTTCAATGCCACCGGCACGACCCCGGCCTTGATCGCCCCCCAGAAGACTGCCACCCAGTCGATCGAGTCCGTCATGATGATGGCGATGCGCGTCTCGCGCTCGATGCCGAGCCCGCCGAGCAGGTTGGCGATGCGGTTCATCCGGCGCGAGAGATCGGCGTAGGTGTAAGATCCGGTGTCGTCGATGATGGCGGTCTTGTCGCCACGGCCGTCGATCACGTGCCGATCAATCAAGTCGACGGCGGCATTGTAGGTGTCGTTCCCACTCACCACGGTCGCGCCTCCCTATCGCGCCGATTGCAGCCACTACTTTGGCGATTATCACTCCGCAGGGAAAATGGGAACAGGTGGTTTTGCCAGGCGGCCTTTCGCCAGGGAATGGAACCTCGCGGGTGGGGAAATCACCGATCGAAGCCGTGGGCGAGCCAGATGAAGAGGACGAGAACCGCCAGCATGATGGTCCAGCCGATCTCAGACGGATCGATTGCCTGGCTTCCTCGCGCTTGTACCAGGTGCGGGGCCGCACACCCTTGAACAGGAACACGAGCTGACCGGAAAGCGTCCGCGGCGATGTTGACGGCCAGCAGCAGCGCTGCGGCAGATGCCGATGCCAACAGTCCCTGGCCGAGCGTCAGCACGACCACCGTTGCCGGCGGCAGCAACGCCACGGACAGGGTCTTCCGGTCGCCGCTGGGGGAATAGAGCCCTGGATCTCGCGGCGGTTGGCCACCTCGCGGGCGGCATCGATCGCGGGCTCGCCGGCGGCCACATGGATGAGCTTGTGCGGCATCGGCCGGCGTTCCCGCGGCTGAGAACAGACGAGGAGGAACGCTTGAACGGGGCGGCGGGGTCCGTGTTGCTCCGGTTGGCCGGGCGTCGGTCAGCTGCGCTGCTTTTCCCGCACGCGGCGACCAAAGTCCGGATCGGGCGTTTCCTGCCCTGCTTCGATGATGCCGCGGCGGATGGCCCGGGTCCGGGTAAAGACCTGCAGCAGCGTCTCGCCGTCCCCCCAGCGGATGGCCCGCTGCAGGGCGGTCAGGTCCTCGGTGAACCGGCCGAGCATCTCAAGTACCGCCTTGCGATTGTGCAGGAAGACGTCCCGCCACATCACCGGATCGGAGGCGGCGATGCGCGTGAAGTCGCGGAAGCCGCCGGCGGAGAACTTGATGACCTCGGACTGGGTCACCTCTTCGAGGTCGGCCGCGGTGCCGACGATGTTATAGGCGATGAGATGCGGCACGTGGCTGGTGATCGCCAGCACGAGATCATGGTGCTCCGCGTCCATCCGCTCGACATGACTGCCGCAGGCACGCCAGAACGCCTCCAGCCGGTCGCAGGCTTCCGGGTCGGTCCCGGGAGGCGGCGTGAGGACGCACCAGCGGTTCTCGAACAGCTCCGCGAACCCCGCGTCCGGCCCCGACTGTTCGGTGCCGGCGACGGGGTGCCCGGGAACGAAGTGAACCCCCTCGGGAACATGCGGCGCTACCTGTTCGATCACTGCCGCCTTGACCGAGCCGACATCGGTGAGGATGGCGCCCGGCTCGATGGCCGGAGCGATCGTCCTGGCAACGTCGCCGACCACGCCGACCGGCACGCACAGGAACACGATGTCGGCGCCGCGCACGGCATCGCCGGCATTGTCGTGGATGCTGTCGACGAGGCCGAGTTCGACCGATCTTGCGCGGGTTTCGGCGCTCCTGGCGTGGCCGGCGATATGGCCGACGAGCGACTCCCGGCGCATCACGTGGGACAGGGACGATCCGATCAGCCCGAGGCCGATCAGCGCCGCGCGCCGGAACATCGGTTTCGACATGGCTAGGCCGCCTCGCTGGCGAGAAATTCGGCGAGCGCGGCAACCACGGCGCGGTTCGCCTCCTCGGTTCCGACCGACATCCTGAGCGCGTTCGGCAGGTGGTAGTTCTCCAGTCGCCGCAGGATCAATCCGCGGCCGGTGAGAAACCGATCGGCATCCGCTGCCCGGCGTCCGGGTACATCGGGGAAGCCGATCAGCAGGAAGTTCCCGACGCTCGGCGTGACCTCCAGCCCGAGTCTGGAGATCTCCCGGGCGAGCCAGTCGAGCCAGTGGGCGTTGTGGGCGACCGCGCGTTCGATATGGCTGGTGTCGGCGAGCGCCGCGATCCCCGCCTCGAGCGCCGCGCCATTGACATTGAACGGGCCGCGGATGCGGTTGAGTACGTCCGCGACACTGGCCGGACAGTATGCCCAGCCCAGGCGCAGCGAGGCGAGGCCATACACCTTCGAGAAGGTCCGGGTCATGACGACGTTTTCCGAGGTCGCCACCAGTTCGATGCCGGCTTCGTAGTCGTTGCGCCGCACGTATTCCGCATAGGCCGCATCGAGGATGAGGAGTACGGACGGCGGCAGGCCGGCGTGCAGGCGGCGGATCTCATCGATCGGCAGGTAGGTGCCGGTCGGGTTGTTGGGGTTGGCCAGGAAGACGATCCTGGTCCGCTCGCCGACGCGGTCGAGGATCGCGTCGACATCGGCCTTCAGGTCCATTTCCGGGGCGACGACCGGCGTGGCGCCGGCGGCGCGGATGGCAATCTCGTAGACGAGGAACCCATGGCGGGTGTGGATGGCCTCGTCGCCAGGCCCGAGGTAGGCGTAGGCCAGAAGCGACAGAAGCTCATCCGATCCCGCGCCACAGACGATCCGGTCGGCATTGAGGCCGTAGTGTCGGGCGAGGGCGGTGCGAAGCCGCGTCGCCGAGCCGTCGGGGTACAGGGCGAGCGTGTCGGCGGCAGCGCGGAACGCTTCGACCGCACGCGGGCTCGGACCGAGTGGCGTCTCGTTGGACGAAAGCTTGAACAGTCGCACGCCGGCGGGCGCCGAGCTGCGGCCGGGCACGTAGGGGGCAATATCCAGTATCCCGTCCCGGGGTCTGGGCGCGTTGTTCCGTACGGTCATCGGTCTTCTTTCAGCACGATCGGATTGGCATAGCTGCCGACGATCCTGGCTGCCACGACACGGGGATCCGCCGCCAGGCGATCGATACGCGGGTCTCCGGCAGTGACATGTCCGTTGACGATGGCGACGGCCGTCGCATTCGAACCGCCCTCCAGAGCGTGGAGGGCAACGGGCGTCAGTCCGTGATCGCCGAAAATTCCCAGTGCATCGCCTGAGCGGTGGGCAGCCATGACGATCGTCGATTCATCGCCGCTGTCCTCGCGCGGCGCCCAGCCGACGACCAGGGCTTCCGGGCTCACCGTGCGGGCAAGAAACGGCAGGCAGGCCACGATCTCCGGGCCGCCGTCGCGGTCGAACAGGTACCGCAGGCACTCTGCAGCGGATCGTGCCGGTCCGCCCGCACCACAGTCGTCGAACGGCACCACGGCGACATCCCGCCGCTGGTCCCAGATCGCCGCCAGCAGGTCGTCCACACCCGGGTGCGCAACGACATCCATCGTCGCTCCGTAATGAAACCGAACCAGGTCACGGTTCCGCGGGCGGTCCCACTCGGAGAGGACGTGCACCCTCATCGAGGCCTGGGCCACGGTTGCGGCAGCAATCAGTTCGCGCCACAGCCTGACCACGAGCACCGCCGGAACGCCGCGGGGCCGCGTTTCCACCAGACGGCGGATCACCCTGGCTTCCCGCGCCGGCCGCATTGCAGTGCCGGCGGAGGCGGCACCGGCATTCTTCATCTGCCGGACACGCTCGACGGCGGCGAACCGGCGGCCGATGAGGTCCAGGAGGTCGGCATCGATGCGGTCGATGTCACGCCGCACCGCGTCAAGCGTGGCAGAGGCATCTGGGCGGAGTTCGGACTTGTCGGACACGTCTTCGAGCGGATCTGGACGGCGTGGAGAGCAAGGTGCGCAAGGCGCGGCCCTTCATAGGGCGGTCACTTGTCAAACGCAAAGAAAACCTTGATATATCGGTTCCGTTCACCGGTTGCCACCACGGCAACCGCCGGTGCCGGCTCGGCCGAACGCCGGTTGCTCACGAGTACCATGGCCGAAACGAAGCACAAGATGCGCCACAGCGATCAGCCCGCGGCGACCGAGCGGGGCGAGCTGCCGTGCGACTACGTGCATTTCGGGGCGGACCAGCCGTTGCGGCTCGACTGCGGCCTGGATCTTTCCCCGTTCACCGTTGCCTACAAGTGCTACGGCAGGCTGAATGCCGACAGGTCGAATGCGGTGCTTGTCTGCCATGCCCTGACCGGTGACCAGTTCGTCATCGGACCGCATCCGGTAACCGGGCGTCCCGGCTGGTGGGAGACGATGGTTGGCCCGGGCAAGCCGATCGACACCGACCGCTACTTCGTCATCTGCTCGAATGTGATCGGCGGATGCATGGGCAGCACCGGCCCGAGTTCGATCGACCCGTCCACCGGCAGGCCCTACGGGGTCACGTTGCCGGTGATCACCATCGGCGACATGGTGCGTGCCCAGGCCATGCTGATCGATCACCTGAACATACCCGACCTGTTCTGCGTGATCGGCGGATCGATGGGCGGCATGCAGGTGCTGGAATGGGCGGCCCGCTACCCGGATCGTGTCTTCTCGGCGGTTCCGATCGCCACCGCGGCCAAGCATTCCGCGCAGAACATCGCCTTTCACGAGGTCGGTCGCCAGGCGATCCTGGCCGATCGCGACTGGCGTGGCGGCGAGTATCTCGAGCACGGTGTCAGTCCGAGCAAGGGCCTCGCCGTCGCGAGGATGGCGGCCCACATCACCTACCTTTCCGAAGCTGCGCTGCACCGCAAGTTCGGCCGCAGCCTGCAGGACCGCGAGCACCTGACCTACGGTTTCGATGCCGACTTCCAGATCGAAAGCTACCTGCGGCACCAGGGCTCGACCTTCGTCGACCGCTTCGATGCCAACAGCTACCTCTACATGACACGGGCGATGGACTACTTCGATCTGCTGCGCGAGCACGGCGGCATCCTCGCCAACGCGTTCCGCGGTACGCCGACCCGCTTCTGCGTCATTTCGTTCACCAGCGACTGGCTGTTCCCGACCGTTGAGAGTCGCGAGATCGTCCAGGCCCTGAACGCCGCGGCCGCGAACGTGAGCTTTGTCGAGATCGACACCGACAAGGGGCACGACAGCTTCCTGCTCGACGTGCCGGAGCTCTTCGCCACCCTTTCCGGCTTCCTCAATGCTGCCGCCGACAGGCGCGGACTGGCGCCGGCGACGGCAGGCGATGACGGTGGGGCGTAGACCGATGACACCGGAGCGGGCGCTGATCGAAGGACGTCAGCGTGTCGATCTCCTGCTCATTGCCGACATGGTGCAGCCGGGCGCCCGGGTACTCGATGTCGGCTGCGGCGACGGCACGCTGCTGCATCTGCTGTCGGAAAAGAAGCAGGTGGACGGGCGCGGCATCGAGCTGTCGCAGGCGGGGGTCAACCTGTGCGTCGCACGCGGGCTGTCGGTGGTCCAGGGCGACGCCGACACCGATCTCGCCACCTATCCGGACGGGGCCTTCGACTACGTGATCCTGAGCCAGACGCTGCAGGCGACGCAGAACCCGCGATGCGTGCTGGAACAGTTGCTCAGGATCGGTTCGCGGGTTGTCGTATCCTTTCCCAATTTTGGGCACTGGCGGATACGACGCGATCTGGTGTTGAAGGGGCGCATGCCGGTGACCGACAACCTGCCGTACAACTGGTACGACACACCGAACATCCACTTCTGCACGATCCGCGACTTCCTCGAGCTGTGCAAGGAAATCGGCGCAAGGATCGAAGACAAGATCGCGCTTGACGGGCAGGGCCGCCGGCTGAAGGTTGGCGCCGGCGACCGGCTGGCGAACCTGTTTGCCGAACAGGCGATGTTCGTGCTGACCCGATAGCAACAGCAGGCGAAACGGGTCTGCAGCGTGTCTGTCGTAGCCCCACCGGTCACTACACCGCATGATCCCGATGCCGCCGCGCGGCGTGCCGGTCTCCTGCTCGTTGCCGCGGCGGCCGCACTGTGGAGCACCGGCGGCCTGATCGTACGCCTGCTCGAGGTTGCCGACCTGTGGACGACGGTGCTGTGGCGTTCGCTGTTCGCGGCGCTGTTTCTTCTCGGCTTCGTCGTGTGGCGGGAGCGCGGCAGGGCGGCCGACCTGTTCCTGAACATGGGTTTGCCGGGGCTGCTCGTCGGCGCCTGCTTTGCCAGCGGCTCGATCTGCCTCGTCGTTGCCCTCAACCTCACGTCGGTCGCCAACACGCTCATCATCCTGGCAACCTCGCCGTTCGTCGCCGCCGTGCTGGGGCGGATCTGGCTGGGGGAACAGGTCCGGCCGCGCAGCTGGGTCGCGATGACTGCAGCCCTCGGCGGCGTGGCAATCATGATGTCGGACTCGTTCGCCCGCGGCTCGATTGCCGGGGACCTCGTGGCAATGACGATCCCGGTCACGTTCTCGATTGCGACGGTCACCATCCGCCGCCAGCGCGAGCTGCGCATGGCGCCGGCCACCTGCATCGGGGCCGCGCTGTCGGCGCTGATCGCGCTTCCGCTCGCCGCACCGCTTGCGGTCACTCCGGCCGACTTCGGGCTGCTGGTGCTGTTCGGCTCACTTCAACTGGGTGCCGGACTGGCGTTGTTCACGACGGGCGCCCGGCTTGCACCGGCCGCGGAGGTGGCCCTGATATCGGTGCTGGAACCCATTCTCGGCCCGCTGTGGGTCTGGGTCCTGCTCGGCGAACACCCGGGCACGGCGGCCCTGATCGGCGGCAGCGTCGTCCTGAGCGCCCTGGTCCTGCATCAGTTGCTCGATCTCCGGCGGGCGAGGCCGATTCCGCCCGCCATCTAGGCCGGCCGTTCCGGAGACGACCTGGGCAGGTGAGGCGTCGCACCATGCGGAACGGGCGCCAGCGACGGGCGCAGCCTGGCGAGGCGCTTTCTCTTCCTGTCGGACACCGTCGCATACACCTGCTTGGTCGCCTCGACGATGATGACCCCCGAAAGTGCCGGCCATAGCCACAGACCGACACGTTCCCACGCTGCCGCCGAGCGCCGCAGGAAGGCGCGGTCGATCGGCGGGACGAACAGGGCGTGCGACCAGCCGGCGGGCGAAAACCGTGCTTCGCGCAACAGGCTGGTCAACTGCCTGCGGCTGAACGGCCGGCCCTGGCCGAACGGGGTGGCGTCGACGCTGGCCCATACGCCGCGCCGATTGGCGACGACGAGGAGCAGCCGGCCACCGGATGCGAGCACCCGCCATGCCTCCCGCAACAGGCCGGGAGGGTCGTCGGCCGTCTCCAGCCCGTGCACCACGACCATGACGTCGACGGAATTGTCGGACAGCGGAAGGTCGGTTTCGTCGACCAGCGCCGAGGCACAGAGGCCATTGTCCGGCCAGCGTACGACGCCTTGTCGCGCGGGCATGAAGCCGACGACCGCTTCGGCGCCGTCGCGCCAACCCTCAATGTACGGGGTTGCGTAACCCAGTCCGACGACGCAGCCGCCCACGGGCGTTCGTATGCGGGTACGGATGCGATGCATGACCAGCCGCCGCGCGGTCGCGCCGAGGGGCCCGGAATAGAACTCTCTCAGGTCGATCACGTCCATCGCAAGCCGGCGTTCCACGATCCCGGACGAAGCCCGCGGCACGGTCGGCAGACGGCGCCCGACCGCCGAGGTCTGGACGGATGGGTGTGCCCGTGCCAAACACCGCGGTAACACGCAACGACATCCACTGACCAGCACGGAGGACATCGACGATGGCCGAGCTTCAGATTCATCAGTTCCCGTGTCTCAGCGACAACTACGGTGTGCTGATCCACGATGCCGATGCCGGCGTGACGGCATCGATCGACGCGCCCGAAGCGGCGGCGGTGGAGCGGGCGCTGGAAAGCACCGGCTGGCGGCTGACCCATATTCTCACCACCCATCATCATGCCGACCATACCGGGGGGCATGCCGAACTCAAGCAGAAGACCGGTTGCACCATCGTTGGCCCGCGCGGCGAAGCGGACAAGATCCCCGGCATCGATGTATCCGTCGGCGAGGGCGACACCTACACCTTCGGCAACTTCGTTGCCCGCGTCTTCGAGACGCCCGGGCATACATCGGGCCATATAGTCTACTATTTCCCCGACGCGCAGGTTGTCTTTGTCGGCGATACCCTGTTTGCTCTCGGCTGCGGGCGCCTGCTCGAAGGCACGGCGGAACAGATGTGGTCGTCGCTCAAGAAGCTGATGCAGCTGCCGCCGGAAACCGCAGTTTACTGCGGCCACGAATATACCCAGTCCAACGCCCGGTTTGCCCTTGCCGTCGATCCCGACAACGCGGAACTCCAGGCCCGGGCCCGGGAAATCGATGCGCTTCGGGCGCAGGACAAGCCGACGCTACCGACCACGATCGGCCTCGAACTGGCGACCAATCCGTTCCTGCGGGCAGAGGATGAATCGATCCAGCGCCATCTGGGTATGGTCGGAGCGGACCCGGTCCAGGTGTTCGCCGAAATCCGACGGCGCAAGGACACCTTCTGATGGACGTGACGGCGCAAGCCGCCGCCGACATCATCCGATTGCTCGATCTCGCACCGCATCCGGAAGGCGGGTATTACCGTGAGACCTGGCGGGCTCGCTCCGAGACCTGCAGCCGCGCCGCGGGTAGCGCAATCTACTTTCTGCTGGCCGCACACGAACGCTCCCGCTGGCACCGGATCGACGCCGATGAAGTCTGGCACTGGTATGCCGGTGCGCCATTGAGACTGGAAATCGCTGCGTCCGCCGGCAGGGCAGCCGAGGCAGTCCGCCTGGGGCCGGACCTCAATCGCGGAGAGCGGCCGCAGGCGGTGGTGCCGGCGTTTGCATGGCAATCGGCGGAAAGCCTCGGGGCCTGGACGCTGGTCGGGTGCACCGTCGCCCCGGCATTCGAGTTCTCGGGGTTCGAAATGGCGCCGGAAGACTGGGCTCCCGTCGCGGAAGGACCGCAAGGCCCGCCTGCCTGACATTAAGTGTTTCTGAACCGTGCTGTGACAGCCTCGCCGTATCGCGGGTTCCTGTCGGCGCCCGCGGTCGGGGGTTTCCGGCATGGCAAGCAGGGAACGGGAGTTTGCGAAGGTGGAGACCAGTCAAGCCGGGCGAGATCGGCCCGGCGGCAGTCTTGCACGTCCTGATGCGCTGGCTGAAGCGCGTCGACGTCGCGAACTCGCGTTCTACAGACTCGTTGCGCAGACCCCCCGGGACATCGACACCGCGAGGCTCGCCGCCGCGGAGGCGATGCTGTCCGGAATTGGCGCGGCGAAGGCCGGCAACGGGCTGTTTGCAGATGGCGGACACGTCGTCGACGTTGTGGTCCTCGACAGGGACGGCGACGCGCCCGTACGGTTTCGCCTGGACATGCGCGATTCTGCAAGTGCCGCCATCCTCGCGCGCGGCGACTACGTTTTCGTCCAGGATCGGGCTGCGGAGCTGAATTCGGGCGACGGTCTGATCGCGCGTCTCAATGCGACAGGCTTCCATGCCGAACCGATACGGGACGCCCACGGCGTTGCCAGGGGATTTGTATTCGTCGCCCTTGACCAAGCGGGGCAGAGCAGCAGCCTCGACTGGCAGGAATTCGCCTCATCGGTCGCGGCCTGGCTCCTCAGACGGTCGGGGGAACTGCCCGCAGCGGCAACGGGAAATGTCGCACGCGGCGCGGCAAGCCTGGAACTCCTCGAGGACACTTTCCAGCACATGGAGCAGGGTCTCGTCGTCTTCGACGATGATCTCAGAATCCTCGCCTTGAACGACCAGGTCGGGGCGATGCTCCAGATTCCCGACAACATCCTGAAGGTCGGCGGGTCAATGCGCGACGTCATCGGTTTCGCCGCCCGCCGCGGGGACTACGGTCCGGACCTGCCACAGCAGTATGAAAGGCGCCTGCTGGCAATGCTTCGCCGCGGCAAGCCTTACGAAGTCATTCGCCGTTCCGGTGATGGCCGCGCCATCTCGTGCTTTGGTCGGCCTCGCCGCAACGGCGGCTACATCGTCACCTTCACCGACATCACCGCCTTGAAGGACCGCGAGCGTGAGCTGAGCGACATGTCGAGAACGCTCGCCATCACGCTCGACCATGTCGAGCAGGGCCTGCTGGTCTGCGATCGGAACAGCAGGATACTGGCCGCAAACCGTCGATTGCGGGAGCTGTTCGGCCTGCACGAGGACGAGGTCAAGGTCGGCGCACCCGTGAGCGCGGTCTTCACCTGCGAGCCTATCGCGAATTCGACCACACGACAGCCGGATGTCGGGGCGGCCATGGACCGGGCGGCCCGGTTCGAGCCGTTCTCGCTGGAGCTGATGCTGGCCGGTGAACATCATGTCATGTGCTCGGGCCGGCCGCAGGGCGACGACTGCTATGTCATCAGCTTCAGTGACATCAGCAGCTGGAAACGGCAGAACGAGGAACTTGCCCAGACCTCGGAGATGCTGAACGCGCTCATCCTGCACACCGATCACGGGTTCTTTGCCTTCGACCGTAACCTGGACATCCTGTTCGCCAACGAGCGCGCGAAGAGCCTTCTCGGCTTGCCGCGGGAGTTCCTGGAGCCTGGCAGCAACTTCGAGCACATCCTGCGATACGCGGCGCAGACGGGTGCGCTTGGGGACGGCGGTATCGACGAGATCGTGGCTCACTATCGGGCCTGCGCCCGGGGAACGGAACCGTTCAACTTCGATGCGTTTTCGCCCGATGGCGTATTCGCCACTGCCCGCTGCTATCCGCGGCTCGAGGGCGGTTTCATCTTCACGTTCGACGACATCACGGAGAAGAAGCGGCAGGAGGCGATCCTGCGGGCCGTCTCCAGCGAACTCGAGACTAAAAGCACACAGCTGAACATCGCGTTCGAGAACATGGTGCAGGGCCTCGCCATGTTCGATGCCGAGCAGCGGCTGATCATCTGCAATCGACGCTATTGCGAACTCTATCGTCTGCCGCCGAAGATCGTGCGGCCGGGCACGCCGCTGGAAGACATCATCGGGTACACGATCCAGCAGGGCATGAACAGCGAGCCCGATGTCGTCATTCCCGATCGCCTGAGACTTGCACGGAACAGCGAGCGCGGAACCCTGCACGAACGCCTGGCCGACGGGCGGATCATCGCGATCACCAATGCGCCGATCGACGGCGGTGGTTCAGTCGCGCTCTACGAAGACATCACCGATCGTATCGAGGCCGAGGAACGTTCGGCCAGGTACGCGGCGTTGATCGAAGACAAGCAGAACACCCTCGAAGGCATCATCGACACCATTGACCAGGGCGTTACCCTGTTCGACGAGAACCTGGTACTGAAAGCCTGCAACGATCGGCTGTTCGAGTTGCTCGATCTTCCGCGAGACCAGCTCGATCTGGGCGACTCGCTCGAAAAGTTCCTTCGCTACAACGCCGAACGCGGCGAGTATGGCCCCGGTGACGTCGAGACGCTCGTGCGGGAACGGCTGGACCTCGTCCGGCAATTCAAGCCGTACCGCTTCGAGCGAACGCGACCGAATGGCACCGTGCTGGAAATTCGCGGCAACCCGCTCAAGTCGGGACGCGGCGTTGTCACCACCTTTACCGACGTGACGGAGGCACATCGCACCCGGCAGGAGATCAGTGGGCTTACCGAGCAACTGCGTGAAGCGCACTTCCGGCTGGAAGCCGCCCTGGACAACATCTCGCAGGGGCTGGCGATCTTCAACGGGGACAAGACCCTCGTCATTCGCAACCGGCGCTATCTCGAACTGTTCCACATCCCCGAAGATGTCGCAGCACCCGGTGCGTCGCTCGAGGCGATTACCCGCTACAGCGTCGAGCACGGCCAGGAAGGCGATCCCGAACGTGCCATCGCCACCCGGCTGGCTATCGCGGAACGTCGCGAACCCACGGTCTACCTTCGACGGATGGCGGATGGCCGGGTCATCGAGATCCAGCACGAACCGCTCCCCGGCGGCGGTTCTCTTGCACTGTACCTTGATGTCACCGACCGGGTGCGGGCGGACGAGCAGCTGCGCGAGCATGCCGCCCGCCTCGAAGCGAGCAATCGCGAACTTCAGGACTTCGCCTACGTCGCATCGCACGACCTTCAGGAGCCGCTACGCAAGATCGAGGCGTTCGGCGACCGGCTTCATCGCAAGTGTGGCGAAAGGCTTGGCGAAGACGGCCGGATGTTTGTCAACCGGATGCAGGATTCCTCGCG
>Ga0079224_100001644_pt1 | contig 26149 bp, 21 predicted proteins | sample Stecom2015_FD_80414 | JGI IMG/M metagenome (GOLD analysis project Ga0079224, IMG submission 80414) | Agricultural soil microbial communities from Utah to study Nitrogen management - Steer compost 2015 | ecosystem: Environmental > Terrestrial > Soil > Agricultural land | place: USA: Utah... | reverse complement strand
GTCGCCCTCACGATCACCGATACGCCAGTACCCGACAGCCGGGCAACCACCACCGCCAGCACCACTGAGCCTGATTCGGCCACAGCGGAAGCGACTTCCGAACTCTCGGCAGCATCCATCTCGGATTTTGCGACCCCAACGCTGCGGGCTACGGATATTCCCGCGACCGCGACCGCCACCGAAGTGCCAGCGACTGATACGCCAGCGTCATCGCCAACAGCGGAACCGACAGCCACCCCCACCCTGACCTACACGCCGTCGAACACGCCAACACCCTCGGCTACACCGACGGCGACTCTGCCGCCGCAGGGTATTCAGGGCCGTCAGGACCTGCTGAACCTGTTCCAGCAGATGGACACCTATCCCTGGAACAGCGAACACTTTTCGCCGGGGGCGGATGGCACATTCTGGCGGCTGGGTGTGGGCACAGGCGGCGAGGACGACATCATTTTCATCCGTCTGCCGCCAGAGATGCTGGAAATGTACTATGGCAACAACGCGGCCAGCCGTATCCGGCGCATGGAAGCAACACTGACTCTGACGACGTTTAACCCGCCGCTGCTGCTGGATAACGCCGTCTTTTTCGGTGCGCTGCTGCAGGAAGCCAGCGACCCCAACTCGACAGCCGGCTTGCAGGTGCAGCTTGCCCAGACTGGCGTGATTAACCTGGGACAGCGCAGCGGGGACACGGTGCGCACCCTTAGCCAGCGCAGTGTGAATGTGGTCGCCGTGCGGGTGCGGCTGGAGCGCAATCCGCAAAGCGGCGCCATCACCACCTTCTTTAACGACGAACAACTTGGGGAACCCATGCCGCTTGCCAGTATCGATGCGCCTCTGGTTCCGGTGCTGTTTGTGCGCGATGGCGGCGTTATTGTCAGTGTGACCGACTGGCGAATCACCCTGCAATGACGGGCAGCCGATGTTTGCGGCGCAAAGCCTTGATTTTATTAGAATAATCTAGCCAATCTTTACTTTTACTCAAGTATTAAGTATGATGTAGATAATAGAAACTCGATACTGACGGGGCAGGATTCTGAAACGCCTGTCAAGAAGATCGATCTTTCTGACCGAGTTAATAGTAGAAAAATGATTGCGCGGCATGGTTTTACAACCCCAGTCAAATGACCAGTCACCCGCTCACCTGCTCATCGTTTCTGACGACGAAGCGACCGGGCTGCTGCGCAGCCTTCTCGAACCCCATTATCATGTTACCGTGACAACCAGCGGACAGGATGCCCTGCGGCGGCTGGCGGAAAACAGCTTCGACCTGGTGGTCAGCGATATCAATGCGCCGCACCTGGATGGTTTTCAGATGCTGGCTGCTATCCGGGAAACACCGGAAATCGCCGATACTCCCGTTATCCTCGTTTCGGGCAGGGACGACAGCGACAGTGTCGTGCGCAGCCTGGAAATGGGCGCGAATGATTACCTGACCAAACCGATTGACCGGCGGGTGGCGCTGGCCCGCATCCGCACCCAGATCACCCTCAAGCGCCTGCTGGATTCGCAGAAGCGCATTATCGACGAATTAAAAAGCATTCAGTTGATGCGGGATCGCTTTTTCCATATCGCCTCCCACGAACTCAAAAACCCGATGAACAACATTCGCATGGCTCATTTTCTGCTGCGCGAGATGGTCAGCGAGGACCCCAGCGCCGATGTGCTGCTGGACAACATTGAAATCGCGCTCGACACCATGCAGGATATCGTCAGCGATTTTCTCGACATGGCCGCGATTCAGAATCAGGCCATTGACCTCGACCTGCGCGAGGTGCTGGTCGAGGATGCGCTGTGGGATGTGATGATTCAATTCAACGTCAGCGCCCAGAAAAAGCAGATTGTGCTGAAGGTGGAAGACGCAGCGGGCCGGGTCTGGGCCGATCTGCGGCGGCTGGTACAGGCTATCAGCAATCTGGTCAGCAACGCCATCAAGTACAGCCCGCGCGATTCGGTTGTTACGCTGTCCACCGAACAGCGCGGCGATACCGTGCGTATCCTGATCCGCGATCAGGGGCCGGGTATCCCGGAAACCGAACGTGACCGGTTGTTCAGCGAATTTGGCAAACTGAGTACAAAACCCACCGATGGCGAAGGGCGCACCGGGCTGGGTCTGTGGATTGTCAAGCAGTTGATCGCCATGCAGAATGGTGTTGTTGGGGCGGAATTCCCGGCCAGCGGCGGCTCGGTTTTCTGGATCGATCTGCCGGCTGTCGAGGCCGCTCCGGGTTCGGTCCCGGCGGACAGGCTCAATCAATCGGAAATGCGGGCATAGATGCGAATACTGTCGGCTTCATCGCGCACCAGCGTATCCGGCGGGTAGCGCAGCACAGCAGCCGTCATCCACAGATCACCGATGGAGCCGGCTGCATTCAATACCACGATCAAGCCGATGTAATAGGCAATCGAGTCCGGCATAAAGATCATCAGCACCATGCCCACCAGCGTGATAACGACCAGCGGAGCCAGCGCGATGATAACAAAATGGTTGCGCGGGAAGAGCGCGCCATCAGCGGTGGCGTACATCACGCCTTTGCTCAGTGCCATGCCGAAGCGCGGCTTATGCCCGGCCCAGCGAATCGCCACCCCATGGATGGCTTCATGCCCGCCAAAGGTGATGACCAGCACAACCAGCACCGCCACCACCGTCGATATGGTTTCGCTGAAGGCGGTGCTGTAAGGACCGCGCAACCACTGCACAAAATCCCACCACCAGCCCATCATCAGCAGCGCCAGCCCAAGCGGAATCAGCGAAGCCAGATTCAGCCATAACAGCGTGCGCTGTTCCGTAGCGACCAGATGCCGCACTTCGGCATAATCCGCCGGCAGGGTGTGGATGGGCGTCTGCATAACAGGCTTAACCTGCGTAACTCCAGCCGATATCCGGCAGCGTCAGGGTGGAATCCGCCTTGCCTTCCTTGTGGACTCCGGCTCCCACCACTTCGCCAATGACCACTTCATGATCGCCGCCGCTGTCGATCATGTTCACAACCCGGCATTCCAGATAGGCCGCCGCCCCTGCGATCACCGGGCAACCGGTTTTCGGGCCGGGGGTGAAATCTGCATCCTTGACTTTATCCGGGTTTTTCGCGCGGCTTTTGGTGAACGGTTTAATCAGGTCGGCATCTTCCTTATTAAAAATATTGATCGAGAACACCCGTCCGGCAGAAATCACTTTATGGGTGTAGGCCGTTTTCTGGAGCGCAAAAGCTACCTGACGCGGCTCGAACGAGGCCTGCGTGACCCAGTTGGCAACCATGATATTCACATCGTCGTCGCTGCGCGAACCAATGGCGTAAAAGCCGTAAGGCAGCATGTTCAGCGCGTCCTTGATTTGGTCATCCGACATGATTCCCCTCCATCAATTGAGACTTTTGCCACAGTTTACCCCAAACTGGACGATAGTTCAGCTTAAGGGCGCTTGAGAAAAAGCGCGCTGCGGGTAACCTCGATGCACACCTCTCCATTCTGATTGCGCCCGACATGCTTCATGGTGATGATGCCCTGTGCCGGGTTCGAGCGGCTTTCGCGTTTGGCGAGAATTTCGGTTTCGACGTAAATCGTATCGCCATGAAAGACCGGGTGCGGGTGAGTGATGTTTTCGTAACCGAGATTGGCGAAGATAGTTCCCTGAGTCAGGTCGGGCACGGTGATCCCGATCACAACCCCCAGCGTAAGAATGCCGTTGACGATGCGCGTGCCAAAGCGGGTCCTGCTGGCAAAATCCTCGTTGATGTGCAGCGGCTGGGTGTTCATCGTCAGGCTGCTGAACAGCACGTTATCCATTTCAGTGATGGTACGCCCCAGATCATGCCGGATGCGCTGGCCGGCCTCCAGTTCCTCGTAATATTTGCCTGCCATCGTGATTGCTGCGCCTTTCCCTTGTGTTCTGCTGCGCCAGACGCATCTGGCAGGGTAAGTGTAGCAGATCAGCAGGTGATTAGTCATGCACCTGATTTGTGATATTCAAAACTTTATGAATATCGTAAACGTTGCGGGGTCTATAGTGGAGTGTTATAATCCGGTTCGCTTAAGCGTTGATCGTGATAAACCTCTGTCGTCTTTCCCCATGCAAGGAGGTTGTGGACTTTGACCACACTGGTTGTAACTGTTACCGAAATCATGCGCTACCGGGGTGCGATTGGACAGTGGAGCTGGGTGCTGCATCGCATCACGGGTCTGGGTGTCGTGCTCTTTCTGACACTGCATGTGATTGATACCTCGTGGGCGGTGTTCTACCCGGAAAAATATGTCGAAGCGATTGCGTCTTACCAGTCGCCCTTATTCACCATCGGTGAATTCGCGCTGGTTGCCTGCGTGGTTTATCATGCCATCAACGGCCTGCGCATCATTCTGCTGGATTACCGCCCTCACCTGTGGCAGTACCAGCAGCGTGCGGCCTACATCGTGCTGGCTGTGACAGGCCTGATTCTGGTTCCAGTGTTTATCCTGATGTTCAGCCATGTGCTGAATTTTTACAGCAGTGGCGAGCCAGTGCTGCCGCTGACCGAGGTGATCGTCGCGCAACTGCCGTTCCTGGCCGGGTTTGTAGTGGCCGGCGTGGCTGCGCTGTTCTATTCAGTGGTGCATGGCGCTATCGCCGGCGATACGGAGAGCAAAGCCGGCGGCCGGCCGGCCGGCAGCAGCATCGAGCGATTCTGGTGGTCGTTCATGCGCATCAGCGGCCTGTTAATCGTCCCGCTGGTGTTCGGTCATCTGGCGATGATGCATGTGCTGCAAGGCGTGTTCGACATCACCGCACAGGGCTATACCATTGTTGGCACAGGTGGCATTATCAATGAGTCGGGCACAGCGGTAGAATTTGTCGCCAACCGCTGGAATCTGCTTGTCGGCGGTGTGGCGATCTGGCGTTTGTATGATTTTGCGCTGCTGGCGCTGGTGGTCACACATGGCTTCAACGGCCTGCGTTACGTGCTGACCGACTACACCATGAGCAGCCCGCTGCTGCGGCGCGCCAGCATTTACCTGTGCGTCATCGCGGGTGTTGTGCTGCTGATGCTGGGGACGGGCGCGCTGCTGGGGACAATCGACCAGACGGCCATCGAAATGGCGCAGCAAGCTGCCGCAAACCTGCATCCGTAGAAATTTCGGCGGGGAACGGCGCAGCCTGAAGGGCCTAGACGCTGTATGCCTGCAACTTTGATCTGAGGAGTATCCGTCATTATGCAGACACATCAATTTGACGCCATCATCGTGGGCGCGGGCGGCGCGGGTTTGATGGCGGCGCTGTACGCCAGTCAGGGCGGCGCAAACGTGGCCGTCGTCAGCAAGCTGTATCCAACCCGCAGCCATACCGGCGCGGCGCTCGGCGGTATCGGCGCGGCGCTCGGCAATCTGGAAGAAGACAAGCCGCTGTGGCATATGTACGATACGGTCAAGGGCGGCGATTATCTGGCCGATCAGGACGCTGTAAAGGTGCTGGCCGAAGAAGCTGTCGATGCGGTTATCGAACTGGAGCACATGGGCCTGCCATTTGACCGCACGCCGGACGGACGCATCAGCCAGCGGCGCTTTGGCGGGCACACCAGCAACTTTGGCGAAAAAGCCGTGCGCCGGGCCTGTCATTCGGCAGACCGCACCGGCCATATGATCCTGCAGACGCTGTACCAGCAGTGCATCAAAAACCAGGTGCGCTTCTTCGATGAATATCAGGTGGTGGATATTATCATGAATCAGGGCGCTGCCGTCGGCGCGGTGGCGATCCAGCTTGGAACCGGCGAATTCCACATCTTCCACGCCAAAGCGACCCTCTTCGCTACCGGCGGTTGGGGGCGTGTATGGCAGGTGACAAGCAACGCGCACAGCTTGACCGGTGATGGCGCAGCGATCCTGTTCCGCCGGGGTATCCCGATGGAGGACATGGAATTTTACCAGTTCCACCCTACCGGGCTGTACGTCCTCGGCGTGCTGCTGACCGAAGGTATCCGGGGCGAAGGTGGCGTACTGCTCAACCGGAATGGCGAACGTTTTATGGAACGCTATGCGCCTACGATCAAGGACCTTGCCAGCCGCGATGTCACCAGCCGCGCCATCTATCTGGAAATCCGCGAAGGCAGGGGTATCGGCGGAAAAAATTACGTCCATCTCGATATTCGACCGGAAACCGTCAATCGCTATCTGGCGGAAGCGGGCGAAAGCCGCCGCATCGACAACGCTTATATCGCCAAGAACCTGGCCGAAACGCTGGATGTCTGCCGCACCTATCTGGGTGTTGACCCGCTGACCGAACCGATGCCGGTTGCGCCAACGGCGCATTATGCGATGGGCGGTATCCCCACCAATGTCGATGCCGAAGTAGTCATCGACGAAAACTGGACGGTGCTGCCGGGCCTGTACGCAGCCGGCGAATGCGCCTGCGTAAGCTGTCATGGCGCGAACCGGCTGGGCACAAATTCGCTGGTTGATCTGGTGGTGTTCGGGCGGCGCGGCGGCAAGAAGATTGCTGAGTTTGTCAAGACCGCTGATTTTATCCCCCTGCCACCGAACCCGGCGGATCAGGTGCAGGCGGAATTTAATCGCATCCGCAGCAGCAAGGGCAGCACCCGGCCCGGCGAACTGCGCCATCAGATGCAGCAGGTGATGATGGACAAGGTTGGCGTCTTCCGCGAAGAGCGCATGATGCAGGAGGGAGTCAATGCGGTGGTTGAACTGCGTGAACGCTACATGACCGACCTGCACATCGACGATCAGGGGAATATCTTCAATACCGACCTGTTGGAAGCCTGGGAACTGGGCTGCCTGCTGGACATCGCCCATATCACCGCTGAAAGCGCCATCCAGCGCAAAGAGAGCCGGGGCGCGCACAGCCGCGAAGATTATCCCAAGCGCGACGATGAAAACTGGCTGGTGCATACGCTGATCGCCTCGGAAAGCAGCGAGCCGTACCCGACAAAGGCGCACAAGCTGAAGGTGAATCTGAACAAGCAGGTGAACCGTTCTCTGGAAGCCGTTGACAAACGTTTCGCGCCGAAGGAACGGGTCTACTGAGCAGCATAGCCGGAATATGATCGAGGACAAAGCATGGACGTAACTTTCAGAATTCGACGCTATAACCCCGAAAGCAGCAACCCGAAGCCTTACTGGCAGGAGTTTGTGCTGAAAGATGTCGAACCGACGAATCGTGTGCTGGAAATGCTGCACCGCATCAAGTGGGAGCAGGACGGCACACTGGCGTTCCGGCGTTCGTGTTCCAGCGGCGTCTGCGGCTCGGACGCCATGCGCGTCAATGGACGCAATGCCCTGGCCTGCAAGCTGCTCATCCGCGATGTGGGCGACAGGATTCAGGTAGAGCCACTTCTCGGCCTGCCGGTGATTAAAGACCTGATTGTGGATATGGAGCCGTTTTTTGAACACTACCGCAGCGTGATGCCCTACCTTATCAACAACGACCCACCGCCCGCCAATGGTCGTGAACGACTGCAATCGCAGGAAGAGAAGGACCTGATAACCGACACTACCAACTGCATCCTGTGCGCCGCCTGCACTGCCTCCTGTCCCAGTTTCTGGGCGAACGGCCAGTATGTTGGCCCAGCGGCAATCGTGCAGGCGCATCGCTTTATCTTCGACACCCGCGATCAGGCAACTCAGGAACGGCTGGGCATTCTGGGCGAGCCGAACGGGGTCTGGCGCTGCCGCGCCATCTTCAACTGCACCCCGGCCTGCCCGCGCCATATTTCGGTCACACGCGCCATTGGCGAGGTCAAACTGGCGATTCGCAAGGGGTCACGCGAAGGCATTATCGACCCGGCGACGATCCCAACTCACGAGTAACAGCACGCAAAAAGGCGGGTGAGCATCCGCCTTTTTTTGACGCTGACAACTGCCAGATGGCAAACTTCGAGTCCAGAAACATAGGTGTTTTCATCCATATCAACGCGGGCGGTGAAAATTGGGGCTATTTATGCTGCGAAAACTGTAGTAAACTACTAAAGCTGTGTGGGAAACATCAAGACAATTTAGTCTTAACCACATCGGTGAAGTGGTTATTCACCAGTCAGGCCAGCAAGAGAAAACACCAGGTTGTCGTCTCAAGAGTACCGCATCACACTCCTGATTTCACTGGGAAGCATGTGTGTACCCAAGGCTGTAGCAAAACCAGTATAATTCAGGAGTCCATTCAACAATGGCAGAACGTGTGCAAGGTACAGTCAAGTGGTTCAATGGGGACAAGGGCTACGGCTTTGTGACCCAAGAGAACGGTCCCGACCTTTTCGTCCACTATTCGGAAATTCAGAGCAGCGGCTTCCGCACGCTCAACGAAGGTGATCGGGTCGAGTTTGAGATTACCGAAGGCAAAAAGGGCAAGCAGGCCAGCGCCGTTAAGGTACTCTAGGGACAACCTCGAAACTGTCCATCAGAACCTGCCCTCAGCAATGGGGGCAGGTTTTTTGTTGTCAGGCCCCGGTGACATCTTCCGGCCCGGTGGGTTTTGTTTCTTGGTCCTCATCCAGGGTGCGAATCATCGGGTTCGGGACGCGGTTAATGGTGAGTTGAAACACATCCGGCCGGCCATAATGCCCGGCGACATCGAGCATCCATTTTCGCCCGCGCATTTTTACCGGGTCGATTTCGGCATAGAGAATACCTTCCGCCTCGTGCAGCGGCCCGGCGATGAACTCGCCATCCGGGCTGACGATGGCGCTGTCGCCCCTGTTAATCCACTCTCCCGCATCCTGATAGTAACGACGTTTGAAGTCAAAATGATCGGGAATGTCGTCCTTGCGCAGCGCGATACAGCAGCCGATCACGTACATGCGGCCTTCCTTGGCGATATGCCGCAGCGTCGAGAGCCAGGGTTCACCTCGATCCCACGTAGCCGCCACATATATCTGTGTGCCCCAGGCGTACATCGCATAGCGGGCCAGCGGCATGTAATTCTCCCAGCAGATCAGACCGCCCAGTTTGCCGAGCCGGGTATCGTAAGCACTCAGCGTACTGCCATCACCCTGCGCCCACACCAGACGCTCGCCGCCAGTAGGCACAAGTTTGCGATGCTTGCCCATGATCTGCCCCTGCGGATCAATGTACAGCAGCGTGTTATAAAGGCTGCTGCCGCTGGCTTCCGTGTTGCGTTCGCTGATGCCCACGACGACATACACTCCCGCATCTCTGGCTGCCATGCACAACCGCTGTGTGGCTGAATCAGGAATTTCGACAGCATTCACCAGAAACTGCGCGTACAACTCCGCATGAAGTGGTGATCCGGCAGGGACGGCCCACACCCAGTCAGGATAACCGGGGATAAACGACTCGGGAAACGCCACCAGCCGCGCCCCGTTGTCCGCCGCCTCAGCAATCTTCTGGCACGCCTTGTCAACAGTCGCGTCCCGATCAAGAAATACCGGTGCTGCCTGCACCGCCGCAACCGTAAATGTTGTGTTCTGTTCTGCCATCGCTCCTGCCTCCCGACTCTGCCTGAAAGTATAGTATGACCGCAGCGGCTGCGTGGGTCATGAACCCGCCCGCACAACCTCGACGGTAATTTCGTCATTGGCCTGGTTGCCGACTGCATCGAAAGCGACGACACCAAAGCGTTCGATGCCGGTGCGGGTGATGTTCCACGAGAAGCCATAGGGCCACTCTTCGTCAATGCCGATGAATTCGCCATTGTAGTAGAACTCAACCCGGCGAATCGCCAGATTGTCGGTCACATCGGCTTCGAGCGTAATCACACGGTCATCCGGCCAGCGATAAACCGGCTGTGACGCGTTGAGCGTAACGGCTGGCGGCTGATTGTCAACCGTCACCTGGCGTACGTCGGTTTCGAGCGTGTTGTCGTTGAGCACCACCGTCAGGCGCAGGCTGTAGAGGCCATCCAGCCCCGCTGTATCCCACGTGCCCAGCGACGCCCCACGCACATACTCTGTCTGCTGCGGGCCGATCTGAATCCACTGCGCCGGGTTGAGGCCCTGCCCGTAAGCCAGTTGATAGAACTGCATGTTGGTCGGGTCGAGGCTGCCGCGCACATCGACCACGCCGCCCACATAGGCGAACGGGGCCGGTTGTAGCAGGGTGGCCACGCCGAGCAGTTCCGGGCGGCTGACGGTATCGTATTCGGTCGGCGGCAGCGGCTGATTGTTGGCCTGCCACCAGTCCATCGCTTCCGGGGGCGGCACAAAGTAGACTCGTTCGCTGCGCGAACCGGCAGGCGTATTCACCGTCGCCAGTTGATTGGTCTGGTTGTTGATGTCAAACGCCTGCCAGTAAGTATCGACCCGGCGCGGCTGGAAGAGGTGGATAAACAGTTCGCGGCGTGTGGGGCATACGTCATTGGGCAGCAGGCCGGAACGTTCGCACACGGATAGTTCAGCGATGTTTTCCGGGCGCGGCCAATCAGTTGGCGGCAGCCCATCTCGATTTATCAGGTAATCCATGACAGCGCGCCACACCGGAGCCGAGCCATCGGTATTAAGCGGGTCGATGGTCATGCTCGCGCCATCGCGTCGGCCAAGCCGGACAGCAGTAACCAGTTCCGGGGTATAGCCCACCGTCCAGGCATCGCGGCGGTCACTGGTCGCACCGTTGACTACGGCTGTCGGGCGGCCTGTATCCAGCACACTGACCCGGTTCTGTCCCAACACACGGGCGCGGGTGGGCTGATCCGCCAGAATATGGTTTATCAGGTAGCCAAGTTCGTCATCGTAGATGAAGGTGCAGTTGGGGGCAACCGCACAATCCGGCTCGTACTGATTGCCCGCATATTCCCACAGCACGGTTCCATCCGGGGCCTCAATCCGCAGCACCGCTACCGGGTCGCGCCCGCGATAATTGCGCCCGATGGGTTCCACCTGAATACCGCGCATCTCGCCCATCGAAGACAGGGAGGCATAGGCATAGGCCATATCCAGCACTGACACCTGGCCGCCTCGCTCCAGCAGCGAAAGATCATAGCGCGCGTTTTCATCGAGGCTGTTGAGTCCCAGCAGATGCGCCCGCCCCAGAATGGTTTCGAGCCGTTTCTCATTGGCGACCTGCACCGCCGGGGGCAGCAGCCAGGCGCTCATCGCCTCGCGCAGGTTGATCGGCCCCCGGAACTGGCCGTCAGGGTTAGCCGGCGTGTAAATCAAGCCTTCGACTGCGCCGGGCAGCGGACGGGGAATATCCAGCACCATCGCTGCCGGCGTTGTGCCGGTGCGGAGAGCCTCGAAGTAGACAAAGGGCTGAAGGGTAGGACCGGGCTGATAGGCAGCGTCCGCTACCGGGCCGACAATACTCATGATCTCGCCAGTCTGTACATCGAGGATCGTGATTGCGCCGGAATCGGGCGGGCTTTGCAGGGTGAAGGCGTCCAATGGTGGCAGGTAACGGGCGCTGTCACAGGGGCGATTATCGAGGGTTTGTACCGGCGTGGTGTCCCCCGCCAGCCGGTTGAGATGCGCCCGCAGCGCGCACTCGGTCTGGTAATACAGGTCAAGATCGAGCGTGGTGATGATGCGCAGTCCGCCGCGCGATACCAGCCGCGCCCCGTCGAGATCGAGCGAATCGAGGATGTCCTTGGCCTGCCGCCGGGCATACAGCGCAAACTGCGGCGCGACTTCCGGCATCTGGCCGCCGGCTTCCAGCACTGGTGTCTGAGTCGTGACGGCAAAATCATATTCTTCGCTGGTGATGCTTTCGGCTTGCAGCAGAGCACGCAGTACATCATCCTGCCGCCCGAAGGCAGCAACCGGATTATCGAGCGGGTTGTACTGGGGGGCCAGCGGAATAGCTGCCAGCAAAGCGGCCTCGTCCAGTGTCAGTTCTGCCGCGCTCTTGCCCAGATAGACCTGGGCAGCCGCTTCGATCCCATAAGCTTCGTTGCCATAAAAGTTGGTGTTGAGATGCCATTCGAGAATCGCTTCGGGGGAATAACGCCGGTTCACTTCTGCCACCAGCGCAATCTCGCGTTCCCGGTCTGCGGCGGTAGCGAACTCACCCGGCTGCACAATGGCATTGCGCACCAGCCGGCCGGTCAGGGTCGGATCGACAGGCAGCGGTCCGTTCAGGGCGTTTTGCCATAATTTCCCAAAAGCCGACAGCAGCCCGGCGCGGGAGCGTGTCAGAAAGCCGGGGTCCTCCATCAGCAGGGTGGCATCGATCAGATAGGGCGGGAGCGATTCGAGTGGAATCCAGGCGCGTTGATCGCCGAGCGGATCCTGTACGGAAAACAGCAGCGTCTGCCCACTGCGATCATAGAGTTGTGTCGGGCCGACAATCGGATCGAGGTAAATGGTATCGCGCGGTTCAGGCAGTGTGCTTACCGCCTGCCCGTACATGACCACAGCGCCGCCCACCAGTGCCATACCCGGCAAAACGAGAAATGTTACAACCAGCACCGCGACCAGACTAACCCACAGCCGGGTGCGCGCCTGTGCGGATCGGCGTCTTTCTTCGCGCCGCCGCCGTCGCTGGAGAATCCGGGTTGCCGAAGCCAATGCTCCACTCCACACTGTATCTGCCGATAGCGCATAGTCTACAGTCAAACGAGAGGAAACAAAAGTCCGCAGGCCGCGCCGGGTGCTTACCAAATTCCGACAAAGAAATGTTGGCGTTAATGTTACGTCTGGTGTATCATCGTTACGAAAACGTTGACATTGTTAAAGAGGAAGTCACTTGATGAACAAAACAAAAGTTCTGGTTGTCGAGGATGATGCAAATATCAGCAAACTCATCAGCGACTATCTCTCTGCACATGGTTATGATGTCGCCGCCTTTCTCGACGGCCCGGACGCAATCAAGTACGTTAAACAGGAAGGGCTGCCGCACATTGCTCTGATCGACCTGGGCCTGCCAACGATGCACGGGTTTGAATTGAGCAATCGGCTCAAGTCGATGGGGGATGTCCCGCTGATCTTTGTGACATCGACCAGCGATACGGACACCATTGTTCAGGGTCTCAAGCGTTATGCCGACGACTTTATCGGCAAGCCGTTCGATCTGCGCGAACTGGCAGCGCGGATTCAGACAGTGCTTTCGCGGATGCCGAGTCTGGATTACGCCAGCCAGCCGGTGATTCGCGTGGATGAGCATCTGAGCATTGATTTCGCCCACAACCGCATCATGGTTTCCGGGAAGCAGTACAGCCTGACCCCAACCGAGTCGATTCTGCTGCATGTGCTGCTGCGCAACGCCGGGCGTGTGGTCGAAAATCGGCTGTTGATCGCTCGTGTCTGGCCGTCGGAAGATGTGTACGAGGATACGCTAAGGGTCCACATGCATCGTCTGCGCCGCAAGCTGGAATCCGACTCGCATCACCCACATTACATCCGCACCGAACGGGGCATCGGCTATATGTTTACCATTCGCCCACAGGAGTCGCAGACCCCGGCCAACAACAGCGGAGCGGAAAGCGCGGAAGAATAATTAGCTGATGGTCGCACCCACGCTCGCATCTGATTCGCCCCGGCAGGCCAGCCCGACTGAACTGCTGCAATATATCAGCCGGCTGATCGTCGCGGAAATTCACGCCGATCATATCTGCGTATGTGGCTATCGTCAGGAAACCGGGCAAATTGATCGCCTTGCGAATTACCCTGACGAACTGGCTCCATCTGTGCGTTCCAGCTTGCAGCGGCGGCTGGGCAGCCTGCTGACAGGACAGTATAAAGGGGTTCAGGTGCTGGCTGCCGAAGACCTGCACGATACCGGCTTTGCTTCTGCCCTGCTGATACCGCTGCGCGTACAGGATAGCGTTGTCGGGATGCTGGCTCTGTTTGCGCATCAACCGGATGTTTATTCAGCCGAAGACCTGGCCCGGATAAAAGTGCCGGTCAGCCTGGTCAGTATGGTGCTGGAAAATCTCTATCTGTACGATACGCTGGCGCAGAACATCATCATCTCGCAGTTGATCCTGCTGACAGCTCAGACGATTGTCGATAATCCTTCGCCGCAGCAGATTATCGATGTACTGCGGGAACGCATGTTTGATGCGCATGTCACAAGCTGCGCCATTCTGCTCTATGGCCCGGTGAGCGAAGACCGCCCCAACGGCCCGTTCGACTATCTGGAGATGGCCGGGGCGTGGTCAAAGCGGCGCGGCAGTGCGATTGCCCTGGGCACGAAAATTTACCTGGAAGATTACCCGGAGTATTTGCAGCGGCTGGATGCGCGCGAGACGCTGGTATTCGTCAAGGAACTACCCGCTTTTATCGCCCGGCTTGATCCGTTTGTGCGGTCAATTATTCGGGCGGAACGTATTCGCGCCCTGACCCTGCTGCCGCTGCACGCCGGACAGCGCAAGATCGGCGTGCTGTTGATCGGCTCAGATCGCCCTCACAGCTTTACCCGGCAGGAACTGCAAAATTACCAGACGGTCAGCGAATTTCTGGGTGTCAGCGCCATGGCCCAGATTTTGCAGCAGCAGCACGATCTGGTGCAGCAGGGCCGAGCCGCGCTGCTGGATGCAGTAACGGACGGTGTGGTGATGGTGCTGCCCGATGCCGGCGGCGCGCGGGTGCTGACCGTCAACAAACGTTTTACCGGGCTGTTCGGCGTGCCCGAACACGAAGCACAGGGTTTGCTGCTGCCGCAACTGCTGGCAGCAATGCAAATACCTGAAGGTGTGCGCCAGGAACTTGACCGCAGTTGGCTGAGTATTGCTGTGCGCGACCCCGGCACGCAGCGCGGCGAATTTCACATGGTCCACAGCGAAGGTTACCCGCTGGACATCGAATGGTACAGCGCACCGGTGTACCAGGAAACGCGGGTGCTGGGGCGAATCTATACCTTCCACGATGTCACTGCGGAACGGATGGCGGTTCGGGTGCGCTCGGCCTTTCTGTCGCGGGTATCTCATGAACTGCGCACACCGCTGACCTCGATACACGGCTTTGCCGAATTTATCCTCGAAGCTGCTGGCGATGAACTACCGCCGCTGGCCCGCGAATACACCGAGATTATCCTCAACAGTGCCCGGCATCTGCGGGCGGTGTTCACCGACATGATCGAAATGACCCGCGCTGAGGCAGGCGAACTGAAACTCAACTTTCAGCGGGCGCATTTCCCGGATGTGATTATCAGCGTCGCGGCGCAGCTCGAATTGCAGTACAAAAGGCGCGCACAGGCAGTGGTGCTTGAACTGGACGACGACCTGCCAGCGGTCAACATGGATGTGGATCGCATCATACAGGTGCTGTCCAATCTGCTGGGCAATGCGATCAAGTTTTCGCCGGAAAACAGCACGATTCGTGTCAGCACGCAGACGATTACCTGCTACGATGATCTGCCCGCCAGTGCCCCGCCGGATGTGCTGCTGCCCTGTATCCTTGTTCGGGTCATCGATCAGGGTGTGGGCATCTCGAAAGATGACCTTGACCAGATTTTTGTGCCGTTTTTCCGCACCGAATGGGCACGCCAGCACAAGATCGAAGGCACAGGGACAGGGCTGGCGGTAGCGCGCAGCATCATCGAACTGCACCGGGGCAAGATCTGGGCTGAGGCCAGCACACCCACAAACCCCGGCGGACGCTTTCTCTTCAGCCTGCCCACAGCCTGACGCCACGCTCGCTTCTGGTACAATAGACGCTGTTTGAGGACTTGAGGAGTTTTTGGATTCATGGCAAGCGAGAATGACACGAACCTCACCGAGGGCCTGACTTTGCTCGGCAGCACGGTGCGCGAACCGGTGCGCAAGCTGGAAACCTTCCCCAACCGGCATCCGGGACGGCACTATGTTGTCACACTGGAAACGAGTGAATTTACCTGTGTGTGCCCCATGACCGGGCAGCCTGATTTCGCCACACTGACGATCCGCTACGTGCCGGACCAGCGCATCGTCGAATCCAAGTCGCTTAAAATGTACCTGTGGTCGTACCGCAACGAGGGCGTCTTTCACGAACACGTCACCAACCTGATTCTCGACGATCTGGTGGCGGCGCTCGATCCGGTCTGGTGCGAAGTCAAAGGCGCATTCAACGTGCGCGGTGGGATTAGCCTGACGGTTGAAGCGCGTTACGACCGGGACAAGGCTGCGCAGGACAATGGGCACTGAATGCGCTTGAAAAAGACAGGAAACAGGTGACGGACGAACTACGCCGGCCGTGGTTGGCGGCCTATCTGCGCTTCGCGATTCGCCCTCGCTGGGCACACTTCCAGGGCGGACTCTTTTAGGTTAAAGGAACGAGTACCGGCATAGCTTGCGTGAGGGGTTGATAAAACCTGCCGGTACTCACCGGGATATGCCCGGCACAGCCTGAGTTATGAAAGAAAAGGAACGACAAACACCGCAAGCGGCCCGCCAAACCTTAATATTGCGGAATATTGTGCCTGCTGCTGCTGACAACAGCCTTACAAGTCTGAAGCGATAACTTACAACTTCGTCATGAATCTGTTATAACCGGGCCGCAGTTCTAACGGTGACTTCACGAACATAACAGAGTCACCTATATTGCGGGAACGCGGTACAATTCAGGCATAACTGCGAGCGCATCTGGAGACCCGACGATGACCACTTCGCGTGATAAAATTCTGAACAAGCTGCGCGCTGCCCGGCAGCCCTTCCCGGATGCGCCGCCGCGTCCAAAATCCTATCTCCCGGTGACGCGGCTGGACGACGATTCGCCGCCGGCGCTGCTGGAACGCTTCATCGCTGAACTGGAACGGCTCAATGGGCAGGTGACGGTAGTCGATGATGATGATGCCGCGCGCGATTGTGTGCTGGCACTGCTGAAGGGATACAATGCGCCGGCGGTGATGGCGTGGGACTTTCAGTTTATCCCGATAGATGGCCTGGAGGCGGCTATCCGCGCTGCCGGAATCGAGTGTCACTTACCCAACATTCAGGACGAATCGCGCGCGGAGACACTGGCCGCGCTGGAATCTGTCCCGGTGGGCCTGACCGGGGCCGATGTCGCTGCCGCCACAACCGGGACGCTGGTGGTCAGCAGTGGGCCGGGCCGGGGCCGCATTCCCACGGTGCTGCCGCGCATCCATATCGTTGTCATTACGCAGGATCAGATTGTGCCGCGCATCGAGGACTGGGTCGCGCAGCAGCGGGCGGACAATCTGGCAGGCATCCGATCCAGCACCAACCTCGTCTTTATTACCGGCCCCAGCCGCACCGCTGACATCGAAAAAAATCTGGTGCTGGGAATGCATGGTCCAGAGCAGGTGCAGGTAGTGGTAAAAAGAGGCGGCGGCGCGGTGCAATCGTAAACTGTCCGCAGGCGGTCAGGGGAACAGGTTCCCGACCAGCACCCATACTGACTGCCGCTGCAAAATCTGCTGTTTTCATGAGGAGGCGATACCGATGCCAGCGATTGGCGACCAAGCGCCCGATTTTGAACTACTCAATCAGGATGGAAAGACCGTCAGGCTCAGCGATTACCGGGGGCGAAAGGTGATCCTGTTCGCTTTCCCCAAAGCCGGGACAAGCGGCTGCACAACGCAGGCCTGCGGCTTTCGTGACGAATTCCCCAGAATCGAGGCGGGGACCGCCATCGTGCTGGGCATCAGCCCGGACGAGCCGAAGGCGCTGCTCAAATGGAAGCAAAAAGAAAACCTGCCCTACGATCTGCTGTCCGATCCCGATCATCGGGTGCTGGAAGCATGGGGCGTATGGGGCGAAAAATCGATGTACGGCAGGAAATTCATGGGCGTCATTCGCTCGCACTGGGTCATTGACGAGAACGGCGTCATCGTGGACGAGCAGGTCAAAATCAGCCCGAAGGACAGCGTGGCGAAAGCGGTGCAGGCGGTTGCGGGTGAGCGTTAGGCTAACCAGACGAAGGTGAAACGGGGCGGTTCTGGCCCCCTTGCACACTACACTTCGACATACTCCCGGCGCACCTGCTCGACCAGTTCGATCAGATCATCGGCGTTACAGGGACGCTGGTAGACCGCGTACCAGAGCGCCGCGATAGCGATCCCCATGGCATGATCGTAACGCGGGCCGGGTGGTTCACCACCGGTCAGGACGGCGTGCAGGCCAGTTTTCTCCATACCCAGATCACGCAGCAGCAGCAGCGTCCCCGCCGGATAGCGTGTCCAGCCCGGCAGCGGACGGTTGAGGACGGTGGTACGGGTTTTGGCGCTGCGATAGCTGAAGGTGGCGCGCACATCGAGATCAGCATTGACGATGGTGAAGGACGGCTGTGTGCTGAAGGCCGCCGCGATCCACATCTCCCGCCCGGGTGCGCGAACAATCCAGTCCGGGCTGAAATCGGGGAAATGTTGCTGAAACGCCATCAGCAGGCGCATGGGCGGATCGCCGGGGATATGCACAGCCATTCCTTTCCTGACGATTACTCAATCGTCAGTGTACCACAGTTACCGCGCCTCGGGATTGTCTGGTACAATCGCCAGTATCGACAAAAGTAACCATTAACAGAGTAGAGCACAGGGTTGAAACGTGCGGTATCGAATCTTTGCGATCATCGGTTTGAGTGCGCTGTTCCTGTTTGGCGCGGTCTGGATAGGAGTCGGCGCGCAGAGTGAAGGTGTCGAAGTCAGTGACGCAGTATGCAGCCCGGCCCTGATTAACCTGTGGACGGCGGCGAGTGGTGTCTGTGTTGGCAAGCCTGTTGGTTATATCTGTAACGGCGGCGCAGCACCACAGGCCGAACCTGCCGGACCGGTGAGCAATTCGCTGGCTTCGCCCGGCGCGCTGGTCGACGTTACTGTTGTTGATGCCCTCCATACGCCGCCCCTCACTCTGGACAGTACCAGCGGCGGCCTGGTGTGGCTGCGGCTGGCCGAACCGGCGTTCACAGCCCTGATGATTGGCGATGTGAAGGTGCGCAATGTCACGCCGCCCGACTTCCCGGCGTGGCAGTCGATGGTGGTCGAAACGGCTGCGGCAGCCCCGGCCTGCGGCGCAGCCCCGGCCAACGCCTTCGTGGTGCAGACGCCGCTTCATCCTGAAACCGGCCAGGTGCAGACCAGCGGTATTGTCATCAACGGCGCGTCGCTGGTGCTCAGCGGCACGGTGCTGGTGCAGACCCGCGAAGCCGAAACCGTGTTCATCAATCTGGGTGGTGTCTCGCGCATTGTGGCGCGCGGGGCCGATCAATCCCTGCTGACCGGCCAGCAGATCAGCGTGCCGTATGCGCCCGGCGACTTCACCGTCCCGGCGGGGCCGCCCTCGCCGGCCGTTCCATTCGATGTCACGCTGGCGACGAATCTGCCGGTGGGCCTGTTTGATCGTCCGCTGTACCTGCCGCAGCCGGGTTACGTGACGACGGCGGGCCAGGTCAATCTGCGGGCGGAGCCGAACACCGGGGGGGCGCTTGTCTGGGAAGTGCCGGCGGGCGAGATTTTGAGCGTGCTGGGCCGCAACCCGGCGGGCGACTGGCTGCATGTGCAGCTTGGCAACGGACTCACCGGCTGGATGTTTGCCGATCTGCTCATCCAGAATACCGGGAACATCAACGCCATCTACGAAGCCACGCCTATGCCGCCGCAGCGTTACGGGCCGATGGGCACGACAGCCCGCGTAGTGGCCCCGGCGGGCCTGAATCTGCGCGAAGCGCCTGATGTGCAGTTCGGGCTGATTGTGACGCTGCCTACCGGAACCGAGGTTAACCTGCTGGCGCGCAGCCCGTACAGCCCCTTCGTGAAGGTGGAAAGCGGCGGGATTGTCGGCTGGGCGGCTTTGATCGCGCTGGAAACGCAGGCGGTCATCGCCTCGCTGCCGATTGATTACGATGTGCCGCCGCCGCCCGCGCCGACGCGCATACCGGGGTCGTTCGGCAACGCTTTCCCCGACCCGCGCAACAATAACTGACGCAATGTTCGTGGGGAGTGCCGGTTCGCACTCCCCCTTTTTCACCCACTCTGCCGCAGCGAGCCAATGGTCTGGCAGGCCGGGCACGTGCCGTCAGGCCGGATGATGGCGTAACCGCCCTGCGGGTCGTCCTGGGTATACACATCAAAATCGATATTCCACACAATGATGAGCGCCACCCGCTTCTGCTCGAACGCAGCGGCGGTGGTGATCGCGTCGCGCAGCCATTCGGCCTGCTCGGCCACGCTGGTATTCGCTGCCCAGGCAAAACTCTGTGGCAGCGGCCCGTATCCTTCCGGCGACAGGTAACCGAGTTCAGAAAAACACAGTGGAATATCCGTATTGCGGAAAGGCTGTGCGGCGCGCTGGAGCATCAGCGGCAGGTACTGCGTCGGGTAGAAATTGCGTGGGTCGCCGCTAGTGGCTGTCGGCGGAACAATGCCCTCGTTGTAATGCACGCCGATGCAATCGGCATAGTTGGCGGCTCCGGCATTTGCCATACCGGCGTAGTAGCGGTCATCGTTCCAGACCGCTGCCAGCCCGAATGCGCCTTCTGCGCCCGTGGGGGCCGGCGCGCCGGTAATCACCATAATCTCCGGGTCAACTGCCTTGATGGCTTCATACGCCTGGCGCAGCATTTCGACGTAGGAAGCCGGGTTGATCTGGCCGTTGGGCCATTCCCGATCCAGATTTTGCTCGTTCCACACCTGAATCGCCTCCGGCCCCAGTTCCGCGATACGCGCCAGAAAGGCGGCAAACTGTGGATAATACTCTGCGCCGTGCGCCCGGAGTTCGTCCTTGTCACCCTTGATGCTGAGCAGCACACGGAAGCCGTTTTCGTGGGCGAAGTTCACGCGGTCACGGGCCACGTCGATCAGCGAATCGTCGCCGATAACGTAGGGAACCTGCCATTTCATCCACGTCATCCCTGCCGCACGCATGAACATGACCGTTCGCTCGCTGAAGGTGCTGACATGCCCACCCACCGGAACCGGAAGCTGGTTGATGGGGTTGGGACGCGGGATAACAGCGGCGGCTTCTTCGGTTTCGGCTGGCGGCGGCACAACAGGGGTTACAGCCGTCGTCGGCAGGGGCACAGGCTCGGCCACGATCCCATCCGGCCCTTCGAGCGTGTTGGCGATACGCAGCGGCCTGACCACACGGTACACGCTTTCGCCTGATCGCAGGCGGACATGCAGCCGAAGCTGGTACAGACCATCATCGAACAGGGTAGTATCCCACGTTGCCAGTACCCCGCTGGTGATCGGGCTGCTGGCCGGCAGGCTGACCGGAATCCAGAAAACATCGGCGTCCGGGTTCTGCGGGTCGAAGGTCGCTGCTTCCAGGAAGTAGCTTTGCAGATCAGGCGGGTTGACCGTGCCGCCGATCACCGCTGCGCCGCTCAGATGATACACTGGCGGCGGGTATTCCAGCCGGATGGCATCATCCTGTGCGGCGGCGGACAAACTCACAAGCGACACGAGCAGGAAAACAAAGATACATCTCATCATCACTCAATTCCATCACTGTTATGGATAAATTCACGTTACCTTCCCCCGGCGAGACAGTGGGCCTAAGCCCACTGTCGTCCAAGGGAGCATTCACGCATTTGCCGGTTCCGGCGATCAGATCAGCCACAGCTTCCCCGGCGCAGGGTGTAGTCCCGGATAAACGTATTATCGTTCTCATTGGTTTCCGGTATCTGCGCCAGCGAATCGACCACGATAGTCAGCCGGTGGCTTTCCTCGAAGTACGTGTCGACGGTCAGGCGCATGATGGAGTCGAAGGTCTGCCCCGGCCCCAGCACCGGGAAAGCGCCGACTGTCGAAGCGGTGAGTGTGCCGGAAGCGGCGTGAACATCCTGCGCAAGCACCGCCCCGTCCGTGTTGGTGGGGCCAGTGCCGATGTTGAGTATCCGCACTGTGATGGTGAATGTCTCCGCACAGGTGGGCGGATCCGGCACAATGGTCACGCTGCTGATAACCAGATTGGCCTGCACCACTGGCGTCGGGGTGGCGGTGGGCGGCGGTGGCGGCGGCGGTGAAACACGCGGCAGGCTGCGCAGATCACCACTGACACGAACCACGCTCGGCGCAACCCAGCCGCGCCGGCCATTGGGCAGTTCAATCTGATACCAGCCGGAGCCGGTATTGCTCAGGCCAACAACCGGAACAACCTGGCCCGCCGCCAGCCCGGTGATGACCGGATAAACGGTGCTGTCGCCGGTGCGGACGTTGGCATTGGTCACGGCTTCGGCACGCGGGGACAGATCGAGCGGCGTGGGTGTCGGCACGAGGGTCGGGATCACCTGGGGCGGCGTCGGCGATGCCGGGATAGTGGGCAGTACCGCCGGGGTTGCCGTAATCGCAAATGGCGGCGGTTCATTTTCGACCCGCACCGGCGCGACGACCACATAGACCGGGCTGCCGCCGGTGACGTTGATCGTCATGCGCAGCTCATAGAGGCCGTCCGCTGTCGTGGTCGTATCCCACACGCCCAGCACATCGTCGATCACTGGCCCGCGCGCCGGCAGCATAGCCGGGAACCAGGGGGCGTCCTCATCACTGGTGAGATCGTCGTTCAGCGGGCGATATTCAATGAAATAGCTGGTCTGATTGGGCAGGTTGGCTGTGCCGCGCAGTTCAAATGATCCGCGCAGGACATACACCGGCGGCGGCCAGGTGATATGGGCGTTGGGATCGACATCAAAATCCTGCGCCTGCACCGGCAGCACCAGCAGCAAGAACATCAGCAACATCAGCAAAAGGATTGGTCGTCGTTTCATAGGGGTACTCCTGAGCTACAGGAGAGAGTCTGAGACCCTCCCCCACAAAACCTCACGAGCGATCAAACACTGAATATCAGCGTTATGGGTTGCGCAACCTATCGGTCAGGTTGAAATAGTTGTTGTTTTCGTTGATTTCGGCAACGAGATTGTTGACATCAACAGCACAGTTGGCCGTCGTATTCTCGCCGCCGCCTTCATCGAGCCGGGCCGCAAGCGCCACTTCTGTTTGTCCAAACGGCGGCAGCCCGTCGATGAATGTGCTGAAGAACTCGTTCTGTGGCGTGAAATTGCAGGCCACCGATACACGCGGCAGCGATACGGTGCTTTCGTTGCGCACGGTGACGATCACCTGGAAATTCTGACCTTCGCGGATTTCGCGGTCAAAACGCACACCGGTCAGCACAGCATCTGGCAGTTCAGGCGTGGGTGAAGCAACGGGCGTCGGTGTGGCTGGCGGATTGACAAAGGGCACATTGCGCAGATCACCGGATACCTGAACCACACTCGGCGCAACCCAACCGCGCCGGCCATTGGGCAGCTCAATGTACCACCAGCCGGAACCGGTGCTGCTGCGTCCAACAACCGGCACGCGCTGGTTCACCACCAGCGAACCAATAACGGGGTAACCGGTGCTATCGCCTGCGCGCACATTACCATTGGTCACAGCGACGGCTTCGGGGGCCAGGCTGAAGGCAGTCGGCGTTGGAACCAGCGTCGGCAGTTCCTGCGGCGGCGCAGTCTGCGGAACGAGGGTCGGAATGACCGGCACAGTCGGCGTGATGGCAAATGGCGGCGGTCCATTCTCGACTCGCAGCGGACTCACCCGCGCATGGACCGGCGGGCCGCCGCTTACGGTAATGGTGAGCCGCAGTTCGTAGGGGCCATCCGGGGTGACGGATGTATTCCACACACCCAGCACATCGTCAATGACCGGGCCACGCGTCGGCAGGATGGCCGGGTTCCAGGGTACGGTGTCATCCGCCGGGGTGAGGTCATCATTCAGTGCGCGAAACTCGAGAAAGTAACTGGTCATATTGGGTACATTGGCTGTGCCGCGCACGGTGAATTCACCACGCAACACATAAATAGACGGCGGCCAGCTAATGTTTGCGTTCGGGTCGAGCGTCTGTCCCGGCGGCTCCACAGGCTGGAAACCGGCTGCGGACAGCAAAATAAGCAGCAGAAAAAGCAGACGATATCGGGCAAACATGAATCTGTTCCTCCAGCGTCGTAATCGCTATCTTAACTATGATAGAGGATGTTGCCCGATTGCGCACTGCGGGAAAAGTACGGTCCCCCTACGCCCAACTGGCTCATTCCGGCACAGGTCACCCTACCCCTGCGCCGGAATGTGAGGACGAGTCGACTCCGGCGGCAACAGATTGCAGACTGCGATGAGCTGCCCTGTGATCAGGGACTCACTTCATCCAGCGACACGGCGTAGACGGTGGTTTCGCCGCTGCTAAAGGCTTCAATCAGATACGGTGCGCTGGCAGGATCAAAACTGCCGAGTTCCCGTTCCTCCGGGGAGTGGATCACGTAGTCCACGTCGAATTCGCGCAGGATGGCTTCGCGCATGTCGTCGGTTGCGGCGGCATGAAAGAACGCTGCCACATTCTCTGACTTCGTATAAAAATCGAGCGTCTGTGCCCAATGAGCCAGGTAGGCGCGCGCGCCGGTCAGCGCCGGGACGAACTGCCCAACGGTCAGGCTGGAAAGCACCACGTCGTCCGGCTGAGTCTGAGCTTCGAGATAGTCGAAGGCAGCAATAGTGTCTGTAGGCATGAAGTAAGGCGCTTCCGCCCGGCGCAGATCAACAAAACGCCATGCCAGCAGATACAGATTGACCGGGATGACCGCCAGAATCAGAGCCGCAGCACCGAGGCGCAGCAACTGCTGGCGGGTTCGGTTCCTGAACCACCGCTGCAGCAGCGGCAGCACCCGGGTGTACAGGCCGATAGTCGCCAGCACGCCGGTCACAACCTGCCAGCCGCTCAACAGGTGAATCTGGAAATCGACCGGCAGGTAGACCAGCACAAAATGGGACAGAAACCACGCCACGATAAACAGGTGGGTGTCATCGCGTTCGCGCCAGGGGGTGCGAACATCCAGCGCCCAGATCGCCAGCAGCCAGCCGAAGCCCATCAGCACCGGCAGCAGATAAGGCGCCGGGGTGAACGCGCCGGCGTTGCTGAACTGCTCCAGCACACCGCGCATCACCGGGTCGGCAGACGTAATCAGATAGGCTTGCAGCGCGGGCCACATCGACACCAGCACCACAATCACGCCCAGCTTGAACAGATATAAGGGAAAACGGCGATCCCGCACCCAGATAAACAGGCCATACAGGCCAATTACCGGGTAGATGATGAACATATCGTAAGCGTGCTGGAGGCTCAGCAGCAGGCTGACTGCCGCTGCTGCCCAGGCGTAGCGCAGATTCTGCGAACGCTGTCCCAGCAGCACTAGCCCGAAAACCACTGTGATCAGCCCAGCGGCAATCGAAAAGTGCGGGAAGGCCATCACGTTCAGGAAGGTGTTGGGTTCGCTTGTTTGCAGGGAGAACAATTTATTGAGCGGAATCTCTTGCCCGGTGACATATTTCTCCACCACCCATATCCAGCCGAAGCCGCCGCCCACACTGCCAACCAGAAAGGCGATCCAGCGTTTAGTGCGATTCTGAAACACAACGCCACAAAAGAAGTAAGTTGCTGCCAGCACAAACGCACCCGCCAGCCAGCGGGTAATCTGGTACAGCGCGGCGTAATCCAGGCCAGTCAGCACTTCCAGCCGGCCCAGAGTCCACCACAGGAAATTAAACAGCAGCGGCAGACTGTCCTCCGGGGTCATCTGGTTGGGGACCAGCACCTGCGTGCGCGATTCCCGCATCCACGAGAAATACTGGAAATGATCGGGAATATTGACCATCACGCCCATAAACTGCCGGTCCGCCGGGGCGGTGCGGTAGGCGAACAGATAGGGCATAGCCGTAATTGCCAGAATAAACAAAATAAAAGCCCCAACAAACAGCCATTCGCGCCGCGTGAACAGTGCAGTTCTGGTCTGTAGGGGAGATGATGCTGCCAGCGGGATCGATGCCTGTGCTTCGCTAACCATGGGGAATCTTCACTTTCTGTTCGACAACGTTCTCTGCCAGTTCGACAAGCTGTCTGCCGATCATTGCCCAGTCGTATTCATTTTCAACGCGTGCCCGTCCGGCCCGCGACAGCCGCATTCGCAGCGTTTCCGCACCGAGCAGCGCGCAGATCGCATCGGCCATCGCCGGCGGCTCGTCGGCAATCAGGATATCCTCGCCGGGGTGGACATTCAGACCTTCTGCGCCCTTGGTGGTTGCCACAACCGGCGTGCCCAGCGCCATCGATTCGAGAATCTTCAGCCGTGTGCCACCGCCCACCCGCAGCGGAGCGACGGTTACCCAGCTTGACCGCACCGCCGGCGTAATATCCGGCAGGTAGCCGGTAAAGCGCACACCGGGCTGTGCCGCCAGATCGCTCACATCGACATCGCCAGTATCACCCGTGACGATAAACTGCGCGTCGGGCCGCCGCTGGCGCACAAGCGGGAATACATCACGGACAAAATAGGCTACCGCGTCATAGTTGGCACTGTAAGTGACTGAGCCG
>Ga0079224_100001643_pt1 | contig 26153 bp, 25 predicted proteins | sample Stecom2015_FD_80414 | JGI IMG/M metagenome (GOLD analysis project Ga0079224, IMG submission 80414) | Agricultural soil microbial communities from Utah to study Nitrogen management - Steer compost 2015 | ecosystem: Environmental > Terrestrial > Soil > Agricultural land | place: USA: Utah... | reverse complement strand
TTAAGGAGATACCGCGCGCGCGCGCGGCCGAATCGAGTCGACCCGGATCGGGCCGCCCTCGGTGCAGGATCTTGCTAATCGAGAACCACGGCGCGACAGCCGGCGGCGTCGCATTCCAGATAGCTGCCGCGCTTGTACCAGTCGCCCAGCACCCAGCGTTCGCATACGGTGCCGTCCACGTGATGCATATGGCGGGCGGGCCGGTGCGTATGACCGTGGATGAGGCGCGGATAGCCGTAACTGCGCAACACGTTTTCCACCGCCTGCCTGTTCACGTCCATGATTTCGGGCGGGGTATGGCGCTTGGTGCGTTCGCTCTTGGCACGCAACGCCGCGCCGATGCGCCGGCGCACGCCGAAGGGCAGGGCCAGGAAGGTGCGCAGGATCAGCGGCCGCCGCAGCCGCGCACGGATGCGCTGATAGGCGATATCGTCGGTGCATAGCGTATCGCCGTGCATCAGCAATGTCGGCGTGCCGTGCACGTCGATCACCGTGGGGTCGGCGATCAGGCGCAGATTGCCCCGCGCGGCAGCGCGCTTGCCGACCAGAAAATCGCGGTTGCCGTGCATGAGATAGACGGGCACATCCATTTCGGCCACATCGGCGAGGGCGTCCATCACGCCCCGGTGGAAAGGGGCGTCCGCGTCCTCGTCGCCGACCCAGTACTCGAACAGGTCGCCGAGGATGTACAGCGCCTGCGCATGGCGCACGCGCTCATCCAGAAAGCGCAGGAAGGTCTCGTACAGCGCCGGTCGCTCGGCGGCGAGATGCAGGTCCGCGACGAAGAGATAGGGCTTCAAACCGAAACAGTGCAGAGTGGCGAGTAGAGAGTGGAGAGTAAAGGCCGACTGCGGGAGGCATACTCTCGGCTCTCGACTCTCGGCCCTCTGCTGGACATTAAACGACTTCCGCGCGCTCGATGATGACGTCCTCGCGCGGCACATCCTGGTGGAACCCGCTCGTGCCGGTCGGCACCGCCTTGATCTTGTCCACCACCTCGGCGCCCTCCACGACACGGCCGAATACGCAGTAGCCCCAACCCTGCGGCGTGGGTGCGCTGAAGTTGAGGAAGTCGTTGTCCTTCACGTTGATGAAGAACTGAGCGGTGGCCGAATGCGGGTCCGAGGTGCGCGCCATGGCGATGGTGTACTTGTCGTTCTTGAGACCGTTGTCCGCCTCGTTCTTCACCGGCGCGTTGGTGGGCTTCTGGCGCATGCCGGGCTCGAAACCGCCGCCCTGGATCATGAAGCCGTCGATCACGCGATGAAATACGGTGTTGTTGTAGAAGCCGCTTTCGGCGTAGGCGAGGAAGTTCTTGACCGTCTCCGGCGCGCGCTCGGCGTCCAGTTCGAGGGTGATGGTGCCGAAGTTGGTATGCAGCTTGACCATGAGGAATCCTTATCGCTGGGTGGGAAGGAGCGTGGCCTTTTCGATGACCACCGGTTCACGCGGGACGTCGGCATGCATGCCGACGCGCGTGGTGGGAAGCTTGGCGATGCGCTGGACGACCTCCATGCCCTGCACCACGCGGCCGAACACGGCATAACCATAGCCTGCCACCGTCTGCGCGCTGTGATTCAGGCTGGTATTGTCGTTCACATTGATGAAGAACTGTGCGGTGGCCGAGTGCGGGTCGCGCGTCCGTGCCATGGCGATGGTACCCACGTCGTTGCGCAGTCCGTTGGCGGCTTCGTTCTCGATGGGGGCGCGGGTCGGCTTCTGGCGCATATCGGCGGTGAAGCCGCCGCCCTGGATCATGAAGCCGTCGATGACACGATGGAAAATCGTGCCGTCGTAATGACCGGATTGCACATAGTCGACGAAGTTCTCCACCGTGCGCGGCGCCTTGTCCGCGTCCAGTTCGAGCACGATACGGCCCTGGTTGGTCTCCAGCGCGACTTGCGGACCGGCCGCGAGCGCGGCGCTTGCGACCAACGACAGCATCAACGACAACAAAGATTTCAGCACAGGCACTCCATGATTACGGAACGGAAGCGGGGCGGGGCGCGTACTCGGACAGTTCGCGCGCCAGATTCAGTTTCGCCCGGACGCGCCCGTTGGCGCCGTCGAGCGAGAGGGCCTTGTTGTAGGCGTCGCGCGCGAGCAGCACGTGGACGTCGCCCAGATTCTCGTAGGCCTTGGCGTAATCGGGCTTCACGCGCACCGCCGTGTCGAGCGCGTCGCGCGCCGCACGGTAATCGCCCTGCGCGGCGTATAGCACAGCCAGATTGTTGTACGGTTCCGGCAGTTCCGGGTATTCGCGCGTGAGGTCGCGGAACACTTCGATGGCCGCGGCCGTGTTGCCCTGGTCGGTCAGCACGACGCCCTTGAGGAAGCGCGCCTCGGTGTCGCGGGGATTCGCTTTGAGATGGGTATCGAGGAAGCGCAGCGCACGCTCCGCTTCGCCGGCGCGCAGCATTTCGCGCGCGTCGTCGATGGGCGCGGCATGCAGGGCGCATGCATAAAGCAGGGCGAAGACGGCAACTAAGATGCGCATCGAAACATCCAACGGTGAATGCCGGGCAGCGTCGTCGGCCGGGTGCGGCGCCTCCTGCGGCACCCGGCGAGCCTTAATCGCTGCGCCATACTCGGCTATACTGCGGCGCCCGGCGCCGTGTGGCGGAGCGCCGTGCCGGCGAACCCGCGCGATTCTAACAGTCCTGCTTCCGGCACGCTCCGGCGTTTTCCTTTTCATGCTGAAGATCTACAACACTCTGACCCGCAGCAAGCAAGCATTCGTGCCCATCGAACCGGGACGCGTGCGGATGTATGTCTGCGGGATGACGGTCTACGATTACTGCCATTTGGGCCACGCCCGTGTGATGGTCGTGTTCGATATGGTGCAGCGGTGGCTGCGCGCCAGCGGCTACGACGTCACCTATGTGCGCAACATCACCGATATCGACGACAAGATCATCCGCCGTGCGGCAGAAAACGGCGAATCGATCGCTGCGCTGACCGACCGCTTCATCGCCGCAATGCACGAGGACGCGGACCGTCTGGGCGTGCAGCGGCCCGACTACGAGCCGCGCGCGACCGAGTATGTCGACGCAATGCTCGACATGATCGGCACGCTGGAGCAGAAGGGCTATGCTTATCGCGCCCAAAGCGGCGACGTCAACTATGCGGTGCGCAAGTTCTCCGGCTACGGCAAGCTCTCGGGCAAATCGCTCGACGAGTTGCGTGCGGGCGAACGCGTGGAAGTCGATCGCGACAAGCACGATCCGCTCGATTTCGTGCTGTGGAAGCACGCCCGCGCCGACGAGCCGGCCTGGCCTTCGACTTATGGCGACGGGCGGCCGGGCTGGCATATCGAATGTTCGGCCATGAGCAGCCAGTTGCTGGGCAAGCATTTCGATATCCACGGCGGCGGCGAGGATCTGCAGTTTCCTCATCACGAAAACGAAATCGCCCAGTCGGAGGCCGCGCACGATTGCAGCTTCGTCAACTACTGGATGCACAATGGCTTCGTGCGCGTGGACGACGAGAAGATGTCGAAATCGCTCGGCAACTTCCACACCATCCGCGACGTGCTGCAGCGTTACGACGCGGAAGTCGTGCGCTTCTTCATCCTGCGTGCGCATTACCGCAGTCCGCTGAACTATTCCGACCAGCATCTGGACGATGCGCGGCACGCGCTCACCCGCCTGTACACGGCGCTCAAGGGCGTACCCCCCGCCGATAACGTGCAGATCGACTGGAGCGCACGCTACCCGGCCGCGTTCCGCGAGGCGATGAACGACGACTTCAACACGCCGGAAGCGATGGCTGTGCTGTTCGAACTGGCCAATGAAGTGAATCGCAGCGGCTCGCCCCAGGCGGGGCTCCAACTGCGCGCTTTGGGCGGTGTGCTGGGCCTTCTCCAACGCGATGCAAACGACTTCCTGCGCGGTGACTTGCCGGAAGGCTGGACGGAAGCGCGGATCGAAGAGCAGATCGCGGCGCGTGCGGCGGCCAAGAAAGCGAAGAACTATGCCGAGGCCGACCGCATCCGCCAGGAACTGGGTGAGGCGGGCATCGTGCTGGAGGATTCGCCGGCCGGGACGACCTGGCGGCAGGCCTAGCTGTTCTCTCACACCAAAAAGAACGGGCGGCCAAGGCCGCCCGTTTCATTGAGTGCGCGTTTTTGCGCGAAGGCTTGTTCTTCTTCGTGCTTCTGCTTCTTGTTAGTCCTTGAAGGCTAGGTCGCGGCCGAGGATCGTCAGGCCGACGTACTTGCTGCCGTTGTGATCCTTGGGCGAGAAGCTGACGACATAGCCACCCAGATCGTAGTTGTTGATCGACTCCAGGCCCTTGAGGAGGCTGGCACGGGTCACGTTGGGGCCGGCGCGGCGGACGCCCTCGACCAGGATCTTGGCGGCGATGTAGCTCTCCAGGCCGGTGAAGGAGTGCACCTTGTCGGGGGCGATCGCTTTGATCGCGTCGTGATACTCGCGCACGATGGGCACCGAGGCCTTGGTCGGCGTGGGCACGACCTGCGACATCACCACACCGAGGCCCGCTTCGCCCAGGGCCCCGGCCAGTGCGGTGGAGCCGGCGAACGAAAGGCTGACGACCTGGGCGTTGAGTCCCAGCTTGCGCGACTGCTTCACGAAGTCCGCGGTGGTCCGATAGAGCGTCGTGCAGATCACCACCTCGGGATTCGATTTCACCACTGTGGCGACTTCCTGGGCGATGTCCTTCTGGGTCCGCTTGATGGACGCGATCGACACGGCCTTGAGATCGCGCGCCTTGAGGGCGCGTTCCACGGCGGCGAGGTTCTCCGAGCCGACGGTGTCGTCATGGTGCAGCACGGCGAAGCGCTTCAGACCGAAGGTGGTGTAGTGCTCGATCACCTTTTCCAGTTCGTCGCCATAGCCGGCGCGGTGGTTGAACACCAGCGGGCGGAAGGTGCGCATCCAGTCGGCGCCGGTAAAGGGCGCGACGAAGGGGACCTTCGCCTTCTCGACATGGGGCATCGCCGGTTTGCTGAGCGTCGTGCTGGCGTAACCGAACAGCGCCACGGCGTTGTGCTTGTCCAGGAGCTCCGCAGTGTTCTGCTTGGACAGGTCGGTCTTGTTCTGGTCGTCGAGCGTGATCAGTTCGATCTTGCGGCCATTGATGCCGCCGTCCGCGTTGACTTTGTGGAAGTAGGCCAGTGCGCCGTCGCGGATGTCCTCGCCCAGTTCCTTGTTGGAGCCGGTCAACGGGGCAGACTGCCCGATGATGATCGGTTCGGCCGCCTGCACGGTCGCCGCGCCGACCAGCGCGAGCCCTGCAACGGTCGCCCATTGCGCAATCGATTTGCGAAGCATGTGCTCTCCTCTCCCGTGTAGCGTGACGGCTTTCTTGATCTTGCGTGATCGTCCGTCAAGCTCGCGGGGCAGACTAGGACACATTTCCCATTCGACCCAAGCCGCCCGGCTTGCACCGGTAATAATTCACAAATGCCGCGAATGCCCGGGCAGGCAGGGAGAGGGCGACGCTGCGGGAGAGGGGCGCGACAGCCGCGGTTGCCGCGTGCCGTCAGACGCTGAAAAACTCTTTGACCCGGTTCATCCAGGTCTTGGCACGCGGGTTGTGGCGCTCGCTGTTGTCCTGCGTGATGGCGTCGAACTCGCGCAGCAGGGCCTTCTGGCGTTCGGTGAGATTGACCGGCGTTTCGATCACCACATGGCAGTACAGGTCGCCATAGGTGCTGGAGCGCACGCCTTTGATGCCCTTGCCGCGCAGCCTGAAGGTTTTGCCGCTTTGCGTTTCCGCGGGCACCTTGATTTTCGCCACGCCGTCCAGCGTGGGGATCTCCACTTCGCCGCCGAGCGCGGCGGTGGGGAAGCTGATTGGCATTTCGCAATGCAGATCGTCGCGGTCGCGCTGGAAGACGGGGTGCGCCTTGAGATGAATCTGCACATAAAGGTCGCCGGAGGGGCCGCCGTTCACGCCGGCTTCGCCTTCGCCCGCGAGGCGGATGCGGTCGCCTTCGTCCACGCCGGCGGGGATCTTCACCGACAGCGTCTTATGGGTCTTGACGCGCCCCGCGCCGCTGCAACCGGTACACGGGTCGGCGATGTACGTGCCCGTGCCGTGACAGCGCGGACACGTCTGCTGGATCGAAAAGAAGCCCTGCTGCATCCGGACCTGACCGTGTCCGTCGCAGGTCGGGCAGGCCTGGGGTTGCGTGCCGGGCTTGGCACCGCTGCCATGGCAGGTGTCGCACTCTTCGGCGGTCGGAATGCGGATTTTGGTCTCCGTCCCATGCGCCGCCTGTTCGAGCGTGATTTCCAGGTTGTAGCGCAAGTCTGCGCCGCGATAAACGGACGAGCGGCCGCCTGCGCGCCCGCCGCCGAAGATGTCGCCGAAGATGTCGCCGAAGGCATCCGCGAAGTTGGCGTAGCCCGCGCCCGCGCCGGCGCCCGCGCTCGGATCGACACCCGCGTGGCCGTAACGGTCGTAGGCGGCGCGCTTGTTCTGGTCCGAGAGAATCTCGTAGGCTTCCTTCGCTTCCTTGAAGTGCTCTTCCGCCTTGGGGTTGTCCGGATTGCGGTCCGGGTGGTATTTCATCGCGAGCTTGCGGTAGGCCCTCTTCAGCTCGTCTTCCCCGGCATCGCGATTGACGCCGAGCACTTCGTAATAGTCGCGTTTGGTCATTTTCTGGCTGTGAGCAAAGAGCCGAGAGCCACGAGCGAAAACGGAGAGCGAAGAGGTTTCAGCTCTCCGCTCTCCGCTCGCTGCTCTCCGCTTGCTTACTTCTTGTCTTTCACTTCGGTGAATTCGGCATCCACCACGTTGTCGTCCGCCTGTTGCGCGCTTTCGCCGGCGCCACTGCCGCCGGCTCCTGCGGCACCGGCCGCAGCCTGCGCATCGGCGTAGATCTTCTCGCCGAGCGTCTGCGAGGCCTGCGCCAGGGCGGCGGACTTGCTGTCGATGGCGTCCTTGTCGTCGCCCTTGAGGGCTTCTTCAAGGTCCTTGACCGCCGCCTCGATTTTCGACTTCTCGTCGGCGTCGATCTTGTCGCCGTGTTCGGTGAGCGATTTCTTCACCGAATGGACTAACGCATCGGCCTGGTTACGCGCCGTCACCAGCTCCAGCGTCTTCTTGTCTTCCGCGGCGTGGGCTTCGGCGTCCTTCACCATACGCTGGATTTCATCTTCCGACAGTCCGGAGTTGGCCTTGATGGTGATCTTGTTTTCCTTGCCGGTCGCCTTGTCCTTCGCCGAGACGTGTAGGATGCCGTTCGCGTCGATGTCGAAGGTCACCTCGATCTGCGGCATGCCGCGCGGTGCCGGCGGAATTCCCTCCAGGTTGAACTGGCCGAGGCTCTTGTTGCCTGCGGCCATGTCGCGTTCGCCCTGCAGCACGTGGATGGTGACGGCCGACTGGTTGTCGTCCGCGGTAGAGAACACCTGTGTCGCCTTGGTCGGGATGGTGGTGTTCTTCTGGATGAGCTTGGTCATCACGCCGCCCAGCGTCTCGATGCCGAGCGACAGCGGCGTCACGTCGAGCAGCAGCACGTCCTTCACTTCGCCCTGCAGCACGCCGCCCTGGATGGCCGCGCCGATGGCGACTGCTTCGTCCGGGTTGACGTCCTTGCGCGGTTCCTTGCCGAAGAACTCCTTCACCTTCTCCTGCACCTTCGGCATGCGCGTCTGACCGCCGACCAGGATGACGTCGGAGATGTCGGACAGCTTGATGCCGGCGTCCTTGATGGCGGTGCGGCAAGGCTCGATGCTGCGCTCGATCAGGTCTTCCACCAGGCTTTCGAACTTGGCCCGGGTGATCTTCATGGTCAGGTGCTTCGGACCGCTCGCATCCGCCGTGATGTAGGGCAGGTTGACTTCGGTCTGCTGGCTCGAGGACAACTCGATCTTGGCTTTCTCGGCCGCTTCCTTCAGGCGCTGCAGCGCCAGCACGTCATTGCGCAGGTCCACGCCCTGTTCGCGCTTGAACTCGTCGCACAGGTAGTCGATCAGCCGCTGGTCGAAGTCCTCGCCGCCGAGGAAGGTGTCGCCGTTGGTCGAAAGCACCTCGAACTGATGCTCCTTGTCGACCATCGCGATCTCGATGATCGAGATGTCGAAGGTGCCGCCGCCGAGGTCGTACACGGCCACTTTGCGATCGCCTTCCTGCTTGTCCATCCCGAACGCGAGCGCCGCGGCGGTCGGTTCGTTGATGATCCGCTTCACTTCCAGACCGGCGATGCGGCCGGCGTCCTTGGTCGCCTGGCGCTGCGAGTCGTTGAAGTAGGCCGGCACGGTGATGACCGCTTCGGTCACTTCCTCGCCGAGATAGTCCTCGGCAGTTTTCTTCATCTTGCGCAGGGTCTGGGCAGAGATTTCCGGCGGTGCGATCTTCTTGCCGCGCACTTCGACCCAGGCGTCGCCGTTGTCGGCCTTGGTGATGGTGAAGGGCATCAGGTCGATGTCCTTCTGTACTTCCTTTTCATCGAACTTGCGGCCGATCAGGCGTTTGATGGCGTACAGCGTGTTCTTGGGGTTGGTGACCGCCTGCCGCTTGGCCGGCGCGCCGACGAGGATCTCCCCGTCTTCCATATAGGCGACGACGGACGGCGTGGTGCGTCCGCCTTCGGAGTTTTCGATGACCTTGGGTTTGCCGCCCTCCATGATGGCGACGCACGAGTTGGTCGTGCCCAGGTCAATGCCGATGATTTTTCCCATGGTGGTTGTCCTGTGTTTCAGTTTCCGGTTGCGATGTATATGAGGTTGCCGGGCGGCGCCTTCAAGCGTCCTTGCCCTGCGCGACGGTCACCAATGCGGGACGGATGACCCGGTCGTGCAGCACATAGCCCTTCTGCAGCACGTTGATGACAGTGTTCGGTTCCTTGTCCGAGGGCAGCACGCTGATGGCCTGGTGCAGGTTCGGGTCGAACTTCTCGCCTTCGGGCGAAACGGCCTTCAGGGCATGGCGCTCGAAGACCTGCTCGAGCTGCTTCAGCGTGACTTCGACGCCCTCGCGGTAGCTGTCCACCGTGGCGTTTTCGACGGCCAGGGCCGCCTCCAGGCTGTCCTTTACGGCGAGCAGGTCGCCGGCGAATTTCTCGATGCTGTACTTGTGAGCCTTGGCGATGTCTTCCTGTGCGCGGCGGCGTACGTTCTCGGTCTCCGCCTTGGCGCGCAGCCAGGCGTCGTGGTGTTCGGCGGCGGCCAGTTCGGCCTGGCGCAACAACTCCTCGGTGCTGGGCATGCGTTCCGTTTCGGGGCCGGCCTGCGCTTGCGCCTCGGCGGGCGGATTCCCGCCTTCGGGCGCGCCTTCCGGCGCACCGAGGGCGCCTTGATTCAATTCGGGATTTTCGGGCTGCATGAGACTCTCCAATCGAATCTCATGCTTATGGGGGCGGCTTCCGTAAATTCAAGAGCCGGCAGGCTGCGACGCGACGCGTCGGCCCGGGGGGCGGCCGCGTCGCGCACGGGGAGGAGGGCTAGCGGCGGCGCGCCTGCCCGGCTGCCAGCAGTCCGAGGGCCAGCAACGCAAGGGTGGCGGGTTCCGGGACACCATTGCCGGGCGGCGGCACCACGATCTGACCGGCGAAACCGAAGCGCACGTTGTCGATGGCATATCCCGCCGGTTCCGGACCGACCAGACTGAACAACAGGCCCGAGATGGTTTCCGACTCGTCGTCTGTCACCAGTCCGAGGAACTCGATACCCAGTTCCTCGTTCACCACCGAACCGATCACATTGCCGTCTGCGTCGAAGGCGATGATCGCCGTTCCGCCGATGGCATTGAAGAAGCCGCCGCTCAGACCCACCCCGGCAACGGGGATGTCGAACAGGATCGCGATCGGGCCGTTGAAGGTGGGGGTGCCGGAGAGCACGGGGCTGGTCGGGTTCGAGGCGTCGTTGGTGATGAAGGTATTCGGCGAAGCGGGGTCGAGCGCCAGCGGCGTGCTGGGCGAGCCGACCACGCAGCCGCTTAGAGCGGCGCCGGCCGGACAACTCGTCGCGTCGCCCAGCGACTGCCCGGCAAAGAAGCCGCCGAAGTTGATGGTGGGTGAGCCCGCGCCGCCGCCGTAATCGCCGGGCGCGTAAGTGGGGTTCACGGTGCTGCCCGGAAATTCGCTGAAGGTGATCAGCCCGGCCGCCGGTGTGAAGGCGGATTCGGGAATTTTGATAACGGCCGCCTGGGCTGCTTGCAGGCCGCCGGCCAGTAGTCCGAGCGCCAGCAACGGCCGAACAAGTTTGCGGATCATGACTCTCTCCTCGCGCGATCAGGACAAACGCTAGGAGCAAGAGGGAGGCCGAAGAAAAAGACGTGTCTTTACAAAGGATTACAAAGCCATTCTGGCGTTCTGTAAAGAATTGCCACAACGCTACTCAGCGCAGCAGCAGCGCGCTGAGCGCCCAGGAGATCAAGGCGTAAACGATCGCACCGAAGAACGCACTCCAGAAACCGGTGACGGTGAAGCCGTCGATGAAGGAGGCGACGAACCAGAACAACAGGGCGTTGATCACGAGAATGAACAGCCCCAGCGTCAGGATGGTGACCGGCAGGGTGAGCAGGATCAGGACCGGCCGGATGAAAGTGTTCACCAGGCCCAGGATCAGCGCGACGATCAGCGCGATGTAGAAGCTCTCGACGTGGATGGAATCGAACAGGTAGGGCAGCGCCAGCAGGGCGGCCGCGTTGATCAGCCATATCAGCAGTAGTCGCATGCGCTTCCTTTCATGGGTTTGCGCCGGGAGCAGCGGCTTGACCAGGCAGCCAGCCGCCCAAATTCTCCATGGCGATGGTGGCCAGCGTTTCGATCCACGCCGGGTGGTCGTTGAGGCAGGGAATCACGTGAAATGCCTTGCCGCCCGCGCCCAGAAAGATCTGCTTGCCTTCGATCGCAATCTCTTCCAGGGTCTCCAGACAGTCGGCGACGAAGCCCGGGCAGAGCACATCCACGCGTCCCACGCCCTGGCGGCCCAGGGCCTGGAGCGTGTCGGCGGTGTAGGGCGTGAGCCATTCGGCGCGGCCGAAGCGGGACTGGAAACTGACGATCCACTGGTCCTCATCCAGGTCCAGCGCCTGTGCGAGCAGCCGGCCGGTCGTTTCGCATTGGTCCCGATAGGGATCGCCGCGATCCACCGCCCGGCGCGGAATGCCGTGGAAACTCATCACCAGCCGGTCGGCGCGGCCATTCTCGCGCCAGTGCCGGCGGATCGAATCGGCCAGCACCTCGATGTAGGCGGGATGATCGTGGAATTGCTTCACCGCGCGGACTTCGGGCATGTCGCGCTGGTCGGAGCAATAACCATACAGCTGGTCCAGTGCGGTCGCGGTGGTGCTTGCCGCGTATTGCGGGTATAGCGGAAGCGCCAGGATGCGTTCGCAGCCGGCAGCCTGCAACTCGCGCAGTACTTCGCCGATGGCCGGTGCGCCGTAACGCATGGCGTAGCGCACCATCAGGGGCCCGCGCAGGCGTTCGCCCAGCAGGCCCTGCAGCAGTTGCGCCTGTCGTTGGGTGTAGATGCGCAGCGGCGAGCCGTCGTCGCGCCAGACGACAGCGTACTTGGCGGCGGAGGCGCGCGGCCGGAAGGGCAGGATGAGTCCGTACAGGATCGGCTTCCAGACGAGGGGCGGAATTTCCACGACCCGCGGATCGGACAGAAACTCGGCCAGGTAACGCCGCACGGCTTGGGGCGTGGGCGCGTCCGGCGTACCCAGATTGATCAGCATGAGGCCGATCTTGCGCGGCGCGTCGGATCGCTGGGAAAAAGGTTCAGGCGCCTGGCGCGTCATGGTTCGGACGCCTCGACCCGCCGCCGAGGGGCTCAGTGTTTCGACAGCGCGCTCGACAGGAGCTTCGCCGTGATATCGACAATGGGAATGATCCGTTCGTAGGCCATGCGTGTGGGGCCGATCACGCCCACCGTGCCGACGACCCGGCCTTCGACTTCATAAGGCGCCGTGACGACGCTGCATTCGTCCAGCGAAGCGATGCCCGACTCGCCGCCGATGAAAATCTGTACGCCCTGCGCGCGGCTGGAGATATCCAGAATCTGCATGAGCGTGGTCTTCTGCTCGAACAACTCGAACAGTTCGCGCAGGCGGCTCATGTTCGACGCGAGATCTTCCGAGTCGAGCAGGTTGCGCTCGCCGGAGATGACGTAGCTGTCGGCGCTTTCCGCCAGCGCCTCGCCGCCGGCATTGAGCGCGGCGGTCATGAGCTCGGTCATGTCCTCGCGCAACTGCGTCAGTTCCTCGTGCAGGCGCCGGCGGATCTCGTCGAAGGTCAACCCCGCGTAGTTCTGGTTGAGGAAGTTGGCCGCTGTGGTCAATTCGCTGGGCGAGTAGTTCTTCTCGGTCAGCAGAATCCGGTTCTGCACGTCGCCGTCGGGCGTGACGATGATGAGCAGCACGCGCTTTTCGGACAGCGCCAGGAATTCGATGTGCCGGAAGGCGGGGGCGGAGCGGCGCTGCGCCACCACAATGCCGGCAAAGTGAGTCAGTTCGGACAGCAGTTGCGAGGCCGCGTTGATCGTGCGCTGCGGATGATCCAGCAACAGATGGTCTTCCAATTGGTCGCGCTCGATGCGGTCGATCGGTTTGATGGTCAGCAGCGTATCGACGAACAGCCGGTAGCCGCGTGGGGTCGGCACGCGCCCGGCCGAGGTGTGCGGGCTGGAGATAAAGCCCATCTCCTCCAGGTCCGCCATGACGTTGCGCACCGTGGCGGGCGACAGGTCCAGACCGGAGTACTTCGACAACGCCCGGGAGCCGACGGGTTCACCCTCGGCGATATACCGCTCCACAAGCGTTTTGAGCAGGATACGTGCGCGTTGATCCAACATGACAAAAGCGATTCTACAAGGCCGGCAGGCCGAAAAGGAAACAAGCCACGGCAATGTACCGCAGCTTTTGTGCGTTGCCGGCCCTTATGGTCTAATTTTGGCCATGTCGCCCGCTTTCAAGACCGTTGCGCTGATCGGCCGCTATAAAAGCCGAGACGTTGCCGTGCCGCTGCTGTTCGTGGCGCGCTTTCTCGTCAATCGCGGCTGCGCGGTGCTGGTGGAGGCCGATACCGCACGCGAGTCCGGCGTCGATTCCTATCCGATCGTCAGTTACGAGGAGATCGGCCAGCAGGCCGACCTGGCCATCGTGCTCGGCGGTGACGGCAGCATGTTGAGCGCCGGGCGCGCGCTGGCGGCCACTGGTACGCCGCTGCTCGGCATCAATCAGGGGCGCCTCGGGTTTCTGACCGACATCGCCTTCAACTGTTTCACCGAAAAGATGGCGCGCATCCTCGAAGGGGAGCACACCATCGAGACGCGCACGCTGCTGGAACCGACCGTGTCGCGCCAGGGCGAGCCGGTGCCGACGCCGCTGGCGCTGAACGACGTCGTGGTGAGCAAAGGGTCGAGCGGTTTGCTGGTCGAAATGATCGTCCATATCGACAAGGAGTTCGTTTACGACCTGCGTGCCGACGGGCTGATCATTTCCACGCCGACCGGCTCCACCGCCTATGCGTTGTCCTCCGACGGGCCGATCATCCAGCCCAATGTACCGGGGTTGGCGCTGGTGCCGATCTGTCCGCAGACCTTGTCGAACCGCCCCATCACCATTCCAGATACCTGCGTCATCGATATCACGCTCAAGCGCGGCCACGACGCGCGGCTGCATTCGGACGGCCAGCCGCAGTTCGATCTGGTCGACGGGGATCGCATAACGGTGCGCCGCTCGGAACATCACGTGCGCCTGGTGCATCCGCCCGGTTACAGCTACTACGCCATGCTGCGCGAGAAGCTGCACTGGAGCGAAAGCCTGTTCTAGCGTCCCTTCCCATCCATTCGTTCACTAAACGAACGAGAATCGACGCGTGCTACTGCATCTATCCATCCGCGATTTCGCCATCGTCGAACGGCTCGAACTGGATTTCGAGGCCGGTTTCACGGCCCTGACCGGGGAGACCGGCGCGGGCAAATCCATCCTGATCGACGCGCTCGCGCTGGCACTGGGCGAGCGCGCGGACGCGGGCAGCGTACGCGTCGGCAGCGAGCGCGCCGAGGTGGTCGCGGAATTCGCGATCGACGGCCTGCCCGGATTGCGGCAATGGCTGCGCGATACCGAACTGGAAGGCGACGAGGGTCGCGTGCTGCTGCGTCGCGTGGTGGACCGGAACGGCCGCTCGCGTGCCTTCATCAACGGCACGCCGGTCACCGTGCAACAGCTCGGCACAGTGAGCGCCTGGCTGATCGATATCCACGGTCAGCACGCGCACCAGTCGCTGCTGAAAAGCGAGGCGCAGCGGAATCTGCTCGACGAGCATGCGGGCTTGAGCGATGCGGCGCGCGACGTCGCCGCCGCTTATCGCGCATGGCGGCAGCTCGTACGCGCCCGTGCGGAATTCGAAACCAATATGGCCGCGCGCGAGGCGGAGCGCGAACAGCTGCGCTGGCAGGCCGATGAGTTGGGCAAACTCGCACCGCAGGCGGGTGAGTGGGAGCAGGTGCAGGGGGAACAGACGCGCCTCGCCCATGCGGCCAGCCTGATCGAAGGCGCGCGCGGCGCGGTCGAGGGCTTGAGTGAAGGCGAGGACACGGCCGACAGCCGGTTATCCGCCATCCATGCCCGGCTGCGTGGGCTGGCGGGTTTCGATCCGGCGCTCGAACAGCCTCTCGCACTGATCGACAGCGCGCAGGCGCAATTGCAGGAGGCGGCGGCGGATTTGCGCCGTTATCTGGACCGCGTGGAACTCGATCCGGGACGGCTCGCCGAGGTGGAAGCGCGTGTGGAGGCATTGCACGGCGCCGCGCGCAAATACCGCGTCGCGCCGGACGAACTGCCGGCGCTCAAGGAGCGGGTCGAGGTGCGCCTGGCCGAGCTCGACGCCGCTGCGGACGCCGAGGGCTTTGCCGCCAAGGAAGCGACTGCCGCGGCGCATTACCGCAAGCTTGCGGGTGAACTGTCGAAGCGGCGCAAGGTCGCCGCCGCCAAGCTCGCGCGCGAAGTGACGGCGGCGATGAAGGAACTGGCCATGGCTGGCGGCCGCTTCGATATTGCGCTCCATCCCGTGGAGGAAGGCAGCGCGGGTGGCGATGAGCAGATCGAATTCCTGGTGGCGGCCAATGCGGGCGGCGAATTGCGGCCGCTGGCCAAAGTCGCATCGGGCGGCGAACTGTCGCGCATCAGTCTGGCTATCCAGGTCATCACCAGCAAGGCGGCTGCGGTGCCGACGCTGATCTTCGACGAAGTGGATGCGGGAATCGGCGGCGCCGTGGCGGAAGTGGTGGGCCGCAAGCTGCGCGCACTGGGCGAAGCGCGCCAGGTGCTGTGCGTCACACATCTGCCGCAGGTCGCGGCGCAGGCGGATCAGCAGTGGTCGGTCGCCAAGAGTGCGACCAACGGCGCGACCACCAGTCAGGTCTCCATCCTCGACGCCAAAGCGCGCGTCGAGGAGATTGCGCGCATGCTGGGCGGCGTGGAAATCACCGCGACGACACGCAAGCACGCAGCCGAAATGCTGCAGCTTAAGTAAAAAGCCTTACCACCAAGACACCAAGGACACCAAGAAGTCACCAAGGCTTTCAAATTGGGTGGCTTGGTGTCTTGGTGCCTTGGTGGTTCAAGAATTTTTGTGCATCGAAGTCATCGCATCGTCACGAATTCTTCCGCGCTGGTCGGGTGGATCGCGATGGTGTCGTCGAAATCCTTCTTGGTCGCGCCCATCTGCACTGCGACGGCGAAGCCCTGCAGCATTTCATCGGCGCCCTGGCCGATGACGTGCAGGCCGACGATCTTTTCTTCATCACCGACGCAAATCAGCTTCATCGACGTCATCGCCTTGTGCTGCGTGAAGGCGTAGTACATCGGCGTGAAGCGCGTTTTATAGACTTTGACGGCGTCGCCGTACTGCTCGCGCGCTTCGTCTTCGGTAATGCCCACCGTACCGATGGGCGGGTGGGTGAACACGACCGTCGGCACGAGGTCGTAATCGAGCTTGCGGTTGGGTTGATTGTTGAACAGCCGATCCGCGAGTCGGCGGCCGGCGGCGATCGCCACCGGGGTGAGCGGTGCGCGACCCGTGACATCGCCGACGGCATAAACGCCCGCGACATTGGTGTTCTGGAACGCATCGGTGGGGATGAAGCCGCGCTCGTCCTGGTGTATGCCGGCCCGCTCCAGTTGCAGCCCTTCTGTGTTCGGTTCGCGGCCGATCGCCCAGATGACCTGATCGAAGCCAGTGCGCACCGTGCCGTCCTTGAGCGCCACGTCGATGGCTTCGCCGTTGCGGCTGAGCGAGGCGACCTGGGCATTGGTGATCACATCGATGCCTTCGGCTTGGAGCGCTTCCATGGCGCCTTCCTGCAGCATGCGGTCGAAAATGCGCAGCACCGCATCGCGGCGGATGATGAGGCTGACTTCCGTGCCCAGCGCGGCCAGCATGCCCGCCAATTCCACGGCGATGTAGCCTGCGCCGACCACGGCCACGCGCTTCGGCTGCGTTTTCAACTCGAAGAAACCGTCCGAGGTGATGCCCAGTTCCATGCCCGCGCAATCCGGGACCGAGGGGCGGCCGCCCGTGGCGATGACGATGTGGTCGGCTGTCAGGCGTTCGCCGTCGACATCGATGGTGTGGGCATCGACAAAGCCGGCGCGGCCACGATAGACCGTCACGCCGTTCTCGGCCAGATAAACGCCGTAGCGGTCGTTCAGGCGAGCCACGTAGGCGTCGCGCGCCTGCTGGAGCGTGGGCCAGTCGAACGCCGGCGTGCCGAGGCTGAAGCCATAATCCGTCGCATCCTGCAGCGCATGGCGCAGCGCGGCGCCGTTCCACATGACTTTTTTGGGGACGCAGCCGACGTTGACGCAAGTGCCGCCCAGGCGCGCGTATTCCACCAGCGCCACACGCTTGCCATAGCGCGCCGCCCGGTTGGCCGTGGCGACGCCGCCGCTGCCGCCGCCGATTGCGATCAGGTCGTAGTGTCGAGACATGGGAACGCCGTTGCTGTTGATGACAGGGGCAACAAGTATCCCCGAATGGCGCCGGCGGGGCCATTTGATGCTTTGCATGGCACAGTTCGGGGCGGCCTATCGCTTCCCTAACGTCGCCTGCTCCGCTAGAATGTGCGGCCTTCGCAGGCGCGTAGCTCAGCTGGTTAGAGCACCACCTTGACATGGTGGGGGTCGTTGGTTCGAGTCCAATCGCGCCTACCAGTTTCTTCCGGAAACTGGCGTATCTCGATGTGGGGCGAAGTCATCGAGCCGGCCGCCGCAGGGCGATCGTCAAGGAGCTTGGCCATGCTGTTTCGAACTCGCACGATTCGATTTCGCTGCTGAGCCCGCTTCGTTCCCTCCCAAGCGCGGCTCGACCGCGCTTTTTTGTTTGTCGATATCAGAGACGCTATGCCTACCATCCGCCTGCCTGACGGTTCAGAGAAGCGCTTCGACGCCCCGGTGACGGTCGCCGAGGTGGCGCAGTCCATCGGTGCGGGCCTGGCGCGCGCCGCCCTGGCCGGCCGCGTCAACGGCAAGCTGGTCGACACGTCCTATCGCATCGAGGAAGACGCCGAACTCGCCATCGTCACCGAGCGGGACAAGGAAGGTCTCGAGCTCATCCGGCACTCGACGGCGCACCTGCTCGCCTATGCCGTCAAGGAGTTGTTCCCGGAGGCGCAGGTGACCATCGGCCCGGTGATCGAAAACGGCTTCTATTACGACTTCTCCTACAAGCGGCCTTTCACGCCCGAGGATCTGCAGAAGATCGAAAACCGCATGGCCGAGTTGGCGAAGAAGGATCTGCCCGTCACCCGCGAGGTGTGGCCGCGCGACAAGGCCGTGGATTTCTTCCATTCCATCGGCGAGCACTACAAAGCCGAGATCATCGCCTCGATTCCCGAGGCCGAAGAGGTCTCGCTGTACCGCGAGGGCGACTTCATCGACCTCTGCCGCGGTCCGCACGTCCCGAGCACCGGCAAGCTGAAGGTGTTCAAGCTGATGAAGGTCGCGGGCGCCTACTGGCGCGGCGACTCGAACAACGAGATGCTCCAGCGCATCTACGGCACCGCCTGGACCAAGAAGGACGACCAGGACGCCTACCTCCACATGCTGGAGGAGGCCGAGAAGCGCGATCACCGCCGCCTCGGCACCCAGCTCGACCTGTTCCATCTGCAGGAGGAGGCGCCGGGCCTGGTGTTCTGGCATCCCAAGGGCTGGACGCTGTGGCAGCAGATCGAACAGTACCTGCGCCGCGTCTACATCGAAAACGGCTATCAGGAGGTGCGCTGCCCGCAGATCCTCGACCGCAGCCTGTGGGAAAAATCCGGGCACTGGGAGAATTACAAGGAAAACATGTTCACGACCTCGTCGGAAAACCGCGATTACGCGATCAAGCCGATGAACTGTCCGGGGCATGTGCAGATTTTCAACAAGGGCCTGCGCAGCTATCGCGACCTGCCGCTGCGCTATGGCGAGTTCGGCTCCTGCCACCGCAACGAGCCCTCGGGCTCGCTGCACGGCATCATGCGCATCCGCGGCTTCACCCAGGACGACGGGCACATCTTCTGCACCGAGGATCAGATTCTCGACGAATGCGTCGCCTTCACGGCGCTGCTGCAAAAGGTGTATCGCGACTTCGGTTTCGACGATGTCATCTACAGAATCTCGACCCGGCCGGAAAAGCGGGTCGGCTCGGACGCGACCTGGGACAAGGCCGAGGCGGCGCTGATCGATTCGCTCAAGCGCTCGGGCTGCGAGTACGAGATTTCGCCCGGCGAGGGCGCCTTCTACGGGCCGAAAATCGAGTATTCGCTCAAGGACGGCCTCGGGCGGGTCTGGCAACTGGGCACGATCCAGGTCGATTTCAGCATGCCGGAGCGGCTGGGCGCGGAATACGTCGCCGAGGACAACACCCGCAAGACCCCTGTCATGCTGCACCGCGCCATCGTCGGCTCGATGGAGCGCTTCATCGGGATCCTGATCGAGCACTATGCCGGCGCCATGCCGTTATGGCTCGCACCCGTCCAGGCGGTCGTCCTGAACATTTCCGAGCACCAGGCCGAGTACGCCAAATCGGTCGCGGAGACCCTCGCCCAGGCCGGTTTCAGGGTCGAGGCAGATTTGCGCAACGAAAAAATTAACTATAAAATCCGCGAACATAGCTTGCAGAAGTTGCCTTATCAGCTCGTCGTGGGCGACAAGGAAAAGGCAGCAGGCAAAGTGGCCGTGCGTAGCCGTGGGGGAGAAGACCTCGGGCAGATGGATCTGCCGGTCTTCATCGAGCGCCTCAAGAAAGAGGCGGTCCCGGGCAGCGCGGCCTAATTTTTTCAGAACTGGAGAAGCAACATCGCACAGGAAAAAGCGCAACGACTTAACGGCGAGATCACCGCTCCCGAAGTGAGACTGGTGGGCGAGGAAGGCGAGCAACTCGGCATTGTCCCGCTCGCGCAGGCCATGCGGCTCGCGGAAGAGAAGGAACTCGATCTGGTCGAAATTGCGCCGATGGCGAAGCCGCCGGTGTGCAAGCTGATGGACTACGGGAAGTTCAAGTACCGTGAGGCCAAGAAGGCGCACGAGGCGAAGCTCAAGCAGAAGCAGATCCAGGTCAAGGAAGTGAAGTTTCGCCCCGGCACCGACGAGGGCGATTACAAGATCAAGATGCGGAACCTGATGAAGTTCCTGGAGGAGGGCGACAAGGCCAAGGTGACCTTGCGCTTTCGTGGCCGGGAAATGGCTCATCAGGAACTCGGGCAGCGACTGCTGCAGCGTGTGCGCGACGATCTTGAGGAGTACGGCGTGGTCGAGCAGTGGCCGAAGATGGAAGGCCGCCAACTGATCATGGTGATCGCGCCGAAAAAGAAGAAGGAAGAGAAGGTCGGCAAGCCGGCGCGTGACAAAGGATCTCCCGCCCCGCAGCCTTAACGCGTGGCGGAAGCAGGGCCCTCGCGCAAGCGAGGTTAAAACAAGTGTTGCCGTGGTCTGAAAGTGCTCGATACGAGCCACCCGGCGTCAAGCTAAATGGAGTAGTTATGCCGAAGATGAAGTCGAAGCGCGGCGCTTCGAAACGCTTTCGCGTGCAGGGCAGCGGCGGCGTGAAGCGCAGCCGTGCGTTCCTGCGTCACATCCTGACGAAGAAATCCACCAAGCGTAAGCGCCAGTTGCGCGGTACGACCCAGGTGAACCCCAGCGATGTGCGCGCCGTGCGCGCCATGCTGCCCTACGCGTAAGGAGACGCCACCATGCCTAGAGCCAAACGTGGCGTCGTTGCACGCGCCAAACACAAAAAAGTACTAGCCGCCGCCAAGGGCTATCGCGGTCGTCGCAGCAAAGTCTTCCGCGTCGCCAAAGAAGCGGTGATGAAGGCGGGGCAGTATGCCTACCGCGACCGTCGTGCCCGCAAGCGCACCTTCCGTGCCCTGTGGATCGCCCGGATCAATGCGGCGAGCCGTGAGCACGGCATGTCCTACAGCGTGTTCATGAACGGTCTGAAAAAAGCAGAGATCGACATCGACCGCAAAGTGCTGGCCGATATCGCCGTTGCCGACAAGGCGGGCTTCGCCAAGATCGTCGAGCAGGTGAAGGCGCAGTTGGCCGCCTGAGCAGTACCGCAGTACCCGCCCGTCCGCTCACGCGGGCGGGCGTTCTTCCAATAAGTGATCACACCGCGATTCGCGTGCGCGGTGCATTCCGAACGCGGGCATAGGGGAACGTTCCGAGCGATGTCAGACCTCGACGCCATCGTCGCAGAGGCGATTGCACAGTTCAGTGCTACCAGCGATCTTGCCGCCCTGGAGCAGACCAAGGCGCGCTACCTAGGCAAGACCGGCTCGCTCACCGAACAACTCAAAGGCCTCGGCAAGCTGCCGCCCGAGGAGCGCAAGACTGCGGGCGCCCGCATCAACAACGCCAAAACCCGTATCGAGGCCGCGCTGACCGCGCGTCGGCAGGCCATCGCGAAGGCCGCGCTTGATGCGCGTCTGGCCGAAGAATCGCTCGATGTCACGCTGCCCGGGCGCGGGCGCGGACGCGGCGGCATCCATCCTGTCATGCGTACTTGGATACGCGTGGAGGAAATCTTCCGTTCCATCGGCTTCGATGTGGCCGACGGCCCCGAAATCGAAACCGACTGGCACAACTTCACTGCGCTGAATCAGCCGGAGAACCATCCGGCGCGCTCGATGCACGATACCTTCTATCTGGAGGAGGGCGGCTATCTGCTGCGCACGCATACCAGCCCCATGCAGGTACGGTACGCGCGCATGCACGTCGAGCGTCATCGTCACGAGGCGCAGCAGCCGCCGATCAAGGTCATCGCGCCGGGACGCACTTATCGCGTCGACAGCGACGCGACGCATTCACCCATGTTCCACCAGGTCGAGGGGCTGTGGATCGCGGACAACATCAGCTTTGCCGACCTGAAGGGCGTGTACACGGATTTCCTGCGCCGGTTCTTCGAGACGGACGAATTGCAGGTGCGCTTCCGCCCTTCCTTCTTCCCGTTCACCGAGCCGTCGGCGGAAATCGACATGGCGTTCAAGGACGGGCGCTGGCTGGAGATTTCCGGTGCCGGGCAGGTGCATCCTGCGGTCATCCGCAACTACGGCCTCGATCCCGAGCGTTACGTCGGCTTCGCTTTCGGCAGCGGACTGGAGCGGCTGACCATGCTGCGTTACGGCATCAACGACCTGCGTCTTTTTTACGAAAACGATTTGCGCTTCCTGCGGCAGTTCAACTAAAGCCGCAGAGCGTCCGAAACCATGCAATTCTCCGAGCACTGGCTACGTACCTGGGTCAATCCGTCGATCGACACGGATGCACTGTCGCATCTGTTGACCATGGCGGGGCTGGAAGTGGAGGAGGTCGATCGTGTCGCGCCGCCCTTCACCGGCGTGGTCGTCGCACGCGTGCTGGAAGTCGCCAAGCATCCCAATGCCGACCGCCTGAGCGTGTGTCAGGTGGACGCGGGCACAAGCGAGCCGCTCAATATCGTCTGCGGCGCGCCCAACGTGCGCCCCGGAATGAAAGTGCCGTGTGCGACTCTGGGCGCGAAGTTGCCGGGCGAGAACGGCACGGTGTTCGAAATCAAGCCGGTGAAGATGCGCGGCGTGGAAAGCCGCGGCATGCTTTGCTCGGCGCGCGAACTGGGCGTGTCGGACGATGCCGACGGGCTGCTCGAACTGCCGGAGGATGCGCCGGTCGGCGAGGACTTCCGCGTCTATCGCGATCTGGACGACGCGCGTTATACCCTCAAGCTCACGCCCAACCGTGCGGACTGCCTGTCCATACGCGGCGTCGCACGCGAAGTGGCCGCCCTGACGAGCGCGCCGCTGAATGCGCTGCGCGTCGAACCCGTCGCCGTATCGATCGACGACGGTTTCCCCGTGAAAATCAGCGATCCGGCCGGCTGCGGCCGCTTCGCCGGGCGCGTTATGCGCAACGTCAACGCGCACGCCCACACGCCGGACTGGATGAAGGAACGTCTCGCGCGTAGCGGTCAGCGTTCGATCTCCGCGCTGGTGGACGTGACCAACTATGTCATGCTCGAGCTGGGCCAGCCGCTGCACGTCTACGATCTGACCAAGCTCCAGGGCGGCATCGACGTGCGCTTCGGCCGCAAGGGCGAAAAACTGAAGCTGCTGAACGAGCAGACGGTCGAGTTGAGCGAGGACGTGCTCGCCATCACCGACGCGAGCGGCCCCATCGGCCTGGCCGGCATCATGGGCGGCGACAGCACCAAGGCGGACCTGGAGACGCGCGATATCTTCCTCGAAAGCGCATTCTTCTATCCGGACGCCATTGCCGGCCGCGCGCGGCGCTACAACTTCACCAGCGACGCTTCGCACCGCTTCGAGCGCGGCGTGGATTTCGCGCGCAACGTGGAGGCGCTGGAGCGCGCGACGCAACTCATCGTCGACATCTGCGGTGGCGAAGTCGGGCCGGTGAGCGATGTGGTCGCGCAGCTGCCCGAGCGCAAGCCGGTGCGCATGCGCAGCGCGCGCGCCGCGAAGATCATCGGCGTGCAGGTGCCGGACGACGAAATCGCCGGCATTTTCGAGCGGCTGGGGTTCCAGACCACGCGCGAAGGCGATGCCTTCGTCATCGTGCCGCCTTCGCATCGCTTCGATATTGAAATCGAGGAAGACCTCATCGAGGAGGTCGCGCGCGTCTATGGTTTCGAGCGCATCCCCAGTCATCCGCCCGTCGCGCCGGCGCTGATGCGCGCCCAGCCCGAGGGGCGGCGCAGCGTGCATGCGCTGCGGTATTTGCTGGCCGGACGGGATTACCAGGAAGCGGTCAATTTCAGTTTCGTCGACCAGGCGTGGGAGGCGGACTTCGCCGGCAACGATTCGCCGCTGCGCCTGCTCAATCCCATCGCCAGCCAGATGAGCGTGATGCGCACGACGCTGATCGGCGGCCTGGTGGACAACGCGCGCTACAACATCAATCGCAAGGCGCCGCGTGTGCGGGTATTCGAAATTGGCCGCGTGTTCCTGCGCGCGCCGGACGCCCAGGACGGCGCCCTCAGCGTCGCCGGGATCGACCAGCCCGTACGCGTGGGCGGGCTGGCCTGGGGCGGTGCGGATGCAGAGCAGTGGGGCCTGCCTTTCCGCCAAGTCGATTTCTACGACGTCAAAGCCGATGTGGAAGCGCTGTTGACGCCGCTGGCCGCGCGTTTCGTCAAGGCGACGCATCCCGCCCTGCATCCCGGACGTACGGCGCGGATCGAATTGGACGGCCGGCCGATCGGCTGGATCGGCGAATTGCACCCGCAATGGCAGCATCAATACGAGTTGCCGAGCCCGGCGGTGGTGTTCGAACTGGACGTCGAACCGCTGCTGGACATCGCCGTGCCGCGTTACGGTGAAGTGTCCAAATTCCCCGCCGTGACGCGCGACCGCGCCATGCTGGTGGACGATCAAATCGAGGCGCAGGCCCTGCTGGATGCGCTGGAAAGCGTCCGTCCGGCCTTTGTGCAAGAGATCACGCTGTTCGATTTATACCGTGGAAAAGGCGTGCCTGAAGGTAAAAAAAGCCTTGCTTTCCGGGTAGTTATGCAAGATACTGGCCGCACGCTGACCGACGCGGAAGTCGACGCCGCCATGGCACAGTTGAGCGATGCGTTGGTGAGCCGCTTCGGCGCAAAACAACGGATCTAGGGGAGAAGGAATGACTCTCACGAAGGCCGAGTTGGCCGATATGCTGTTCGAGAAGGTCGGTCTCAACAAGCGCGAAGCGAAGGACATGGTCGAAACCTTTTTCGAGGAAATCCGCCTGGCCCTGGAAAGCGGCGAGAGCGTCAAGCTTTCCGGTTTCGGCAACTTCCAGCTGCGCGACAAGCCGCAACGTCCCGGTCGCAACCCCAAAACCGGCGAAGAAATCCCGATCACCGCGCGTCGTGTGGTGACCTTCCATGCCAGCCAGAAGTTGAAAGCCCTGGTGGAGCAGGCTCATGGCGGAAAGCAGCAAGAACGTCAGCATTAACCTGCCGCCGATCCCGGCAAAGCGGTACTTCACCATCGGTGAAGTCAGCGAACTGTGCGGCGTAAAGCCGCACGTCCTGCGCTATTGGGAGCAGGAATTCACCCAGCTCAAGCCGGTCAAGCGGCGCGGCAACCGGCGCTACTACCAGCATCACGAAGTCCTGCTGATCCGCCGCATCCGCGAACTGCTGTACGAGCAGGGCTTTACCATCAGCGGTGCGCGCAATCGTCTGGACGAAAGCATGCGCGAGCGCGGCACGCATCGGGGCGAGCCGGGCGTGTTGCCGCCGGATCTCTCCACCGTGCGGCGCGAAATCGCAAGCGTGCTGGAACTGCTCGAAGCCTGACGCCGTTCGCTATCTGTACGGAAGCCTCTGTTATAATCGCCGCCACGTCGGGGCGTAGCGCAGCCTGGTAGCGCACCTGCATGGGGTGCAGGGGGTCGAGTGTTCGAATCACTCCGTCCCGACCAACATCGCAGTCTTTGCGATCCAACCATCCTTAGATGGCGCCCTCATCTACGACCTGCGCCGACGGATCGCGTCAATTTGCGGAAGTTCGACACGGTCATCGATCGGTTCATGAGGCGAGCCTGTGTCACCGTGGCAGAATCGACGAGCACTACTGTCCCGGAGACCAGCATGATCAACGGCCGCTTCCCATCTTGCGCCTACAAGCTCTTAGTCGGTTTCTATGCCCTCGCAATGGCGGCGCCGGCGTATGCATATATTGATCCGGTTACCGGAAGCTTTGTCGTTCAGGGCTTGATTGCGGGTGTTTTAGCAGTTGTAGGTGGCATTTGTTCGATACGGCAGCGCCTGTTCGGGCTCTTCAAGCGTCGCCGCGATGATGATGCGAGCTGATTGGTTTGTTGAGTACGAGCAACCTTCCAATCCGCAATCCAGGCTCGTTTCGCGATCCTGCCGGTTATGTTTTCGACGATGGAGAAGCAATTTGGCGCTCCATCAATGCTGATGCACTCGCTCGGTTTCAATCGCTGTGGGGATGTGGTGTCGTCCAGAAGTTGGTCGACAGAGGGCTCATTATTCAGACCGAGTTTGTCTCTCCGGACGCCGAAGCTTTAGAGAAGCTCCGCGGCCCCCGTGGGGAACTGCCGGTCGGGTTACTCCGCCACCCTCGCGTTCCATTTTTTTCCTACCCGTACGAGTGGTGTTTCTCGCAGCTTAAAGACGCCGCGTTGGCGCATCTGGATTTGCAGATTGCTGCGCTTGAACTCGACGTGTCGTTAGTCGATGCGACGCCATACAACATGCAACCTGTAGATGGTCGTATGTGTCACGTCGATATTCTGTCTTTGCGCCCATATAGCGATGGTGAAATGTGGGCCGGCTATAACCAGTTTTGCCGACTCTTTCTTTTGCCCCTGCTTATCGAAGCGTGGAGCGGCGTGCCTTTTCAGCCGCTACTGCGTGGTTCGCTAGATGGCATTCCTCTCGGGGATGCGGCGCGCTTACTGCCGGCCTCCAAACGCTGGCTGACTCTAAATGGAATTCTGCATGTTTCCCTGCATGCGCAGCAGGAGCGTGCGCACGCGCGTAATCGCACTCGGGAAATCAAGACACCACCCAAAATGCCGCGCACACGATATGCAGCCATGCTGAACGAATTGCGAAACTGGGTTTCGGGGCTCAGGTCGTCGCGTACGCCGAGCTTCTGGCACGACTATGCTGTAGCGAATACCTATCGGGATACCGATCGTCGCATCAAACGCGAGTTCATCGGCCGCTTTGTGCA
>Ga0079224_100001642_pt1 | contig 26153 bp, 22 predicted proteins | sample Stecom2015_FD_80414 | JGI IMG/M metagenome (GOLD analysis project Ga0079224, IMG submission 80414) | Agricultural soil microbial communities from Utah to study Nitrogen management - Steer compost 2015 | ecosystem: Environmental > Terrestrial > Soil > Agricultural land | place: USA: Utah... | reverse complement strand
GAAGTCTTTACTATTAACTTGAGGTCACCTTAACCTGCTTGGCATCCATTTCCTTCTTGACCGTTTCCAAAAATCGGCTGCGAAATCTTTCAATCAACCGCATGTGTTTTATTCCCACCTGCAAAGCAATCTGATAATTATCCGCAGTCACGTCTTTCGTCCAGATTTTCAATGGCACTTTGCTATCTACTTCGTCAAAGGAATATATAGTCTGTTTCAACCATTCTTTCCATTCCTTTAAGTCAACAGTATTTTGCACCGTAAGCTGCATATTTAGCCGAATATCCGAATCGGAGAATGTCCAGTTCACTAACCGGCCAGATAACAAATCCCCGTTAGGAATAATGACCCGAGCGCCTTTATCCGTGAGCAAGGTGCTGGAACGAATGCCAATTTGCATCACCTGCCCTTTCTTATCTCCAATTTCCACAAAATCACCAATTTTAAAAGGCTTCTCAAAAACCAGTATGATACCTGAGACAAAATTGTTGATAATGTTTTGCAAACCCAATCCTATACCAACACTCAATGCGCCTATGATGACGGTCAATTTATCTAAGCCAAGGCCTAGGATACTGATGCCAAAGAGAAAGCCTACGACCATAATAAGAAGTCTGAATAAAGGAAACAGTGCCATTTTTTGGCGGTGAAGATCTGTAGTCGATGGATTAGTCAACAGATTGGCCAGATTCTTTTGAAACCAGTTTGCTGTCCAGATCACAGCAATGGCTAGAACAAGATTACCATAAGTAAATTGCACACCGCCGATTTGACGTGGAGTCGAGAATATTTTATCCCATATACCAGCTGCCTCCCGGGTCGAATGTAAATTATTCAGCAAAGCGAGAATCACCAACAACACAGCGCAGAAACGCAACAAACGCCCAAAGCTGTTCAACAGGCGATCAAGGTCAAATCGCTTTATCATCGATTCTTTATCGGCCCGATTATAATGGTTTTCCATATCCCGTAACAACATCTCTCGGAAAGCTCGTAGGGAAATTGCCTGCAAAAGACCTATGCCCACAGCAAGGCTCCACATACGTGAAGAATCCAAATGCCCGATTAAAGTCGATATAATAGCCAATACATTGCCCAGTATCAATGCCCAACGCGCATATTTATGCATATAACCCATCGGATTATCCGCCGTGGCCTTTTTCCCGATACCCCATATCAGACCTATCGCTAATAAGTTGGTCAAGACTGCTACAGATCGGCTCCACCAAAGTTCAGAGAGAAAAAGATTGACACCAAGGAGAATAAGGTAATAAATAAAAATGCTATTCAGCACCTTGTGCTTAAACGGGGAAAGCTCCCTATAGACCAATATATATAGCATCAAAAAAATCAGGAAATAGCTAACCTCTAACACCACGACCGGAATCGTAAAAGACGTAAACGGCAACAGAACCAAAAAGAAAATACAGGCTTTCAATGCCGGCACCCAAATCTGTGTACTCTTTTGTAAGGATGGAGTATCTGTACCTTGCTCTGATTTTCGTTCAATACGCAGTAACCAATAAAAGTATAGAAAACTACATAAAACCAAAAGAATACGACCTCCCCAGGCCGACAAGGCAAAGTAATCTGGTGAAAGTCCATCTTTTGCTAAATTTTTCTGCATGGTTTTGGATAAACGACGTGGTGTTATAGGTTTATCTACCATGGTCTTGGCTTCTTCCAATTGCTTTGATACCGTAGATTGTAAATAATCTATATCTGTCAACAAACGTCCAAGATTACTTTCAATACGTCGTAAAGTATCTGTTAACCCAACAAATTGTACTGTTGTCGAATCGCTAACCAAATGTTCAGCAATACCTGAACTATCTATCAATCCTTCAAAAATTCGCTTTTGCTGTTTTGCTTGCAATATTACTTGACTTAGGTTATTAACTTCGGTTTTAGTCCCTCCCAAATACACCAAAACACTGTCCATAAACAGTGTGTCTTTGGTATATTTTCCCCAAGACAATTTATGCTTCAAACTATCCAGCTCTTTATCCCATAACTTCACCCTGGTTTGCCAATGGTGTACCATTTGTCTCGTCTGGTTTTCTCTAACCTCTATCTTCTTAGTTAAAGAATCTGATTCTTGTGCCTCCGAAAGCCCAGCAACAAAAAGAGTTATTATAATAATCTGGAAGATTTTTGCGCACTCTAGAAGAGTTTTCCTGATGTATCCTAAATTATTCATATATTAATGTGAATAGATTGACGTGCTGTTTGTTGTATGGAACGACACAAAGCTACCAAAAATGCATATTATCCATCTAGTATATATAGAAGTAATATTAATGATTTTTTCTGATTAGGCAAACCTTTTGGACTGTTGATAAAAAACAAAAAATCCCTCATCTTTCGATGAAGGATTTCTCAGCGGAGAGTGAGGGATTCGAACCCCCGAACCTGTGACAGTTAACGGTTTTCAAGACCGCCGCATTCGACCACTCTGCCAACTCTCCGCGACAAAAGTACGAATTTTATCATTCTACCCAAATTTTATTTCACTTTTTTATACCCAAAGAGTTCCTTTAGCATTCCTCACTCTATTGGATAAAAAATATGTATTTGGTATGCAATAACTTAATTGCTAAAAAAGAAAAAATAGTGTTTTTATTTTGCAAAATTGCAGTAATTGGCTACTTTTGTTCCACCGAAAGGAAGGCGCCAATAGCTCAGCTGGATAGAGCAACGGTTTTCTAAACCGTCGGTCAGGGGTTCGAATCCCTTTTGGCGTACTTAAAAGCTCTTTATCGATTGATAAAGAGCTTTTTTGTTTAATAGACCTAATTCGCTTCAATCACTAACCCATCATAAGCAACAAATACATCTCCGGGAAGGCGTGATTGTATATCCTCATGTTTGCCAAAACGGTGGCTGACATGGGTAAAATAAGTGCGTTTAGGAGCAATATCTTGTACAAATTCCAAAGCTTCTTTTTTTGTGAAATGCGAAAGGTGCGCTTCCTCTTGCAGGGCATTGACCACCAAGGTCTCTACACCTTGTAAAAGCTCCCGTGAATGCTCGGAAACTGTCTTCGCATCTGTTATGTAGGCAAAATCACCTATACGAAATCCCATAACGGGCATTTTATAATGCATCACCTCAATGGGTATGATTTCCCTCTCCCCTATAATGAATGGCACGGATGGGCTAATCTCTTCCAGTTCCAGACGCGGCACGCCAGGATATTTAAATTCCGAAAAAGCATAATAGAACTCTCGTTTCAAAGCCTCATGCGATGCTCGGGTACCATAAATGGGTATAGAGGTCTTCTGTTGATAATTATATGCACGCACATCATCTAAACCTGCAATATGATCTTTATGTGAATGAGTAATCAATACAGCATCTAGTCTCTTGAGCCCCACACGAAGCATCTGATAGCGGAAATCGGGACCAGTGTCCACCACAATATGTTGGTCATCAAATTCTAAGAGAATAGAGGTCCTTAAGCGCTTGTCTCGACTATCACGGGATTGACACACCGCGCATGGGCAAGCGATAACAGGTACCCCCTGAGAAGTTCCAGTTCCTAAAAATGTTATCCTCAAATCGAAAGCTCCGCTTTTTTTATGGTTCTGTAAAATTCTTTCTTCTTATCATCCAACAGCGAGGTATCTACCTCCATTTCCTGAAGCAACTGTATAAGCGACTGTATACGTACTTCCATAGTAGAAAACTTATTGACGACTATTACTCGTGTATTTTGTAGGACACAAGCTGCTGTACGGAAAGATCCCTTCTCAAAACGGAGTCTATACCCCAATTCGTTTAAAAGGTCTTCCAATTTACCTAAGTTATGTTGTGTATATGAAATCACTCGCTTCTAATTTTTAAACAAAATAAACAACTTTACTGAAAAATCACAGACAGCACCGATTATTTTTTCAACAATACTTCAGTCGAATAATTTTTTAAAAAACCCATACCATACGCTATCAATTGGGTATAGGCTGCAATGACAGAGAGAAAGGCCACTTTAATATCTTTGGTAGATAAGCAGGCATGCAGAAACAGAAACAAGGTATAAAGCGCTATGGCGACATTTCCAACATTAGCCAAGATAGCTAGCATGGCGACCTGTCCTGCCGTAAACAAATTCAACAGATTGAGGAAAATCAGCGAAAATAAACCGATCACAAAAACAGCAGGTAATGCGTGGACAGGTTTTAGCTCGGATGGAAACAACTTGTATATATCAATCCTGCCCTGACCAAAGGAATGCGTTTGCTTGAAAAACTGTTTGAAGTCAGCTCTGCTTTTATGGTAAACAAATGCTTCAGGAGTCAATCCCACTTTAAACCCATTTTCGATGATACGCACACTGAATTCAATATCTTCAGATCGACGAGACAGTTTAAAGCCTCCCGTCTTATTATACACCTCTCTTGATATCCCCATATTGAAACTTCGGGGATGAAACTGCCCTACATGCTTTTTATTACCACGGATCCCTCCTGTCGTAAAAGGGCTGGTCATGGAATAGGAAATAGCCTTTTGTATCGGTGTAAATGAAGCATGTGCAGCATCTGGACCACCAAAAGCATCCCAAGTATCGCGTTTTAATCCTATAAGTACTTTTTGTAGATAGTCTTTAGGAACTAATATATCGGAGTCAAAGATGATGAAATAATCACCTTTGGCTTTAGCAAAACCATAATTCCTTGCAAAACCTTGACCTTCATTCGGCTTCACATAATACTGTACTGCCAATCGGTCTTGGAAAGATTCCACAATTTCCCGGGCAGGCAAGGTAGATCCATCCTCCACAATGATAACTTCAAAATCCTTATAGGTTTGCTTTGTCAAGGAATCCAATAGTTCAGCAATCTCTTGCGGGCGGTTGTACAAAGGGATTATAATGGAAAAGAACATATTAAATCACCTTTTCTATATGGTATTTGTTACGTTCTGTGGAATTGCGAGACACCAATTCCGCGATAAAGCCTGTCAAAAACAGTTGTGTCCCGATCAATATCGCTACAAGAGATAGATAGAATAATGGTTGATCAGTGATATTGCGATAAGGCGTATGATTAGCAATGCTCATCAACTTTTCAAAAATGAGGTAGCAAGTAATTACAAAACCAACCATGAAACTCAACACCCCGATTGGGCCAAAAAAGTGCATAGGACGCTTGGCGAACTTCCCTACAAAAAATATAGAGAGTAAGTCCAAAAAACCCTTGACAAATCTCCCTGGGCCAAACTTAGTCGTTCCGTATTTACGTGGATAATGCTGTACGATCTGTTCCTGTATATTCTTAAATCCTGCCCATTTGGCCAAAACAGGTATATAACGATGCATTTCACCGTAAACCTCTATACTTTTGACCACATCTTTACGATAGGCTTTCAGTCCACAGTTAAAATCATGCAAATTATGAATACCTGACATGTTACGAGTCACAGCGTTGAAAAGTTTGGTAGGAATAGTCTTCGTTATCGGGTCGTAGCGTTTCTGCTTCCACCCAGACACCAAATCAGCTCCCTGATTTGTGATTCTATCGTACAATTCAGGAATTTCATCCGGACTATCCTGCAAATCAGCATCCATGGTAATAACCACGTCTCCCTCCGCCGCATTGAATCCAATATTTAGAGCCGCGGACTTGCCATAATTTCTCCTAAACTTTATACCGATGATCTCCTCATGCTGTAGCTTCAAGTCTTGGATCACTTTCCAAGACTTATCATTACTACCATCATCCACCAGTATAATCTCGTAAGAGAAGTTATGCTGGTGCATCACACGACGAATCCAATCGGTTAACTCCGGTAAAGACTCCTCCTCGTTATATAAAGGAACTACAATTGAAATATCCACCCTGTTTTTCCTTATTAATTATTGTCTTGCCAAGGGTGTGCACTGTTATCCGTATTATCTACAGCACTCATGAATGCAGGTCTTTCTCTTTTGAAGATAGCTGCCAAAATCAAGGAGAATACAAAATACATAATCAACGTGATACCAACACCTTTAAGGGTCTGTCCTAAAGAAAAACTGCGCAATTCTTCTCTTGTCTTTTCCAATTCAGCAACCTGTTTGTCAATCATCTCATCATCCGCACCAACACTTTCCAAGGTTTCAATCGTAAAGTTAATGGTTTTGTCGAATACAATCTGCTGTGGTTCTGGGTTAATGGCATTAAATACAGCAGAGCCAAATTGTGAAATCAATACAGAAATAGCCAACATTAGAAAAATATGCTTTAGCGCTTGGCTAAAAGACCAAAATCCTCCTGCGACTTTACGCAAAAGCGATGAAAAATAAACCGCTAAAGCGATTAAGATAACAAAGAATAACCCGCTTGAAACAATCGAAGCCATCTGGAAATTAGCCACATTGACTAACATATACACTGATACAATGTTTAATATCAATACGATAACACCAATATAGATACCGTTTTTGATACTTTCTTTTCTTACTTCCGCTTCCGGAAAAGTGTTTGTCATTTCGTTCATAATTTTATTTATTAAAGTTTACAATAAGTTCGTATACAGCAATATCCAAAGATTTATTTGGAGCTGCTTCCGCATAATCATTCAAATGCTCTGCGGAAGGGTTTGCTTCATTGAAGAAACTCATTATCGGATAGAAAAGTTCTTTCAGTTCTTCTTGATGTCCTAACCCCTTGGCTACCTTTGCAATTTCACCATATGTGCTATCCACCAATATCTGGTTGGCTATCACCTTTTCATAGATGTTATACTCATCTTGAAATTCATCTTCCTCGACTAGTAAGAATTCTTTCAAATAATCGTCCAAAGATGGCTCTACATCTTCATCAGCACATTCATTTAAATAAAGGAAGATATTCAATAATTCCGTTCCTCTATCGATGGTTTGCTCTTCAATTTCCTCCCATTCCGGAGAATCCAGATAATCTTCTTCAAGCTTCTGCACATCGTCCACAAAGAAATTAATCATCAATAGGTCGAAGTAGATTTCGCGAAGTTCTTCAAAAGATTGATAATCATCAAAGACTTGATCTAAAGCTTCTACTTTATCCATAAATGCAGCTTCTTTTTCAAAAGCTGCCTGGAGCGCTTTCTCAAAATCAACCTGATCTATCTGTTCGGCTTTCGCATAAGCAGCAATTCCCGCTTGAAAAGCTTTTTTAATTTTTGAATCCATAATAATTTAATTTTTAATCAATTGCCCATTATTAATTACAGCAATTATTTTACCTTTTAATTCTTGCCCGAACAATGGGCTATTAGCCGCTTTAGAACGATTGGTATCAGCATTGAATACCCATTTGTCTTCTGTCGAGAAAATAGTCAGGTTAGCTTGTGTCCCTTCCAAAAGTGTAGGGGCCTCCTTGTTAACGATTTGTCGGGGCTGTATAGCCAATTTATCAACAATAGTTTCTGCATCCAATCCCGCTCGTACCAAAAATGGCAATACAGTTTGCAAACCAATAATACCCGGCTTTGCAATATGGAATTCCACGTTTTTAAACTCGATTTCATGGGGAGTATGTTGTGAAACAACAGCATCCACTACTCCGTCCTTTAAGCCTTTCAACAGTGCTTTTATATCTTTCTTTGTACGCAAAGGAGGCGTCACTTTATAGTTGCTATCAAAGTCAGCCACTTCACTATCTGTTAATACCAGATGATGGGCCGCAACATCGCAGGTTACTTTCAAACCTTTGGCTTTCGCTTTCTTGATAAGGTCTACCGATTCTGCCGTAGAAATAGTTGTAAAATGTATTGGTGCCTCATTATATTCAGCAAGAAATAAATCACGAGCTACCATCAAGGATTCTGCAAGATTCGGATTACCTTTCATTCCCAGATAAGTACTCATTTCTCCCTCGTTCATCTGATTGCCTCCCGCGATAGATTCGTCTTCCGCAAAAGATATTATCAATCCATCAAACCCTTTACTATATAATAGCGCGCGTGCCATCAAGCCCGCTTGTTGCACACTATGGTTTCCATCACAAAAAGCAATAGCTCCCGTGGTTTGCATATCATATAACTCGGCTAATTCATTTCCTTCTCTTTTCTTGCTTACTGCCCCGATCGGATGTACATCGACCAAATTGCCCTTTGCACTATTCACGATGAGAGCCACTTCTGAACGGCTATGTACAGCAGGATTTGTATTTGGGTGTACAGCTACCCCTGTAAAACCTCCAGCAGCCGCAGCTGCAGTACCAGTGTTAATATCTTCCTTTGTCTCCAATCCCGGTTCGCCAAAATTGGCATTCAAATCAAAGAAACCCGGAGAGACGACAGCCCCCTTAGCATCTATGACCTGTATTTTGGTATTCTCTACGGCAATCTTTTTGGACACTTTGCTGATGTTTCCCTTTTCGATCAAAATATCGACAATTTGCCCATTATTTGGATGACCAGGAGAAATAAGTGTAGCAGAAGAGATTAATATGTTATTCATGTGAATTATATAAACACGTTTAAAGTTAATATATTATATCTTTTTAAGAATGGGAAATAAATCAGCTTACGGATAGCAGAATTGGACGCTTTTTCTGGTGAAAAATCAATGAAAATACGGATAAAATCGACCAATATGAATAGCTGTTTCATTGAAAAACAAATGTACAAAATAAATCTATACCCCCGTTTTAAATTTTACAGGTTTTTTTGCTCACTACCCCAACTGTAACTATCGACATGGATATCACATAAAGACAGTATACGATCAACAACCGTAGCCGCCAATTCCTCAAATGTCTTAGGTACACTATAGAAAGACGGACTTGCCGGGCATATAATGCCTCCTGCTTGCGTAACCATATCCATATTCTTGATATGAATGCTGCTAAGTGGAGTCTCACGGGTCACAAGGACCAATCTACGGCGTTCTTTGAGAATAACGTCTGCTGCACGTGTCGTCAAGTCCGATGAAATCCCTTGGGCAATACGAGCCAACGTTCCCATCGAGCAAGGACATACGATCATCGTGTCAAATTTTGCCGAACCAGAGGCAAAAGGTGCCATAAAATCGTGCTTGCTGTAAAATGTAAAAGGATAATCTTTATAGGAGTCGTTCTGCAATTCAAAAGTCCATACATCTTTTGCATTATCAGACATAACAATGCCCACTTCGGCAATCTGATTCTCTAAAGTGGCAAGCTTATCTAACAGCACTTTGGCATAAATAGACCCACTGGCTCCAGTAATGGCTACAACTATTTTTCTTTTCTGCGTCATACGTGAACAAAGCTAATAAAAAAGGGTCGAATAGATTCTATTCGACCCTACATCTACCTATGAAAAACATGCCCCTGGGAAGGGCATTACAAAAATGCCAACTAAAATCTATTTTTTAAAACATTTTCTGTGACTTCCTTTGTATTTGTAGAAAAATTACTACAATTGACAGTGTTACTTCATTATATTCCATCTATTTTGCTCTTATAGGACTTGATATAATTTCAACTTATCGATTATTAACAAAGTAAATGTTATTAACAATTCCCTCAGTTTTCGTATTTTTTTACTTATTTCGTGACAAAGTATAATGTCGATGAGCTTACTGAAGTTAGAAGAGTATATTGAAACGGGAAACCACCACGATTTAGAGATCCTATTGACAAATCAACCGGAGTTGCTACGCGAAAAGACGAGCCATGAAATCTCTCCTTTGCTGTTAGCTTGTTATTATCATAAAGATCAGGTTATCAAAACCATACTCAATCATTTAACGACAATCACTATACATGAAGCCTGTGCTATCGGTTTGACAGAACATGTGGAAATGATGCTTAAACAACTCCCGGAGGTCGTGGACGAAATCTCAACACATGGTTTTACCCCTTTGGGAATCGGAACACACTTTGGCCAAGAAGACATCGTACGGATATTGTTGAGCAAACATGCTGATCCGAATATCTGTTCGCAAAACGGCTACAGTGTCTATCCATTGCATACTGCGTTAAGTGGACAATACAACAACATAGCCAAGATGCTTTTAGAATCAGGAGCCGAAGTAAATGTGGTACAGAACTCACGCATCACACCATTGCACCTTGCCGCACAACAGGGAAATATAGACATGATTATTCTGTTGTTGGAAAACGGTGCAGATATCAGCATCAAGACCGATTATGGTATGACTGCTTCAGATTTAGCTTTAGAAAAAGGTCATAAAGAAATTGCTGAGATCCTACATGTAAATTAGATTTTCATCAATTTTAGGCCAATCATGCACTGCAGACAGCCTTTTGCATCACAATAGTGCTTTTTGAGATGGAGAGCGGCCTGTGATTCTGCAGCAGAAAAAGCCCGCAAGCCTATTTTTTTAAATTTCCGGAGGATTGCATTATCCTCCACAGCACAATTCTCTAACCAAGCTATAGCTCTTTCTTGGAAATCTGCCCTATCCACAGATTTACCATAGGAAAAAAGTATCGGAGCAAAAACATTGATAACAATGTGCTCAATAAAAACCTTAGTTAGCTGGGTATTATGGGCTGGAGAAGTTTTTCCAAAGCGAAAATGTGTTTCCCAAAAAGCCGCTGCTTTAATACGCGAAAGGTTTTCTTTAAATACAGCAATATTTCCAACCTCCATAATCACAGAAAATAGAGAGGGATAGACCGTATACAATGCCGACAACTGTGCAAGCCTATAGGTTGGAAAATTGTAGGGCCGCATACGCATAAAACGCCAAGACACAAGCTCTATCTCCTCGAGTTGATGGAGCTGTTTCAAATAAGCATATTCCCTTTTTAACCTATCTTCATATTCGTCGGAGATATTCCCGGGCAGCAATCCACTCTGCCCAAACAATATTGCTTCTATCTTTTCCGGTTGTTCTCTATATTTTCGCAACAACATCGGGTTGACCATCTTACCTAAATTCACAAACACTTCGCTATTGACTTTCATCCCAAAACTCCGACAAAGTAAAATGAACAGAATGCGTTCCCAATCACCTTGAAATTCCAAATGCAATTTCTCTATAAGTAGACAACGCTCTTCCAAACGTTCGACCAGCATACGTTGCAAGGTATTTGTCTTAATCATTTCGGGAACCTCCGACATCATTTTCTCACACGGAATCCACGTTAGGTTTTCTATAATTTCGTGATACCGATAGAGAAGATTCATATCCACATAAGGTTGAATATTTAATGTCGGAATCGTGGTGCCATCCTGGCGGTTAGTGGTATATTCATTTTGCCATATAATATGCAAAACTACATTGTTATAGGCTGGATCCTGCCCATGGCCATGCCTTTCCCAATCCTTCGCATCTACATGTATCTCCACATGACCGACCCAATCGGTCTGTCCTATACGTATTTTGGCAAAAAGAAAATCTGGTCCGGCATCTCTATTGGGCATTCCAACTTCCAATACACGGATCGGCTCTCCGGATTGGCTCAACAGTTCGAATTGGTTAAATAGCCTAAACTGCCAGACGAAATGTAGAAATTCTTCTGGAATCTTCATGCTTTATTAAATTAGACAAACAGACATAAAATTAATAAAACAATTTGTCTATTTGCCCACTTTTCAATATATTTAAACCTAAATTGTAAACACTATACTTATGCATACCACAACAGAATACCTCATTTGGGATAAGATTGTCAAGAGTGCAAGGCAAAGAGTGGATATTAAAGACTATGGCGAAAAGGCCGAGAGTATCGCACCAGAGATTTTAGATCAACTCATCTTGCATATCATTGTAGCCTTTGCATCGGGTGAGGATCATCAAACTATTTCCACCAATCTGCACAATGAACTTCAACATATCGGCATTGAGGTTTACGAAGAAACCATTGATAAAATCATTTCCGATAAGCATGTGGTTTTCAGTGCAGAAATTTATGCTACGTATCTCACTTTTTCTATGCTGGAAGATGGCTACACAGAACAGGAAGTTTTAGGCTATGTGACAGATCTATTAGACAGCCCAAAAATACATTAATGTTGAATTCTTTGAGAAGAGATTAACGCCTCTCCAATGTATCCATGTAAAGTTTAGCAAGCTCGATGTCCTCGGGATAGGTGATTTTTATGTTTCGATAATCGCCCTCAATGATATATATGCGTTGGCCTAATTGCTCAACGACAGAAGCATCGTCCGTAAAGACCGGGGATTCCCCTTGGAGAAAAGCCTGTTGCAAAAGATCAGCTGTAAAGGTCTGGGGAGTCTGTACCATCCATATCCGGGAGCGATCTTTGGCTATATTTTCCGTGCTGTCACCTTCCCGTACAGAGTTGATACTTGGAACGGCAACAATGCAGGCTTTCTTATCGGTTGTTTCACAAAAAGATTTTCGGATAATTTCGGTTGTCACCAAAGGACGTGCAGCATCATGTATGCTGATAAGGGTTTTCGCTATATCGTCAGTCTGCTGCAAAACAAAATCCACACCCCGTTTCACACTTTGAAAACGGGTATCGCCACCGTACACCACATGATGCGGCACATCAAAGCCATACGTCCCGCACAGTTCCTTCCAGTATCCATTCATTTCCGGATGGATAACGACCACAATTTCCAACTCTTCACCACATACGGCGAATTGGCGAATAGTATGCATCAATACCGGTTTGCCAGCTAATAGGAGATATTGTTTAGGTAGAGTACTCCCCATCCTACTTCCAAAACCTCCTGCTACAATGATGGCATATTTCTTATACATATAGCGCAAAGGTAAAACAAATTACCTTGTTTTGTCTTTTATTAAGCGCTCTACTTCCGCAAATTCCTCCATAATTTCCGTATCCAGCTTATAGGTCATTAGAGACACAATAACGTTCGTCACTATAGCTAGTGTAAAGCCCGGTATCATCTCATAGACATCTTTGTAATTATGCGGCACATATACCCAAGCCAATACCGTGATTGCTCCGACCAACATTCCGGCCAAAGCTCCCCATTTGGTGGATTTTTTCCATAGTAGGCTCAGCAAAATCACAGGGCCAAAAGCCGCTCCAAATCCTGCCCAGGCATTCCCTACCAGATTCAGGATACTGTCTTTTGGGACAATGGATAATACATAGGCTATTACTGCCACAATTAATACGGACAAACGGCTAATCAACAACAGGCGCTTAGGAGAAGCTTCTTTATTGATAAACTCACGATAAATATCTTCCGTCAATGAACTGGAAGTCACCAATAGCTGAGAAGAAATCGTACTCATCACCGCTGCCAAAATAGCGGAAAGCAGAAAACCACCAATTAAGGGATGAAAGAGAACGCGCGATAAGTGAATAAAAATTGTTTCCGCATAGGCTTTGGATCCATCAAACTGCGCCATTGTTGCTTGGTCATATTTATATAGATACGCTATTCCCAAAAGCCCAACCAGCATGGCCCCACCAACAGTAAAAATCATCCAGGTAATACCGATACGGCGTGCTTTGGTTAGATCGCTTATTTTATCGATCGCCATAAAACGAACTAAGATATGCGGTTGACCAAAATACCCCAGTCCCCATGCTAAGAGTGAAATAATACCTATTGTGGTCGTTCCTTGAAAAAGCTGCAGATAGGTCGACCTCTTATTTTCTATAATATCAAATGTCTCCGATACTCCCCCTATCTCTGTAAATAGTACAATTGGTAGTACAACAAGAGCCAAGACCATAATTGCTCCCTGTACAAAATCGGTTAAACTCACCGCAAGAAAACCGCCCAAAAAGGTGTACAGTACAACCACGAGACTCGTAGTAAGTAATCCCATATGGTAATCCATACCAAAAGCCGATTCGAACAAACGTCCGCCTGCTACCATACCTGATGAGGTATACAGCGTAAAAAATATCAGGATCAGCAAACTGGAAGTTATCTTCAGAAGGCGGGATTTATCACGAAAACGGTTCTCGAAGAATACCGGAATAGTAATAGAATTGCTTGCTACCTCTGTATAAGCACGTAGCCGTGGTGCTACCAGGATGTAATTCAGAAATGCGCCAATGGTAAGGCCTATTGCAATCCAAGAAGCCGATAAACCCGAAATATACATCGCTCCGGGCAGTCCCATCAATAGCCATCCGCTCATATCTGCAGCTCCTGCTGAAAGTGCGGTGACAGCAGCCCCCATTTGTCGGCCACCAATTAAAAACTCATCGGAATTGTTATTGGATTTGCGATATGAGTACAGACCTATGAGAATCATAAGCAACATGTACAATCCGATCGAGATTAGTTCGTATACATTCATAAATTAAGATTTACATAAGCAAGTTAAGCAATAACCTGTAAATATGATATAACCTATTTTATTTTTAGTTAAACTTAATTTGACTACCCTTTTCCATATCGTTCACAACGGTAATGGATTTCGGAATGCGTTCTTTCAACTCATCCACATGGGAGATAATACCAACAATACGATTTTCCTTGTGTAGGTACTGCAAGGTTTCAAATACGGTATTGATACTCTCCCGATCCTGCGTCCCGAAACCTTCATCAATAAAGAAGAAGTTCTTATCCGCCTTATTCAATACCTGTATGTTTTCCGCAAGAGCCAGTGCAAGGCATAAAGAAGCTTGAAAGCTTTGCCCTCCCGACAGTGTCTTAACCGAGCGTACATAACCATTGTTCAGGTAGTCGATGACCTCAAACTCGTTGCTTTCATTGACCGTAAGGCTCAGACTATTTTTTGTCAATCGGTGGAAACGTTGATTCGCAATCGCACAGAGCTGGCGCAAGTGTATACTGGATACATAATTGACAAACCCAGCACCACGAAACAGGTTCTCCAAGGTAGTAAGATTACTTTTTCGAAGGTTCAGTTTCTCATATTCCTCCAATAGCACTTCTTTCTGTGCAAACTCTGATTGCAGACGCACGCATTCTTTTTCCAATCCCCCCGTTATCCTGATCTGCAACTCCAGCTCTTCCCTTTTCAGAGTAAGCAGTTCCGTCTTCTCCCGATGAACATCTTCGGTAAAACCATCATCCGCTATACGTTTATCCAACTCTTCGATTTTTGATAAGAGCACTTCATACTGCACATGAAATTCATGGATGTTTTTCCGTATGGCAGCGACATCCAAATTACGTCGCAGAACCTGTTGTACTTCGGTAATATCGTTAAAGCCGTACTCAACCAACAAGTTTGAAATCTCGGATTGGCATTGGTTTAGTTGCTGATAGAGCTGTTGAAACTGTTCCTTGGCTACAGCTCTTTCGGCATTCACTGTGGCAAAGCCTGTTTTCAGATCCTGCAATGTCTGTGATAGCCTCAAGTAGCTTTCTTCCAAAAAAAGCACTTTGCTTTCCAATTGCTCTTTGAGCTGTTGCAAGGTTTCCTCATTATTTTCTGCTAAATCTTCTTCACGCAAAGTCCGCAACTGCCCCCTATTCTGCTGTACCAGACCATCTAAAACAGTAATCTTTTGTGCAAACTCAGCCAGAGTCGCTTTATACTTTTCTACTTTTCCCTGGCTTTGTAACAACTGTTGACGTAACGTCCTGATTGCCATTTCATTTTCACGGATTTTACTTTCAGAGTTTTGGCTCTGTTCCTTGTACGATAGAAATGCAGACCTATCTGAGGGGGAAAATCCTTCCCATACAAAAGCCTCTAGGTGAAGTTGTTTCTTCTGCTCTCCCTCTGACAAAGTGGTTTTCCATTGTTCTTGTTGTTTATACTTATCCTTCAAACGTGCGTAAGAACGATTCAGTTGATTGAAGTTACGTTTCACCGTCTCCAATTCCTGTTGCAGTTGTATCTTTCGATTATTCAATTCCTGCATTTTGTCCACTAGGTCATGTCCTTGACGGATATGGGGGTGCTCGGTAGCACCACATAAAGGACAAGGATCACCTTCATGGAGATTCTCTGCAAATTCAGAAAGTTTTACCTGCACCTGTACTTGCATAATGCTTTGCTGTAATTCGTTTAGTTCTTGTTGTAACCGGGTTTCTTCTGCCGAAAGATGGGTTTCCCAGGTGTCTGTATTCAAAGACAACGTAGTAAACTCCTGCTGAATACCCACAATCTCTTCTTCCAAAACGCGTAACTGTTTTTCCCCTTCGGCAGTCTGCGTCAAAAGGTTATCTTGCGTCTGGAACCAATTTTCCATTGCTAATAACAGCATCGTATCCACTTTGCTTTCCCGAAGGGAATCCATCAACTGTTCTTTTTCCACAATCTGTGCCTGGATTTCCTGTTCGTTCTTTAACTCCTGCTCTAAGAATGGCTTTCCATCTTCCAACCTTTTGAACAAAACAGCACGCTGTTGTTCGCTCTGTCTATTTAGGATTAATAATTTAAGATCTTCTATTTCTGCACGAAACCTGCCTAACTGTTTATAATCATCGGCAATCGCATTCCATTCCTGTTCTTTTTGTTCCAACTGTTCAAGAGTATACTGCTTTTTGGCGGTCAGTTGTTCAATCTTATGGGTCAGTTGCTCCTTATCCTTATTCAATGTTTGTGCCTGATTGAGCAATTCACGAAAAACCTGCTGGGTCCGTTCATAGACCTGCACATCGGTCTCCATCTGCTGTACCTTCGGGCGTTGCTGCTGCAAAAGTTGTAACTCCCCTTTTTTCAAAGATAGTTCTTTTCTGTTTGACAGGCTTTCGTTCAGTTTTTTACAATGGTCCTCCAAAGACAGCACTTCCTCTCGTACCGTTTTCAATTGTACCTGTGCCGTTTCTAGCTCTGTCTTCTTACTTTCGATAACTTCTGCACTGACAGTTTCAAAACCCGATAGCACGCCCTTTAGATTATCCAATCGGCTGTTATTCTGCCGTTGCAGATGCGACACTTTCCCTCCCAAGTCGAAACGTTGTAGATGAAAGATATCTTTCATCATTTCCGAACGGTCTTTTCCTTTCAGTTCCAGAAACTCCTTGAACTGTCCTTGTGGAATAATAATAGTCCGTCGGAAATTAGGGTAAGTGAGGTGGGTTACCAAAGCTCCATCCGCTGATTCCAAGGGCTTCCATTCCTCCTCCAGCCATTCGTAGGCATAACGTTCCAAAGTCGTCGTATCTTCAAATTTCTTGCGTCGCTTCCATTGCGCAACAAAACGAAATTTGCGATTTTCAAAATTCAGGAATTCAAACACAATACGCGCAGCATCCGATTTGAGGTTGAGCATATTGTACGTGCGCTTTTCCTGCTTATTCAACCGCTCAGTCTCGCCATAGAGAGCAAAGCTTATAGCTTCCAGAATGGATGATTTACCTGATCCTACATTACCAAAAATCCCGAATAATCCCGCTTCCGTCAGCTTTGTAAAATCGATCTCCTGCTTATCTTGGTAGGAATATAATCCTTCTATACTTAAATATAATGGTAACAAACTTAGTCCTCCTCTTCTGATTCGTGGTGTATCACTTCATGCAACAAATCGATAATTTCCGTATTGGCTTCCTGTCCTGTCCTATATCGGAAATAATCCAGAAAAAGTTGTTGGATGTCCTGATCCAGGTTAATACTATTGGTTGCCATCGTGGAAGAAGCTGTATCCTGTTTCACTACAGGAATAATATGGATAATGCCATCATGTGCTTCATGTATCCGTTTTAAATCCATGGATGTCAGATAAGTATCACTAACCAAGGTCAACTCTACCAAAGCGTTGGGATTATCATGCAACCAGCCTACCGCTTCATCTATCTGTACGAAGCGTTTGCGATGCAAGGGCCTTCCCGAGGTCAACGCTACCCTCTCGCAGCTCACCTGATGGTTAGGGACAGCATCTACCACCACCACATATTTTTGTTGTCCGGCTTCTGAGAAGGAATAGGCCAAAGGACTGCTTGCATAAATCACGGGAGCCGCATGCCCGGCTATGGGAATAAAGCGATGCAAGTGACCCAAAGCGGTATATTGTATCTGTCGGGGGATATTATCCGAATAAACTATATCCGCATTCCCGATTTTTAGAGGCTTCTCTCCTTCTGGCTCTTCCAGCACTTCTCCCCCTCGCTGTAGCATGTAAAGATGGGCTGTCAGCATATTGACGCCCTGCTCATCACAGTAGGTGTCGGTCAAGGCCTGCCAACGTTGCCGCAGCACTTCCTGCAACTGTTGTTCTTTATCCTCTATACCTAAAAACTGCTTAAGGCGCCATTCGTTGGCGAAAGGTGTGGTCAACACCCTTAATGGGTAATTGTATTGCGGTAATTGGATCTCTACAAAGCCGTGGTCTGTCTGGGTAATGGAGAAGCCGTTTTCTATCTGCAAGGTATTGAGTTTGGCGTTGGGATAACCGATAAATAGAATGCCACATTCCCTTGCTAATACATCAGGCGCATCAATACGATCAGCACTATCGTGGTTGCCTGCAATGGCGATGACAGGGCGTTTACCGCCATTTGTCAGCCGACGCAGTGTCTTATATAACAGTTCAATGGCTTCTACGGGAGGGTTATAAGCATCAAACAGATCGCCTGCTACGATAACAGCATCCACTTGCTCCTGATCTGCTATATGACAGATTTCGTCTAATACTTCTTTTTGTTCTTCTAATCGTGAAAAAAAATCCAGGCGTTTGCCCAAATGCCAATCGCCCGTATGCAATATTTTCATATACTATGTTTCGATTCTATCTTATTTTTTGTCTGAATGCCCTAAATCCTTTTGTGGATTCACCTGATCTCTAACCAATTGCTTTAACTCTTTGATCTCGGGGAAACGTCCCTCCCGTTTTCGGTCAAAAAGGACTTGTTGGTTGAGCATAATAGTATAACGACCGCTTATCTCGCTTGGTATAAGTTCTACGCTATAAATATCTCCGGTAAAGGTAGTCAACAGCTCCTGTGCCATATAGGCAGCCCGTAACATCCACCCGCATTTGGGACAGTATTCAATACGAATGCTTACTTTCATAAGATAAAGATACGAAAGACTGAAAGTTCTTCCTGTATTTTATGTTTGGTTTTTTTGTTATTCTTCCGAAGAAAGTACGTTACCAGCTCGCCTGCCTGAAGATCATCTTCGTGATCGCTATGCTTAAACGAGAACGAGATAAGGTGGCGGAGCCATAAAATGAATAGCGTTTACTCTTGCACATGATTGTATAAACCAAAGCTGTTTACCTGCTTAGGGCATTATCCAGTACTTTTCTAAAAAGCTCTGGCTGATCTATCCAAATATTATGTCCTGCTGAATCGATCAATTCGAAATCAATTTTATTATAGTCCTTTATAAGTGCCTGGTGCAATTCACCATTAAAGTCAAGGAAATCATACGCCCCGAAGATAATAGTCGTTTTAGCATCGTCATTAAGAAACTTCCTATAATCATACTTCCAGTTCACTGTTTCCACCATTACAGAAGCATCTTCCTTATAATAATGGAACCCTCCGCGCATGAGCTTATATCTATCAATCCGATAGATGTTAGAAGCTGCAAACGCCATGCGATTAAAATCAGTCCGTTCTTTATCACTAATAAACTGACCGTTTAATTCTTTGTATCTTTTATAGATTGGTAATTCTTTGATTTCCGGTCTTGAACTCAGATATCTTACTTGTTCTTCACTACGCTTCGAAAAAACACTACCTATACTGTCTGATTGCGCGGGAATAGCACCCACTAAAACGAGATTCGAAACTTTATCCGGATGCTGACTAAGATAGTCCATAGCAATTAAAGTCCCCATTGAATGAGCCATAATTTTGACTTTTGCATTGCCAAGTTGTTTTATAAGTAAATCCAGATCACCTACATTTTTCTGAAATGTCAGTTTTTCCTTTGGCGCGGGCGAAAGAAGAGAGCCTCTTTGATCATAAAGCACAAAGTGATATTTTTCTTCTAATCCTTCAATAGCATCCAACATATAGTCATGGTTAGCACCAAATCCCCCATGTATAATCACAACTGTATCCTTTCCTGTACCCAATTCCCGTACATAAATATCTTGATTATAAACATCAAGACTATCAGGTGTCCTTAAGTACCATTCGACATAATCTTTACTTTGACCAAAACATGGATTAAAAAATCCCAGAGAGCAAAAAAATGCGATACGCAGTAATGTCATTATTTTTTGTTTCATATCGTAGTTAAAAAATTTCCTTTCAGACAGAGAGCAGATCCATCCAAGGCGCAAAGATATTTAAAAGATAGTATAAGGCCTCATAGTTGATTCCTTTTAAAAACCATATTCTTTTCTTCTTTTGCTTTACCTGTTAAATCATTTCCCATGGGTATACTATATATTGTTTTTTTTGATATCAAGAGCTAAATTATCACTATAAAGAAGGTTCAGCAATTAAAGGTACAATACGAGATAAGGTGGAATATTGTTTGGGTACATTTCGAGTTTTGCATCTACCTTTCTTCGGATATGCTACCGACCTTCTCCCTACCATGTTCGACAATCCTTCGACAGCTCTTCGGGAACGCTTCGACAATCCTTCGAGTCATAGTCGAAGAATTGTCGAAGCACAGCCGAAGAAAACCCGAAGCTGTCCCGAAGTTGTCTCGAACGTGTCCCGAAGCACAGCCGAACATTACTCGAACAATTGTCGAACAGAAGTCGAAGAAGTCAGGAGTCTGTTCTACACTTGCCTTTTCCCGATATTTCCTCTTTTCTAGGATTAGATTGACATCTTCGCCGATAATAATGAGTTATTGTGGACCATAATCCAGAAAGCCACGATGAGATATTATTCGCCCTATTTATGCGGGGTCTAAAGATTATACTTAGTTACGTCGGTTTTGTATCTTCATTTCATTGCAGGCAATTATTAAAAGCCGTAATTTCTATAACCAAAAAATCCCGAAAAAATATTTTCGGGATTTTTGCTTACACTTACACGGAGCAACTATCTGCTTATCGTTCGCATCTGAGGTTCAGCCTGTCCATTATGGCAGGTTCCGCAACCGATTTGCAACAATACACCGTCTTTTTCGTGATTTTTAAAGTACTTCTTGTTGATTTTAGTGGTCATTTTCATCATTTCGCGTGCCACTTGTTTATTGGGGTTGGCATCGCTGGCAAAATCCAGTCCTTTCTCTCCCGGGGCATGGCAATGACCACATTTCACGCCCAAAGCTGCATTGAAAGCTTTCATCGTCCCTTCCAGCTCCTCGGAACTGATATTTTTAGGAAGTACTTTCAAGTTGGTCGGCCTTGGATCTTCCTGTTTCTCAAATGTGGTAAAAGCGCTGATGCTTACAATGGCAAGCACACAGCCCATTAGTGTTAATATTCTTCTTCTCATAATCGTATTTTTATCATTCTCTTTTCCATTCAATAATACTAAAAAAATATCAATTGTCATATTTTTGTCACCAAAATAGTGTGTTATTTTTTACTGTTTCTTTCAAAATGCTAAAACGGTTATTTTTAAGCAAATCTTTTGCAGAGAATTAAGCATACAGGGGCTGTCTAAAAACCGAAACATCATCTCATTGCGCTGTGTCACACCTCTGGCGGTGGAGGCAACGAAGTCCCGCCTGAGGCGGGAATGATGTCAAAAACGCAGATTGCTTAGTCGCTGCACTCCTCGTCCCGAAAGCTTTCGGGAACGCATTTTTGCGGTTTGGGAACCTTTTTAGACACTCTCTTAACTAGCTGAATTATAAGCTGGCTAAAGATTTGTAAAATCATGTACTTTTTTCTTTATCTTTAGGCTATGCGTAAATTATTCATCCTTTTGATAAGTTTGAGTCTATTGCAGAGCAGCTTTGCACAAGGCCTTAAAGAAGTATCGTACAAAGACGGTACGCAAGAACTCCGTGGGATGGTCACAGCCAACACCGGAGAGAACCTTCCTTCCGTGTTGATATTGCCGGCTTGGAAAGGCATAGATGAGGAAGCCAAACAAGCGGCCTTAGATCTGCAGAAAGAAGGATATATGGCTTTCATCGCGGATATCTATGGCGTAGGGAATACTCCAACAGACAACACCGCGGCAGGTAAAATAGCTTCGCATTATAAAAACGACTACAAAGCCTATCAGCAGCGTATCGCTATAGCTCTCGAAGAACTGGTACGACAAGGAGCCAACCCTAAAAAAATTGCGGTTATCGGCTACTGCTTCGGGGGAACTGGAGCCTTGGAGGTTGCCCGTGCGGGATTTGCTGTCCAGGGAGTGGTCTGTATACATGGGGGATTAGCAAAAGCCACAGACAGACCTAACAACGCCATACATACAAAAGTATTGGTCGAACACCCTGCTGAAGATAAGTCGGTCAGCCAAGCAGATTATGATCAATTAGTACGTGAACTGAATGAAGGCATGGTGGATTGGCAGATTATCACCTATGCACACTGTGGCCATACGTTCACCAACCCAAATTCGGCAGATTACAATGCTGTCATGGCCAATAGAGCCTGGAATCACACTTTACTATTCCTAAAAGAAGTATTGGACTAATATTTTTACGGAAAAGAAAGGATTTCTTATATTTAGCCTAACTACTAAACCTAAAACGATATATGAAAAAGGGATTGCTTCTGATTGTCATTTACCTGGCTTTTATCAGCCTTGGTCTTCCTGACTCTTTATTAGGCCCTGCTTGGCCCAAGATGTATATAGACCTGAATGTTCCGCTACATTTTGCAGGTATCATTTCGATGATTGTAGCAGGCGGAACGGTTGTTTCCAGTCTGTTCAGTGCCAAGATTATCGAACGCTTTGGTGTGGCATACGTCACCTTGTTCAGTGTATTGCTCACAGCGTTAGCCTTACTGGGCTTCTCCTATTCTCAGCATTTTATTTATTTATGTCTGCTGGCCATTCCGCTGGGTTTAGGTGCCGGTTGTGTGGATGCCGCCCTCAACAATTATGTGGCTTTGCACTATAAGGCAAAGCACATGAATTGGTTGCATTGTTTCTGGGGCGTGGGGGCTGCCTTAGGCCCTATCATTATGGCTCATTACTTAGCTAATGGAGAATCCTGGACAGCAGGCTATCGAACTGTAGGATGGATACAGATTTCCTTGGTACTTATTCTTCTGCTCTCTATTCCTTTTTGGGTGCGAACGTCATCCGGATCGGAAGAGGAAGGCAGCACTGCAGAAAAACAATCTTTTCTAACCTTGCTAAAGGTACCGGGACTGAAACAGGCTTTAATTGTTTTCTTCTGTTATTGTTCCATTGAAGCAACCTTCGGTCTTTGGGGAGCCAGCTATTTGGTCTTTTCGCGGGGATTTGCTCCAGAGAAAGCCGCAGGATTGGTATCGGTTTACTATGTGGGTATAACGTTTGGCCGTTTCGTTTCTGGTTTTATGACCGAAAAATTGACTAACCGCCAGTTGGTTTACGTTGGACAGGGTATCATTATTTTAGGCTTACTCACCCTGCTCCTACCTTTTGAGACAACTTTATTACCGGCATTTTTTATGGTCGGCTTAGGTTGTGCGCCGATATTCCCAAGTTTGTTGCATGAAACGCCACAGAACTTTGGAGAAAAGCAATCCCAATCCATTATGGGGATACAGATGGCCTGCGCCTATATCGGTATCACTTTAATGCCTTTGCTATTCGGCAAGCTGGCTTCAGAAATCGGACACGCTTCTTTACTGTGGTTTATCGGTGCGTTGTTGCTGATTAAGATTTATATGAATTACAGTCTGAATAAGGCTGTATCAGCGAGAAAGGTGTAAAATGTCGCCTTCATCTGTTATGCTTCGACAAGCTTAGCAGGACAGATGAAGGCAACTCTTTCATCACTTACCGCTCATTTCCAGTTCACGGACAAAGTCCCTGCCCCAGTAATGTATATCATAATGCTGTACCTGTTCGTACGAGCGGTTAATGCGTAATGCCGCATCCTCCTCATCCATGACCAAAGCCTTCAGCAGGCTTTCTTTCATGCTCTTTTTATCGTACGGGTTGGTCAGAATGGCATAAGGCAATTCCACCGAGGCACCCGCGAATTCAGATAGGATAAGCACGCCATTGCCTTCTCGGATACCTTGTGTGGCAACATACTCTTTGGCAACTAGGTTCAAGCCATCACGCAAGGGCGTAATCCAAGCGACATCACTTAAAGCATATTGCACCACCACTTCTTCAAAAGGCATACTTCGATAGAAATACTGTATCGGTGTCCAATCCATGGTGGAATAAGCACCGTTGATTTCACCTACTGCCCGATTCACTTCATCACGGATATCGTCATAAATCTTCATACCTTGAGAAGGAGGCGTACAGACATTAATTAGTTCTACCTTGCCTCTAAACTCGGGGTATTCCGCCAGAAATTCACCAAAAGCTTCTATCTTTTCCAATGGACCTTTCACATAATCGAGCCGTTCAATGGACACGATACGCTTGACCTCAGCCTGTTCCTTCCTCTCCATTTGCTGTTCTATCTTTTGCTTGATTTCCTTTTTGCTCAGTAAGCGTTGTATATGGTCGACATTCACGCCAACAGGCTGTGCCCCTAAGCGGATGCGTCGGCCATCGACTTCGATAATCTTGGTCATTTCATCCACACCTAAGGCACAGCTATAGGTCAGGAACTGATGGGCGACAGGGATGTTCTGTATTGTTTTAAATGGTGTATGGCTCCGCAATACGTCCACAAAATTTTCGACATAGCGCGGAATATGGAAACTGATAAAGTCGCAGAGCAACAGGCTTCCGATAATATCCTTGCGCCAAGGGATGATATTGAAAATATCGGCGGCAGGAAAAGCTGTATGGTGGAAAAATCCAATACGCAGATCCGGTCGAAGGGGTTTGAGGTATGCGGGCACCATCCACAGGTTATACTCGTGTATCCAAACGAGCGCCCCCTCATCCGCCTCTTTGGCTATGCGCTCTGCAAAAACACGGTTGATCTCCAGATAATGGTTCCAGTCATCGTGATTGAATTTGGCTCTGTCCACAAAGGAGAAAATAGTTGGCCAAAAGGCCTCTTTGGAAAAGACTCGATAGAACTGGTCAATATCCTCTTTAGGAAGTGAAATCGTTGCGGCCACCAAATTGGGGTATTTTTCTTCGTCAATCAGCTGGTTCTTAACAGGCTGACCATCCTGCTGCAGTACCTCTTCACCAATCCACATCCCGGCTCTTCCTTGCTCAAATAAGCCCAATAGCGATGGGATAATCCCGTTGGGACTTTTGGGAGCCACCCGAACAGCCTTCCCATTGACAACTTCCTTATCAAAAGGTAGTCTATGGTATACCATAACCAGCTGGGGATTGCTTTCCTTTTTGGCTCTCACCGCTGTAGCAGTCTTCTCGGGGATAAAATTGCTGAAAGGTTTATAGGCTTCCATGCATTCCAATATCCCTCCTGCACCGGGCAGTTCTGCATGATAAACGGCTTCATTTTCCTGGGTGCTATCCAACAGGCCTTGCTCCGATTTACCGACGGCTACCCCACGGAAACCTACATGATAAAGGGAAAGATCATTCAATGTATCGCCTGCAACAAGAACATCATCATCCGCAATATGCAAGAGATCAACCAAAGCACGAAGGGTATTGCCTTTATTCACTGCCTTGGGCATAATGTCCAAGTATTTATCGACTGAAGTGATGACATCACAGTCAAAACTATCTGCAATACTGCGGACCGTATCCAGATCTACCTGTTCATCATAGTAGAAAGAACAACGGCGTTGTTGCGGCACCTCTTGATAAATTAGGTTGGGGATCTTGGAAAATTCCGCCCGTATATCGTATACCTTGGGCCATTTACTCTCTATTTCGTTCTGTAAAGGTTCTATAGATTCCAAGGTATAGCCGTTGACCACCGTAGCCCCTACATCGGCTATGATATAATTTGGGGTCGGGATAATTGGGTCATTCAGTAAGGGGATAACGGATTCTAAGCCACGACCGGTCACAAAAACCAGTTGTATATCTTTATTTTCTTTTATAATACGGTACAAACGCAGGCGATCTTCCATTTTTCCACCTAAGAACGTACCATCTAAATCTGTTGCTAATAACATTATTTTATATTCCTTTCTAACAATTTAAATTCACTTACTACGGGCATGTGGTTATACAATACACGATAAGCGGTATTCAGTAAGGGCAGGTTCAAACCAAAGCGTGAAGCCGTCTCGAATAGCCCTTTTGTCGCGTAATAGCCTTCTGCCACCATGGACATGATCGTCTGGCTTTGCACCACGGAGTAACCCTGCCCGATCAACTCTCCAAAAGTGCGGTTACGGCTATGTGCGGAATAGCCCGTGACTAACAAATCCCCCAGATACTGCGAACATCCCATCCGGTTGGTGGATGCACCGACACCACT